>Ga0268276_1000022_pt1 | contig 173775 bp, 137 predicted proteins | sample saktaG_4_FD_190145 | JGI IMG/M metagenome (GOLD analysis project Ga0268276, IMG submission 190145) | Saline water microbial communities from Sakinaw Lake, British Columbia, Canada - sak_2010_1_5_45m | ecosystem: Environmental > Aquatic > Non-marine Saline and Alkaline > Saline ... | reverse complement strand
GAAAAAAACCACCGGGCTCAAAACAACATCATTATGGGATTGGCAAAAATTTGCGCCGGAGCGATGTTTGTCTATTTTTTCCTGCAGATCCTCGTCTTTATCCACGATAAGAACTGGATCCTTCTCGATACACCGATGGGGTACTGGTTCCTGATGGAAATGGTGGGATTTGTGCTGCTGCCTATGACACTCTTTTATATCAGTTACCGGCGTGGGAATGTGAACCTGATTAGAATGGCAGCGATTCTGACGATGCTGGGTATCATCCTCAACCGGTTGAATGTGACGGTCATTGGATTCAGATGGGATGCAGCCGTTCACTATATCCCTTCCTGGATGGAGATCGTTGTAACCCTGACCGTTATTTTCACGGAGATATGGATCTTCAGATGGGTAATTCGCCGGATGCCGGTGTTATCCGATTCCCCATCCTGGGCACATCACGAACATTAAACCAAAAAAACAGATACTATGGACGGATTTAGCTATTACAACATCTTTGATACGAAAGGTATAGAATACCTGATCATCATTGCATTCCTGATTCTTTTTATCCCTTTCTCAATCATTCTGAATAAGAAAGTGAAAATCAAACAGGAGATCCAAAAAGCGCTGGGAGCGCTTACATCTGCTATCCTGAAAATCCCTCAGGGAGTTTTCTTCAGCAGGTACCATACCTGGGCTCATCTGGCCAAATCGGGTGAAGCCACCGTAGGAATGGATGACCTATTACTGCATCTCACCGGCGAAGTCAATGTAAGCTTTCTGAAAGAACCGGGCGATCTGATTTTAAAAGGAGAAGAGATGGTAGCGCTGGACCATGAAGGGAAATGTCTGAAACTATGCTCTCCCATTTCGGGCACTATCAGCGGAACCAATCTACCCTTGACAGAATCTTCAAGGCAGTTAGTGGATGATCCCTATGAAAGTGGTTGGGTATACCGTATTCGACCTTCCGACTGGGCAGCAGAAACGGGATCCTGTTTACTTGCCGGTGCAGCTTCAGAATGGATGAAACATGAACTCGATCGGTTCAAGGATTTCCTGGCTGGCGCCTGGCCTAAATATGCACCCGAAGCCTCGATGGTTGCATTGCAGGATGGCGGTGAATTACAGGATCACCTTCTCCCTGAATTTCCTGATGGATTGTGGCAGGATTTTCAATCCGAATTTCTGACTCCCAGAGAGAAAATGTAACGGATAACACGATTTATATGAAATAAAAAACTGGCGGAATAACGCCAGTTTTTTAGTAAATTGCAAAGGCTTTCAAAACACTGCTACATCGGTAGAGTTATTCAAATATATTCATTTCAACATGGGATTCTTTACCAAATCACCTGACAAGGGTTTTAACGGAAGGTCACTGCTGAAGCCATATACATTATTCCGTTCTTCGATCTACGGAAGGGTGGTGTATATCATTTTTGGCACTTCCCTTTTTTTATTCATCTCCTTCAGTATCATCTTCCGCTCGGTGAATGAAGAGTACCTGAATACGGTTATCCGGCAAAACGGGAACAACATTGGCTCCATCGTCAGGGGATCACTTTATCAGTCCATGCTTGAAAACGATAAAAGTACGCTTCAGAACACACTGGATATTATCAACACCATGCCAGGTATCGATGAAGTCAATATGTACGATAGCCGAAATAATCTTGTCTATACCTCGATACCACCAATGGCAGCCGACAGCCATGCGAACCCGAATTGCATCACCTGTCACAATGACTTTCAAAACATGTTTCCCGGAAATAAGACACACTATCAGGTGTTGAATATCGACAGCGAATGTAAAATGAACTGTTCATTATATGATTCCCGGCTGTTATTGATCAAGGTTCCTATCCTGAATGAGAAATCCTGTTACGAAAGCTCCTGCCATGCGCACAAACCCAGCGACGAAATTCTCGGCTCACTCATCATTAAACTTCCACTGGAGGAGTTGGATATGGCGGAGGAAAAGTCGTCGGCAGAGTTCTACCTGCTGGCGATTCTCACTACACTTTTCCTTATTGGTATGCTCATTGTTTTTACCAGGCGCAGGATCAAAGATCCACTTAATGAACTGGTGAAAGCGAGTTTGGCTGTTGCAAACGGAGATATAAGTATGCGTTTGGAGATTAAGCCCAACCAACTGGAAGATATGAAAACTGTCTCCAGGGCTTTCAATGAAATGTTAGATAATTTGCAGGCCGCAACAAATGAACTAGAGAATTGGTCTCAGCAGCTGGAGTATAAGGTTCAACGAAAATCAGAAGAACTTAGCGCTGCCCAAAACGAACTGATCCACATCGAGCGTTTGGCCTCCCTGGGTAAGTTATCATCTTCGGTAGCCCATGAAATTAATAACCCATTATCCGGGATTCTTATTTACACAAAACTGATATACAAACAGTTAAGTAATCCAGATCTCTTTAATATCAAACGTGAATCCATTCTTAAGCATCTGATCCTGATCGAAAATGAGGCGAAGCGTTGTGGGGATATTGTAAAAGGACTGCTGGAGTTTTCGCGAAAAGACCAGGAGAATATGGAGCCCAGGCATCTGCATGAGATTCTGAGGGAGACATATGAATTGATGACGCATCCTATTAAAATTGCCAATATTCATTTTTATACTGATTTTATTGCTACCAGCGACCTGATCAATTGCAGTCCGAACCAGATCAAACAAGCCTGTGTGGCTATCCTTGTAAATGCGAGTGAAGCCGTTCTTGAAAATGGAGAGATCATTATCAGAACATTTAACCCCGATTCCGAAACTGTTCGCGTGGAGATCATTGATAACGGGATTGGCATTGCACCCGGGGATATTCCACATATTTTCGAACCGTTCTTTTCAACAAAACAGAGCGCCAGCGGGATTGGACTTGGACTTGCAATCGTCCATGGAATCATTCAGAGTCATAAAAGTGAAATCCAGGTGAAATCAGAGCCTGGAAAAGGTTCAATATTTTCTATTACAATACCTTTGATAAAGAATTAAACAGCAGATCATGCCAAAAAAGATTTCAATTTTAGTCGTTGACGATGAAGATTCTGTCAGGGATTCTTTGACCAATTGGTTTCTGGAAGACGGATTTCAGGTGGATTCGGCTGAAAATGCTAAAAGAGCGCTCCAACTGTTAGAGCACAGGCAATACGACATTATCCTTGCCGACATTAAAATGCCGGGGATGGATGGATTGGAGATGTTGAAACGAATCAAAGACCTGAAGTCAGAATCCATTGTTATTATGATGACAGCCTTCGCGACCGTCAACACCGCAGTGATGGCACTAAAAAACGGGGCTTTTGACTATATCACCAAACCGTTTGATCCCGATGACCTCTCGCATCTCATCCGGAATGCTTCCAAGCAGATATCCCTGACAAAGGAAAATGAGACCCTGAAAACCAAAGTATTCGTGCTCGAGAACGTGGAAGATCTCATTGGGAAGTGTGAAGCAGTGAAAAACTTACTGAACCAGGTGGAGAGTGTCGCCCAGTCAAATGCTTCCGTTATCATTACAGGCGAAAGCGGAACCGGAAAAGAGTTAGTTGCCCGTGCAATTCATTCCAACTCTGCCCGCAAATATTACCCCCTGGTAAGTGTACATTGTGGAGCCCTTACTGAAAGTTTGCTCGAGAGTGAACTGTTTGGTCATGAAAAAGGCGCTTTCACCGGAGCTATTTACAACAGGAAGGGTCGGTTTGAGATGGCCGACAGCGGTACGATTTTCCTGGATGAGATCGCCACTATCACGCCTAAGATGCAGGTTGAGTTGCTGCGCGTTCTCGAGAGTAAAACGTTTGTCAGGGTGGGAGGGAACAAAGAGATCTCCTCTGACTTCAGGGTCATTTGTGCCACCAACAGGGATTTGAAGACGCTGGTAAAACAGGGAATCTTCAGGGAAGATCTATACTACAGGCTAAATGTGGTAAATATCAATGTTCCTCCGCTGCGTGAACGGGTAGAGGATATTCCCTTGCTGATAGAGTATTTCATCCGAAAATACTGTACAAAAATGAATAAACCGATAATCACGATAGAGGATGTGGCATTGAAACGTCTTGAGGCATACTCCTTTCCCGGGAATATCCGTGAGCTTGAAAATATGATTGAGCGGGCAATCGTGATTGGTACAGGGAAAAAGATCTCACTGAAAGATTTGCCATTCGGGAAAGAGATGATGGATAATTCGGTGGAGAGTCTGGAAGATTTTGAAAGGAACTTCATCATGCAGATTCTGAATAAATATAGCTGGAATATAACCCACACAGCAAAAGCATTGCAGGTTGACAGGGTGACCTTGTATAACAAGATTAAAAAGTATGATTTGAAACCTGATTAACCGGAGCCCTGCCGAATGATTCATCAAACCATCACATTGATCTCATGCGGGTATTTAAGGAGAGATCTTCTTGAGCAGATATCTGGTGCGGTCAAACAGGAGTTTTCATTTCCGGTAACCATCATAGAATTTCATCTGGATCTGACGGAATTTTACGATCCTGCGCGCAGGCAGTATGATGGAAATAAAATATTGAAAGCCGTTGACGATCTAACCCAGAAAAATTCATCAAAAACAATTGGATTGCTGAATGTTGACCTGTTTATTCCCATTTTAACCTATATTTTCGGGCAGGCTATCCTGAATGGCCATACCGGTATCGCCTCTTTTTACCGTTTAAGCAATGAGCATTATGGCCTGGAGCCTGATGATGATTTGATGATTTTACGGTTTACCAAGGTAGTGATCCATGAGTTGGGTCATGCTTTCGGACTGATCCATTGTGCCAGCCCTACCTGTGTGATGCGCCCCAGCACTTATGTGGAGGATATTGATCAAAAAAGCCTCCATCTTTGCTCTCATTGCATGGTGAAATTTCGCGAAAAGAATATATAGAAGCAGTGAAAAACCGGGGTTATATCACCTGTGATGGCATCTTGAACCCCCGTAACCGAAGGCTGTTGGTTACCACAAAAATCGAACTGAGGGCCATGGCACCGGCAGCAAACATAGGGCTGAGCAACCCGGAAGCTGCTATTGGGATGAGAGCCACGTTATACAGGAATGCCCAGACCAGGTTCTGAACGATGGTTTTCGACGTGCCGCGTGATAAGGAGATGGCCCGGCCAACCCCGCAGAGATCGCCACTAATTAATGTAATTCCTGCTGCGGCAATGGCGATATCTGTTCCGGTACCAATGGCAATACCTACATCGGCCTGGGCCAGTGCAGGAGCGTCGTTAATCCCGTCGCCCACCATCGCCACCCTCGGGTGAGCAGAACTCCCCAGGGTTGTTTCATCCTGAAACCGTTTAATTGCACCGGCTTTGCCTCCGGGTAAAACTTCAGCGATCACCTGCTCAATACCAACCTGTTTGGCAATAGCATCTGCCGAACGCTGATTGTCACCGGTAATCATCACGATATCCATCCCGAGCAGTTTCAATTCGTCGACAGCCTCCTTTGCCCCAGGCTTCAGGGTATCCGCAACGGCAATGATACCGATAGGTTTAGCTGGTTCATCTCCGTCAATGGAACCAATTGCCACAATCATAGCTGTCTTCCCCTCCTGCTGAAGTTTCAAAACATCAGGCTCGAATGCTGTGGTTGAAATACCTTCGTTCTGCATCATCCTGAGGTTGCCAACAATAACCTCTTTATCATCAACAAAAGCCCTGATGCCAAAACCTCCGAATGATCTGAACTGCTGTGGATCGACCAACTTCAGTTTCTTCTCTTCAGCAGCTTTTAACATGGCACGACTTAAGGGATGTTCTGAGCCACGCTCTGCACTGGCAGCAATATGAAGGATTTGATCAATCAAATGATTGTTTATTGGGATAATATCAGTAACGTCAGGTTCCCCGCGGGTAATCGTTCCGGTTTTATCCAGAACAACAATGTTTACCTTCCCGGCTCGCTCAAGGATCTCGCTGTTTTTAAACAGGATGCCGTTTTCAGCTCCTTTGGCAGTCCCCACAATGATCGCTGTTGGCGTTGCCAGTCCGATTGCACACGGACAAGCAATGACAAGAACAGCAATGGCGTTGAGCATGGCATCCGTCCACTCGATGTGGGCAACAAACAACCAGGCCGCAAAGGTGAGCAGGGCAATAACAATAATAATGGGGACGAAATACTTGCCAATCTCATCGGTCAGTTTCTGAATCGGGGCCTTGCTCCCCTGGGCATCTTGCACCATCTTTACAATTTGCGACAACGCTGTATTTTTACCCACTTTGGTTGCTTCGAAGCGGATCAGTCCTTCACGGTTGATGGTTGAGCCAATCACTTCATCGCCAGGTCCTTTGCTAACGGGCATTGACTCACCTGTAATCATGGACTCTTCAACAGCGGATCTGCCCTCCATGATAATCCCATCAACTGGAATTTTCCCTCCAGGCCTTACAACAATGATATCTCCTACCAATACCTCATTGATGTTGATTTCCATTTCAACGCCATTCCGAACCACAATGGCTGTTTTGGCACGCAATCCCATCAAGGCTTTCAATGCCTGGGAAGTTTTTCCTTTGGCCCGTGCTTCAAGGTACTTGCCAAGCTTGATCAAGGTAATGATGGCTGCTCCGGTTTCGAAGTAAACATAGGGGCTGTCAATGATCCCGACCGTGACCAGGAGACTGGAGAAATAGGCAGCTGACGAGCCCAGCATGATCAACACATCCATATTGGCGCTGCCGAAGCGAAGACTTTTATAGGCTCCTACATAGAACTGCCAGCCCACATAAAACTGCACGATGGTTGCAGCGAAGAGCATGGCATATTGATCGTAGCTATATCCGACCACCTCAAAATCGCTCATCATGCTGTAAACAATGAGCGGTAAGGTGAAGATGATCCCGACAATCAGCAGGTTCCTCTGTTTCCTGAGTTCATGTGATCGCACACTGGCTTCAACATCCTCCATCTCTTCAACATCACTGACCTGAACAATATCGAAACCGGCTTTTTTAATGACTCCGGCAAGTTCGGCAATACTTGTCATCCCTGGAATATATTCAAGGATCACACGTTCGGTTCCATAACTCACGCTGGCTGAAAGAACGCCGTTTTGCCTGAGAAGTATTTTTTCCAGGGTCAACGCATCGGTGTTATCCTGTAAACCAGTGACAGGCAGATCGGTCTTGCCAACGGCTACACCATATCCAATCCGTTTTACGTTTTCAATAATATCCTTTTCGCTTGTCAGACCCGGATCAAATGAAATGACCAGTTTTTCGCTTGCGAAATCAACATTGGCTTCCTGAATACCCGATGTTTTTCGAACACCTTTTTCAATCGTCAGCGCACAATTACTGCACGACAGGCCTGTTACAGGCAGGATGACAGTTTTAATCTCTATCATTTTACCCCGCTGGCATTTACTGAAGCATGTATAACCAATTTCAATGTAGTCTTACATATAAATGTGTAAATGTAATGAATGAAATTCAAGCTTCACTAATTTGGAAGAAAATTGTGGATGATAAATGGCGCATGCAAGATAAAAGAAACAGGATTATTGTTTTATTAGTTTCTGCTGAACAGTCCAGGTATCTCCACTGATTCTTATCAAATACATTCCATTCGGCAAAAAACTGATATCCACTTCGGTTGTTTTGTTGTTCAATTCCCGATGTAAAATAATTTCTCCGAAAAGATCATACACCCAAAGGTTTAAGGGCTGATCTTCAGCGCACTCAAGTATAATTCTTCCAGATGAAGGATTTGGATATAGTTTTATTTTTGGTTCTTTTATATCTCTGGACCCCACGTTAACATCCTTGATGCACCGAATACTTAACGCAATTGTTTTTGGAGTGGGATTGCGGTCGACCCCAGCAAACAGGTACCAAAAATAGCGACTCCAGGCAGAAGAAGAAGCGGATGCTGTGGATGTCCACCACAACCCATTTTCGTAAAGGCTTTGGAAAGTGAAATTAGTGCCAAGCATGCCACCGGGAAGACCTGTAAAATCGCTGCTATTGGTGGCACCTGTGTTGGGTGGTAACCAATGCGCCGTCCCGGCTTCTTTCATTTTACCACCGGCAATATAGGGGCCTCCAAGGAAAGATTCAACCACAGTCCATTCGGCATCTGTGGGAACATGCCATCCCGAAGGGCAAATTTCATTGATGTCAGTTGCAGCGTACCAATTATACAACACGCCATATACCGAATCAAAGGCAATAGAATCGTTGTTGTAATAACATCTTGCTCCCGTGATCATACTACTCCATGAGATGCTACCGGGAACATGAGGAATAAGAACTCCGTTATCGTAATGTGTTGTTTTCAGGTTTTCTTTCAACCAAACCTGGCTACCGATTGCGACAGTATGGTACACATTGCCATCATAGTCGGTTACTGTTTGTGCCTGGATCTTTATAGCAAAGATTGCGAGGCATGTGAAAAGCAGAATTTTTCTGTTCATAGGATTTCCTCCTTTTAATTAAACGGTTTAGATTGGGTTTCAAGGATGAAGTTAGAGAGAAAAATCCCTGAGGGTTTGAAATCAGGTTGTAAAACGGTTGTCAAATAATTTACAAGAGCTCAATCAATGTATCTTCTCCGGAAAATCATACTGGTAGTGGATCTTCGATTCTAATTGGATAGGACGTTCACCATGACCACGTGTTGCTGATTTTGATTGACCGTTTCAATCTCTATTCTCGTTGATATCGAACTAGGATCAAGGGAAATAATAACTTTGTCGAACCCGTTATTTGTTCTATTTTTTCCCTAGACAAAATAATTCCGGTTTAGCAGTGATCATGATGTAAGCAAACTGGGGGAAACGGGTTGAGGTATTATTAACTCCCTTCACCTGTCGGAGTGTTTCCGTCATCAGATAAAAAGAGTAACCACCTTGCAGCGACACAACATCCATTATCTTCCATATCAGAGTAAAATCTAATTCCTGACCAAGATTTTTCTTCAGGATATCTCCGGAGCCATCAACATTATATTTATTGGATGCCAGCCAGAAGAAATGACCATCCAGTTGCAGGGTTAGTTTTTTCCACGGACGATAATCTGCTTTCAGGTAGTAGTCCTGTAATCCCTGCTCCGGAATAGGAGGAAAAAAGTCAATATAACCATACCATCCGTGCCTTCGTCCATAGAGTATGTCAAACCTATGATTTGTGCGATTATACTTGTTACTTGTTTTCGTCTCATCCTGGCCTGAAAGATAATCCACTCCAATAGAAAAAGATGCCCTCTTTTGAAAAACATCATATTGGGCCAATAGTGAAAAACAAAAGGCATGAAGGCGAGTGCCGTTTTGATTCAGGTTATTCTGAAAATACCCGGTAATTCTGGCATGCAAATTTGTTATGTCCAATAAGAGATTCAATCCATAGGTTCCCTTGAGGTAGATTGATGAAACCGTATCGCTAACCGTATTTCCCGTAATCAAAGCAATAGCTGAGATATTGAAATCTCTGAAAATCCGTTCATACCGAATAAAGTCAAATATTTTAAACTTCACCTGAGGATAGAGGAAAGTATTAATGGTTTCTGAGTTCCAGGTTAATCCAATATCTATTTTGTCTTTAGCATTATCAAATTGAATTAATACAGCATCATAGGTGATCTGATAATCATTCCAGTTACGTGATGAAATTATCCGTTGATCATCATATTGAAACAATTGACGCCCGGTCTTTATCGATAATGTCTTGATTGGCTTGAGGATAAACCACCCCTGATGGAGGCTGAGGCTTCCTGTGTTTCCAAAAATTCCGCTAGAGGAATATTGGTTATCGCCACCCCACACCCGCACATCCTGAAGGGAGAAATAAGCTTCAAATTGTTGTTGTTGATATGATGCATTTAACCGCGTTCGTTGGGTGATGTATGCCAACACTGGATCATCGTTTGCTTTCGGGTTTTTATATCCATCATCCAACAAAAGCCGGGGACGTAACTCCAAACCAATAACCAGTTGTTTTTGTTGCGTTAAACCAACCTGTACCCATAAAACCATCAAGATAAGAAAACATGTCCTTTTCATTCCATTTATTTTATACGAGTTTCAATTCTACCGAGAGCTAAAAAAATCAGGAGTATGATGCTAATTGAAACTTCCTTTGAGAAAGCCTTTTGTCAATTCATGCCTGGGGGAATCAAAAAACTCACAGGCCGGACCTTGTTCTATGATTTCTCCGAGATACATAAATATGACATTGTCGGCAATGCGTCGGGCTTGTCTCAGAGTATGCGTGACCAGAACAATGGTCAAATTATCTTTCAATTCAATGAATTTCTTTTCAATGGACTGACTGGATATAGGATCCAGTGCTGATGTAGGTTCATCCGCCAGAATCAGCTCTGGATCTACAGCCATACCACGTGCAAGACAAAGACGTTGTTGCTGCCCAATTGATAAACTGGATGCGGGTGCATTGAGCCGGTCATTAACCTCCTCCCAAAGATTCACCAGTTTAAGATAATATTCGACCCTGAGTTTCATGTACCGTTTCTTTTTCCGGCCACTGATCTTTAGCCCGTAAGCGATATTATCAAAGATGCTCATAGGTAGTGGGGAGGGCCGTTGTGACATGAGACCCATTTTTTTCCTCAGATCTGTGACATCTAAATCCCTGTGGTATATATCCTGTCCGTTTAAATAGATATTTCCGGTGATTTTTACATTGGAATATAGATCAGTAAGTCGGTTCATACTCTTCAACAGGGTGGTCTTACCACAACCCGATGGACCCAGAATGACGGTGATTTTTTTTTGCGGAATAATACAACTCACATTCTTGAGGATATGTTGATTGCCAATCCTCAGATTCAGATCTCTCACCACAATTTTTTCTTGAAGATTCATCATTATTCCATTCTGTTTGGTTTATAACTTCTAAGTATTAATCTGCCAGATATACTGATTATCAGGACAATTATAATCAACACAGTGGCTGCTGCATAGGCTCTTTCCTGGACTTCGGGAATGGGCGAGGAGAGCTGAAAGAAAATGGAGAGTGGCAACGTTGCAACGGGCTGGGTAAGAGATGTGGGAATGCTATCGGTAAACCCTGTTGTAAAAAGTACTGCTGCCGCATCTCCGATGGCTCTTCCAAAAGAGAGAAGAATGGCTGTCACTATCCCTGGAATACACTGCCTGAAGAAAATTTTATATGACAGTTCATAACGTGTGGAACCTAAAGACAATCCTGCCTCGTAGAGTGTAATTGGAACTGTCTTCAATACTTCGTCCATACCTCGAACCATAATAGGAATTATGAAAATAGCTACCGTGATTATACCAGCCAATAAGGATGTTCTGATGCCCAGATAAATCATGATTCCAAACGCAAATGCACCATATACAACTGAAGGAATACCCCATAAAACATCAATGAATAAGCGAATAATGTCCTGGATTTTCTTTCTTTTCTTCAAATGAATATTCAAGTATAAGGCAGCAGGTAAACTGATCAGAAATGCCAAAATAGTTGCTCCGAAGGCCAGATATAATGATCCGATAATCGCATTTAAAATGCCTCCCTCACCACCAAAATAGAATCCTCCTTTGGGAACCTGCGAGATAATTTCCCAGCTTAAAACCGGAAGCCCTTTTTTCAGAATGGTAAAAACAATCATTCCCATGGCGAAAATGACAGAAACACAAGCAAGGCGCATTAACACCTTAAAAACCTGCTCTTCTGCTTTTTTCCCGAAATATTTTATTCTCCACATTGAGTCAGAGTTGTTTTTCCAATCTGTAAATTGTCATTCGGGATAAGAGATTAAATATCAATATCGTTACAAACAGTAACAAGGCTGCAAACATCAACGCCGAATCATACATAGGAATCGACATCATTTCGCCATAGTTATTTGCAATTAGAGCAGGCAAAGGATATGAAGCAGAAAATAAACTATCAGGAATTTTAATCACATTTCCTGCTACCATAAGTACAGCAATGGTTTCACCAAAAGCTCTGGCAACTCCTAATCCAAAAGCTGAAATAATTCCCGGCTTTATTTTTCTGATAACAATATGTTTGATGACCTGCCATCGGGTTGCACCTAATGACAATCCAGCTTCTGTAAGTTCAACAGGTACATTCCTGAATATTTCAATAAGAATATTCAGAATAAAAGGAATGATCATGATAGAAAGAACAATTGCTCCTGTGATCAACGTATATCCGGTGGTTTGAACATTAAAAAAAGGTGCCACAATGTCTGAAATAAAAGGAACAACAATGAGTATGCCCCACACACCATAAATTACGGAAGGAATCCCCGCAAGAATATCGGTTACAGGATACATCAGTTTCACAAACCAGGGATGGGCATATTGCGTAAGATAGATCGCTGCTAACAGACATACTGGCGCAGCAATAATTACAGAAAGTATCGTAATAAAGACAGAGCTGGCGATAAAGGGAAGAAAACCGAACTTACCTTCGCTTGGTTGCCACGAAGATGAAAAAAGTAGTTCAAACAAGCTGGCATTTCCATCAAGAAGCAATGATGATTTTGCATACAAGCTAAAAAAGACAACGATTGGAGTAATAATTATCAATGTTAAGGCAATGATCATGACGACAGAATTTACTCTGTCAATGACTATTCTCTTCTGTTTCTTTGATAAAATGTACAACTTGGTTATGGGATTAACTTTAATTTTTCCGATGCAATCACTAAGGAATCGAGCTGAACATAACCGGAACGGGTTATGTACGATTGCCCTTCATTCAATATGTATGCAAGAAATGCTCTTACAGCAGGTATGGTGGGCTCTCCTTTAGAAATAAGATAAAGATCCCGGGCGGGTGGTGAAGGATATTTTCCGCTTTGAATCGCTTTCATGACCTCATCGAGTGTGTTATAGAAATCTTCTTCCGGATCAATAACCCTATTCCCGTTCAAGTCAATTGGGATCACAGATAATCCATGGACGCTTTTGTTCGTTTTCAGGTCATAGAGATACACCAGATTATTATATCCAACACCCAGTTTGTCTTTCTTAACGGCATCAGCCATGCCTGGGTCGCCAAACAAACCTGTTCCATGAAGATCTTCCTGCTTCAGGCCAACATATTTTGCCCAGGTTGCGGCTGCACCACAAGCATCGGAGCGGGTATATACATTGAGTTTTGTCTGGGATTTATTATTCAGTAATTGACCCCAGCTTGGTACTTTCTGTTGAAATATTCGTTGAAACTGCTCTCTTGTCAACCCCATGTTCATGATTGTTTCGTATTCAGGGTTAGAGGTATTTACAGTTGCGAAAACGGCATCTTTTGCCACCGTCAGATTCCATGCTCCCTTTCCCGTTTCCACAGGAGTTACTTCCCGAGAGAACATGGCAAGATCAACCATCCCTGAAAGAACATCGGTCATGCCTTTCCCGGCGCCACCGGCACTGATATCAATCTGAATATCCGGATAAACTTTCTCGAACTCTTCCGCCCATTTAACGGTTAACGGATACAAGGCAAATGCTCCGGAAATGCTAATTTTTCCTGAAATCTTTTCTTTTCCGGTATGTTTGTCCGACGAAGTATTCGTACAGCCTGAAAAGGGGAAAAGAAAATTATAAGAATTGGACGCGATTGTTGTGATGACTATTACGGTTATCAGAACAATGGATGTTCGTTGTAGCTTCATAATTTGGAGGTTGAAAAATGTATGAAGCAAACCTATCCTGAAAAAAAAAGATGTAAAACAGCTTAAATACGTAATTTCCGAAATAGGTGATTATACGTATTCGTGAGAAGAATCCGGCATGAAGAAGCACCGGAAGGGTTAAACCTCTACAATATGATTTTTTATGGCATAGATAACCAAGCCTACTGTGTTCTTCGATTGTGTCTTCATCAGAAGGTTTTCCCTGTGTTTATCTACCGTGCGCTTACTGATGAAAAGCTGATTAGCGATTTCTTGATTCGAGAGACCCTTGCAGATATGATATAAAATTTCAATCTCACGTTCGGTCAAGTCATTGTTATGTCTTTTCGTTTTACGGTTCAGATTTCTGATGATAGCATCCAGGATTTCAGGAGAAAAATAGTTATTGCCCTCCATCACTTCTCCGACAGCCCTGTTGACATCCTCAAAACTAGAGTTCTTTAGCAGAAATCCTTTTGCGCCGGCTTCAATCATCTCGGAATAGTAATTTTCGTTCCCATACATGGATAAAGCAATAATTTTAATCTCCGGATACCTTTTCAATACTTCCCTCGTCGCTTCAATCCCATTCATCTCTGGCATTTCGATATCCATCAGAACCAGATCAAGTTGTCGGTCCTGTAGGATGTTTAACAACTCCCTGCCATTATTTACTTCAAGCACCTCCCGGATGTTATCACAACCTGCTAACAATAATGCAAGCCCCTCCCTGAATAATGCATGATCATCAGCCAAACAGACAGTAATCCCTGAACTCATAACTGAATTGTAATTTTGAGGAAAAATCCTTCTTCGGGTGAACTGTGCATCTCTATCTTGCCATTTAACGATTTTATTCTGGATCGGATATTGAACAATCCCATGCCTTCAGTTTCTGTTTCGTTAAGAGAGAACCCCACACCGTTATCAGAATAGAGCAATTCCATATGTTTTCCATCATCAAACAGGGATACATTCACTTTAGAAGCTTCGGCATGTTTTACGGTATTAGTAAGCAACTCACCAATTACACGGTAAAGAATCACCTCCAGGTTATCATCATATCGCTTCCCTTCCAGATTGGAAGAGTAAATGATTTCGCAATCCCTGCTTATGATGTTTGTGGTAAAAGACTTCATCGCTTTGTCAAGTCCGTATTTTTCCAGGATATGCGGGCTAAGGTTATTGGAGATCTCTTTTACTCCGACGATGGCTTCATCCACAGCCATTTCTATTTGCGAAAAAATCTTCCAATTGGTCTCCCCAAGATCCGTTTTGTTGATGGCAGAACTGGACATTTTAATGGCAGACAGGATCGGTCCAAGGCCATCGTGAATCTCTTTGGCAAATGACCGCCGCTCTTTTTCTTCGGTTTTTATGATGGCAGAGAGAACTTTCGATTCGTTCTCTTTCCTCAGCATATCAATCCGATCCTGTAGGTTAAATATCCTACGGATATAGATGGTTCCGATGAACATCAATAAGGAAATCAAGACCGCAATCCAACTGGAAAGAACCGATTCGGAGCTATTGTCATTTTCAAATATGACGATTAGTTCTAACAACCTTCTGAATGCCATAAACAAAAATCCTATCGAAATCAGAATCCACGAGATATTGAATTTAGTCCTCCGTATTAGGCTAACAGCCAGAAAAGAAGCCCCAAATTGTAGCAAAACGGAAATAATCAGTGCAATGTCGATTACCATTCTACAAATATAGGAAAATCCAATGTTTGATGAATTCTTTCTTATTGCATTCTGATGACACCTCCTTCCATCCACTTTCCTTCGTCTTTCATTCGTCTTTCCGTTACTACTCACTTCATGAACACGCCTGTTTCCCTCAAAAAGTTACACTTACTTAACAAACAGCTACACTTACTAATTTTTTAACTACACATTGCTGAATTTTAAATAATATAATAGACGTATATTGGAAACTTGGAAAAGTAATCTTTTGCCAACGGGATTTATTAATTAACATAAGATGTTATGAAAAAGTACTTTACATTCTAAGCATGTTCAGCATTTTTCTGCTGCTTGGCGCTCAGTCGATTATCGCTCAGCCAGAAGTCACGGTGACATACCCATCAGCTGCTGGCATAGAGTCGTATACGATGGAAACTATTACCATTACATGGACAACCAATCTTACTTCTAATATTAAAATCGAATTAGTCACAGATGATGGTGCAGGAGGCTATACCGTGGTTGAGACGATCGCCAATGAAATATCGCCAGGCCCTGTCAAATAGTTGGATTGGTACATCCCTGAAACCATTGACGCGATTGGTATATCCCAAACAATATAACAACAGCCGTCTCCTATAAAGTTCGTGTAAGCAATATAAATGATGCTACATTATTTGATGATTCAGAAGTATTTGTTATTGTAGCAACGACGAATACTTCTGCTGTCCTTGTCGCACCAGTTCCTGGTGCTTTTACTGAATGGGAAAGGGGAGAGACGCACACGATCAAGTGGGATGCTGATATGGGACCTGTCAACATTGATCTCACATGGTGGCCTTATGGGATTAATGATATTCTGCGTATTGCCCATTCCGTTACGGGAACAAAGCGTGCCTGGCTCTGTTACGTTTACCACTCCCGCTCTGCCCAATGGAACAACCGTTTGGGGAGCAGGAACTACACAAAAAATAGAATGGACCAAAACCTTTACAGAGTATGTGGATTTGGAATTATCACGTACCGTCGAATTGGTTACTACCATATGGCCGATAACAACCAATAAAGATGGACTCTTTCATGATTGGGTTGTTCCAACAGGTCTTACTGATGCTACTAATTATGTAATCACGGCGACGATATTCCAACTGATGGCGGCGTTGTTTTCGCCATCGTAGTGAAGGTATTCCGATCCGAGGGCCGAAGCAGACGCAGATCGGGGAGATACAGGGGTCACCGAGCATGAAGGTCGGATCTTCGAGCGGGGAAATTTCACCTTTTCTGGAATATAGGTCTGATCCGACTTATCGGAAATGTTGTAAAATACTTCCAGGTTGTAGTTGAGGGGGGATGTGCCACTGTTTGATATGGACATCGATTCGTTGACACTGGTCCCTAAGTTGACATAACGGGTAAAGCTGGTTGGGTTGACGCCGATGATTGGATCGGTAGAACTGCCGGATTGTACATATTGAACGTCGTCGACATAGTATCCCGGAATATCGGAGGATCCGGAAATGGCTGCCGCATAAAATTCGACTCCCCCCAATTTTGCGGTGCCTGTTGTCCCCCCTGCCTGGTAACTGAATGGCCAGCTGCGAACCAGGTTCCCATTGATAAAGAGTTGGATGTTGTCGCTGTTTAAATTGATGATCTGCTTCACTTCAAACCAGGATCCTTTCGGATAGTTAAAGGGGTAGGGCGTAGTCCCTCCAGCAAAAAGTTCACCACTGCCGCTGGTTCGGAAGTAGACCTCACAGGCATATTCGAGCCCGGGAGATTCGAAATGCTGGAGACTGTAATACCCGCATTTTCCCGTTTCTACATACATGTACCATGAGAGTTCGAAACTCCCCGAGTTTTTATCGCCTAGTTTTAAAATAAGGTCTGTTGAGGAACCGGAGGGACCGGTGATGGAAATCGATTTGGTGGGGCTGTGGGCAAAGGTATTGCTGATTCTGGCATCTTCACTGCTTCCGGGAGAATTTTACCAGGTATTACACCATACCTGATTGGAAAGCGCAATAAAATTATTCACTGGATAGGATTCGAAATCTTCGGAATAGAGAACGGTTTGCGCCGAAACTCCAATCCACCATGTAAGAATGATGCTGGCAATGAAAATCTTTTTCATGTTTGTTTGGTCATTGATAAACGAAAATACGATTTTGTCTTGTAAAAATAAGGTTATTTTTTTAATCTTAAAAAGAAAGGATGAACAGGCCACCTTACATCTATTCCATGGCCCCTATTTAAATCTATTTTAAACTCCTATTTATTTACTTTTGCCGCAAACCTCCCGGGCAAAAAATGGCCAAAATCATTTTTTCATTCCTCTTCCTCTTTTCTCTTAGCCAGAAAGTTGTTGCAGTGTATGATGTAAATGAGAACTGCAAAAAAGCCTGGATGCTGGTGATGGACCTCCGTATAGACCAGGCCAAAAAGCTCCTTGCCGAAGAGATCAGGACAAACCCGCAGAACTATTATGCCTACTACCTGGAACAAACCTGCGATGTATTCAGGTTGCTGATCAACTCCAGCGATGCAGAGTATGAAGCCTTTGTAAAAAATTTTGAGAAAAAAAGAGAGATCATGGACGGGAAGGATGAAGACTCGCCCTATTACCTCTCCTGCAACGCTGAGATGGAGTTGCAGGTTTCTGTTTTCAGCGTGATGCATGGCGCCCAGTGGAGTGGGCTGACCAAAGGCTATTCAGCCTATAAAAATGTTTACCGGAACATTGATCGTTTTCCTTCGTTCCAGCCAAACCGCAAGCTGGATGGCTTCTTTAATGTAGCTATTGCTAACTTACCGCCTTTCGTGAAATGGGCTATCTCCTTCTTTGGTGTGAAGGTGAACATGGAAAACGGCTTCAGGACGCTGAACCAGTATTATCAAACGCAGAAAAACGTGGAGGGGCTCAATGCCGAGGCAGCGCTCTACATGATCCTTGCCGCCAAGATCAACAAAACCCCGGAGAGGGTGTACGACTTTACCAAATCGCTCAACAGCGATGTGGCTAATACTTTTATCCATAGCTATTTCAGGGCGAACATTGCCTACCGTACCGGAAGAAATGAAGAGGCCCTCAAGACCCTCCAGCAGATCACTCACAATGAAAACGGTATTGCAGATGTCATCTACAGCTACCTGATGGGGAAGGTGCTGTTGCGGAAACTGGATCCCCGGGCTGAGCACTATCTGAAAAGATACCTGAGCCACCTGGAGAAGAAGGAGTATCTGAAGGAGATGAATTACAACCTGGGCCTTTTCTATTTTCTGCAAGGCAACCAGGAAAAGTATCTCAACTATTGCGAGATCGTAAAAAAGCAGGGGATGGACCTCAACGAACGGGACCGGGAGGCTCTATATGATGCCAGTCTCGACTATCCTCCCGATGTGAACCTGGTCAAAGCCAGGTTGTCGCTTGATGGGGGATATTTAGAAGAATACCAAAAAGCGATGAAATCCTTTGAGGCCGGGCACGAGAAGATATACGCTTATGATATTGAGTCTCATTTTCTGAAAGGAAGGTATGAGGCAATGCTGAAAAACAGTAATTTAGCCATCGCGGAGTTTAAAAAAGTAATTGAACTTGGGGAAGATGAGGATTATTATTTTGCCTGTGAAGCTGCATTAAGACTGGGAAAGATATACCAGGAGATGGGACAAAAGTCGCTGGCAGCCGAATATTATAAGAAATCAACGAAACAATATAAAAGTGATTATTATGAATACATTGAGGACAAAGCACGAAAAGCCCTCGATAGTTTATAAACAAACCAGATAAAACCATGAACATCACCTTTGTTATTGACTCATATAATGATGCCAATGGAGGTACGATTGCTACAAAGCGCCTGGTGGATGAACTTCGGAAGCGTGGACATAACGTAGCGATTGTAGCCGCGATACACGAAGATCCTTCTGATCCGGATTTCTACCAGGTTCCCGGATTTGTACTGCCCGGTACGGAGGCATCACTGGAAAACATGAAATTCCTGTTTGGCCGTAACGATAAGAAAGTCTATGAACAGGCGATGAAAGATGCCGATATTGTTCAGGTCCAGTTTCCATTCCTGATGGCGAGGGGTGCGGTGAAAACAGCCAAACGCCTTGGCAAACCAGTTGTTGGGGCCTTTCATGTGCAGCCACAGAACATCATGGCAGCCATGGGAAAAACAAGCAAACGCATGGAGTGGACCATCTGGTTCTTCTTCAAATATTTTCTCTTCAACCGTATAGATACGATAACCACCCCTTCCAGGTTTGCCGTTGAACTATTGGAATCGCAGGGAATTGTTGCCGACATGTTCCCGATCTCCAATGGCATCCCGGTAGAATATATGCCTGGAGAATACAAAAGACCAGAGTGGTTTGGGGATCATCTGGTGCTCCTGAACATTGGACGGCACGCTTACGAGAAGAGGCAGTTACTCCTGATGGAAGGGGTTAAACGATCGAAATACGCTGATAAGATTAAACTGATCCTGGCCGGAAGAGGAGAGCGAACCGAGGAGATGAAAGAGAAAGCAAAAGAGCTGCCTGTAGAACCCTTTATCGGATATATCACTCCGGAAGAAAAACTCCAGTACCTGAATACAGCTGACCTTTTCTTGCATGGCTCTATTGTGGAACTTGAAAGTTTATCCTGCCTTGAGGCCATCGGCTGCGGGCTGCCCTGCCTGGTCAGCGACTCTGATTACTCGGCTGCGTCTCAGTTTGCGCTTGACAACAGGTTTCTGTTCACCTCTGACGATCCCGATCACCTGGCCGAACAACTTAACTACTGGTGGGAGCACCGGGATGAGTTAAGAAGTGCCGATATGAAGAAGAGGGTACTCGATGAAGCGGCACAATATCGCTTCGACAAAGCAGTGGACAATTATGAAACGTTTATTAAAAATGTGGTAACGCCACCTGCTGTGAAACGGATTCCTACTGTCGCCATCAGGAAACCTGATGCAGTTAAAAAGGCAAACCGGTTATGAAATCGGACAAGGTTCGTGAGCAACAGATTTCTATGGAGTCGGTCTACCCTATAACCATTTCTTCAGATTATACCTTTATAAAGACCAACTTTTCCTACCTGTTTTTCTCCCATATTGCCTACACAGCTATTCATTGGTTGCTGGGTGTTGGATTCTTCCGGACCGTTGGCCGCCAAAAAACAAGGGGAAGAGAAAATCTGCGACCGTTAAAGAAGAAAGGGTTCGTTACGGTAGCCAACCACTGCCATTTTCTCGACACCGTCCTCACCGGAATGGCTGTACTTCCCCGCCGTCCCTGGTATGCCTCTGTTCAACGAAATTTTGAAGCGCCCTATTTCAGGAAGTTGTTCCGTATCCTTAGAGGGTTCCCAATCCCCAATGGACCGATTGGCCTCAGGAGGATCACAAAACCTGTTGTGGAGGCTATTAAACGTGGAAATATCGTCCATTTTTTCCCTGAAGCCGAACTCTGGCACCTCTATCAGGATATTGACTTTTTTCAGAAAGGTCCTTTTTACATGGCTCATCAGGCAAATTGCCCTGTTGTTCCTATCGTACACCTGTTTAAACCCAGAAAGATATTTGGCAAGGTAAGATCAAAAAATATCCTCTCTATCACATCTATTATCGGGGAGCCTATTTACCCCCTCATATATACAGAAGAGGGCGAGCGTGTTGACCTTAAGGCGGTACAGGAGATGTGCGATACGGCGCAGAACTGGATGCTGGCAATGATGGCTGAATATCATTCCAACAGGGAACAATCAAGCATCACCTAGTATTTCCGGCAACATCATAAGCCATTAGTATATTTCCATGCCGGACGTAAAGAATCCCATTATGAATAACGGGATGGGAGAAATGCTCTTTCGTCCCCTTGTCGACCTTCATTGAGCTGATTACCTCCAGGGTTTCGGGATTTATCAGGCAGACCTTCCCATCCTGGGTGTAATAGTAGATGTTGTTGTTGGCCCAGATCAGAGAGCCTGTTCCGATCTTCTGGGATTTGAGAATTTCACCCGTTTCAGTATCAAGGCTTACCAGGCTTTTCCCTGAGCTGGTACAGGAATAAATTTTATCGTTTTGAATTACAAATCCACTCATGTAGTTGTCGATCTCTTTGTTTCTCCACACCTGGCCGATTTTTGTTCCATCATCAAGAAGTTCCAGTTTCACCGCTCCGTTTCCGTCTCCTGCAATATAATAAATGTATCCATCCTGGTACCAGGCAGAGTTGCTGTGCGTGTCTCCATTACCTGGTTTTCTCTCGGAGAGGGGAATGTTCACCTGATCATGGCTCCAAAGAAGTTTGCCGGTTCGTGTATCGATGCCAAGAAATGAATAGGCAGTAAAAAGCACAACGATATCGCGTTTTGGCAGTTTGATGAGGATGGGGGAGTTGTAGCCTGAAACCTCACCGTTACCCGAACATACCCATTTGATTTCTCCGGTAAACCGGTCGAGGGCCACCACATTGGTGTCGGGGCCTCCCGGAGTGGCGAAGACCAGATTTCCATGTACCAGGGGTGCCTCGGCAAATCCGAAAAGGGGAGCGATCCCCTGAAGATTTTGCACCATCTCTTTTGACCACCTCTGTTGTCCGGTTGTCCTGTCGAAGCAGGTCAGGTTCCCCAGTCCGGATGTGACATAGATCAGGTCATCAACTACTGTAGGTGCACACCGCGATCCCTCGTAGTTGACCACCCACTCCAGCCCAAAACCTGATTTCCAGAGGAAGTTCCCTTCTGGGTCGTAAGCCATCAGGTAGGCGGTGGAGTCTGTTTCACCGGTAATAAACAGCATATTATCGGTGACTGTAGGCGACCCGTATCCGTTTCCGATGTTTTCATAGACTCTGATAAGGGGAGGTCCTTCCGGAGGCCAACTCCCGAGTAAATTTTCATCGGGATAGATCCCATGTCGTTCGGCTCCCCGCCATTGGGTTGTGATTTGGGCTGTTGAGGACAAAGGGCCAACCACGAGGATGATAAGCAGGGGGAGTAAACAACTAAGATGAAATTTTTGAGTCATGGTTTCAACGAATTAAAATGATTACCACTTACAGATAACTCCCCACTCAAGAGCAGGGAAAATGTGAGGACCGGATCGGGCTTGCTGTACATCATAGCTGAATCCAACGGCAGCGTTGATACCGATGTATTTGTTGAAAAACCAGTCTCCGCCGCAGGTCAGTGAAGGTCCGTGCAGAATAATATCTTTGGGATCATAGTGATAAGGATAAGAATAATCATAGTATATGTTATCCTCTATCACGAGGAAGCTACCATACTGAAGGTCGATATACATTCCTCTGAAGAAGAAAAACTTTAACCCTCCACTAGCTAGAAAATAGGTATGATCGATAGAAAGCATACCAAAATTGGGGAAGATCCCACCTCCCACGTGCCAACCAAACCCTTGTTCTTTACCGATGCGTCCCTGGTATCGAAGTCCCATCCAACCATAACTGGGTCCATGCCCGAGAGCAAAGCTGGCGTAATACCGGTCACAGCCATTTTTGAAGAAATTATTTTTTGCAAGCCATTTTTTTTCAACAGGATCGTGGGAATCAGGGTTAAAAAACTCCTCTGTACCGCTCTTGTAGCGGATCATGTATACTGTTGCCGGGTTAATTACATGAACAGGACCGTCCTGGTAGTTGTACTCTTTGTATTTGATATCGAGTTTACTTACCTCCTCGATTTTGGCTTCAATCTTTTCGCCGGAGCGTAAGTAGATCATATCCTGGGAGAGGGATAGAAAGGGAGTAACCATCAAAAAAAGAACGGTCAACCAAACCGAATCATTTGTTTTCATAAGGAGCTGGATTATTGAGTAAGGGGTTAAGATATTTGGAGAACGCAGGATATTACCTGAATATTGCACCGTTTCCAGCACCCTCATCAGGGGTGATGAAGCGGTTTATTTGAAATCATCGGGGGAGATAATTTTCTCCTCCAGAAGAGCCTTCATTACCAATTCAGTCATATCGCTTTTAAATGGGAACTCATACCTGATATCTGCTACATAAGCCTTCAGCCTCATCTTTAGATAGGATCTTCGTTCCTTTACTTCATTGAAAAATAAAACTACAATGGGCTTATTCAGGTAAATGTACTTCGATACCTGAGCAGCCTCGATGGCTATTTGCCTGACCCGCTCCGTATCAATCGTAATAGGCAAATAGATCTCTGCTACCACCTGGCAGTTTGGTTCTCCAACGTTTGCGTTGGATACTGATTTTGTCATCAACTCTCCGTTTGGGACGCTTACCCGGGAGTCGTCGGGTGTCACAAGTCGGGTGGAGCGAAGACCGATCTCAACAACTTCCCCGTAGTAATTACCGATCTCTATTTTATCGCCAACCATGAATGGCCTGTCAACCAGAACCATGATGCCTCCAAACACATTTTTCAAAATATCCTGAGCAGCAAAACCCACCGCGATAGCAATGGAGGCAGTTACAGCGATAACGGTAGAGATGGGAGGCTGAATAATTCCGGCGATGATGATAAAAAGAATAAATACCCAGCCAAGAATCTTAACGATGGGAACAAGCCCTTTAATGGTAATCCGGTATTTCGTTGTTTTTTCGGCAATGGATTCCAGGATAAAGCTGATGAACCGAATACCCAGGTAGCCAATAATCAGGAAAATGATCGACCAAAGGATTTCACCCACGGAAAATATTTCAGACATGGAAGGAGGCTTCAGGTCGGATTCAACTTTCTGGGCGATCTCAGCTACCGTGGTGTCTACTGCCGCCGCGATAGTATCCAGCTGATGGAATGAGGATGAATCGACAACCGTGGTGTCTTTTTCCTGTGCGGGAACCGAGGAAATAAGACCCAGAAAAATGATGAAAAAGATTGTTTTTTTCACGTTTCCTGTTCTTAATGAATGATATTCTTGTTTTTTAATAATGCGATTATTTTCATATAAAGCAATGGGTTCACACTGAAGTAAGGATCATTGGAAACAAGGATTCCATCTTCACACAATGGTTGTATGAGCCTTCTGGCTTCAATCGTTTTTATATTCATCACCAAACTCAGATTCTCTTCGGTGAGCCGTTCGTGCAGAATGAACGCGCATAAGATAAACAGTTTTGTTGCTGACAAACTATTCAAAAACGACAGGTCCATATCCTTCATGGATCTGATTACAATAGTATTTCCGGAAACTTCACTAACCGATCGAAGCCAGTAAATAAGCGCCAGGCTGATATTGCTTTTAACATTCTTATTCAGGTCACTGAAATATTCCTGTTTTAACAGGGATTGTTTCTCCTCATCTGTCAGCTTTCTGTACTTTTTACTGGTGAGATCAGAAAGGGCCGGTTCATACCTGATATTATACCCACTAACCGCGTGCCTCCTGTTAATGATGTCAACCATGGTTTCATCATCAAATAACTCAAGGTTGATCAGATAACTGAACTGGTCTGATAGTAGTATTGTTTTATCCAGGTACCTGAATGCATATTCTGTACAGGTTATCACCCAGAATATTGTTTTGCTGGTTCGGGAAATGAGTTCGCTCAACTCTTTCAAGGCATCAAATCCATTCACTTTTTTCAGGTAGAAACGCTGAATATCTTCAATCATCACCAGTTGTCTTTTCTGCGAATTCAGATAATCAGCCAACTCATCAATCGTGTTCATTTTCTGCTGAAACTGATCACTGATAAAATGGATCAGTTCCAGGCTTGTGCTGATACGATGTTCGGCCTTTACCCGAAGACAAGGGAGTGCATCGGAATAATCTTTGAGAAACATAGTTAACAGCGAGGTTACACCACTACCCTGTTCACCAACAATAACAACATCAGCAAATCGTCCCTTCAACCAATTGTCGTAAGCATGTTTAAGGGATTGCAACTCGTTTTCTCTTCCAATGAAAAAATTTGAATCAGAGAGAGGTTCTATCTTGAATAATCGTTGATAGACAAAGGGTAATTTGTGGACTGACTGTTGGGTTTCTGCCAGAAAATCAGCCATTTCAGTAGTTATGCTATCAGATTTTGAGGCAATTCCATATTTTTTAAACGTGCCTTTAACAAACTTCTGCGACTCCTTATAGAAGCTGATCAACCCCTGTGTTACCAAAGGAAATAAATTCCTGACTTTATGTGCAAATTGTTTTTGAAGTAAACGGCCTCGTTTAAGCACTTTTCCTTTAGCAATACGTACCCTTAGTTCTATAATATTATTATTATCCGTTAGTTTGATAAGGCTTTTGCTGAAGGTTTGAAGCCCTTGAGCCAACTCATTTTCCAATAATTTATCGATACTTACAAGCGATTTTTTGATTTCATCCAACCGTTCAAGGGAACGGCTCAGCCCTTCAGAAGCAATTTCACCGGGAGAGGAAGAGGTTGAATCATCAGCATTGAACTCAAGAGCCGATTCGAGGCTAAACGAGGCGATCTGCCCCAACTCGATAATTGAGTTCTGGACTGTTGAAAGCCGTTCAACCAGAAGAACTTTGACCTGCTTGATTACATTGAATAATTGAGGCCAGCTCTCAAAGGTTATGATTTCATAGGGGGAGATAAAACTGATCGAGGAAGAACGGATAGGGGCGGTAAAATCAGGATTCCTGATGATGGAACGTTTCGTTGAAATTTGCCTGATGAGTTTACCTGTCACGACTTCAATATGATTAATCAGGGAGGGAAAATCCTGCGACAATATCTGATCATTGATGGCCGGGATCAGTTGGGATAAAAGCCGGGAAAAGGATGCCTCCTTTTCTTTTGTAATGATTTTTTTCTGATCAGATAAATTTTTTGCCTGATCAATTCGCTGTTTTGATTGGGTCAGGTACTCTTTTATTTCATCCAAACCAGGTATGATGTTGCTGTCCAGCTTTGATTTTAAGGCTAGGGAAGAGGCATAAGAGGCTCCATAGGCCGACAACAGCAAATGATACAGTTCATTGTCAATTTGCCAGTCATCGCGCAAAACCTGCCAGGTTCCCATCCATCCTTTTTCAATGTTCAGGGACTCTTCTTGCAGGGTCCTATCCTTTTTTTGAATCGCTGTGCGGTTAAACCGGTTGTTAGATAGCTCGAAAGTACCTGCTTTGTAAAAAGCCGATTCGTATTCCTGCTGAGTTTGTTCAAACAGGTCGAGAATCTTTTTTCTGATGATCTCTTTCTCGGCAACCAGTTCATGAATCGCTTTGTCGGAAAGTTCAATCACAGAATCATCAATGATGAACCGGGTGCCCGAAGCCAGGAAATCTTCTGCCCTGGCCATAATTTCTTCATCTGCTTTCCAAACCAGGAGAGAGGTGCTGCATTTACTTTTGTGAACAATGTTAAGTAAACCAGCAAGTCGATAGGAGAGGAGCGCTTTCAGATAAAATTGAGCCAGATTTTTGGCATCTACTTGATGTGTCCATTCTTTAAGGGGTTTCAGACTCTTTTTAAATGCCTTCCTGAACAGGTTTTCAATTCGTTCAGGGAATTTCGAGATAGCAAAGCCCCAGCGCTTGAGTCTTTTTCCGAACCGGATAAAAGCCGGGTCTCCAGGCTGATTGATAAACCGTTCGGGTGCCTGCACCCTCACAATTCGATCCTCGACAGATTCAATAAATGTATCTACTGCCTCTACAAATGAAGGAAATTGAGCATGAAAAGTCGCCTGTTCCTTTGTGGCAAAATAATTCTCCACCAACAGGATAAGTTCCTCCTTATATTGCTTTATCGTGGTAACACAGTCATTCCTCTTCTGTTGATCGTAAGGGATATCTGCATACTTTTTCTGGAGTTTTTTTACAGATTCAATGAATACAATCTGTTTTTCGAGGGCCGCTTCCAGAACGGGTGTGAAATGCTTCTCAACAATGGACTTAAGCTGATTTTTCTCGTTTGTGAAATCGTTTTTCATGATCAGGGAATTGTCAACGATTACATGATATCTAAACTTATTTTACTAACGCACCATTCAGGGCTTTTTCGTCGGGAGTGATGAGATAAAGTGCCCCGTCAGGATTCTCGGCGGTGAGGATCATCCCCTGGGATTCGATCCCCCGAAGTTTTCGGGGAGCCAGGTTTATCAGGATAGTGACCCGCTGGCCAACCAGACTTTCGGGCTTGAAGTAGTGCGCAATTCCGGATACGATCGTTCGCTGATCAAGTCCGGTATCGACTTTAAGTTTCAGTAGTTTATCCGTGTTGGGCACCACTTCTGCTTCCAGGATGGTGCCTGCGCGGATGTCGAGTTTAGAGAAATCATCGTACATAATTTCAGGAAGAGCTGCAATGCGTTGAGGCTCTTCCACCAGAGCTGCCGAAGAACCTTGTGACGGATCTGCAGTGACCTGAGGGAGTTCATTCTCCTGATTCGTTTTTTTGGTATCAAGAAGTTTTTGCACCTGCGCTTCGATGGTTTTGTCGTCGATCTTTTCGAAGAGAAGTTCAGCTTTGTTCATCTGATGTTCGGCCGGAAGCCAGTTAAGAAGGGTTGCATCTTCCCATTTGTATTCGGGGAGATTGAGCATCTTCCGTATTTTTTGAGCGGTAAATGGGAGAAAAGGCTGGGCCACGATAGAGAGTTGCGCACAAATTTGAAGGGAGATATTCAAAACGGTTCCAACTCTGGCCGGATCAACGGCAAAGACTTTCCAGGGTTCGCTTTCTGTAAGGTACTTGTTCCCCAACCGGGCCAGGTTCATCATGCCGGCAAGCCCTTCGCGGAACCGGAAATGATGCAGGCTTTCGGCGATCTTGTCGGGGATCTGCTTCATCTCATCCAGAGTGGCGTGGTCGAGAACTCTCAGAATTTTCTGGGGGGGTGGTACTTTCCCCTCGAAATACTTCTCAGTGAGTACAAGTGTGCGGTTTACGAAATTCCCGAAAATGGCAACCAGTTCGTTGTTGTTTTTTGCCTGAAAGTCTTTCCAGGTAAAGTCGTTGTCTTTTGCTTCAGGGGCATTGGAGGTGAGGACATACCTCAACACATCCTGTTTTCCGGGAAACTCTTCCAGGTATTCGTGAAGCCATACTGCCCAGTTGCGGGAGGTGGAGATCTTGTCGTTTTCGAGGTTCATGAACTCAAAGGCAGGAACGTTATCGGGGAGGATATAGGTCCCTTCCCCTTTCAGCATTGCCGGGAAGATGATACAATGGAAAACGATGTTGTCTTTTCCGATGAAATGAATCAATCTGGTCTCCGGGTCTTTCCAGTATTTTTCCCACTCGGGGGTAAGTTCTTTTGTAGCAGAGATGTACCCGATAGGAGCGTCGAACCATACGTAGAGAACTTTTCCGTCGGCTCCTTCCACAGGCACCTGAACGCCCCAGTCGAGGTCGCGGGTGACGGCACGGGGCTGGAGGCCGTGGTCGATCCACGATTTACACTGACCGTAAACATTCGTTTTCCAGTCCTCTTTGTGTCCTTTAATAATCCATTCCTGAAGCCATGTTTCATACTGATCAAGGGGCAAATACCAGTGTTTTGTCTCTTTCATAACCGGCACATTACCACTCAATACTGATTTTGGGTTGATGAGGTCGGTCGCATTGAGAGAGGATCCGCACTTTTCACACTGGTCTCCATAGGCTTTTTCATATCCACAAACCGGACAGGTTCCAGTGATGTAGCGGTCGGCAAGGAATTGATCATTCGCCTCGTCGTAGTATTGTTCGGTGACCTTCTCAATGAATTGTCCGGCGTCGTACATCTTCCTGAAGAACTCAGAGGCGGTTTCATGATGGATCTTATTGGAGGTACGCGAATAAATGTCGAAGGAGATTCCGAAAGCCTCAAATGACTTTTTGATGATACCATGATATTTATCCACGATCTCCTGAGGTGAAACACCTTGCTGACGCGCCTTGATCGTGATGGGAACGCCATGTTCATCTGATCCTCCGATAAAGATGACATCTTCGCCACACATCCGAAGAAATCGCACATAGATGTCAGCTGGCACATAGACTCCAGCCAGGTGTCCGATATGGAGAGGTCCGTTGGCATATGGCAATGCCGATGTGACCGTGTAACGTTTGAATCTTTTTTCCCCTGGTTGCATGAATGTTCTTTAGGAATAGGGGCAAAGATACGGAATATTGAAGTTTATATGTATGATATGTCGGGATGGGTGGGATGAAACAACTAATTTTACAGTTACTTTTAACTTGAAAATCATGAAAACACGAATTGTACTATGGATTCTGGTATTTGCAGGAGTATCCTGCACATCATATTCCCAGCTACCCAAAAACCCAGAAGATGTCCAACCCCTTCAGGTAGGTGAAAGAATACCTGATGTCAAGGTCAAAACTATCGATGGGAATCTTGTCGATCTGGTGACATTGCTTAAACAAAAACCCACCATTCTGGTCTTTTATCGTGGTGGCTGGTGTCCTTACTGCAATCAGCATCTTGCTGAAATGGCCGATTACGAGGAGAAAATTCTGGAAATGGGATACCAAATTGTTGCTGTCAGTCCGGATACACCTGAAAATCTAAGCAAAACACTGGATAAAAATGACATCAATTACACTCTTCTTTCCGATAGCCGTGGAGAGCTGATCAAAGCCATGGGTATCGCTTACAAGGCAACTTTCCTTTATGAAAGTATCCGCAGTAAAGGGGCAACAGGTGAGAAACTTGATCTCCTCCCGGTTCCCTCCCTTTTTGTCGTAAATCAGAAAGGTGTCATCCAGTATGAATATGTCAATCCCGATTACAAGGTACGGATGAGCGGCGAGGATCTGATGAATGAACTCCGCCATCTGAAACCGTGATTCGGGAGTAAAATCAGGCAAATCTCTCCCTGATCCCGATAGGTATTATCGGTTTTCGTATCTTTAGACATTAAACCGAGGGAATCAGATTTCCTGAAAACTTCTTTATATGGTTACAAAACGCAGTCCAATCCGCGACAAGCTTCTGGTCGTTATTTTTGGTACAGATACGAAAGCCGGGAAACTATTTGACCTGATCCTGCTCTGGGTTATTATTCTGAGTGTGGCAGTCGTCATCCTTGAGAGCATGGATGTCGTTGAACTTGCAATTGGAAAATTCCTGATGATCATGGAGTGGATCTTCACGATCATGTTTACGTTGGAATATGTCCTGCGAATCTATGCCACACGTCATCCACGAAAGTATATTTTTAGTTTCTGGGGATTTATTGACCTCTTCTCATTTCTACCAACTTATATCGGGATTCTCTTTACCAGCGTCCACTTCCTCGTTGCAATCCGTATTTTAAGATTGATCCGGATCTTTCGGATCCTGAAACTGACACGGTATTTCAGGGAGTCGCAGGAGTTGGCGAAAGCACTCTGGGCGAGCGCCCACCGGATCGCTGTGTTTTTTTTGGTTCTATTTCTGATCGTATTGATCATGGGATCGCTGATGTATGTCATCGAAGGTGGAGTGAACGGCTTTGAAAGCATTCCACAGAGTATTTACTGGGCGATCATCACAGTCACCACAGTTGGGTATGGAGATGTAGTGCCTGTCACTGCGTTGGGGAAAGTAGTCTCCTCCTTAATCATGATCATCGGTTATTCAATTATCGCTGTTCCAACCGGGATCATCACGGCAGAGATTGCCCGAACTAAGAGGGAAGACTACATGGTAAACTGTCCCGAATGTGAACACATTGAAACAGATAAGGGATCAAAATTTTGCCGGCAGTGTGGAGCCTCTTTGAGGGGAAGGCTGCAACCGGAATAATTGATAATTTCGCCGGGTATAACCTAATAGAATAAACAACTTACCATGGAAAAGCAGATTGAAGAGTTTTTATTTCATCCAACTGTGGGCAGACTGGTTGCAATTTTTCTGGGTGTTTTCATTATCTGGTTTCTCATAACAATAACTCAGAGGAAAATATTGCGGAAAATTAAGGATACCGATAGCCGGTACCGGACGAGGAAAGTCTTGATTTTTTCAGGATATTTACTGACTATTATATTGATTATCGTTGTCTTCAGTGATAAACTTGGAGGGTTTACGGTAGCTTTGGGAGTTGCGGGAGCCGGAATTGCATTTGCCCTGCAGGAAGTGATTGCCAGCTTTGCCGGATGGCTGGCGATCATGTTCGGGGGATTTTACAAGACCGGGGACCGGGTTCAACTGGGTGGCATCAAAGGAGATGTGATCGATATCGGGGTAATTCGAACAACCTTGATGGAGACCGGACAGTGGGTTGATGGGGATCTGTACAATGGAAGGATTGTCAGGATTGCCAATAGCTTTGTCTTCAAGGAGCCTGTTTTTAATTATTCGGCCGATTTCCCTTTTTTATGGGATGAAATTAAAATACCCATTCAATACGGGAGTGATTATCAGGCTGTAAGAGAGATCCTTAGCCGGGCTGCATACGATCTTGTTGGAGATTATATCACTATTGCTCAGGAGACCTGGCAACAGATGGTAAACAAATATATGATAGAGGATGCCTCAACAGAACCTATGGTGACCCTGATTGCTAACGACAACTGGGTGGAGTTTACATTGCGCTATACGGTGGACCTGAAGAAAAGAAGGACAATAAAGAATAACCTCTATTTGCGAATATTGGAAGAGGTCGATAAAACGGGAGGAAAGATAAAATTTGCATCGGCAACGTTCCAGATGGTTGAGGGATCTGAATTAAATGTTACACTAAAAAAAGAGAAATAATTTATGGAAAATATTGAACTACGCCTCCTGAATATGAATGATTATATGGAGTTGAAAGACTCCATGATTGAAGCTTACCATTCCTGGGCAGGCTCTTACTGGAAGGAGCATCACATTGAAACATTGCTGAATATCTTTCCTGAAGGCCAGATTGCTGTTACTGTAGGCGATGTTGTGGTAGGAGCAGCCCTCTCGATTGTTGTCAAGTACAATGACTATGGGGATGATCATACGTACCAGCAAATCACAGGGAACTTCACGTTCAAGACACACAATCCAAAGGGGGATGTGCTTTATGGGATTGAGGTGTTCATCCATCCCGAATACAGGGGCATGCGTTTGGGCCGCCGGTTATATGATGCAAGGAAAGAGCTGTGCGAATCCCTCAACCTGAAAAGCATCATTGCCGGTGGTCGGATTCCCAACTACCACAAATATGCTGATCAACTTACTCCAAAGGAGTACCTTCAAAAGGTCAGGATGAGGGAGATTCTGGATCCGGTACTTACCTTTCAGATTGCTAACGATTTTCACATAAAGAAGATCCTGAAGAACTACCTGAGTGCCGATGAAGAATCGGGAGGGTATGCCACATTACTGGAGTGGAATAATATTTTTTACGAAAAGGATCCACGGAAAATCAGCTTGCAGAAATCGGCTGTGAGAATTGGCTTAGTCCAATGGCAGATGAGACTATTCGCCAACCTTGACGCGTTGTATGAGCAGATTGAATTTTTTGTTGATACAGTTTCGGGGTACAAAAGTGATTTTATTCTGTTCCCTGAGTTGTTCAATGCGCCATTAATGGCAGAATACAATCACCTTACCGAAGCAGAATCGATTAGGAAGCTGGCTGAATTCACGTTTCGGCTGCGGGATAAATTCGTTGAACTTGCCAAGTCCTATAATGTGAATATCATCACCGGGAGTATGCCACTCGTGAGGGAAGGAGATTTGTTCAACGTTGGATTTTTATGCCGTCGCGACGGATCTTCTGAGATGTATGAGAAGATCCATATTACCCCCAACGAGATTCACTATTGGGGGTTGGTTGGAGGAGACCAGGTGAAGGTTTTTGAGACCGATGCCGGGAAGATCGGGATCCTGATCTGTTACGACGTGGAGTTTCCGGAACTGCCAAGATTACTGGCCGACCAGGGGATGCAAATTCTATTTGTTCCCTTCCTTACTGATACACAGAATGCATATACCCGTGTAAGAGCTTGTGCCAGGGCAAGGGCTATCGAAAATGAATGTTTCGTTGCAATAGCCGGATGTGTTGGAAACCTGCCGAAGGTGGAAAATATGGATATTCAGTTTGCCCAATCGGTGGTTTTTACTCCTTCTGATTTCCCTTTCCCAACCAACGGGATAAAAGCAGAGGCTACTCCAAATACTGAGGCCGTGCTGATTGTTGATGTCGACCTTGACCTGCTAAAGGAGTTGCATCATTTCGGCAATGTACGAACACTAAAAGACAGACGGAACGATCTTTATGAAGTCCGTTACCTGAAAGGGTTGGAATGATTGTTGTATTTTCGCATAAAAGGTAAGCTGGCGAAATGGAATTCTCCGTACTCAAAGACGTTGTCATCATCCTGGGCCTTTCGGTTCTGATCATCCTGGTTTTTCACCGGTTACGGATCCCGTCGATTCTTGGCTTTTTGCTTACGGGCATCATCATTGGGCCATATGGCCTTAGCCTGATCAAGGCATCCCATGAAGTAGAGCTGATGGCCGAGTTGGGGGTGATCTTCCTGCTGTTTGTGATTGGGATTGAATTTTCGATCAAAGGCTTGATGTCGATCAAGCGAACGGTATTTCTTGGTGGATTTTTGCAGGTTTCACTCACCATCGGAATCATCACATTGATCAGTCTTGGCTTTGGTTTGCCATTGCAACGTGCTGTTTTTATGGGATTCCTGTTCTCATTAAGCAGCACCGCGATCGTTTTGAAGCTTCTCCATGAACGGGGCGAGATTACGTCACCCCAGGGAAGGGTAGCCGTTGGCATCCTGATTTTTCAGGATATCATCGTTGTGCCGCTTATTCTCATTTCCCCGATTTTGGCAGGGAATTCTCCTGATGTGCTGATGACGCTTCTGATCCTGGTGGGGAAATTCATCGCAATTATCGTGATCCTTTTTTTGTCAGCCCGATATCTTGTCCCCAAGTTACTCGATTTGGTAATCCGGACTAAAAACAACGAGCTCTTTCTCCTGACCATCATCGTCCTCTGTTTTGCTACAGCGTGGCTGACAGAAAGTTTTGGATTGTCGCTGGCTCTTGGCGCCTTTTTCGCCGGACTGATCATCTCAGAATCTCCTTACAGCCACCAGGCAACAGCTCTTATTCTTCCGTTTCGAGAGATTTTCATCAGCTTTTTCTTTGTATCTATCGGAATGTTGCTGAATCTGCAGTTTTTCTTTCAGGAGATTCTCTACATCCATTTTCTGGCAATCGTTTCCTTGATTGCAAAGATGTTGATCATTGCAATTGTGGTGATTATTTTGCGCTACCCGCTTCGGGTAGTTATATTGTCGGCTTTAACTCTCTTTCAGGTAGGTGAGTTTGCCTTCATTTTGTCAGCCACTGGTATTTCGGAAGGGCTGTTGTCTACCGAAAACTACCAGTATTTCCTGGCTGTTTCGATCATGTCGATGGGAGCCACTCCATTTATCGTTGGTTGGTCCCCGAAAATCACCGCTTTCCTTCTCAAGCTCCCGCTTTCACAGAAGGTTAAGAGGAGGCTTGACACGTTCCAGAAGGTTAAGGCACAATCTCATCGGCTTCCGGAAACAATGGAGGATCACCTGGTTATCATTGGCTACGGGATCAATGGAAAAAATGTAGCCAAGGCTGCCCGTGGTGCAGATATCCCATTCATTGTTGTAGAGCAGGACCACGATGCACATAAGGAAGCCCAGGAAAGTAACGAATCGGTGGTGTTCGGAGATGCTACGCAGGAGGTCATTCTCGACCATGTTCATGCCTATTCGGCAAGGGTTGTCGTTATCGCAATCTCTGATCCTGATGCCACACGATTGATCGTTTCAAAGATCAGGGAGTTGTCTGATACTGTATATATTATAGTAAGGACCCGAAGCCTCAAAGAGATTGACGGGAATCTGCGTTTGGGCGCTGACGAGGTAATCCCAGAGGAGTTTGAGACATCCATTGAAATTTTTGCCAGGGTGTTGCATAAATACCTGGTACCCGAGAATGAAATCGTTTCATACATAGAATCGATCCGGGCGGATAATTATGAAATACTACGGGATGTCAGAGGATTGTTACGAAAAGGGCCGCTTCCTCTCGACATCCCACATATCCGGATTTACTCTATCCAGGTACAGTGTGAAACGAACAAAGTGGTTGGCAAAAGTGTAGAAGACTCAGGGCTTCGCCGTGAGTTCTGCGTGACATTGCTGGCTATTCAACGCGGAACCAAATACATTACTCAGATTGATAAAGATACCGAAATTCGTATGGAAGACATTCTCTTCCTGCTCGGCACCCCTGAAAATATCTCCAGGGTCTCTAAATATCTGCAGCTTTCATAACTTTGTAGAATCAAGCTATGATCAAGGATATGATCCTCCCCCCCTATTTGCATAAAGGTGATAAGGTCGCCATCGTTTCTCCTGCCAGAAGCATCACCTTCGAAGAGGTCTTCCCTGCTATGAAATTTTTCCAGAAGTGGGGACTGGAAGTGATTCTTGGGACACATGTTTTTGGGAAACATAATCAGTATAGCGGCACGGATGACCAACGTCGGCAGGACCTCCAACAGATGCTCGACGACCCCTCTATCAGAGCCATCATTGCTACACGGGGAGGTTATGGAACAGTCAGGATCATCGACAGGCTGGATTTTACAACCTTCTCCAAACAACCTAAATGGATTGTTGGTTACAGTGATATCACAGTGCTGCACTCCCACATCCACCGGCATCTGGGAATTCAAACACTCCATGCCACGATGCCGTTCAGCATTAAAGAACAGAATGCCAATGAGATAACAATAGAATCATCGAGAAAGGCTCTCTTCGGTGAAAAAATTTCTTACTCCAAACATATAACTTTTTGGGATCGAACCGGATTAATGGAAGGCGAATTGGTTGGAGGAAACCTTTCGATCCTGTATAGTTTAGCCGGAACACCTTCTGATATTGATACCAGAGGCAAAATTCTGATTCTTGAAGATGTGGATGAATACCTCTACCACCTCGACCGGATGATGATGAACCTGAAACGGAGCGGAAAACTAAGCGAACTGAAAGGGTTGATTGTTGGAGGGATGACAGATATGAGAGACAACGAAGTACCATTTGGGAAAAGTGCACATGAAATCATTCAGGAGGCAGTGAAGGAGTATACTTATCCTGTATGCTTCGACTTTCCTGCCGGCCATGAAAAACTTAACGTTGCACTATACCTCGGAAGAAAAGCCAAACTGATAGTGGAGAAAGAGGTTTCCCTGCTATTTGAATGATAGTTGCACCCCTCCCCAGTCCTCCCCTGAAGGGGAGGGAGCAAGTCCCCTTTAGGGGATTTAGGGGCTCAATTTCGCTATTTCGCTATTTAATCTATGGGAGCAATACACGAACTGGGCAAACGGGGCGAAGAGCTCGCTGCCCACTATTTGAAAGAAAAGGGGTACAAGATCCTCGAGACCAACTGGCGGTTTGGGCGGAATGAACTGGATCTGATCGCAGAAGAGAGCGGAATCCTGGTTGTGACTGAAGTGAAAACCCGTCAATCCAACACATTTGGAGAACCGGAAATAGCTGTGACACGGGAGAAACAACGCTCTATCATACGGTCGGCGAACGCCTATGTAAGATGGAAACGCAGGAATATTGAGGTTCGGTTTGATATCGTCTCAATCCTTGTTCAGGGAGAAAAGATAATCATAAATCATATTCCTGATGCCTTTTTTCCGATAGTGAGGTGATAGAATTTATTTATATACTATATTTGTAAAATATAAATAAATAGTATAAATCATGACAACTTTTACGAGCTCACTTCCTGAAGATTTGCTGGGCAAGTTGCATAAAATGGCAAAGAAGCTATCCGTCCCAAAAAATACGATCATTGAAAAAGCACTGGAGATCTATCTCGACCAGCTCACGCGGGCCGAGTATGTCAGATCATACGAGCAGGCTGGAATGGATGAAGATGTCATGATTATGGCAGAAGAGGGGATGGAGGATTATCTGGAACAGCTTAACAAATGAAGCAACGCGAAATCTGGTATGCTGACCTTAATCCGGTAAAGGGAAGCGAACAGAAAGGGCATCGTCCGGTTGTCATCATCAGCGGAAACCTGTTAAATACCTACCTGCAGGTTGTAATTGCCTGCCCCTTAACCACAAAAATCAAAGGATATAAAGGCAATATCATTCTGGAACCAGATGACAGAAACGGGATATCTAAGAAATCGGAGATTATGGTATTTCACATCCGTTCTATCTCTAAAGAGAGGCTGATACGGAAGATCGGTTGTATTTCGGATATGCAGTTAAAAGAGATCAAGCAGGGCCTGGATGATATCCTGAGGTACTAATGTGATCACAATATCTTATTTTTGTTCTCTTTCCAATGTAAACCCAACACCCTCTGCCCATGAAAAAAATACTGTCGTTTACAATCCTTATTCTACTCATTTCAGTTCAGCAAAATTATTCCTGCACTATCATCGTTGCCGGAAAGAAGGCTACTACCGACGGTTCGGTGATTGTATCACACTCTGATGCCGGGCCCGATTGCCGGTTCCGCGTGATCCCACGGATGAAATTTCCAAAAGGTTCGTTAACCCCGGTTTACTGGGGTATCCAGAACCCCCAACAACCGCTGGATTCCTATGGCGACACCCTTGGATTTATTCCACAGGTAGGGGAGACTTATCAATACATTCATTCAGCCTACAGCCACATCAATGAATTCCAGTTGGCCATTGGCGAGAGTACGATGAGCCAGAGGGATGAGCTGCGTGTAGAACGAGATACCGACAAACAGATTATGACGGTTGAGCAGGCGATGATTTTTGCGCTTCAGCGCTGTAAAACAGCTCGTGGAGCATTGACTCTCATCACAGATCTGATGGATACTTACGGGTTTCTTCCCTCCTGCGGGCTCGAATCAGAGTGCCTGGCGATAGGTGATAAGAATGAGGTTTGGATCCTGGAGCTCTTTTCCGTTGGTCCCGACTGGGACCCAGGCAGCAGTAAACCCGGAGCCTTGTGGGCTGCCCAGCGGCTTCCCGACGATCATGCGGCGATGATCCCAAACTGGAGCATCATCGGAGAGATCGACTTAGTCGACACCAATAATTTCAAGGCTTCCTCCAATTACCAGCAAATCGCCATCGAACATGGGTGGTGGGATCCGGCATCCGGGAAGGAGTTTATATGGAAAGAGATCTATCCACCAGTACTGCGTGAATGGGCTACCAGCCGCTTCTGGCTTTTTCACGCACTATACGCTCCCGACTTGCCCTACCTGCCCAACCGTTGGACAACCGACCCGTTCAAGGGAGATGATCAATACACACAATTCGTTGAACCTCTGTCGCTTTATCCCTTCTCTATCAAACCTAACAAACTCATCTCTGTAAAGGATGTGATGGATTTCCAGCGGTCGACCTTTACCGGTACGATCTACGATAAGGAGATGGCTCCAGGATGGTATCTCCCTTCCGACAGCGGCACGCTGGAGCGGAGTGTGCTCACTACTCCCTTCCCAACGATAGAAACACGCAAACTGCTGAAGATCAACAGACGTCGTAACGTAGCGCGGGCCCGGGGAGAGTATGGGATGATTGCGCAGCTTCGCTCATGGCTCCCGGATGCCGTTGGTGGCGTCTATTACGTCTACGTGGACAACGCCTACACGAGCGCTTATGTTCCCATCTATGCTGGTGTGACTGACGTCGCAGCGTGTTATAAAATATGGGATAAGGAAAAATTTGACGATAACTCAATCCGCTGGTGTGTCGACTTTGTGGATAATCTCCTCTACCTCAGATGGCAGGATGCCGTCAAAGATTTGCATGCAGTAAGGGATCCCTTTGAACAACAATTTCTTGACGACCAGGCAACAGTTGATGAAAAGGCAGTTGAATTGTTAAAAAAGAACCCCGAAAAAGGAAAGGAGTACCTCACTGGCATCACCATCGACCGCATGAACCAGGTGCACAAAATGTTCCAGGACCTTCGGATCACTCTGATTGAAAAATATACTAATAATAAACAAGGGATTTAGGAGTACTACTTCCTCCCAAAATCTGCCGGGATCTCCCCCCAATATTCGGTTTCCCATTTGAGAACCTTATTGGGCCAGGAGTTGTTTCGTAACCAGTTCTCAGCTCTGTCGAGAAGTTTGAACAGCTCTTCGTTTTTCGCTGTTCGCTCCAGTTTGGTGTTGGTTGTTTTTTTTCGTACCCAGGCGATGGCGGTACGGGAGTCGGAATAGATCGGCCAGTCGGAGTTGCGTTGTCCGAGGTAAGCAAGCGCATGCACAACGGCAAGGAACTCACCGATGTTTACTGTCCCTTCCGGATACGGACCTTGATGGAAGAGTTGAGCTCCCGACTTCGTATCGACCCCGCGATATTCAAGGATGCCGGGGTTTCCACTGCAGGCAGCATCCACGCAGATGCTGTCGGGGATAGGAGTTCCAATCAAGGGATTATTGCAAACGATCTTCTTGGGAGCAGCCAGATCCCTTTTCATGTATTTTTCATGGTCGTCCTGAAAGGCAGCCTCCGCCAGCTCTTTTGTAGGAAAACCTTTATACTTGGCTCCGTTGTATCCCTCCACCTGCTTTTTGCAATCGCTCCATCCGGTATAAATTCCCGGCTGTTTCCCCACCCACACAACATAAAACTTATTCTTCGGCATCAGTTAAGAGTTTCAGGTCAAAGATACAACAATCATAAAACCACAATTCTTTCGTTACATTTGTAATCATGAATCCAATCAAGCGTCTGGCAGGTCAAACAGCCATCTACGGACTACCATTCATCATTTCAAGAATTCTCTTTTACCTTCTTGTCCCTTTGTATACCCGCCTCTTCTTGCCTGGGGAATATGGAACTGTCAGTGTCTTCTATTCATACACAGCACTCCTTATAGTGATTCTTACTTATGGAATGGAAACAGCCTTTTTTCGCTATTCACAGGAGGAACCCGATAAGAACAGGGTTTTTAGTACATCATTCATCTCGCTTGTTATCTCGACCTTACTTTTTTTATTTCTTGCTATCGGATTTTCAGGAACTGTAGCTTCCTGGATCCAATATCCCGACAAGCAGATTTATGTGATCTGGTTTGCCCTGATCATAGGGTTTGACATTGTTACCACCATTCCATTTGCCAAACTAAGAGCCCTCAACAGGCCCATCCGTTTTGCGTATCTTAAGGTGATCAATGTTTCAACAGCCGTTTTCTTCAACCTGTTTTTTCTTTTACTGTGTCCATATATCCTAAATAATAGCTCTTCTGAAGTCGCTGTCAAATCTATCCTGTTTATCTATAATCCCGATTGGGGGATTGAGTATATTTTCATCGCCAACCTGATAGCGTCCGCATTAACATTCCTTTTACTGATTCCGGAGATGACCGGTTTCAAGCTTGTTTTCGACCGTATTCTCTGGAAACGGATGTTCCTTTATGCTTTTCCTCTTTTATTTGCCGGCATGGCAGGAATTATAAACGAAACCTTCGACCGGATTCTGCTCAGGTATATGCTTCCTCCAGATATTGCCGCAGCCGAGGTGGGCATTTATAGTGCCTGTTATAAGATTGCCATCCTGATGACTATTTTCATCACGGCATATCGCTATGCGGCCGACCCGTTCTTCTTCTCGTATTACAAAAGAGACGACGCTAAAGTCACGTATGCTAAGGTGATGAACTATTTTGTCATCTCTGTATCTATCATCTTCCTGGCTACTATGTTGTATCTCGACGATTTTGTGATGCCCCTGTTAATCGGGAAAGAATACTGGGAGGGCAAAGCCGTGATCCCAATTTTGATGCTGGCTCATCTCTTCCTGGGTGTTTATTACAACCTCTCCATTTGGTATAAGCTTACCGGCCAGACGAATTACGGAGCATGGTTGGGAATCCTTGGGGCAGTAATCACCGTAGGGTTGAATATCCTGTGGATTCCGAGGTCGCCCGATCACTATCTCTCAGGCTACATGGGATCTGCCTGGGCAACATTTATCGGATATGGGGTCATGCTGGTACTCTCATACATTCTGGGCCAGAAATATTACAGGGTTCCTTATCAGTTGAAGAAGATCTTTACTTACCTGGGAATTGCCATTGGGTTCTATTATCTAACGGTTTTTATTAAGCCCGAAACTGTACTCATAAGTGTTGCATTTCATTCCCTGCTGTTGATACTATACCTGTTGATTATCGCGTTTATGGAGAGAAAAGATATGGTGTCGCTGTGGGCTTCCATCCGCCGAAAAAACAGTTAGAGTCATCCTGCTTTTTATTAACTTTGCCGCTTTCAATTGATTATGAAGGTTAAGATTGTTAACAAATCCCATCATCCTTTGCCGGCTTATGAAACTGACTCATCTGCAGGTATGGATCTCCGCGCTTTTCTTGGTGAAGATATTTTTATGAAGCCTCTTGAACGAGCATTGGTCCCAACGGGTCTTTTTATTGAGCTGCCTGATGGATTCGAAGCGCAGGTGCGGCCTCGTAGCGGATTGGCTGTTAAAAAAGGGATCACAGTATTGAATAGTCCAGGGACCATTGATGCAGATTACCGTGGAGAAATCAAAGTGATCCTGGTCAATCTCTCTTCAGAAGAGTATGTTGTGAAGGATGGGGAGCGGGTTGCACAGATGATCATCTCTGCCCATGGCAAAGCAGAATGGGTTGAAGTTGACGACCTGAAGGAAACGATTCGTGGAGCTGGAGGATTTGGTCACACGGGAACCAGCTAAAATCAATGAGGAATTAGGAATGAGGAATGGAAAGATGAGGCAGTCACGGATAAATCAATGTTTAATTCTGTTGGTTCTCCTGCTGGTTTGGGCCCTGGGTAACCCTGTGTTTGCTCAACAGGGAGAGGAATCGGCGGATCGCAACAAGAGAGAAGAACCCGTGAGCAACCCATCGGCTCTGATTGATATTAAGAAGATGCTGATTGCCGGGAACGACAAGGATGCAGAAGGCCTCCTCAGAAAATATATCGATAAATACCCAAAAGATCCGGTAGCCTGTTATGAACTGGGCAAGATCCTTGCCGGCCAGAAGTCATACCCTGAAGCCAAACTCTTTGCAGAAAAGGCCTGGAAGCTTGATCAGTCGAATATATGGTACCAACTCTTTCTTGCTGAGACCTGCCAGTTATCCCAGGATTACGACCAGGCGTTATCGATCTTTGAAACGATTGTTGTCTCCAACCCCGAGAACCTGGATTATTACTACCAATTGTCCGCACTCTACCTCGGCCTGGGGAAGTACGACCAAGGGATTAAAACGTACGAAAAGATCGAAAAACGAATTGGCGTCACGGAAGAGATCTCCATGCAGAAGCATAAGATTTATCTTCATCAGAAAGAGTACCAGAAAGCAGAAGCTGAACTAATAAAACTTACGGTATCCTTTCCCGATGACAGCCGGTATTACAGTATCCTTGCTGAGTACTATATGTCGAGAGATAAGAAAGAGAAAGCACTGTCTCTATATAAAAAGATTCTGGAGATTGATCCCGACAATGCCTACATCCACATGACCCTGGCCGATTATTACAGGAAGACAGGAGATAAGGATAAGGTGTTCGAAGAGCTCAAACTTGGATTTGGCAATCCCAACCTCGATGTCGATACAAAAATTAATATCCTCCTCTCTTTCTATACTATCAATGAGATCATTGCCGACTTGAAAGGACAGGCATTTGAACTTGCAGAATTACTGGTAATAACCCATCCCGACGATCCAAAAGTCTATTCTATCTATGGGGACCTTCTGGCCCAGGACCAGCAATTTGAACTGGCCAGAGATGCCTTCCTGAAAGTTATTGCTCTCGATAGCAGCAAGTTTGTTGTTTGGGAGGAGGTGCTACGCATGGATTTGCTGATGAGCGAATACGAACACCTAATCCAATATGGGCATCGAGCCGTTGAACTCTATCCCGAACAACCTGTAATCTATTTGTTTACGGCTTTAGGAGAGCTACAGCTGAAAAATTATACGGAAGCAGAGAGGCTCCTCAACATAGGAGTTAAACTGGTAGCCAACAACAACGAGCTCCTGGCACAGTATTACATGTATCTTGGAGATACCTACCATGCCCTCTACCGGGCTGAAGAGTCTGATAAAGCATATGAAAAGTCATTGCAGATAAAGGATAACAGTCCATACGTGCTGAATAATTATAGCTACTATCTTGCTATCAGAGGCATAAATCTGGAAAAAGCGGAGCAGATGTCGATGCAGGCATTGAAAATGGAACCGGATAACTCTTCATTTCAGGATACCTATGGCTGGGTACTTTTCAAACTTGGCCAGTATGAGAAAGCCCTTGAATGGATAGGAAAGTCGATGGAAGACAAAGAAAATATTTCAGGTGAAGTGCTGGAGCACTATGGGGATACCTTATTCAAACTTGGCAGGGTAGAGGAAGCGGTTGAATACTGGAAACAAGCATTGGAAAAGGGAGGCGGATCAGACCTTCTGCAAGAGAAACTTTCTGAAAAGAAATGGATTGGCTGATGAAACATACAAAAACATTTCTTTCCAACTTATTATTGACTGGCGTTGCCTCACTGCTGCTGGTCACTTCATGTACAACGCATCGCAGCATTATTAAACAACCAATTAAGGAGGAGGGGGCGGAATACATCTTTAACAAGTTGAAAGAGAGGGAACTGCAGTTTAGGACGTTGAGTGCTCGTTTCTCGGCTGATTACAAAAACGGGAATCAGAAATACGCTTTCTCCGGACAGATTCGCGTTCAGAAAGACACGCTGATATGGCTCTCCTTGTCAGTAATGGGTTTGGAAGGGATGCGCCTGATGATCTCCCAGGATTCGATAAAATACATCAATAGATTGAATGATACTTATCTGATAGGAGATTGGTATGACCTTAATAAATTCTTGAATACGAATATAGATTATAACATTTTGCAATCCTTTCTGATTGGCAATGATATCTCATTTTATGAAGATGGAAAATTCAAGGCATCCATCGACAAGAACGAATACAAACTAACAGTCTCCTCCCGCCAGAAACTAAAAAAATTCATCAGGCGCCAGGAAGAAGAAAACAATATCTTCATCCAAAATATCTGGCTCGACCCCAATTCCTTTAAGATTACCCGTGCCGACGTTAAGGAAATAAAGAATACGAACATAAAACTCGATGCAACCTATTCCTCCTTTGAGGCGATAGGAACACAGCTTTTCCCTCGGGAGATGATTTACCTGATTACAGCAGAGAACCGAATTCTTGTGGATGTCAAATTCTCGAGGATCAACATTGATGAACCAATGAAGTTCCCATTCACTATCCCGTCGAAATTTACACGTGTCAGGCCATGAAGCCCAAATTGGTTACATTTCCCATCCAACAGTTGCTGATCGTTTTAGTCATTACCCTTTCTTTTTGTTTTGGTTTTGAAACATCCGGACAAACCTCTAAGGAACAGTTGAATCAGGACCGCAAGAAACTGGAACAAGAGATCGAATATACCTCCAAGCTTCTGGATCAGACTCAAAAAAGCAAGGAGACTTCAATGCGCGACCTGAAGCTTCTGAACAGTCAGATTAAAAAGCGGGAAACACTGATAAATACTATCAGCAAGGAGATCAGTGAGGTAAACAATAGGATACGGGGAGACCAGAAAATGATCGACAAACAGTCGAAGGAATTGAAAGAGCTGAAAGATGAATATGCCCGGATGATTTATTACGCTTACAAGATTACCAAAGCCCAGAATAGGTTGCTCTTTATCTTTTCAGCCAAGGATTTCAACCAGGCATATCAGAGGCTGAAGTATTATCAACAATATACATCCTACCGTCGGAAACAGGCTGAACGAATTCGGGAAGCACAGGTTTCATTGAGTAAACAGATGCATGCTTTCGAGATTACCAGGGCTGAAAAGCTAAAGTTGGCTGAAGCTGAATCGGGGGAAAAATCAAAACTCGACAGGGAGAAACAGTTGAAAAATATTGTTGTTCAGGATCTCTCGAAGAAAGAGAAACAGCTTCTGGCAACCTTGCGTACCAACCAGAAGGCACTACAAAAGTTACAGCAAGAAATTGAGCGTATGCTGGCTGAAGATGCACGGACACGGGCATCTGACAAAACCCGGGATGCTGGCGTAAAGGCCGCAGAGATGCGTCTTTCCTCAAATTTTGCTGCCAACAAAGGACGTCTTCCTTGGCCTACCGAACAGGGAGTTGTTACCTCTACCTTCGGGGAGCACCAGCATCCGGTGCTGAAATATGTGAAAGTAAACAATAATGGAATTGACATAATGACGGGTCAGAATGCCTCAGTAAAAGCTGTTTTTAATGGGGTTGTAAGCAAGGTTCTCACCATCCCAAACTTGAATAAAGTCGTTATGTTGCGCCATGGAGACTACCTTACTGTCTATTCCAATCTCGATGAAGTAATGGTTTCCAGTGGCCAGGCAGTTGTTACCGGCCAAGTGATCGGAAAGGCTCATTACGATCAGGATGAAGGAAAATCAGAAATAAACTTCCAGGTATGGCAGGCCAAAACCATTATGAACCCCCAGGACTGGCTTAGTAACTGATGATTGCGCACTGGGGTGAAATAGCAGCGTTGATTACGGCAGTTTTCTGGACTGTCACAGCGCTGGCATTTGAAGCCGCCGGGAGGAAGATAGGGTCTCTTGTTCTCAATCTTCTCCGCCTGATTCTCGGGTTTCTCTTTTTAAGCTTCTTCACCCTCTTTTATAGAGGGTATTTTTTTCCTGTTGACGCAACTACGGAAGCATGGTTTTACCTGTTTATCTCTGGCCTCATTGGCTTCGTTATCGGGGATCTTTGTCTGTTCCAGGCATTTGTCATGATTGGTGCACGGATCTCCATGCTCATCATGTCTCTCACTCCTCCCATTACTGCCCTGATTAGCTGGATCATCCTTGGCGAAGTATTGACACCTCAAAACTGGCTTGGAATGGTTGTGACCATGGCGGGGATCTCCCTGGTTGTATTGAAAAAGGCCGACCGTTCCAACAATAAAGGATTATTCAATCGGGTGCAGATCGGTTTCCCTCTGTTGGGGGTATTACTGGCTCTCGGAGGATCAATAGGGCAGGGAGCCGGATTGGTTCTTAGCAAGTTCGGAATGCAGAGTTATGATGCATTTGCTGCATCTCAAATCAGGATCCTGGCAGGGATAGTTGGTTTTGTTCTGATTTTTACCTTCCTCAGGAGATGGCGTGATGTCTTACGGGCGTTCACATTCAGGAAACCGATGCTTCAGATGTCGTTGGGAGCTTTTTTCGGACCCTTCCTGGGAGTCTCCTTTTCACTCATAGCGGTAAAGTATGCTTCTGCCGGCGTTGCCGCCACCTTGATGTCCATCGTCCCTGTTATGATCATTGCCCCGTCAGCAATTCTCCTGAAGGAGAAGGTGACCTTCAAGGAGATCGTTGGAGCGATGATCGCCGTGGGAGGTGTGGCGTTGTTCTTTTTGTAATAAGATCACTTCACAAGAATGATCTTCTCCGTTACGTTCCCGGTCTCTTGTTCAATGCTAAGCATCATGCTGTTGACGGCACTGCCAAATTCTACAAATCCACGAAGCAGCAGCTTAACCTCACCGGCGAGGACATCGTTGATGCCCGGATAATAGAGCGTGTTGAGAATCGTATCGTTGCTAAAGATGGACTCATCTTCGGGATCGATGAAGACGGAATTCTCACTTTGTACGGATTCCCCACTGGCTGTGACGGCCACATCGGGCGAATCCTGAACAGGAAGTCCATCTATATAGATCATGGAAGAACCCTTAACAGCCGTTGGGATAAGTCGCCATGGATTTACCTCCAACTTCCGAAGGTCTAAATTATGACCAGAAAATGGATCAAAGGGTTGCTTTCGGGTAAAAAGAATTATTTCAAAACCAGGATCTTTTCGACCAAGAGGTTCTCTTCTGATAGCAATCGGAGCAGATAGACTCCATCCTGTGCCCGGGCGATTGAGATATCTAAATGAGTTGTATTGCCACTATTCAGTACTTGTCTTTCAACCAGTAACCTTCCTGTCATATCAGTGATCTTGACAATAAATTTGCCGGGATTCTCAGATGTGATATCCAGAACAAAGTCTCCGTTGTTGGGATTCGGGATGATACGCATCCGGGATTGTATCGCTGCCCAAACAGCTGCTGGCAGTTACCTCAACCCAGTATGTTAAAACGGGGCTCCCGGTATACGATGCATCAATGATTTGTGTTGTATCTCCTGTTGACCAGAGATAATCGGCCCCGGGATTTCCAGCATCCAGGATAAGGGGCTGAATGTAGGTAATTGAGGTGTCCTCACCCAGGTTCACGACAGGATTACTATTGACGAGAATGTTAATGGAATCTGACCAGCTGCTTTCATTGCAATCGTTTATACTTTTAACTTTCACAGATGCCGTCCCGGTAAATGAACTGCTCCACGATATGGTGCCAATGGTATCGGTTCCCGAAATGGTACCTGCCTCTGCTGGGGCGAGGTCCCATGAATAGCTCATAGCATTCGGAGCCTGATTGGTTGTGTAAGATGTGTTTGCCGATCCCTGGCATAAAGGTGTAGGGCCGGAAGGCATATCTGGTTGTTCGGGGAAGGGTCGCAGATGAATCTGAAGGGATGGGGGAAATGCAGTACTGCCACAATCTCCATTTGCTTGCACCGAGAGATCGGCATAGCCTGTCCAGGTATCACTCCAGTCGATGACAACAGAGGTGTCGGAAGGGGATAGAACACCGGCGGTATCTGGATCCAATTGCCACGTATAAGAAGTAGCATTGGCAGCAGAATCAATCGTATACAGTGTGTTGGTATTGTTTTCGCACAAGAGAGTGTCGCCAAAAGGAGTGCCAGGTGTATCTGGGAACGGGTTCACCGTGATATAATTGAGTTTGGTATCCGATGTAGTGTAGGTATTCCATGTTGTTGCTGTTGCTACCAGCCAGATTGTTAGAGATCTTGGTCCATGTGAGGGTGTTGGTGGTTCTCACATCGTTGCACCGCCATTTGTAGAGAAGTAGACACCTCCGTCATTACAGGCCCAAAGGGTTCCATTTACTGGTGAAGAGGTGAGGAAGTGGCAATCGGCATGTACTTCGGCTACTCCGCAACCCCCATACCAGTGTGAATTTATTGTCCAGGAAGTCCCGCCGTTGGTAGACTTCCATACATTAACACCTCCAACATAGATGGTTTCAGCGTTGGTGGGGTCAGCGGCAAGGGCAAGGTCATACCACCCCTGTCCACCGGTACCACTTCCGTTGCAGGACCAGTCTAGAATATTTGGAGTGGTTGAGCGTGTGGAGAAGTTCAAGCCGGCATCCGTAGACCTGTAAAGTCCTTTTAATCCGGAGGAGGAGTTTGACTGCAGGTAATAGACGTAATTTGGATTGGCCGGCGCAACGGCAATCACTCCTCTTTGACCTGAGGTAAGACCCGATGTGATCGATATGAAGGAAGCGCCGTTGTTCGTCGACCTGTAAAAACCGGGATCAGATGACGTTATCTTGGAGGCATATACGATGTTCGGGTCATTTGGCTTGAAACAGATATCCTTGAAGTTCCCGCTGACTGAAAGGCTCCATGTAGATCCACCGTCGACCGACCGATAAACCCCTCCACTGGTGGCGGCCAAAAAGATAGTTGCTGTACCGGGATGTTGGATGATTTTCCCAACGGTTTCATTGCCCATTCCGGTACTGGATGCCGACCAGGTAATACCACCGTCGAGGCTTTTAAAAACACCGAGCCCGGGAGCATCTCCGGCGTCGCGGTCTCCGCTGCCGATCAGGATCTTGGAAGGGTTACTATAATCGGTAATGATAGCTGAAATACCCAGTGTTGGCATGGTATCAGTGGTTGTAATCCAGTTCAGTCCACCGTCAGTAGTTTTCCAGAAGCCGCCGGAAGGGGATCCTACAAAAAGAGTATTGGCATCTGTGGAGTGAAAGGCAATTACATTCAAGCGTCCTAAACCTAAGTAACCCGGAGGCCCCGGCGAAGGGATCAGCGATGGGCCGTAGGAGATCCAGTCTCCGCTTGTAGATTCGGTGTTATCCGTAAATGCTTCATAGGCTTTTAGTACTTCGTCAGGTGCTGGCCGGGTTCCATCCTGAGATACTCTGCTCTGCATCATATACTCCCAACGTTTGAAAACTTTCCACCCACTGCTTCGGGTTACAGGTCTGTTTTCCTAGTATTGGTCAAACGCTCGCTGAACCTGAAAGAAATTGATTGATGGATTCTGCATCATATCAATCCAGTAAGGATAGTTTGCAGTATCAATTGATGTTTTACCGATTCTGGCTTCTTCTGGGCAGGAGATATCTGGTACGCTAATAATCCTATCAGGACCAGAAAAAAGTACTTGTTCATAATCTGGACTAACTAGTAACAAAACAAAGATACAGATAACAAAGATACAGATAATATGGTTGTTTAAGAGGGGAGAAGCCGGGGAAATTAATTGCAATGATAGAAAATAAATAAAAAAAACAGGGACGATTCTTTCGGATCGCCCCTGTTGGATAGAATTAGTTAAATGTGTCGGTTACCGATCGATTACCATGCGGATAATCGAGGTTCCCTTGGCTCCTTCTACCTTCAGGTGATAGATTCCTTTAGGCAAGGTTGAGAGATTAATGGTTTTTGTCAGCTGGTTGAAAATGCTCACATTCTCTTCAGAATATACAATGGTTCCAAGGAGATTGAAGATTCGAATGCTTACAACACTTCGTTCATTGGTGTATAGAGCCAGGTTAAACCTGCCAGTATTCGGGTTCGGGTAAACAGAAATGTTATAGGCATTAAACTCATTGATACCAAGGGTATTCTTAACTGTAACCAATTTGGCCGGGGAAAAATGTCCCTCACATTCGTCGGAAACACCTGCATAAATAATGTTGGCATCGCCTCTGAAATCAGGATCCCATGTGACGGATAGTTGCAGGCCATTTGGAGCCAATTCACCAGCTGTTTCAGGATCAATCATCCAGGTGTACCCTATTGCTCCTGTTACCTCGGTGGCAGTGAAATCGGAACTGGTCACCTCTTTCAGGTCAACAACACTGGGCCCTTCAGGTGCAGAATCAGGTGCAGCAAGGATTTCCATGATATTCAGGTTTAGTGCATCAGAGATGCTGCCGTCTCCACAATCATTGATACCTATTACCCGGAGGACAGCACTGCCTGTAAAGGTTTCGGCAACGTCAAGTGTGATCTCAGTTCCAGTTCCGGTAATGATTCCAGCCGTTGTGGGATCGATAGTCCATTCGTATGAAGTTGCCAGCGGGGTGCCATCGGTTGTAAAGAGATTCCCCATGGAGGCCTGGCAAATAGTGGCATCGCCCTGCGGAGCGCCTGCCTGTGCGGGCTTGGCCATGATTTCGATCTCTATGTTGTGGGTATCGGTACACACGCCATCATTGGTCACACTCAGAGATATTGTATAGGTTCCAGGAGTTGTATAGATATGGCTGGGATTTTGCATTGTGGAGGTGTCGTAGATGCCCGAAGCGGGATCGCCGAAATTCCACATCCAATTGGTGATTGTTCCACCGTTAGGAATCGAGAGATCGGTAAACTCAACAGCAGCATCCTCACAGAGGGTTCCCTCTTCGAAGTCGGCGGTAGGTGTATTGAATGTATGGATATAGTTCGACTTGCTTTCAGTTGAGGTGTTGCCATCTTTTGTAACAGTAAGTGCAACCTCATAGTTGCCTGCGACATCATAGACAATTCCGGTCGGATTCTGCTCTGTTGAAGTGCTTGGCGTTCCACCTTCAAATGTCCACTCCCATGCCGTTGGGGTGCCACTCGACAGATCGGTAAAATCAACTTCATTCAGAGCACAAACCTGGGTTTGGCTAGCCTCGAAGTTAGCGATCAGAAGATCAACAATAGGAACAAGGTCTTCATAGCGGAAGCAGTTTTTCATCGTTACAACAACTTTCAGGTTGGAACCCGGAGGAAGAACAGGCATTGTCATCACAAGCGGGGTTGAACCATCGCCAAAAGCAGTAGCAAGCAATTCACCCTCATGGCTCAATGCAATAAAACTGCTGTCGGTAGCCGTAATTGTAAATATTGTGCTCCCATAAGCAATTGATGGGTCGTGTGTCACATCGAGGCTGGCAGGAACAGTATCATACAAACAGGAGAAAGCATCTCCGTGATGATGGAAGAGGTTGTATGTAACCGCTTTACTATTTGTATTGTAAGGCCAGTTCGACTGTTTGAGGAAGTATTTTCCTGCTGCGTTTCCGAAGGCCGGCATGATACCGCGATGAGCTACTTGAGAGGTTTCATTCGGCATAAAATCGGGCCACAAATTATCCATTAAACCCCAGACATAGGTGTCGTTCACAAAGGAATAGGAGACCTCAGAAGCACCGGTTACACTCAGGGCGCCGGCATTGTGTCCGTTCTTGGTATGACGATGGAATTTCTCAGTGAGGCATTCACTGGAAATATTGTATTTTCCGGTCAGACAGTTGATTGAGAAAATGTGAATCAGCGCTGTATTGTCCAATTGGTTGACATTGTTGTTATTATAAGCTGGCTCTCCCCATAAAGTAGTACCTCCATGATCCCGATGCTGGAGTATAAATGAACCAGTATTAATCGCATTCGTAACCATGGCTGCAGTGCCACCTGACCAGCCTCCTAATTCAAGCGGAGTTGCAGGGATGTAGCCCAATCCGTTAGGTCCGAAATAATTAACAACCGTTGATGTGTTGGTTGCAGTGGACCAAATGGTGCCGGGAGTTCCGTCATAAATGGCATTAATACGGGTCGGCTGGCGCCCTTTCACGTGCTTGAAATAACCTCCAACTACTTCCGAACAAATCTGGAACCACCGTTCTGTTTGCCATCCCAGAGCTGTAATTGGATGATTATAGAATGCAGTATCGGTTACTGGAGTTCTCTCGTATTCAAGGAACTTGGTGATGAAAACCGTCAACTGTGCGTCGTTGTTGGCTGTCATCCTGGCAAAGATCACATCCGGCATCTCGTCACCGTCAACATCAGCATAAATGTTGTCAGATGCACAGTAACTGTTCCAGATAGGAGCAATGATGCTGGCAGTTCCGTCGGTTCCGTAATCGCCCAAAAGAAGACAAGCGGCCGGAGGAGTACTCCAGGTGTTGTAAGCATTGTTGATAAAGCCCTCGATAGCACTGGTCGTATTTCCACCAACCTCATCCACCGTGAAGATCTTTGTGAGGATACCTTGTTCGTTTCTGAATTTGGCGATTGAATCGGCCCAACGTAAAAAGTCGGCACCGGTTGGTGAGATGATAATATATTCGCACTCTTCATCCTCAGTGGGATTCTGGAGGGCTACGTTCATTTTCTCGGCATAATCAATTTCAGGCAGGGCCGAGAAGTTGAGTAATGCATCAGACATCAGGCCGTCCCAATAGGGGCTTCTTAACCTGTCGTTGCCAAATACACCCGAACCTCCATTGCAATCAATGGCAATCTGAATGTCCCTGTATACAATCAGCTCTTTGGTAACTGGATTGTATTGAAATGGGGTCACACCAAGGATGACGACATCGGTTCCACGGATCTGACTCACTTCAGAAATGGTGACTGGAGTTGCAGGATAGAAGGCATCTTGTCCATAAATATTCATGTTTTTAGAATAAACCATTGGGCTGTCATCATTGTCGGTCGGGATGACAGGAGCAGGAAGAATCTCCACGTTTTGAAACACCTCAGTACGCTGACTGATAATCCTGACACTAGGAGTTGATCCTTGCGGAATAGCAATGTAACGACCATTTCCCGGAAGGTTAGGCGCACCTGCATCGTTGAACAGGAAGTTTCCGGGAAGCATGATGTTTTTCATCGCTTCGCCATTAATGATCTGGTCTTCAAGTTGAAACATAGGAACTGAGTACACTACTTCAATGGCGGTTGCCTTGGATGCAGTCAGGTTGAACCCGGCTTTTCCCCATGAGTCTGAATAGTTGTATTGCTGAGCTTGAATGCCAAACAATATTCCTAGCATAAGCAGAAAGAGAGTAGTAATTTTTTTCATGATTCTTTTTAGTTGGTTTCTTATAGGTCTTAGGTAGTCTACAAAAGTATGAAAATATTTATAAAGTTACTTGTGTTTGATGAGTTTTAGACTCTTAGTCAGGGTTTGAGTTGTAACCGTGACAAAGTAAATGCCCGGATTTAATCCCGTCAAGTCAAGCCGGCTGCTGCTAGTCTCGCCTTGTTGTACAGGGAGAACTGTACGAAATACCACCTGACCAAGTGAATTGGTTAAAGTTACCTCCGGGTTGACCGGAAGTTTTCCTTGTACAGTAAGAGTTGTGTGATTTATGGCCGGATTGGGATACAACTGAAATGATATTTCCGTCCTTGCCTCCGGTACTCCAACTGCGGGATCGTCGGTATAGATCTCCATTGCAGGATCGCCGAATACATTACAATCGTAAAAACACCAGCGGAGCGCACCAGGCTCCCATTGCCCTGGAGCTGTGACCCATGGAGCTGTTTTGATCTTGGAGATCATATGAGTCTCCCCGATGCGTTTGTATGCAGTTGTATCATTGTACAGCGCACTTACAAATTCGCGATGGATGTGTGCAGAAGGCCCTTCGGTTTGGCCCTCGTTGAACCAGCCATACCGGGAGTTAAAAGCCCCGCCGACAAGAAAGTTCCCGATTGTTACCATCTTCTCCGCGATGCAGTCATTTACGTCGAACGCACCGCATAAACAACCGTGCGAATACATCAGGGTATAATTGTGATCAATTCCGTTTATCTGTGAAAAGTTCTGGTTTGTGATATCCCAGATAGATAGTCGTGCCACATAAGTCTCATTGGCATGTCCTACATGGTGAATAAACGATTTCCCCAAGTTGATCTCGTTCAGAAAAGTTTGAACATCCCAGTTGAAAATATTATTTGGTGGGCTAATCAGGGTATCATAGAGTTTGGTGATTGAATTTTCGGAAGAGGGGATGCCATGGGTATAATATCCGTTTGCCGTTTGGTCATCAATCAAAAGATCGAGGTAGTCTCCACCGAATGTCATCGGATTATCATACAAGTGTTCGGCAGCGAGAAAGGGTTGCTGGAATTCTCCTTCCACTGGATTGCTCTGGTAGGAGACACTTTTATGAATCATGTTTTGCAACTCTGTTTCGGTGCTGAAAGGGAATCTGGTGACTGCAACATCGGGGAGCAGGTCGTCTTCTCCCGGCTCTCCCCATAGATTGTTGCCATTGCTATTCCAGGAGCCATCAAGAGCCGAATAGTAGAGATCTGATGGGATGTTTGAATCTTCATAGATGCTGGACGATTGTACCTGGCAATAGAACCCGCGGTAGGGGACAAGTTCAGCATCTCCGCCAAGCAGGATAAACTCAACCCCATTGGTTTGATATTCCTGGATGATGAAGTTGCGGATCTTCTCCGGGAGATCCTGGCCTGACATAGAGCTGCCAATGGATTCCGTGGTGACAACCTGAGAGATCATCCCCTTGCTTTGGTATAAGTCAATAAGTGACTGGAATGAAGTACTGAAATTGTTCGGGGTAATTATCAGGAACTGATAACTTGATTTTAAGGGTGCTATTATAGGGTAAGTTTCTGCCATCTCCATATTCTGGACCAGGGATGACAGCCTTTTTGCAGAGCCAGGAGAAGCGGAAAAATTTTCCAACGCTTGTTCTGCTTCCTGATCGGAAGTTGCTGTAATCATGACAGTTACTTTCGTATAGTATGAGAGCTCCCCGGATGCAGGGATATAGAATACTGGCGTGAAAGAAGAGAGTGCTATCGCATATCCATTCAGGTATTGTGTAGTCAGGTGACCCGAGTGACTCGCCGGATATCTGAAGTGTTGTCCATAGACCTGATGGTTCTGGATAAAGAGACCGGAGATACCTTCTGAGAGTGGTCTCACATGTTGTTGTGGGAAAAGGGTGTAGGTGCCCTGAATCTCTTTTTCCATCTCGCCGATGATTTCGACAGAGGCAGCCGCCATTCCGGGAGGGAGGAGCAACGAGACTGTCTGGTATGGCAGCATTGGCTCTCCGGGCAATCCGCTCAGTTGAGTTCCCGGGAAGGTTACAAGGTCGAAATTTCCGGTTTGCGTAAGATGATAATCAGAGAAATAAAATGTTTTCTCGATAACCTGTGCATACAGGGAAGCAGTCACGATACATGCGAGAACAAGGAGAAGAAGTTTTTTCATAAGACTAATATTTTATTTATACAGGTAGAGTTCGATGCACTTAATGTTAAGACAATTCAAAAGCTCTTATAGTTGCATACAAAGGTACTAATTCTACTAAAAAAAAGAGGTTGCCCCAAAAAATTGGAACAACCTCTTTTAAGATTTAATTATGAAAGAATTAACGGGTAATAAATAGTTTTTGCATGGTTTTTTCAGAACCGGAACGAATCACCAGGAAATAGATTCCGCTATTCAGATTTACGTTGAAATTCCGGATTAGTTTTCCGTTCACCTGAACTCCGGTCTCTTCATAAACCAGTGAACTCAGTGTATTAACGATCTGGATGTCAACAGTTGACTTCTTCGGAGCATTCAATTCCAGGACAAATTGTCCGTTACTTGGGTTAGGGTAAACTGAAGCGTTCACACTGCCAGATTTTTGATCGATACCAACACACTCATCAAAGAAGATATCATGGGTTTCCATAACCTCACAGCCACCTGCTGATGTTACTGTAACCGTATATGTATGAGCGCCCAATCCAACATCACCGGAGTTGACTGTAATGGTAGGAGTGGTAGCACCACCAGGCTCCCATAAATAGGATTCACCCATTGTGTTGGTGGCATCCAATGTAATCGGTTGATACCAACAGGTTGTATCGCCAGGATCTGAGGTGATTTGAACCACTGGCCCAACATGAATATAGGCTGTTTTAACAAGGGTATCTATCTGACCTCCCCGGTTTACAATGAGAGAGACATCATGAGTGCCGCAGTCGTTGTAGAAGGTTGTTGGATTTTCATCGGTAGAGGTTGCAGGGTTGGCGCCTGGGAATAACCAGAGATAGGTTTCAGAAGTACCGATATAACCTCCGGTTGTATTGTTGGTAAAGGAAACCTGGGTAAATTTATCGACCTCGGTAACAGAGGCAGCAAAATCAACATTCAAATCGATGACACCTCTCTTAATCGTTTGAAGGGCTTCCCATTTGGTCAGGGTATTATAAGGCGGGTTTCCTGTCATAATGCCTTGTCCTGGAGTTTTATTCTGCAGTAAAGCAATGAATTCGCAATCTTCAATGGGCCATGCAGGATTCATGTCAAAGTTCAGCACGACGGTCTGAACATCTCCGCTCGCAAAACTTACCGGGGTTCCTGTCTGACTAGGCACCATCAGGCGGTTTACGTGCTCGAGGTGTGATTGCCCCTGCCAGCTTTGTGAGATGTTTGACTGAGTGACAAAAAAGTAAAGTACGATATTGGTAGCTGTAATAGTGCCAACTTTGGTCATTTCAACTGTTGCTGTATAGGCGCCGTCTGTTACTTCCACATCCATGGTCATTGCAACAGGAGAAGTTAGCCCAATACAAATGTTGTAATGAGGTAAAAAAGTATTATATAAGGTCTGAGTGTTTGAACCACCAACATGTGACCGAATCCCATCAAACGCTGAGGATGGATAATAGGCGTACCCATACATCGAATTTCTTGAATTTGAGTAGGCGTTTGTATACGAATCACCATTATGGTTCTCAATTACAGCGACCATTTTCCCATTTTCTAGGAGGTCATCTGCTCCCATGGCTGCACCTGGGCAGTAAGGACACCAAGTTCCGGTTCCAATTTCGAGGGCTACCATTTCTCTTGGAACGGATTGAGCTATAACGGCTGCCATACCTACAAACAGAATCAAAGAAAGTACTAATTTTTTCATAAGTTGGGTTTTGAGGTTATGTTTAGAAATTAGTGAGTGGCAAAAATATGCAAAAAAGTAATTATAAAAACAGTCGATGTAAAATTTTACAGATCAACAGAATAAAGGGCATACGCATAGGCCCCCACTGCCACAGCCCGGGAGGTTCCAAGTGTGGAGATTCCGATACCGATTTTTTTGGTGGGATCATATGAGGTAGATTTGGAGGAAAAAGGTACGGATATCTCTTTATTGCTTGGGCTGAGAAACTTTTCCAGCTGGATGGGATCTGTGAGATTATACGCTTTCACCTCCATCCTGTCGAGCGGCATGCCAGCCATTGTGTTGAAGGGCTCATTCATCTCCTCCACCAGTGTTGGCATGAATAGCGGGTAAGCTCCTGCCAGTCCGCCTCCGATCACAACCAGTCCGTCCACCAGCGTTGAGGCGTTTGCCAGGGCATCACCAGCAGCCACACCAAAGGCGTGGTACGTTTCCAGTGCAGCATCCTTGTTCCCTTTTCTGTTGCCCATCCCAATCTCAAAGATCTCTTTGGGATCGGGACAACTCCGGATGTTAAGTCCGGCATAGTTGGCATACTCTCGTTGGATTCCACGGATACTGACACTCTCCTCGGCATCGAAGTTTTTGAATACTCTATTTCTTACCCGGTTGATCTCTCCGGCTGCCGAGTTGTCGCCAATAAAAAGTTTTCCGCGGGAGACAATCCCTCCTCCAAACCCAGTCCCGAATGTTGCACCGAAAAGGTTCTGATACCGTTTCGGATTGCCTGCCTCTTCCAGTTTTTTATTGACCTCAGGAAGCATACCGGCGATCGCTTCGCCATAGGCAAAAAGATCCCCATCATTGTTGATAAAGACGGGGACTTTAAAATGCTCCTGTAGCATCGGACCGAGTGCTACTCCACTTCTGAACAACGGCAGGTTCTGAAGATCTCCGATGATGCCGTTAAGGTAATCGGCCGGACCCGGAAACGCAAAGCTGATTGCAACAGGCTCTTCAGGGATCATCGATTTCACCTCTTCAAAACCACGGATGATGTTTCTCAGAATCACTTCAAGAAACTCTCCTGATGACTTAATGGAAATCGGTGAAACAATCTCCTGATTTGCCCGGATGGCAGAGAAGACAAAATTGGTCCCCCCGGCATCCAGGGTTAACACGATGCGTGGATCAGTGGTATAGTTCATAATTCGTAATTCCTCATTCATAATTCGTAATTGACTAGTGTGCTTCCAGCCAGTTCTTCCCTGTACTCATATCAATAGCTACCGGAATATCCAGCGGAATGGCTGCAGGCATCTTGTCGAGAAGGATTGCCTGAACGGTCTCTACCTCCTCCAGAAGGGTGTCGAACACAAGTTCGTCATGAACCTGCATGATCATCTTTGATTTGAGGTTTCGCTTTGCAAACTCCCTGAAGATGCTGATCATGGCGATCTTGATCATGTCGGCCGCAGTTCCCTGAATAGGGGCGTTGATAGCGTTTCGCTCAGCAAATCCCCGCACATTGGCGTTCCCCGAATTGATGTCGCGAAGGTAGCGCCGCCGATGCATCATCGTCTCAACATACCCATGTTCCCTGGCAAATTCAATGGTTTCATCCATGTATTTCCTGATGCCGGGGTATTCTGTAAAATACTGCCGGATGATATCTGCAGCCTCCTGACGCGGTATATTCAACCGTTCCGACAACCCAAAAGCCGACATCCCATAAGCAATTCCGAAATTTACAGCCTTTGCTTTTCCGCGCATCTCGCGGGTTACCTGATCGATCGGAAGGCTATAAATCTTCGCAGCGGTAGTGGTATGAATGTCTTTTCCCTCCCTGAAATCTGTCATCATGGTAGGATCCTGACTGAGGTGAGCGATGATCCGTAACTCGATTTGGGAGTAGTCGGCCGAAAGGAGTGTGTAGTTTTCATTTCGCGGCACAAATGCTTTGCGGATCTCACGGCCTCGCTCAGTCCGGATCGGGATATTCTGGAGATTAGGGTTGTTGGAGCTCAGCCGGCCAGTTGCCGCCACCGCCTGGTTATAAGAGGTGTGAATCCGGCCGTCGCGGGGATTGACAAGGGTTGGCAAAACATCCACATAGGTGGATTTCAGTTTCGTAAAGGAACGGTACTCCAGGATCTTTGAGATGATCGGATGTTTGTTGACAAGCTTTGACAGGATATCTTCGCCGGTGGAGTATTGCTTGGTTTTAGTCTTTTTCGGTTTGTCCACGATTACCAGCCGGTCGAACAGCACCTCCCCAAGTTGCTTCGGAGAGGAAATATTGAACTCTACTCCGGCATCAGAATAAATCTCCTGCTCCACTTTTTGAATCTCATGAGCCAATTCCAATGAATAAATCTCGAGCGAAGAGCTGTCGATCCGAACCCCCTCTGCCTCCATGGAAGCCAACACCGGGATCAGGGGGACTTCGATCTCATCAAATAACTTCCGGGTGCCAGTCTCAGCAAGCTTTGGCTCAAAAACATCCTTGAGTTGCCAGGTGATATCGGCATCTTCGGCAGCATAATCTTTGACAGTTCCCGTATCAATCATGCGCATGCTTAACTGATTGCTGCCCTTCTTTCCGATCAGTGATTCAATGGGGACTGGGGAGTAGTTGAGATAATTTTCAGCCAAAACATTCATATTATGGCGCATGTCGGGCTGCAGGAGGTAGTGAGCCAGCATGGTGTCAAACAAGGGCCCGTGAACCTCCACATCGTACCATTTCAGGATGGCGATATCGAATTTCAGGTTCTGGCCGGTCTTGCCGATAGCAGGATCTTCAAACACCGGTTTGAAACCGGAAAGAAGCTGCTGGGCTTCGTGGTAGTTTTCGGGCATCGGGAGATACCATGCCGTGTGTGGATGCCAGGAGAAGGAGACCCCGACAAGCTCAGAGTCGTTGGGGTCCAGCCCGGTTGTCTCAGTATCAAAGCAAAAAGAAGATTGGTTTTTTAACAACGAGAGCAGTTCCGTTTGAGATTCAGGAGTATCAGCCAGACGGTAGTCGTGCGGAGTGGTATCGATGGTAGCGAAAGGAGAGAAGTCAGTTTCGGAGAAGAGGCTGGATGCCGGATGCCGGATGCCGGATGCCGGATCGTCAGTCAATGGTTCTCCTTCTGCTTTTTCACGTCTTACGTCTGACGTCTCATGAATTACGTCCCTCTCTTCTGCCAACTGCCCACTGCCGACTGCCCACTGCCGACTGCCCACTGCCGACTGTGCCGAGACCCAGGTAAAATACCTTTGCCCGAATGTCCTGAATTCGAGCTCATTGAATAGCTCTTTCAGGCCCTCGATATCGGGTGGTCCCATCTTCAGATTCTCCTCTTCAAATTCAATGGGAACATCGAGAATAATGGTAGCCAGGCTTTTCGACATCAGGGCCTGATCCCCGAACTCCTCCACCTTCTCTTTCCACTTCGGATTAGAAATCGTGTCAGCTCTGGAAATCAGGTTTTCAACGGTACCATATTCAGCGATCAGTTTTTTGGCGGTAACTTCTCCAAATCCCGGGATTCCAGGGATATTGTCAGAGGCATCCCCCCACAATCCGAGAATATCCTTAACCTGTTCGGGCCGTTCGATACCGAACTTCTCGCAAACCTCTTTCACGCCCATGATTTCAGCCTTGTTCCCAAATTTGGCAGGCTTGTACATGAGCGTATGTTCCGAAACAAGCTGGCCGAAGTCCTTGTCGGAAGTCATCATGTAGGTTATAAACCCATGTTGTTCAGCCTGCTTGGCCAGCGTACCAATCACATCATCGGCTTCATACCCGTCGACCGACAGGATCGGGATATTCATTCCGGCAATCAATCGCTGGATGAGGGGAATGGAGGTGATGATATCCTCTGGCGTCTCCTGCCGGTGTGCTTTGTAGGCTTCAAACTCTTCGTGCCTGACAGTAGGAGCCATGGTATCGAAGGCAACACCAATATGGGTAGGCGTCTCATTTTTGATAACATCAAGCAGGGTATTGGCAAAACCCAGAACTGCAGAAGTGTTGACTCCTTTGGAGTTGATCCGGGGATTTTTATTCAGGGCGTAATAGGCCCGGTAAATGAGGGCCATGGCATCAAGCAGAAATAGTTTCCTGGGAATCATAGCGATGGTTTGCCCTACAAAGATAGCTCAAAATCCCGGCCTCATTAACAATCCTTTGTTTATATCTTAAGTGCGGGCTACGAAAATCCACCTCTTTCTTTTATACATTTAGGCCTGCGAACAATTCCATTCAATACATACAAGGCCTATGGTAAAGAAGACAACGAAGGAGAAGAAGATCTTCGTACTCGACACAAGCGTCATCCTTTATAATCACGACGCACTCAATAATTTTGAGGATAATGACGTAGCAATTCCCATTACCGTTCTGGAGGAGCTCGACAATTTCAAGAAAGGAAACGACATCATCAATTTTGAAGCCCGGGAATTTATCCGTATTTTGGATAAACTTTCGAACCGGTCGACACTTACCCGATGGATCTCCTTAAAAAATCAGAAAGGAGGTAAATTCAAGGTAGTGATGAATGAGAAGAGCGAACTGGATGCAAACAAAGTCTTTGGCGAGCACAAGGCCGATCACAATATCCTGAATGCCGCTCTGATCATGATCCAGGAAAACCCGGGAAAAGATGTGGTCCTTGTTTCTAAAGACATTAACCTCCGGCTGAAAGCCAAGGCTTTGAACATCAAGGCAGAGGACTATCAAACCGGAAAGATCAAAGATCTGGAGTCCCTCTATTCGGGAAAATCGCTTATTGAAAACATTGAGAAACCCGTGATCGATATGATCTACGAAAACGGTTTCTGTCTTCCTGAAGATGTGGGCGTGGTAAAACCGATTCCCAACCACTACTTCATCCTGAAAAATGGAAAAAGCTCTGTTCTGGCTTTTTACAATCCGCTTACCGGTCACATTGAGAAAATTGAGAAACATCCATGCTACCGGATAACCCCCCGCAATGCCGAACAGGTCTTTGCACTGCACGCCATACTCAATCCGGAGGTTAAGCTGGTAACGTTGCAAGGGATAGCCGGGACCGGTAAAACACTGCTGGCTCTTGCCGGATCACTGGAACAGAAAAGGGCTTTCAAACAAATCTACCTAGCTCGGCCAATCGTTCCGTTAAGCAATAAGGATATCGGGTATCTCCCGGGCGACATCAAATCGAAGTTGAATCCTTACATGGAACCCCTGTGGGATAACCTGAAATTCATTCAAAACCAGTTTGGAGAAAAAGACAAAGAGTTTAAATCAATCACGGAAGCTCTTGACAAAGAGAAGCTGATGATCACACCGCTGGCATATATCCGGGGACGTAGTATTTCCAACGTCTTCTTCATTGTGGATGAGGCACAAAATCTTACTCCTCATGAGGTTAAAACCATCATCACCCGTGCGGGAGAGAACACCAAAATAATCTTCACCGGCGATATTTTCCAGATTGACACCCCTTACCTGGATGCCCAGAGTAACGGATTGTCGACGATGATCGACAGGATCAAGCACAATCCCATCTATGCCCACATCCGGCTGGAAAAGGGCGAGCGGTCTGAGCTAGCGAACCTGGCGAATGAGCTACTATAGAGATTCCATGAATGGCGCAAGTACCATTGTTAACAATTATTTAATATTGCTGTATATTCCAGATGCCGTATTTTTGCAGCAAAATATATGAGACATGGAGATCTTTTACTTGTTCATAGTCATCGTTTTAGTGATCCTTGCCTTGTCCGATTTGGTTGTCGGCGTTAGCAACGACGCAGTTAATTTTGTCAACTCGGCCATCGGCTCCAAAGCAGCCACATTCCGAACGGTAATGATTATCGCCGCACTCGGCGTACTGGTTGGGGCGACCTTTTCCAGTGGCATGATGGAGGTAGCACGGAAAGGGATTTTTAATCCCGAACATTTTGCTTTCAAGGAGATTATGATCATCTTCCTGGCGGTAATGATCACAGACGTATTACTGCTCGACATGTTTAATACAGCCGGATTACCAACATCCACAACGGTTTCTTTGGTATTTGAACTATTAGGAGCAGCCTTTGCGATATCTACGATCAAGATCATCAATGCCGGCGCAACAATGGCCACCTATGCCGAATATATAAACACGAGTAAGGTTTTTGCAATCATATCAGGGATTCTCCTCTCTATTGCTATCGGGTTTACTGTGGCGGCACTTATCCAATATTTTGTGAGGATGGTATTCACATTCAAATACGAGGAGAAGATCAAATATTTTGGCTCCCTATGGGGAGGGATTGCCTTTTCGGCTATGGTCTATTTTCTTTTTGTCAAAGGGGCCAAGGGATCTTCCTTCCTTACTCCGGAGGTGATTGACTGGTTCAAGGCGAATACCTGGATGATTCTGTTAGTGAGCCTGATTGGATCAACCGTGGTTTTCCAGATACTATACTGGTTGTTTAAAATTAACATCCTGAAGATCATTGTGATGGCAGGAACATTTGCGCTGGCCATGGCATTTGCGGGAAACGACCTGGTAAACTTTATCGGCGTACCCTTAGCTGGACTGGAATCATTTCAAATCTTCCAGGCTTCGGGTAGTAGTGATCCGGGAGGATTTATGATGGAAATGCTTCGGAATCCGGTAAAAACCCCTACATTGTTTCTGTTGATTGCTGGCACGATCATGGTAGTTACACTCTTTTTCAATAAAAAAGCACGTTCGGTAACCAGCACCACCATCAACCTCGGACGGCAGGATGAAGGTGACGAATCGTTCCAATCCTCTTTGCTTTCACGGGGTATGGTCTCCATGGCACTTCAGATGAATAAAGCATATACTTTCATGATGCCAAAACCAGTATTAAGGGCTATCGATACTCGGTTTCAACAGGTTCACAAGAGCAAGCGCTCCAAAGATGGCCCTGCTTTTGACCTTGTGAGGGCTTCTGTGATCCTGATGGTGTCGAGTATTCTTATTACAATTGGGACAAACCTTAAGCTTCCTCTCTCCACAACCTACATCACATTCATGGTGGCGATGGGAGCTTCCCTTGCCGACCGTGCGTGGGGAAGGGAGAGCGCTGTTTACCGTGTATCAGGTGTGGTAACGGTAGTTGGAGGATGGTTTTTCACCGCACTTATTGCCTTCACGGTTGCAGGCATCATGGCCACACTTATCTATTACGGTGGTTTGGTCGCCATCCTGGCACTCATCGGATTAGCTCTCTTTTTCGTGTACAGAACGCATATAATCCATCAGAAAAAAGAGAAAGAGAAGAAAGAGATGGCTATCGAGGAGCAGACTGAAGTGATTGATACACGCTCTATCTACAACAGGTGTGAACTGAGGATGGATGCCTTCGCCGGCCAGATGGCCGATTTTTATCAACGTGCCATTTATGGACTGGTCAGTGAGAAGAGGAAGCAGCTCAACAAGCTGGCAAAGGAGATGAAAGAGTTCCAGAAGGAGACAAAAGCGCAGCGAAAGGCCTTTGATAAGACCTTGAAGAAACTCGATGATAACGCCGTTGAGGCCGGAGTCTTCCTGATTCAGATCCTGGGCCAGATGAAAGAGGCCCATGGATATATGAAGCAGTTACAGCAATTGAGTTTCGACTATGTAGACAACCACCATCCACCTTTCCTGACAGATGAGAAACATGATTTGATGAAACTCTCAGAGGCATTCAAACAATTCCTCGATCAGGCTCAGATAATGATCATGGAAAGATCTCTCACCGATTTGGTTACACTTGATCAGCAAAAGATGGTTGTCTCGGATCTTATTGAGAAGCTGAAGATCAACCTGATACACAAGTTGAAAAAGGCAGAGATCAGCACCCGGAAGAGTATGGCTGTAATGGACCTGCTAACTCTCACGTCAAACTTACTTGATCACTCGTACTCAATCGTAATGATGCAGAGGAAGTTCATAAAAAAAGTTCAATCGAGGATCTGACCGGGGAGTTTGTTATTTTTCGGAGTAGATTACGGTTAACAGGGTTTGTCCGACTGCCTGGAGTGTCCCCCTGTCAATCTTATCCAGACTGTCATCCACGGTATGCCAGTGTTTGTACATTCCCGTTTCGGAGGTTTGATCCAGGTGAATGATGTCGATCATTGGGATACCCCGGTCGCGGATCACATAGTAATGATCATCTGTGATGGACCCACCCCGTTGAAACAGAAAATAGGAGGAGTATCCGATCACGTTACCGACATCCCACACTTTTTTCACTACCTGAGGAGCATACTCCATCGAGACTCCTTCCATGAGAAACGTAGCATCAGCAGCACCAACCATGTCAAGCAGGATGCCATACTTTGCATAGTAGTCGGGTTGATGTGGGTTCTTTGCCCAGTATTGGGAGCCAAGTCCCCAGAAATCCCCTGAATTCCGGCTGTCCTGAAGTTCTTCGGGAGGGCCGTAGTCTTCGGCATCAAAAAAGATGATATCCACACCAATGGGAGGAGGTTTTAAACTAAGCTGGCGGGCAACTTCCATAAGCACGCCAACACCACTGGCACCATCGTTGGCCCCGTCGATCGCTGTGTAGAAATTCCTTTCGTCGGGATCATGATCGGCAAAGGGACGTGAATCCCAATGGGCGCCCAGGAGGATCCGGTTGTTACCGGAGGGGCCAAATGAGGCAATGATATTTTGAAACTGGAGGGGAGTACCATCAAAAGCATTAACTGTCCCCGCCTGAACAACCACATCCGAGGAGAACTCCCTGAGTTTGGCAGTAAGGAAATCGGCACACGCATCGTGAGCCTTCGAGTTGTTGACCCTGGGGCCGAAATTTACCTGGGTGGCTACATACGTAAAGGCCGAATCGTTGTTAAAGACCGGGATGTCGGCAGCAATGAATGGTTTAGATTTCCTTTTCGAAGCTGAATCTGTTCCCGACTGGTTACAACCAGTTATGATGGTTGCCAGTATTATGAATGCAATGCCAAGGTATTTCATGGATGGTTATTTCTCTGTGCCCTCTGTGCCTCCTCCGTGTTCTCCGTGGTAAAAAATTCACCACTAAGACACAAAGACACGAAGAGCTGGATTATACAATAGAGGAGGGTTCACCGAATTTTCCGCTGAAAACCAGCTCCTTCAACTCTTTTCTCTCCCTTGATGCCGTCTCTCTCTCCTTCAACTCTTGAGGTAATGCATCAGAGTCACCGTAGTATCCGATAGCCATCACGGCAAGGGGTTTGTATCCTTCAGGGATTTCAAACAATTCAAGGGCTTTCTCGGCTGAGAAGCCGCCCATCTGGTGAGTGAACAATCCCAGGTTTGTTGCCTCTAAGCTGATGTGTGCCATAGCCTGACCACAGTCGAAGGCAACGAACTGGTTGTTCTTGCCGTTGGTGCTGTTTTGTTCCTTCCCAACTACCATCAACAGAACAGGGGCCCGTTCGGCCCATTGTTGGTTCCACCCAATCAGGGTTGAATAAATCTTGTCCCATGTGGCATCACCCTTGATCCCTATGATAAAACGCCAGGGTTGTTCATTGTTGGCGCTAGGTGCCCATCGGGCGGCTTCCAGTAGAGACGAGGCATGCCTCGTCTCTACTGGCCGGTTCGAAAATGCCCTCGGACTCCACCGTTCCCGGCTGAGCTCATTGATCGGATAATCGTTATTCGCTGGTTTTTTCATGTTTTCTTTTTTCATTTAATCATTTTATGACCTCATCCGTACGGACGGGGCATGCCCCGTCCCTACCTCATGACCCTTTTATCCCTGACAAAGATAGGCAATACCAGGCTGATCAGCAGCAGCAATGTGGTTATGAGCACGGCGATCCTGGCAATATAGTCTCCATAATGCACATAAAAGGTTATTTGCTGGTTGGCGTTGAGGGTCCCTTTGATGACTGCAGGAACCCAGTATTCGGTCACATCATAGGCATCCCCCCTCTGGTCGATGAAGGCTGAAATGCCTGTGTTTGCCGATCGGGCAATGCTCCGGCGTGTTTCAATGGCACGAAGATGGGCAAAGGCAAAATGCTGTCTGTGCCCCGGTGTGTAGCCCCACCACCCGTCGTTTGTGATGATGATCATCACCTGGGCGCCATTCCGCACAAAATCTGCAAAAAACTCACCGAATACAGATTCATAGCAGATTATTGGTGCAACAGGAACTGTTTGTTCCGGAGTATAGACTTTGCGGTGATCGTCGGTACCCAAACTACCAACTGTACCTCCAAGGTCAATGGCGAAATCCTCCAGCCACTTGAACCCCCGAAAGGAAGGCAATGCTTCTACGCCGGGAGTGAGTTTCGATTTGTGATAGAGTTGCAAAGAGTCGGCGCAACTGATCAGGATCGCAGTGTTATAAACATCGTAAAAACCTTCCGATTTTGTGAATTCCCTGGCAGTCCTGGATACAGGTTCACCTGGAGTGTATTCGTAATAAGTGGATCCCCCGATCAGAATATTCAGACGGGGATAGTTGATAATGACCTCTTTAAGTAGTTGAAGCGTGGTAAATGTACTCATATCGTTTTCCCACATTTTCTCTTGAATAGCCGATTCGGGAGCAACCAGAAAATTTGTAGTGCTGTCGAGCATTGGGCCAGCGAGATTCATGATCCGCCCAACAACCTGGTCGGGAGGGAGGGAATACTGTTCGTTAAATGGATCCACATTGGGTTGAACCACCACGAAATTCACTGGAGCAGAATTTTCTGTATAATTGTCGTAAATGATATAAGAACCAGCGATAGGAACTCCAATCCAAAGAAATAACATAAAAAACAGAGTAATAGCTTTTCGCTTTTCGCTTTTCGCTTTTCGCTTCTCAAATGTCTCAACCTGAAACCTGAAACTTGAAACCCGAAACCCGAAACTTGAAACCCGAAACCCGAAACCCGAAACCTTGATCCCTTCAAACACCAACACGTTTCCCACCAGCACCCAAAGGGTTCCCCCCAATACTCCTGTATATTCATACCACTGAACCCACATGTAATAGCTGCAGAAACCATTACCAACCGTTAACCACGGCCAGGTCAGGATCCAGTTCAGGTGCAGGTATTCGAAAGCGATCCAGAAAGAAATTAGTGCGAGGTATCCTGCGAATTTACTGGGGAGCCTTTTCTTGGCCCATGAAAAAACCTGGAAGACGATTGTCAGGAAGAGGGAATTAAGCACAATAGCCATTACCGCACCCATGAAAGTAGAGTTGTAGATCCACCAGGTTGTAAGGAGGTTCCAGATGAAGAATGCTGGGTAAATATAGAAGAGGAGGCTGTATTTAACGAAACGATCGCGATGCCTGGCTATATAATCCTCCACGAAAAGGAGGGGAACAATACCTATAAATAGCAGGCCGGGAAATCCATTTTCAGGCCAGGCGAGGGCAAGGATCAACCCGGAGAGAATGGAGAGGAGAAACAGATGGATCTTTCTGATTTTCATTTGAACAGATGATAGGAGTATGGGAACAAATGTAGAGAAAAGTGTTCAATTATTTATTAAATTTGCTTTATGAATCAGCCTATTTTCCTTGGATTAATACAGAATACAGCCATCCTTCTCGCTCTGGGAATGCTGTACGATTACTTCTGGGCAAAAGATGAAGAATCCAAGAGCTTTGGATTCAAATTGCTTGCGGGGATCATTATCGGAGCGATTGGCATTATTCTCATTCTGACGCTATGGACACTGGTTCCCGGTCTCGTTTTTGATACCCGGTCGGTGATGCTTTCCATTTCCGGTCTTTTTTTCGGTCCGGTCCCAACAATTATCGCAATGGTAATAACAGGTGGGTATCGGATCATGATGGGAGGAGACGGCATGTGGATGGGCGTTGCTGTTATTATCTCTTCAGGATCAATCGGGATTTTATGGAGGACCTTAAGACCGCAATGGAGAAACAAGCGGTATATGATTGAACTGCTCTCCATGGGCCTGTTGGTTCATATCGTGATGTTCGGGTGTACGATGTTGTTACCAGGACCAATCATATGGACCACCTTGAAGACCATTGTCATCCCGGTAATTGTCATTTATCCTGCCGGAACGATGCTCCTGGGCGCCCTGATGATCAAACGGTCAGAAAACTGGGAGACACGGAAAGCACTACAGCGTAGCGAGGAGCGATGGCATTTTGCTCTGGAGGGTGCCGGTGACGGGGTGTGGGACTGGAATCCCCAGACCGGAGAGATCTTCTATTCCAAACGATGGAAAGAGATGCTTGGCTATACCGATGCCGAGATTACCAACAGCATTACCGAATGGGACGATCGGGTTCATCCTGATGACAGGGATGCCGCTTACAAGGACCTGGACAGACACGTTTCCGGGGAGACCCCTGTTTATATAAATGTTCATCGTTTGCGATGCAAAGATGGAACCTATACCTGGATACTCGATCGGGGAAAGGTGATGCAACGGGATGAAGAAGGAAGACCAGTGCGGTTTATCGGCACGCATACAAATATTACCGACCGGAAAATTGTTGAGGAAGAGCTTACGCTTGCAAAACTGAAAGCGGAAGAGAGTGACCGGCTCAAGATGTCTTTTCTTAATAACATCTCCCATGAGGTCCGCACTCCGCTCAATGCCATCATGGGTTTTACAACCCTGCTAACTGAAGAGGGAAAGGAGGATGACAGAAAACGATTCGGAAAGATCATCAATTCCAATGCCAATCAATTGCTTTCAATCATCGATGATGTCCTGGAGTTTTCAAGGCTCGAAACAGAGACTGTAACCTTTGAAAAACAACCCTTCTCTGTTACGGAATTGCTCGATGACCTCTGTCACTCCATGAAGCCTATTGCCGATGAGAAAAAACTTCAGTGGAGCTGTAAATCCTTGTTGGACAAAGATATGGACATTGTTAAAGGCGACCGTTCCAGGATCCGGCAGGTCATCTCCTGTTTCATCAACAATGCATTGAATTATACACGTCAGGGGTCGGTGGATCTTCGTGTTGAAGAGGATGGAGGTATCCTGCGGTTTGCAGTGCGTGATACTGGCATAGGGCTTGAAAAAGCGGATCATCAGAAGGTCTTCGAACGGTTTTACCGCGCACCGGGAGCCCAGGAACTGGCTACACGAGGAACCGGATTGGGACTGAGTATCGCCAAACAATTGGTTGAGATCATGGGTGGGACCATTGGAGTCATCTCCTTATCCCCTAATGGCTCCGAGTTCTATTTTCGGCTTCCGTTGGAAAAAGCCAAAGGGCACCCGAATATCATACATAGTGAAGAGCCATCCTCCGACATATCGGGGATTCATGTGCTGATTGCTGAGGATGAAGAGGATAATTTTGAGTTTTTACGTGTATTACTCTCCAGGAAGGTGGCGAAGCTTTCTCGGGCAAGAAATGGTGCCGAGGTCCTGGAAATCCTCAAAACAACCTCTCCCGACCTGATCCTGATGGACCTGAAGATGCCGGTTATGGATGGATATCAAGCTACCAGGGAGATCAGGAAATCGGATTCCCGGATTCCAATCGTAGCACTGACGGCTTATACACAGTCTGAAGAGAAGAAGTTGGCCGCTGAAGCAGGCTGTACGGCATTTGTCAGTAAACCGGTACAAAAAGAGATGCTTTTCTCCGAAGTGAAACGTGCATTATCGGGGAGATAGACATCAGCAGAAACAGGACCGCTGAACGACAGTGTTTACTGCATCTTACGTCCCACGTCCCACGATCTCCGGCCATCTCGTTACCTGGATCTTTCGTACTTCTCTGTGAATGGTTTGGCGGAACTGCTCCAGGTTGGTTTTTTCAACGGCCGAAATGAATACCGATGGAGTATTCTCTCGTGCAATCCAGATCTTCTTAAGCTCAGCTAATGTCAGGTTGTATTTATCTGGTGGGGTTAGGTCATCGGCATCTTTTTGGACCGGATGATAGGCGTCTATCTTGTTAAACAGCATGATTGTAAGTTTATCTGCGGCTCCTATCTCGGCCAGGGTTTGCTTCACCACCCCAATTTGCTCTTCGTGATCGGGATGTGAGATGTCTACGACATGAATCAGGATATCAGATTCGCGCACTTCATCGAGGGTCGATTTGAACGATTCGATCAGGGAGTGTGGCAACTTTCTGATGAATCCAACCGTATCGGAAAGCAGAAATGGTTGTGTGTCAATCACCACTTTTCGTACGGTTGTATCCAGGGTTGCAAAAAGTTTATCTTCAGCAAACACCTCCGATTTGCTCAGCATATTCATGACAGTCGATTTTCCTACATTGGTATACCCTACCAATGAAATCCTGACCATTTTTCCCCTGTTTTTTCGTTGTGTGGCATTTTGTTTGTCAATCTCTTTCAGCTTCTGCTTCAATAGCTTGATACGAGTTCTGAGGATTCTACGGTCGGTTTCGATCTCCTGTTCTCCGGGACCACGCATCCCGATTCCTCCCCGTTGTTTTTCCAGGTGGGTCCACATCCGCGTGAGGCGGGGCAGCAGGTATTCGTTCTGCGCCAGTTCCACCTGTGTTTTTGCTGAAGCCGTTTGGGCACGTTGTGCAAAAATATCCAGGATCAGATTGTTCCGGTCGATGATCCGGCAGTTCAGCTCTTTTTCAATGTTACGGATCTGGCTTGGAGAGAGCTCGTCGTCGAACACCGCCAGATCAATTTCATGTGCCGTGATATAAGACGAAATTTCAACTAGTTTCCCTGATCCCACATAGGATTTCGGGTCAGGGTAGGGAAGGTTTTGGATGAATTGTTTTCCAGGGATACCGCCCGCAGTCTCAATCAGGAAAGCGAGTTCGTCAAGATGTTCGTGGGTAGTTGAGGAATCTTCTCCAGTTCGGGTAACTCCAACAAGGATTGCAGTCTCGGCTTTAGCGGGGTATTCAGTCATCAGGTTCATTTAAAACGGTCGACACCTCACATCTTACGTCTCACGTCTCACGTCTTACGTCTCACGTCCTTCGTCTTCATGCCGTTTCCGATCATTTTTTCTTTGTTAACTTGAAAAGGGGGCAAAGATATCGTAAATTTACCAGATTGCTAATGAATTGATTATGGAACAGGATCTGAAAGAAATATTGAACTCATTCTCCGAAAATCACCTATTTGAGTTCCCGGATGCTATCGCTATTACGAATCCAACGGGCGAGATTGTCCATTGCAATCGGAAAACGATAAGGTTGTTCGGATGTAAAACCCAGAGGGAGATTTTGGGAAAGAAAATTTATAAATTAACAGATTCTCCCTCCACTGAAGAAGCTAAAACGCTCTTTGAAAGAGTCCTTCAGGGAACCCACATTGAAGGCAGCCCTGTCATCCTGAAGAGGTTTAATGGATCCACATTTCGTGGTGAGATCAGCGTTTCCCCGATCCCCAATACATCTGGGGCAATTATTGGTACAACAGCAATTATCAGGGATGTTTCCGAGCGACAAGAGATGCATAAAAAACTGAAGGAGCAGGAGAAAAAATATCGGTTACTGTTCAATGGCGCCAATGATGCGATTTTTTTAATGGACCTGGATATTTTTATCGAATGCAATCCTAAAACCCTGGAGCTGTTTGGCTGTTCCATGGAAGAAATCATTGGGCATCCCCCCTACGAGTTTTCCCCTGAAATTCAGCCGGATGGACGTTTATCAGAAGAGAAAGCCATGGAAAAGATCAATGAAGCGCTCCAGGGTGAAAATCAGTTTTTTGAGTGGACGCATTGTCGGAAAGATCGAATCCCTTTTGACGCAGAAGTTAGTCTGAATCGCCTGGATATTGAAGACAAAGTTTACATCCAGGCTATCGTTCGCGATGTTACTGAAAGGAAGGAAGCAGAGAAAAGATTGCAAATCCTGACGAAGGAATTAGCAGAGTTGAACGAAGCCAAGGATAAATTCTTCTCCATCATTGCCCATGATCTGAAAGGGCCTTTTAACGCTATTCTTGGTTTCTCAGAGATATTGACCTCCGAGTGGGATACATTTGAAGATAAGGAACTGCAACACTTCATTAAAAATATTCAGAATTCGGCGAACCATGCTTACAAATTACTGATCAATTTATTGGAATGGTCCCGTGCCCAAACAGGGAGGATGGAATATCAACCTACCCTCATCGACATTTCAGGGATCATTAACGAAATAATTCTCCTCCAGCGGCACTACATGGATACCAAAGGGGTGAAACTTTTCTCAGCTATCGACTTTAATACCATGGTTTACGGAGATGAGAATATGCTGAAGACAGTTCTCCGGAACCTCATTGAAAATGCCATCAAGTATACCCAGCCAGGTGGCTTGGTAACGGTTACTGCCGAGCATTCGGAAACAACGGTTAACGGGAATTTAATCATGGTCTCAGTTAAGGACACAGGGATCGGCATCCCTGCTGAAGAGCTCCCGAAATTGTTTGCTATCGACCAGGAATATCAAACCTCCGGCACTGCTAACGAAAAAGGCACAGGCCTTGGTTTACTTCTATCCAAAGAGCTTGTTGAAAAGAATAAAGGAGAAATCTTTGTTGAGAGCCAGCCCGGGAAAGGAAGCTGTTTCTCCTTTACGATTCCTATAAACAATCCGTCATGAAAAAAAAGCAATCCGCTCCCTTTTCAGACGCCTTCAACCGACAAATCCTGATGGCATTGCCCGACGGGGTGGCCATCACGGATCTGGAAAGACGAAATATCGAATTGGCCGCCATCAACCTGTTGAGCCGGAAAGTCTCCGAATCCCTTACCCTGGAAGAGGTAATCTCCGCGGCAATTGAGGGACTAAAACAAACGTTAAAAGCCGATGTCTCTTTCGTATTCCTGAGAGAAGGTGATAAATTGATCCTCAAAGGGGTAGATTCGGAAGAGTCGAAAAAATTGTTGGGCGATGTTCCGGAGCATAAGGTTGGTGAGTGTATGTGTGGTTTAGCGGTTACAAATAAAACTGCCATGTACTCTGTAAACATTTTTAATGATGCAAGATGTACCTGGGAAGAGTGCAAGAAGGCCGGGTTAAAATCATTTGCAGCATTACCTCTATTTAGCGGAGATGAGATAATTGGAGTCGTTGGCCTTTCATCAAAAGCAGAACGAAACTTTGAAACCGAATCTGCGTTTTTAGAAACCTTGTCGAAGACTATCTCTATTGGCCTTTCGAACGCGTTGCTTTATACAAAGACAAAACAAATAGAGCTAAGCCTGACCGAAAGCGAAAAAAAATATCGCACGCTGGTCGATCAAAGTCCTGACGGCATTTTCATCGTGGACCTGAAGGGGAAATTCCTCTCTGTAAACAGGGAAATGATACAAAAACTAAAATTCAGCGAGGATGAATTCCTCTCCATGAATATATGGGATATCATTCCAAAGGATTTTTTGACACTTCATGAAAAAAGGCTGCAAAGAATTTTATCAGGTGAAAGCTTAATTGAACCTGCAGAATATTTGATTAAAGGGAAAGATGAACAGGAATTATTCATTGAGATTCTATCAGCTCCTTACATCGAAAAAAACAAAATAATAGGTTTCCAGGGTATTGCCCACGATATCACTGAACGAAAAAAACACGAAGCAGAGCTGAAGGAGAGGTTGCTCGAGCTGGGAACCGTTCACGAGGCAAGTCAGCGGTTGCAGGCTCTGATCCCAACGGAGAAACTGGCTGGAGAGATCATAGCTATCCTGGAGAAGAATCTTGCTTACAATTATGCTGCGGTTCTCCTCGTTGAACCATCCACGGGCAAGCTTCTTCCTTTTGCCGTCAGTGATCAGGGGAAAGGGGAAGCTTTTTCTGAAAAGGATAAAGCCTATATCCGCTCCCACAATGTAAGGGTGGGGGAAGGGATTACAGGCATGGTTGCCTCCACCGGAATGAGTTACCTTTCGGGAGATGTTACCGGAGATCCGCGATACAAACCAGTACGTGAGGATGTCCGCTCGGAACTGTGTGTCCCGTTACGGATCCGGGATGAAGTGATCGGCATCATCAACATCGAAACTGATCAACCCGATGCCTATGATTTTTCCGAGCAACGGGTATTGGAAACCATTGCAGCCCAAATCAGCGTTGCAATTCAAAACAGCAGGCTGCTGGAACAGGTAAGAGATGCGGAGGAAAAATTTTCCAAGACATTTCATCTTAGTCCTGATATTATCATTCTAACCTCTGCCAAAGATGGATTGATCGTAGATGTTAATGATAATGTCCTTCTCTTGACCGGATTTAAACCAGAGGAATTCATCGGCAACAAGACCACCGATCTGAGCATCTGGGTCGAATTAGCAGTTCGGGAGCATTATATGTCAACTCTTCTGACAAAAGGGAAGCTTCAAAATCTGGAAACGGAGTTCCAGATGAAAACGGGGGAGGTCAGAACGGGTCTGATTTCCGGGGAGATCATCGAAATCGGGGGAGAACAATTCATTTTGAGTGTTATTAGGGATATCACTGAGCGCAAACAACTAGAGGAAGAGAGGAGAATCAACCAGGAACGGTTCCATTCCCTGATGGAGCATACAGATGAAGGATTCTACTTGTTAGAAACAGTAAATCCTATTCCTGTTGATACTCCAATTGAAAAACAAATTCAATTGATTTATTCTTCCACCATTATAGAGTGCAACAACGCACAAGCCCGCATGTATGGGTACTCAAACGCTGAAGAACTTCTAAGAAAATCCCTTGCTGAATTTCATGGGGGGACAGACGATCCTGAGAACATTTCGTTTTTAAGGAGATGGATTGAGGGCGGTCATCGTATTACAGGAGCTATTTCTTTTGAAATAGACCGGGCAGGAAACCATGTGTGGTTCTCAAATAATATCGTTGGTATCATAGAAGATGATATGCTGATTAGAATCTGGGGTACACAAACAAATATAACTGAGATGAAGCGGGCAGAAGAAGCGCTGCGCGTAAGTGAAGAACGATGGCAGTTTGCGCTGGAGGGCGCTGGTGATGGTGTATGGGACTGGGATACCCAAACCAATACAGTTTTTTTCTCCACTCAATGGAAAGCACAGTTGGGCTATAACGACGATGAAATTGGTGGTACCTTTGATGAATGGTATAATAGAGTTCACCCCGATGACTTTGCATTAGTCAATGATGAGATAAATAAGCACTTTGCCGGAGTAACTCCTCTCTATCAAAGCGAACACCGGTTACGTTGCAAAGATCAGACATATAAGTGGATTCTTGACCGGGGGAAGGTAATTAGCTGGGATAAAGATGGAAAACCCCTTCGAGTAATAGGCACTCACACCGACATCACCCATCGTAAACAGGCTCAGGAATTGCTCCGGGCTACCATGAACCGCCTGATCGAAACGGAAGAGGCACTCAAACGCATAGCTGCTCAACAGTTACACGACCAGGTTGGTCAGAATCTGACAGCACTCAGTTTGAACCTGACTTTTGTGCAATCCCAGGTGCAGGAAATGAAGCGTGTTACACTAGACAAACGCCTGACCGATTCTATCCACCTGATTGAAGAGACGATGGAACAGACCCGCAATATCATGACAGACCTGAAACCCCCTGCCCTTGACGACTTCGGGTTGCATGCCGCTCTTCATTGGAGCATTGCCCGCTTTACCGAGCGCACCTCCATCCCGGTCGAATATTCAGGCCGGGACCTTACCCGGCGTCTACAACTAAACGTGGAGTATGCCCTGTTCAGAATGGTGCAGGAGGTTCTCCACAACGTCGTGAAACATGCCCGTGCGAGCATGGTCAGGGTAGTGTTACTGGAGAATGGGGATTTGGTAAGATTATCCATCCACGACAATGGAATAGGATTTGACTCTGGAAGGGTAGCGGGAAGAAAAAAGGTTGATGAATTTGGCCTGACGAGCATTGATGAACGAATGAAAGCGTTAGGGGGAAGTTTCAGGATCGACTCTACCCCAGGTAAGGGGACTACAATCATTCTTGAAATTAAAAATAAACCAGCATGATACAGATTCTGATTGCCGACGACCATGCCATCGTGCGGGACGGGCTTCGGATGATTCTGGAATCACACGGGGAATTGAAGGTGGTTGCAGAGACTACCGACGGATTGGAAACGGTGAAACAGGCTCAAGCGATAAAACCCGATGTAATCCTGATGGACATCTCCATGCCCAACCTAAACGGGATTGAAGCCACCCGCAGGATCGTTCAACAAAATCAAGAAATCCGGATTGTCATCCTCTCCATGCACTCTTCCTTGGAGGATATTTTCAGGGCACTGCAGGCCGGAGCCATAGGTTACCTGGTCAAGGAATCGGCCGGAACAGAGGTTATACAGGCTGTTCTGGCTGCCCATGCAGGTCGCCGCTACCTTTCCCGCAAAGTGGACAACATTCTGATCGACAGCTATATCCAGCAACAAACACTCTCTAAGGGTCAAAGTCCGCTGGAAAGCCTCAGCAGCCGGGAACGGGAAGTCCTTCAGATGGTAGCCGAAGGGAATACCAGCAGTGAAATTGCCGATATTCTATTCCTATCAACAAAAACCGTTGAAACCTACCGCAGTCGCCTTATGCAGAAACTCGGTCTGAAAGATATCCCAACTTTGGTCAAATTTGCTGTCAACCACGGACTCGTGTAACGAGGGACGAAGGACGAAAGATAAATGAATTGCCGTCTAGTCTAGCCAACGGTAATCCATAAATGCCAGGGAAAAATCTCGTCCCTCATTCCTCTTTTACATACCTCCCCCACAACAATTGTCATACTTCCCTTACACAGGGTCTCCCCTGGTAAGGATAATTTTGCATCAGTCAAATTCTTATACCTCCAGTTTAACATATGCGGATCATGGAAGAAAACAAACCCAAAACAACCAGAATCCTGATCGTGGAAGATCATTCAGGCTTACGTGAATCCCTTGCGAAATGGGTAACCGACTTGTTCCCGGATATAAATGTTTCGCAGGCATCAACCGGGGAAGAAGGCATCTCATTGGCCCTGAAGATTTGTCCCGACATTATCCTGATGGACATCGGATTACCTGATATCAATGGCATCAATGCAACTCGGGAGATTCTGAAAAAGGGATTGACTGCCAAGGTGATAATCATTACGGGCCTGATTGGAGAAATATACCGCGAACAGGCATTGGAGGTCGGAGCTATAGCTTTTCTTGGAAAGAATGAGCTAAACAGGCATTTACTATCAACGATCGGAAGATTGATTGGGCGCGAAGAGGAAGCTGAGGGAAAAATTTGTTTTAATAATATGTTGTAACAGTCATATAATTAGTCAATGGAAAAAGAACAACATGTTCAGGAAATCGATTTGGAACCACTTTGCCAGGCACTGCTGGATAGTCAGGAACTCCTTCTGAGGATTCAGCAGCTTGGCCGAATCGGTACCTGGGAATATCATCTGGAAACCCGGGAGATCATTTGGTCTGATGAAACATACAAGCTCTTCCGGTGTGAAAAGACATCGTGTCCTCCTTCGGTGGAAGAGGAGACCTGGCATTATTCCGATAATCAGGTATCGGTGTTGATGTATCCTGAAAAAGATCAGAAAGGAAGAATTCACAAACTAACGGGAACAATCCAGGATATTACAGTCCGGAAACAAGCAGAGAAAGCACGTTACATGAGTGAAGAATTCAACAGAACGATCATTGAGAGTAGTAACGATTGCATTAAAGTACTGGCGCTGGATGGAACCTTATTATCCATGAATAAAGGCGGACAAATACTTATGGAGATTGAGGATCTCAGCCAGGTCCTCAACAAACCCTGGATTGATTTCTGGAGTAAAACGGATGAACTTATGGTGCATAACGAGGTAGTCAAGGCCATTCGAGGAGAGACGGGACACTTCCAGGCCTTTTGTCACACGGCCAAAGGGACTCCCAAGTGGTGGGATGTATTGATCACTCCTATCAGGAATGACACTGGTGGAATCGAAAAGTTATTATCTGTTTCGCGTGACGTAACAGAACGGGTGGAGTCTGAGAATCATATCAGGGAGTTAAATGCAAGTCTTGAGCAAGCATGGCAGAAAGCGGAGGAATCTGATCGACTGAAAAGTTCCCTGCTCAATAATATGAGCCACGAGTTTCGTACTCCTATGAACGCTATTTTAGGATTTTCATCCTTGATGGAGAACGATGCCTCCGATTCGGAAGTAGGCACAATGGCACACCGGATCAACACCGCCGGAACCCGTTTGATGAGAACACTTGATGACATGCTGGAATTGGCTATGTTGAAAGCAGGGAACGTAGAAGAAATGAAGAAAAGCCTGAACCTCTATGATGAGGTTGTCGCTTTGTTGCCCGGCTATCGGGAAGCTGCCGGGAGGAATCAGCTTCAGCTGAATTTCAAGGGACAAGAAGACCTTTTAGTTTCGATGACAAAACACCATTTCAAACGAGTCCTTGATCACCTCGTGGAAAACGCCATCAAGTTCACTGCAATGGGAGGCATTACGATTGAACTTAACAAACGAGCCACAGACTCAAAATCATGGATCGAGATAAAGGTTAGTGATTCAGGTATCGGAATCAACCGGGAGCACCTGGGGCTCATCTTTGAAGAGTTTCGCCAGGCCAGTGAGGGTTATGGCAGAACTTATGAGGGTACGGGACTGGGTCTTACTATAGCCAATCAGATTGTGGAGTTGTATGGAGGGGTAATACGGGTTGAAAGTGAGGTGGGGACAGGAACTCATTTCACCATCTTACTACCAGCAGTCGCAGAAGTCATCCAAAAAATCAAAGAGGTCAATCAAGTAACAGTGGGAGTGGAAGAACTTTCTTCCTTGATAAGGAGAGAATCTCCGGTTGCAAAGACAGAAGACAGGATCCTGAAGATTTTGGTTGTGGAGGATAATATCGACAACGTGGATGTGATCAGGTTGCAGCTGAATGAACTGGCGTCAATTGATGTTGCCTCAAATGGGGATGTGGCAATTAAAAAGAGTCGGGAAAATCTATATGACCTGATCCTGATGGACATTCACCTGGGCGCCGGTAAAAATGGACTGGATGCCACTCAGCAGATTCGGAAAATACCCGCCTATGAACTTATCCCGATAATTGCAGTAACCGGTTATACCACCGATGCTGATAAAGAGCGGATTTTTCAGGCCGGTTGCAACCACTATCTGGGTAAGCCATTTTCGAAAGAACAATTACTGGGAAAAATTAAGGAAGCAATACAATGAATGTCCATTACATAGCCCTGAACCCGATAATCTCGCGCACCTCTTTGATCGTCTTTGCTGCAGATTCGCGGGCCTTCTCAGCTCCCATCCTGGCTACTTTGCCTAGGTATGCTTCGTCGTTGGTCAGTGCTTCCATCTTCTCTCTGAATGGGGTGGTGTAGGAGATGATGTCTTCGGCAAGCTGTTTTTTCATGTCGCCGTAACGGATCTCGCAACGATTGTAGAGATTGCTGAAATGAGAAAAGGTATCCGGAGCAGAGAACGCCTGCATCATCTGGAATATATTTTCGATGGGCTGGGGCTTTGGCTGGTTAGGTTCGGTTGGACCGGCATCGGTAACGGCTTTCATCACCTTTTTCCGGATCGCTTCGGGCGAATCGGCCAGGAAAATAGCACTGCTCTCATTGTCAGACTTAGACATTTTCTGACCTCCATCCAGTCCTGGGATCTTCACTAACTCCTGCCCGAAATTGTAGGCGACAGGTTCAGGAAAATAGTCGACACCATACATGCGGTTAAAGCGACTGGCAAAGGTCCGGGTCATCTCAAGATGCTGTTCCTGATCTTTCCCTACAGGCACTTTGTGTGCTTTGTGGATGATGATGTCGGCAGCCATCAAAGTAGGATAAGTAAGCAGAGCGGCATTTACATTATTGGGATGAGTGCGTATTTTCTCTTTAAATGAAGTACAGCGTTCCAGTTCGCCCACGTAGGCATTCATGTTGAGCAGCAGATAAAGTTCTGCAACTTCGGGGACGTCACTCTGGATGTAAAGTGTGGCTTTTTCGGGATCGAGACCGCAGGCAAGGAACTCAACCAGGACCGTCTTTACACTGTTGTGAAGATCAGCCGGCGTGGGATGTGTAGTAAGGGAGTGGTAATCGGCAATGAAGAAATAACAGGGATTCTCCTCCTGCATCTTTACAAAATTCCTAATGGCCCCGAAATAATTCCCGAGATGCAGATTCCCTGTTGACCGTATTCCACTAACAACTATTTCCACTAGTCCTAAATTCTAAATAATTTCGCTTCTCGCTTCTCGCTTCTCGCTTTTCACAACCTCGCTATTTCCTTAATTTCTCAATTTCCTAATTTCCTAATTTCCTACATCTTAATCTCATCCCCCTGCGCATTGTAAAAATGGTACTCCATAAAATGGTTGGAGTTTTGGGATGTCACTTTGATTCGGTTCTTATACTTCTTATACCATTTCCACTGAAGGTTGAATATTCCCTTTTTAATGAAGGCATAAACAAATGGATGAACCGAAAGGGTCAGATCTTTTTCATTCTGCTCCTGAATCAGGTAGCTGATATTGTTCTCAATTTCGTCGGTAAGCAACAAGCTGGGTTTGATCTGGCCTGTTCCGTCACATGCCGGACATTTCTCAAGGATTTGCACGTTCATTTCGGGTCTGACCCGCTGCCGTGTGATTTGAACAAGTCCGAATTTGCTCGGGGGGAGGATAGAGTGTTTCGCCCGGTCTCTTTTCATCTCATCCCGTAGCCTGTCAAATAGCTTCCGGCGGTTAACTCCCTGATTCATGTCAATGAAGTCAACTACAATAATCCCTCCCATATCCCTTAGGCGGAGCTGCCGGGCAACTTCTGTTGCCGCTTCAAGGTTAACCTCCAGGGCATTCGTCTCCTGGTTGTTGTCGGCTTTTACACGGTGTCCGCTATTGATGTCAATGACATGCAATGCCTCTGTATGTTCGATGATGAGATAGGTTCCGCTTTTGATGGTCACCTCTTTCCCGAAGGAACTCTTGATCATCTTATCAACACCATGAGCCTCAAAAACCGGAATTCTGCCCGAATGCTGCTTTACAATATGGACCTTATCCGGAAAAATCTTCTGTATATAATTCCTGATCTCTTCGTAAAGGATGCCATCGTTGACAGTGATCTGGTTGAAGGATTCATTCAGTACATCCCTTAGAATAGCAGATGTGCGGTCGATCTCTCCTATAATCTTCATCGGAGGCGTTGCCCCATTCAGCTTCTGGGTGATCACCTCCCATCGCTTGTAAAGGGACCGCAGATCCTGATCGAGATCGGCTACCAGTTTGTTTTCTGCAACCGTGCGGACGATGATTCCGCAATTCTTCGGTTTGATACTGGTAATGAGACGCTTCAGACGGTTTCGCTCTTCAGGGCTCTTGATCTTCTGCGACACCGAGATCTTATCGGAGAAAGGCATTAAAACAAGATACCTGCCGGCAAAAGCTATTTCGGAGGTAACTCGCGGTCCCTTTGTTGAAATCGGCTCTTTTGCGATCTGAATCAATACATTCTGATTGGGTTTTAACACCCCGGAGATCTTCCCGCTTTTCTGGATATCCTGCTCCATAGGGAAATCACTGATAGTTAAACCAGGATTCTTTCCCGATTGGGCAGTCTTTACATATTTCAGTAATGATTGAACCTGGGGGCCCAAATCCAGGTAGTGCAGAAAGGCATCTTTCCCATACCCAACATCCACGAAAGCAGCATTTAAACCTGGCATGACCTTTCTGACCTTGCCGAGGTAAATGTCTCCAACTCCGAATTCGTTGTTGATTTTCTCCTTGTTTAATTCAACCAGGAGTTTGTCTTCAAGTAAGGCAATCTCAACCCCCTGGGGGGTTGAATTAATAATCAGTTCCTTATTCACATCCGTCTTATTTAGTTGTGGATCACGCTATTGTGCTTGTGATCATGTCGACAGAAGGAAATGTAGCAGAGGCAGGGAATTACTTCTTCTTATGCCTGTTCTTGCGCAAGCGTTTTTTCCGCTTGTGCGTTGCCATCTTATGTCTCTTTCTCTTTTTTCCGCTTGGCATAATGAATGAATCCTTATAGCGTTTATTTAGCTTTTACGCTGTTCTTAATCTTGGTTACGAAGGTTTTCGCCGGCTTGAAAGATGGGATATTGTGAGCGGGAATAATCAGGGTAGTGTTCTTTGAAATGTTTCTTCCCGTTTTTTCAGCTCTTTTCTTAATGATAAAACTCCCAAACCCTCTTAAATAAACGTTTTGTCCGTTTATCATGGAGTTCTTTACAGAGTCCATAAAAGCTTCAACAGTGGCCTGAACGGCAACTTTTTCAATACCGGTCTTACTAGCAATTTCTGCTACGATTTCTGCTTTTGTCATACTACAGGTAATTAGTTATATTGTTAATAATGAATGAATTTGTTCAATGGGAAACGGGGTGCAAATATATAACTTTTTTGAAAGACAATGAAATACAAGAAAAAAAATACGCGATACGCGATACGAGATCTGGGATATGAGATCCGCGATTAGGGATCCTGAATAAAAAGCAGAGCATACGTTTCAAAATATATATTTTTGCACTTCTCATCTCTTATCTCGTATCGCGTATCACGTATCCCGGATCAATTAGCCGCTATGTCTTTCACGTCCGATCTCATATCCTGGTATCAGAAGAACAAACGCGATCTCCCCTTTCGAGGCATCCGTGATCCCTATCTGATCTGGGTATCGGAAGTGATTCTCCAGCAAACACGCATGGAGCAGGGGATCGACTATTACCTCAGGTTTGTAAGCCGTTTCCCCAATGTTCAATCCCTTGCCGCTGCCGGCGAAGAGGAGATTTTAAGAGTCTGGCAGGGAATGGGATATTATTCCCGTGCCCGAAATCTCCATGCTTCTGCAATAGAGATTGTTTCTAACCTGGGAGGAGAGTTTCCGCAAACATTTGAACAGATACGAAAATTGAAAGGGGTTGGAGATTATTCAGCGGCTTCGATTGCTTCACTGGCATTTGATGAACAACAGGCAGCAGTTGATGGGAATGTTTACAGGTTTCTGGCTCGATATTTCGGATACTTCGATGAAGTTGGGTCTTCATCGGGGAAAAAGAGAGTGAGAGAGAAATCGGAAATTTTAATGGACAAAGACCAGCCCGGAACATTTAACCAGGCAATGATTGAGTTCGGGGCTCTTGTTTGTACTCCCCAAAACCCATCATGCAAGAGTTGCATTTTCAAAACATCTTGCTACGCTTTCCGGCATCAGGTAACTGGGGAAATCCCTGCAAAAAAAAGAACTTCAGCGATCAGGAACCGGTATTTGAACTACCTGGTAATCACCTTTGAGGACACCAATGGACCCGGAGTAATTTTGAACAAACGACAAGAAGATGATATCTGGAAAAACCTATACGATTTTCCGGTCATTGAAACAACTGGGAGGCTTTCGCTGCCCGATATGAAGAAAACGGAGAAATGGGAAACTATTTTTCAAGGTAAAAAGCCAGAGATTGTCAACATCTCGGAAGAGTTTAAGCACAACCTTTCACATCAGATCATCCTGGCAATCTTCTACCACATCTCCCTGGCTGAGCCACCTGCTCAATTTCAATTACAGGTCCCATTCAAACAGATCTCTTCTTTCCCATTACCCCGACTTATCTCCAAATATTGGCAGAAATATTTTCGTTGATGGATTTTCATTTCTATATTTGACATTAATTTTAGAATTTCCCGGTCTCGATGATCAAACTCAGTGGCATCTCATTGTTGCTATTCTTTCTCCTGCTCTCCCTTCCGAAAAGCCATGGAGCACATCAGAAATCAGCAAATTCCTGATCGACGATGAGACATCCGTTCAGATCCATCACGAAGTTGACTCTCTCTACCTCGTTGGCGATTACAGCCGTGCGATTGAACAAACCCTGATCCTTCTGGCCTATTACAAAAACAGGGATGATTTGAGAGGGCAGATCGTATGCAACAATTATATGGGCGATTTTCTCAGGGCTTCGGGAAGCCGTTCAGGTTCCTTTGATTATTTATTTAATGCATTAGCGCTAAACACTCAACTTCACGACTCACTTCTCCTGGCACAAACATACAACTTTCTGGCAGCATCTTATTTTGAGCTTGATTACCCTAAATACCTGGATAGTGCTCAATTATATGCATCAGTGTCGTTGGATATTGCCAATTATTTTCAGGATGAAAAATTGGTTTACAGTGATCTGAACATCCTTGGGAAAGTGGAGGAGGGGAAAGGGAATTTGGATGGCGCCCTGCTCTTTATGAACCAGGCTCTGGAAATTGTCAGAAGAGTCAGTCCTGTTGACGAGGCCCTGGTATTGAGTAATATTGCAGGTGCATACTTCCTGAAGGGTGAGATGGTCAGAGCCAGGGAGTTAGCCTTAGAAGCGTATCAACAGGCAAAACGGGACAACATCAACACCTATCTCAGGTTGACCACCGCCCTGTTGGAACGCATTTACCTCAACGAACAAAATTTCCGCGAAGCTCACTATTACCTGGGCGAACTAACCCTGTACACACGAAATTTTCTGGATGATAAAATGGAAGAACGCGTGGGTGCAATGCAGGCGCAGATTCAACAGGCCGTGGAAGAGGTAGAAATCCAGCAGGAACTTTTTCTGCGAAAGATATTGACCATTTCATTGTTGGTTCTGATTGGATTAGCTTTATTATTCATCATTGTATTTGCCAGGCAAAAGTTTCGCCTTCGAAAAACAAACCGAGAATTGCATGCCAGAAATGACGACCTGCGTAGACAACAAGAGGAGACAAAGAGCTTGACACATGAGTTGCAGACATCCAATGCCACCTTGAAAAACTTTATCTCAATTATTGCCCATGATCTTAAAAATCCCTTTAATACAATCATCGGGTTTTCCGATCTGTTGCACACAGAGTTCGAAACCCTGACTCCCGAAGAAAGGAAACTCGCTATTGAAAACACACATAAATCAGCTCTTAGCGCCTACTCGCTTCTCGAGCAATTGCTAAGCTGGGCCAGGTTGCAAACAGGTACTTTTCAATTGGAGTTGATAACAATTGACCTATCGGAGTTGATCGATGAAGTGATAGCACATATCCAGACAACTGCTTTACTGAAAAAGCAAACCCTTTCCAGGCAAATTCCTTCCGGAATCAATATCTATGCTGACAAGAATATGATGCTGGCTGTTTTACGGAACCTTTTATCCAATGCGATCAAATTCACTCCAGAAGAGGGCTCTATCGATGTCTCAGCTGTTGATTCTGCCGGAACGATTAAAATTTTTGTCAGCGATTCGGGAGTTGGCATCCCTCAGCATAGTATCGACAAACTTTTCAGCATCGATGAACCGTATAAGACCTCCGGAACAAGCGGAGAGAAAGGTACTGGGATTGGATTGCTGCTTTGTAAGGAATACCTTGAAAAGAACCATGGAACCATCTCTGTTGAAAGCGTTGAAGGAGATGGAACCACATTCACAATAGCGATCCCTCGGGCAACATCCTGAATCTCCTGTTGGCTTTTCCTTGGGATTTTTATACATTTGCACACAGATTTCAAGTTTCAGCATTTTATGGACGACGGCCCTGATATACGATTGTTCAATGACCACACAAACGACATTCTACCTGAGCCAGGTATTGGGCAGAAAGTTTTTCTCTTCCGATGGAAATATCACCGGGAAGGTAAAAGACTTTCTGGTCGACCTTGCAGCACTGGATCCCTCCCCCGGGAAACCTGTGCGGCCGAAGGTGATCGCCGTGAAGGTGAACGTAGGAATGTACGAGCGTGTGCTGGACTTTTCATCCCTCGAAATCATTCAGGAGAACCGCTCCTCAAGGATTTATGGTTCCGAAATTGAAGAGATCTCAACAGCTTACCTTTCAAATGTTATCTGGCTGAAAGAGAGTATTCTCAATCGTCAGATCGTCGACATCAATGGGAAAAAACTGGAAAAGGTACGTGATATCCGGTTGGTTTATATCCCCTCCGGAACCTTCGCTATAGCCGTAGATGTTGGATTCAGCGGTTGGCTGAGGAAACATGGCCTTCTTGACCTGGTGGAAAGGATAAGCACCTGGTTTGGAATGCACATCGAGGTTCAGCAGATCCTATGGGATGATATTGAGTCGGTCGATATTGATACATCCAAACTTCTTCTTTCTAAATCCACATCCAAACTTACAACATTACACCCGTCTGATCTGGCCGATATCATTGAAGACCTTGATAAAGCAACACGCACGTATGTTTTCGCAACACTTGACGATGAACGTGCTGCCGATGTCCTTGAAGAGATGGAACCGAATGCCCAGATCCAGATCATCGAAAGCCTTCCCCTGGAAAAAGCTGCCGATCTTCTCGAAAAAATGGATGCCGATGAGGCAGCAGATATCCTTGACGAACTGGAAGATCATAAGGTGGAAATGTTGCTGATGGAGATGGAGAGAGAATCATCGGAGGAGGTAAGAGAGCTTCTTGAATACGACGACAATGAAGTCGGAAGCATCATGAACATGGAGGTCTTCACCCTTTCGGCCGACCTAACGGTGGAGGAGGCAATCTCAGTGATTCGCAATGAACAGCCTGACCCGATGCATATTAATACCGTTTTTCTCACCGATGAAAATGAACGATTTATCTCTGCAATCCCTTTAGCTGAACTGGTGATAGCCGATCCCTCGAAAAGTCTCTCTGAGATCATGGAGAATAGACCTGTTACTGTTTTGGATACAGCCAAGATCGATACCCTTGCCGAGATTCTCTCCAAGTATAACCTGCTCTCCGTCCCTGTCATCAATTCCGATAACGAACTGGAAGGAATGGTTCTGATCGAAGACATTGTTGACGATCTGCTGGACAAACGAAAAACGAAATAATTCCCTAATTTCCTAATCTCCTAATTTCCTAATCTCCAGTCTCCCATAGATCGCCCTCCCCGATAACAACCACAACGAAATCCCCCTCGCTGCCAGCCAAATCATTGTGGCCAGCCACAGTCCATTGTTCCCCAATGGTTCTCTGAGCAGGTAGTAAGCAGGCAGAAATACGACCAGGGTAATGATAACCATGGAGTTTCGCATCGGGACAGAGGCAGTGGCACCAACATAAATGCCATCCCATAGAAAGGCAGAAAAAGTCACAAACGGGATCAGGAAAACCCAGAAAAGATAGGATTGGGACTCAAGGATGACAGTGGGATTGTTGGTCAACAGCCTCATGATAAATTCGCCCCCAAATCCATAAATGAGAGTGAAAATCCCGGAGAGGGAGAGTCCCCAGAAAAAGAGGAGGCGAATTGCACGCTTTAGCTGCGACTGATCCCGTGCCCCGATATACCTGCCGGTTAACGCCTCTGCAGCGTAAGCATACCCGTCGATAAAATAGGAAAAGAAATAGAAAAACTGGAAGAGCAGGGTGTTGACCGCCAGAATAGTATCTCCCGTATTGGCTGATTCGGTGGTGAAAAAGGAGAGTACGAATATCAGACAGAGGGTACGAATAAAAATGTCTTTGTTGACCAAAACAAATGGCTTGATCGCCTGCCAGTTCATTGCATCCCTGAAGTTGTAGTATTTTTTTAACTTTTTCAGGTATCCTCTCAGGAAAAGCAGGCTTAAAAGGATCCCTGTACATTGCGACAAGACATTCGCTAAAGCTATACCGTCGGACTTCATGCCGAGTAAGTGAATAAAGCTGAGACTGAAAAGAATGTTGAGCACGTTGATCGAGATGGCTAGGATCATCGGCGTACGGGCATTCTGCATTCCGATAAACCAGCCTGTGAGGGCATACATTACCAGAGTAGCCGGGGCAGCATAAATACGGATGTAGAAGTACTGTTTTGCCAGGATCTCCACCTCTGGGCTTCCTCCGATGAGCAAAAAAGCAAGTTTGGTAATGGGGTACTGCAACAGGATCATCAAAACGCCTCCACCCAGGGCTACAACCACTGCTCTCACCAGAACCATTGTAGCCTCCTGAAGATTCCTACTCCCAAAGGCCTGGGCAGTGAAGCCGCTGGTACCCATTCGGAGGAATCCAAAACCCCAAAAGAGGAAATTGAAGATCATGCTGCCAAGTGCGATGGCTCCGATGTAAATTACCGACTCAAGGTGCCCCATCAGACCAAGATCTACCATACCGAGGAGAGGAATGGTAATGTTGGTCACGATATTCGGGACTGCCAAAAGAAGGATTTTACGGTTCATTTGGGAGCTTTATGGGGGGCAAAGGTGAGAAAAATAAAAAAAGTAAAAAAAATGTCATTCATACGTATAACCTTTTACCCCTAAAACCGATTAATGTCAAACAAATCCCGGGAGCCGGGAAAAATTTGTAATTTTGTTAAACGGAATCATTCATTTAAAACATTGAAGCAATGGCAAACGGAGTAAACAAAGTGATTTTGGTTGGAAATCTTGGGAGGGATCCGGAGGTTCAGACTTTTGACAATGGCGTGAAGAAGGCATCATTCTCCCTGGCCACAACAGAGGGGTACAAAAACCGCGATGGAGAGCGGACTACCCATACCGAATGGCATAATGTTGTGCTGTGGAGAGGGTTGGCCGAAGTTGCTGAGAAGTATCTCAGGAAAGGATCTTCTGTATTCATTGAGGGACGGATTCGAAGAAGGGACTATGAAGATGAGAACAAACAGAAAAAGTATGTCTTTGAAATCCTGGGCGATAACATGACCATGCTGGGCGGAGGACCAAGAAAGGAAGAAGGATTTGCAGAAAACGGTGGCGGAGCTGTCTCAACACCGGAAACCTCGGGTGCAGAAATTTCGGCACCAGATGATGATCTTCCATTTTAAATGGCGAAATGGTGAAATAGCGAAATGGTGAAATTTCGCTATTTCGCTTCTCGCTATTTCGCTATTTTTTCCCAATGAAACACCTACTAATCGTTTTATTCTTATTTGTCCTTCTACTTGGCTGCCAGTCGGACTATACCCCAAAACCCAGGGGGTATTTCAGGATTGACCTTCCGGAACATGAGTACCAGCAGTTTGATACCACCTTCCCCTTTTCTTTCGAGTATCCGATCTATGCCAGCGTCTTTCCCGATACGTCGAGACTGGCAGAACCCTATTGGATCAATATCAGCTATCCCGCATACAAAGCACAATTACACTTCAGCTACAAGGAGATCCACGACAACTTGAACAAATATTTGGAAGACTCACGAACATTGGTCAACAAGCATATCCCAAAGGCCAATGCGATCACCCAGCAACAGTTTCTCAATCCGGAACATAAGGTTTACGGCCTTACATTCTCTATCAAAGGGACAGAAGCTGCCTCTCCCTATCAGTTTTACCTGACCGACAGCCTGTCAAAATTTGTTCGTGGAGCTCTCTACTTCAATATCGCTCCGAATAACGACTCACTTGTTCCTGTCATCGATTTTCTGAAAGAGGATATTGACCACATGATCAGCACTTTTCGCTGGAATAATTGATCCCAATGATGCTTATCTCAGCTAGGGTTTGTATTTTTGCAGACTCGCACGATTGAAAACCAGTAAACTGGAAAGGAGGATCTGTCATGATTGAAACCATCAAATATGGAACACTGAGGTGGTCACATATCGTAAGACCGTCGGAAGAAGACCTGGATATCCTGAATAATCAATACCATTTCCATCCCCTCGACCTTGAGGATTGCCGTAGCGTGATAAACCTCAGGCCTAAAATCGACGTCTACGATGATTACTACTTCCTGATCCTGCATTTTCCCAGTTTCGATTCGTCAGAAACCTTCGTTGACACCAAGGAGATCAAGGTCTTCTGGGGGAAGGATTTTCTGATTACGATCGGCAAATCTCACTGGCTGGTGAAAGAAATGTTCAGCCAGGAAAAATCGGGGGCACTGGCTGGAAAAAAGATGGAGATTGGAAGTTCCGATGCCCTGTTATACAAGATCCTTGAGCGTTTGATGCAGGAGACTCAGTTTCTCGTTGAGAAGGTGGAAAAGTCTGTGGATAACTGCGGGAAGGCCCTCTTCAACAGAAAAGCGGAGAAGACTATCGAAAAGATCAGCATAACTCAGAAGAACGTAATTCTTCTTAATACCATGTTTAAACCCCAGATAGCCCTTTTCAACAAACTTCAATCGGGCGCGATTCCTGGCTTTGCCGAAAATATGGCCGATTACTGGGGGAATATTCTCGACTATTACCAGAAGATATGGGATATGGTGGAGGATGCCGGAGAATTGATTCGGGGCTATTCCCGTACGTTTGATTCCCTGCAGGTGAACAAGACCAATGAGGTAATAAAAATCCTCACACTCATTTCATCTATTCTTTTGCCTCTTACCTTTATTGCGAGCCTTTACGGGATGAACATTGACTTGCCTTTCTCCGGGCATCCCTACTCGTTTTTTATTCTTACGCTGGGCATGAGTGTATTAGCCATCGCAATGATCGTCTACTTCAAGGCTAAGAAGTGGATGTAATCAATCGTTGTCATTCATCACATCGATCTGCCGCTGGATAGATTCCTGATGGACTATCTCCAGTAGTTTCATGATGAACTCGCGCGTTAACCCCAACTCTTCTCCATTTTCAATCCGCTCCCGGAAGATCTGGTTCCAGCGCTTTAACTGCAGGATGGTAATTTTATTTTCTCTCTTGTAATTGCCAATTTGATCCACGATAGACATTCGTTGCGCAATGATATCGATCAGTTGCTGGTCAATTTTATCGATCTCCGACCTGAGTTCCTCCAACCGGTTCTGAAACTCAGCATTCCCGGAAGGTTTCCTCAGGATCAAGCCCGACAACAAACCCGAAAGGTGTTCAGGAGTGATCTGCTGTTGTTTGTCTGTCAAGGCCTCTTTGGGCCGGATGTGAACTTCAATCATCAGGCCATTCATCTCAAGGTCGATAGCCCGCTGGGCGATGGCAGGGAGCAAGTCGATCTTTCCACAGATGTGACTGGGATCAACGATAACTGGCAACTCCGGACAAAGCCGTTTCAGCTCGATCGGGATCTCCCACATCGGATCGTTGCGATAGGGAGAGTGCTTGTAATAGGAGAATCCCCTATGAATGGCGACCAGTTTTTTGATCCCTGACCGGTTGATGCGCTCAAGTGCCCCCATCCAGGTTGTGAGATCCGGATTCAAAGGATTTTTCACCATCACCGGTATCTGAGTCCCCTTTAGAGCCTCACCGATCTCCTGAACCGAGAAAGGATTGACAACCGTTCGGGCTCCCAGCCAAACCATGTCGATACCTGCTTTCAATGCTTTCTCCACATGGACCGGGTTGGCAACCTCAGTGGTTATTTTCAACCCCGTTTCCTGCTTCACGCGGATGAGCCAATTGAGGCCTGCATCGCCCACCCCTTCAAAGGTGCTGGGCCGGGTTCGCGGTTTCCATAAACCGGCCCGGAATACCGTTACCATCGACATTTTAGCCAACTCCCGTGCGGTTTCCATCACCTGCTCTTCCGACTCGGCCGAACAGGGCCCTGCAATGATGCATGGTTTGTCTCCGCAGGGCATCCAATGATGTAATGGCTCTATATCAAAACAGTTTTCCATCCGGCTATTTTGCAGATCTGAAGATGAGTTTAATTAGATGAATTACCACCCCGATGCCTGAAGCCACCATCCCGATAATAAATATAATGGGTAGCACCACATCCAGCCACGACCATCCTCCAATCATCGAAAAATCAAATGGATATAGGAAATAGAGAACCAATAAGACTACCAGGCTGGCAGCATCCAAAATGGCTCTCACAAGATGCCACAACCAGTGGAAATCCAGAAAAAGGATTAGCGCCCAACCGATGATCTGCATCAGAAGGTTGAGGCTGAGGATCCAGAGAACGGTATCATACCGGTCATTTATAAAAGGGAGATCCCAATCAGGTACGTGGTTAACAATATAAAGGAAGACCAGGTTCCAGATAATCGACCAGATTGCCTCTCCGCGATGTCGTTTACGGGGCTTCAGGTTTTCTTCAGTCATAACTTCAGGTTTGAGACGATAAAGGTATAGGAATTTTCTCAATCAACTCCATAGATCCCGGATCCCGGATCCCAGATCAGAGTTTTTACATCCGGCATCCGGCATCTGGCATCTGGCAAACTTTTACTAATTTTGCATTCTTAAATCTGGAAACATGGAACACCTGAGAAGATCCAAAGTGGTTGATCTGCTGAAATCCACCGAATACGGGAAAGAAGTGCATGTAAAGGGCTGGGTTCGAACCAAGCGCGGCAACAAAAATGTAAATTTCATTGCCTTGAACGATGGTTCGGTGATTCATCATATTCAGGTCGTTGCTGAGGTGGCCAATTTTGACGAAGAGCTGCTGAAGAAGATTACAACAGGTTCTGCTATCGCTGTGGAAGGAATGCTGGTTGAATCGATGGGACAGGGGCAGCATATAGAGATTCAGGCCCGGAAGATTGAGCTGTTTGGAAGTGCCGACCCCGAAACTTATCCCCTTCAGAAGAAAGGCCATACCCTGGAGTTTCTGCGCGAGATCGCCCATTTGCGTCCACGGACCAATACCTTTGGCGCTGTTCTGCGCATCCGCCATGCCATGGCGTTTGCGATTCATAAGTATTTCAACGACCATGGATTCTTCTGTATCCACTCACCCATCGTAACCGGCTCGGATGCCGAAGGGGCAGGAGCGATGTTTCGCGTTACCACACTCGACCCAATACACCCACCACTTACCCCTGATGGGAAAGTCAACTATGCCGAGGATTTTTTCGGGAAGGAGACCAATCTCACTGTTTCAGGCCAACTGGAAGCCGAACTTGGCGCCCTGGCACTCTCTCTGGTTTATACATTTGGACCTACTTTCAGGGCGGAGAATTCAAATACACCAAGGCACCTCGCCGAGTTCTGGATGATTGAACCCGAGATGGCATTCTACGACATTCACGACAACATGGATCTTGCCGAGGATTTCCTGAAATCGCTGATGCAATATGCATTGGATCACTGCATGGATGATCTTGAGTTTCTGAATAAAATGTATGACAATGAGCTGATCGACAGGCTGAAACAGGTTGTGGGAAGCAAGTTCGAGAGGCTTACTTATACAGAAGCTGTTGAGATACTCAAGGCTTCAGGCCAGAAATGGGAATTCCCGGTCGAATGGGGCTCTGACCTCCAGGCCGAACATGAACGCTACCTGGTAGAGAAGCACTTTCACAACCCGGTGATACTGACCGACTACCCCGAGGATATCAAGGCCTTCTACATGAAGCAGAATGATGACAACAAGACCGTCAGAGGAATGGATGTCCTCTTCCCACGGATTGGTGAGATTATCGGTGGATCGCAGAGAGAGGAGAATTACGACAGCTTGCTTCGGCGAATCAGGGAGATGAATATTCCCGAAAAGGATATCTGGTGGTACCTCGATACTCGCAGGTTTGGCACTGCTCCCCATAGCGGTTTCGGACTTGGATTTGAACGGCTGATCCTTTTCGTCACCGGAATGAGTAACATTCGCGATGTGATCCCTTTCCCCCGCACACCTAAGAACGCAGAGTTCTAGAGTTTTTTGTACTTTTACATGGATATTATTCTTTATGGAAAAACGTTGGATCATCAAAGAGCGGGGTGATGAAGCAGTTATCGGACAACTGTCGCGGGAACTGAACATTGATCAGCATCTGGCTAGCTTGTTGGCCCAACGTGGTGTCACAACCTTTGCTCAAGCTAAATCTTTCTTTCGCCCGCGTCTTGAGGACCTGCATGATCCATTCCTGATGAAGGATATGGACAAAGCGATCAGCAGGATTGAATCAGCCCTGCAGAAAGGGGAAAAGATACTGATTTATGGTGATTACGACGTAGATGGTACCACCGCTGTAGCCCTGGCATACCTCTTTCTTCGGAAGTTCACCGACAAGATCGAGTTCTATATTCCCGACAGGTACAACGAAGGGTACGGAATTTCATCCAAAGGGATCAAATTTGCCGCAGATGAAGGATTTGGGCTCGTGATTGCGCTCGATTGCGGAATCAAGGCCGTAGAGATGGTGAAACAGGCGAAAGCCAATGGGGTTGACTTCATCATTTGCGACCACCATCGCCCCGGAGAAGAACTTCCTGATGCAGTGGCTGTTCTTGACCCGAAGCGCTCTGATTGCAACTATCCTTACAAAGAGCTCTCGGGGTGTGGCATCGGTTTTAAACTAGTCCAGGCTTATGCCCAGAAGAACGACATCCCATTTGAAGAGCTGAAAGAGTATCTCGATCTGGTAGTCGTCAGTATCGCGTCTGACATTGTCGACATCACCGGAGAGAACCGCATCCTGGCATACTACGGGCTTAAGCTGGTAAACATACGTCCTCGTCCTGGCATTGAAGCCGTGCTTAAGTATGCCAACATCATGAAGAAGGAGGAGGATGACGGGAACCTCTTTTTCAGCAGGGAACTTTCTATCACCGATCTTGTCTTTCTGGTGGGGCCAAGGATCAACGCCGCGGGCCGGATAGAAAGTGGGCGTAATTCAGTGGAACTGCTAATTGCCGATAACTTTAAACTAGCCCGGGAGATTGGAAAACAGATCGATTGCTACAACACCGAGCGGAAAGCTCTGGATACATTAGCCACACAACAGGCTATTGAGATGATCAATAACAACGAAACGCTGAAGCAGGCTCGTTCTACTGTGATTTTTAATTCCGACTGGCACAAGGGAGTAATTGGAATTGTGGCTTCAAGGCTGACAGAGGTGTTTTACCGCCCCACAATTGTCTTTACGCAGGCAGGTGAATTTGTCACCGGATCGGCCCGTTCGATAAAAGATTTCGATATTTATGATGCCATTGACTCTTGCAGCGATCTGCTTGAACATTTCGGCGGACATAAATTTGCTGCCGGGCTCTCTCTCAGGCCAGAAAATCTGAAGGCATTTCAACAACGTTTCGAAGAGATTGCTACCGAAAAACTGCAAGGGATTGAGTTAATGCCCGAAGTTGAAATTGATGCCGAACTGCCACTCTTCTCAATTCATTCCAGGTTCTTCAATATTCTGAAGCAATTTGCACCATTTGGCCCCGGAAATCTGGCTCCGCTGTTTATCACTAAAGGGGTGGTGAATGCAGGCGGAACCAGAATTGTAGGAAAGAATCATCTGAAACTTTGCGTTGTTCATCCGGATGTCCATGGGGGCCCCTTCTCCGGAATTGCATTTCAGCAAGGTGACCATATGATGCGTATCGATCAGGGTTTTCCCTTTGATCTTTGCTATAACGTTGAAGAAAACGAGTGGAACGGAACGGTAACACTTCAGCTGAATGTGAAGGATATCAAGTTTGGCATTTAATTCATTTCATCCCCGAAACAGACTCCCATTTTCCGTGTCTTATGAATTAACGGGAGATCCATTGGAACAAGCCTGAGTTTCCCTCCAACTTCTGAAAGAGGAATGGAGCTGATCTGATTTCCGATCAGATTTACCATCTGCCCGAATTTCTGCTTTGCAATCAATTCCACTGCCGAAGCACCAAAACGTGTTGCCAATACCCGGTCCATTGGAGAGGGACTTCCCCCGCGCTGGATATAACCAAGGATTGTCTCGCGGGTCTCCAGTCCTGTTTTGGTCGTGATGGCTTCTGCAATGTACCTTCCAGCCGAATCACTTTTTTTGAAAGGTATCCCTTCGGCAACAACCACAATGGAGTATGGCTTCTTGTTGATGGCCCGCCTCTTCAGGCACTTTGCCACGATGTCAATATCAAACTCAACCTCAGGAAGCAGAATTACATCCCCGCCTCCCGCGATGCCAGAATAAAGGGCCAGCCATCCTGCATGATGACCCATTACTTCGATTACCATGATACGCTTGTGGCTGTTGGCCGTGGTGTGCAACCTGTCGATGGCTTCGGTGGCAATCCAGAGTGCCGAATCAAATCCGAAAGTTTGATCAGTCCCCCATACATCATTGTCGATGGTCTTGGGGATACCAATCACATTGAGCCCCTCTTCGGCAAGATGGGCAGCTGTTCGCATGGTACCGTTTCCACCTATACAAACCAGAGCATCTAACCCCATTTCCTTATAGTGTTTCCGTATCAGTTTGGGCTTGTCGATAGAAATGAGTGAGCTGCTCTTTTTGAATGGATTCTCCCGGGAGGTTCCGAGGATGGTTCCACCTACAGTCAGAATTCCTGAAAGCTGGTTCTCATCAAGGATTGTATATTCCTGATTTATCAGGCCGAGGAATCCGGAAGAGATCCCAACCACTTCCATCCCATGTTCAAGGATGGCAGTCTTACCAACACCCCTGATGGCAGCATTGATACCAGGGCAATCACCACCTGCAGTAACTATCCCGATACGGAGAGACTTTTTTACTTTACTCATGGTACTTTATTGTATGACCAATTTATGTATTTTGGAGGATCTTCTAACAGGATACAACAATATTTAGACGAATGTCCTATGTGTACATCGTGTAAGAATACAAATATACGAAATTCAGAAAGTTAACGAAGCTCGAATGACCCCTGGCCGATTTCGCTGTTGTCGAAAAAGACACCAACCATGTACCGCCCCTTCATAGCTGCCGCATCATTGTCGCGCTTGATCCAGTCGACACATACCCGCATCGCTTTCCCGACATAGTCTAGATCTTCACGCACTGAATAGGGGATTTCCTGACCGTTGAAAACAAATACATCATACTTGCTCTTGGTAACAACCACATTGTCGGGGCGGGTGATCCGCACATAGAGAATTTTTGTGCCCTGTTCTATCAATGAATTCTCACCGATAGTGAAGCAGATTTTCAACTTGTCGGTGCGATTGGCTTTATCGGTTTCGGTTGCATTGGTTCCACGAACTTTGTATGCTGTAGTGGTAACACCATAAGCCTGTAAAACAGCTGCCTGGTTCATCTTCTGGGTCAGCTCCTCTTTATCTTTGATCAGATTCTGGTTTCTGCCCTGTTCGGTACGAACGACTTGCCTGATCCGCTCATTCTCCTCTTTCAGCTCCCGGTTCACCGTATAGAGGGAGTCCATCTGATGCACATATCCCTGGGCAACCTTTTGCAGCATTGCCATCTTTTTCCGAATCTTGTAGTATTCGTATTGGGTGTCGAGAAGTTTCCGGATCTCAACGGCATTGGCCTGGATAATGCTGTCTTTTGATGACAGGGAGTCGGACAGGGTACCGTAGATCTCTTTGATGGTATTGTGTTCAGTCATTAGGGAATCCAACTCTTTTTGCAATTCCACCTTCTCGATTTCCCTGGCATCTATTAGGTTCATCAGCTGCGAACGCTGGATGAATACCCAAAAAAGCATCGCCAGAATAATCAGTGCAAGAATGGAGACGAAGATCTTCCATTTTCGGGAACTTGAGATTTTTTCTTCCATTTCAGTCTAGATTATCAGATTAATATCAGTGTGCCGAACCAATAACTTTCACATTATCACCACAGTCGTCGGCAATCTTCTTCATCCACCATTCCGGATAGCCAGGCTGGTTTGGCATTACCGGGACGCCCCATTCATTTCGCTCAAATTGCCCATCTTTCTCCTTCTTCACATTCCCATCGTGGTACTTCACAAACAGATATTGCCCAAGTTCGCGCCAGGTGTCAACGGTATAATTTCCCATGGCAACGGAGTAGTCGGTGAGGTATTTGCGGGCGGCCATCGGATTCTCGTCATAGAGAGTCAGTGCCTCTTTGTCGACTCCCGGAGTGGCATTGATAAAGAAATTTTCCATTCGTGTCTGTACCTTCTGGATATCTTTGATCATGTAATTGTATTTTGTATAGGCCCAGTTGGAGACGAAGGTAAAGGTCCAGAAAGCTGAGGTTGGTGAGTAGGTTAGCATATCTCCGTTCCCAACGGCATAGGGTTCCGGAACTTTCAACATTCCACAGTACATCGGGGCATAACAGTTGGTATAGGTGTCGTCAACACTGAACCAGAAGATCCCACCAATCGGATCGGGAAGCCAGTTGCGTGCCTGGGCAACAAAAACAAACCCAGTTTGCTGTGTTGAAGTAGCACGCTCGTGGCAGTACCCTACACTGTCCACCTGCCAGGTCATGGGCCTCCATCGGTAGGGAGCCTGGAATGGGCCTGCACCAAAGTCGTTGTTCATGTCCATCGAGGTGTTTTCGTAATGGTCGCGCATCAGGTCCATCACCTCCTTTACGGTTACTTTATGATCGGGCTTCACCCAAAGAGGCATGCGGTTGGTAGCGTAACCGTTAGCGCCGTGTTCAACCTCGCCGCGGGCATAGTCTTCGTATAGTGCCATATCGGGATTCACCCGGTTAAACATGGCATAAACTCTGGCTTCACAGAAGCGTGCTCCACCAAAACCAACGGGAGCATAGGTGTCGGAGAAGCTGAAGTCGCTGTCGGCACCACTGTACCACTCCTTATCACGGGCAAATGAGATGACATCGGGAGCGTTGTAACAGGTTACATTCGCATCATCCCAGTTAGTTACTTTCTGGTAGGGGAAAGTGGTGATACGTGCCTGGTTGGCATGTCCGCAGATGTATCCGTCGGGAACCAGAAGGGCTACCCATACAGCTCCTTTTTGCCCTTCGCCTTTCCCAATGATTTCCATGATCCATACTTCGTTCTTGTCGGAGATAGAAAACGACTCTCCGGAGCTGGCATAACCATAAGTATCCATAAACTCGGCAATGATTCGGATTGCATCACGAGCTGAACTGGCCCGTTGTAGTGTTACATAAATAAGGCTACCATAATCCATAATAGCTCCCGACTGCGTTGCGAGTTCCTCACGGCCTCCATATGTTGTCTCTCCAATTGATACCTGGTTCTCGTTCATATTGCCAACCACAGAAAAGGTATGCCTCACCTGGGGAATCTTTCCCATTGGTTTGCCGGTATCCCATTCAACAACATCCAACATGGCTCCTTCGGGATAATCTGCTGCAGGCCAGAAATAGAGGTCACCATAGAGCACGTGCGAGTCGGCGGAGTAAGTGATCATTGTGGAGCCATCTGCCGAAGCTCCTTTGGTAATCAGGAAATTGGTACATGCAGTTGTGCCGGTGTGGATGCCAAACAGGAGGATCATCACGAGGGATGCTGCAATGAGAACGTTCTTTTTCATAAATGTCGGTTTTATTTAGTGCAAAGGTAAATATCCTCGTTGAAACAACAAAGCTTCGTCTATGCTTTTGGATCAGTGGTCGATTTTCCCGTGCTGGTATGCTTATCTTCAGAAATCAATGTACCTTTGCAGGACATGAAAAGGCAATGATGAAATCAACGACTTTACTATGTATAATGGCCCTGCTGACCATGGTCGCTTCAGCTCAGTCCGACACCGCCGGCATCGGGAAAAAGAAGCACAGAAATTTCAAGCTCGATGCGCATGCCGGATATTCGATAGGGTTTGGGAAGTATACTTCCACTGAAAAGGATGATAAGCAATCGGGCTATGCAGCCAATGGCTTTTTTGTGCAGGTTGAAGGATCATGGCTGGGAAAAAGCGGACTTGGATTGGGGGCAGGGTATTGCTATCAAAACAGCTGGATCCAGGAAAGTGCCACAAATGACACCCTGGTTGGACAGTACACGGAGCTGGGTTCAAAACACTGGAGTAACCACTACCTGCTGGGAGGGCCCGTGTTTATAAGGAATTTTGGAAAGTTGTTGCTGACGATCAAACTGCAGGCGGGCGCTGTCCTGGCCTTCTCGCCCGTATTCAGGCTCTGGATGCCTTCTACCGATACACTCAATCCAAATACAATGACCCTGAGCGACGGTCCTGGTGCCGGGGTGGCCATGCAGGCTATGGCTGGGATTGGATACAGGGTGACAGATAATTTAACCATCAATCTTGCGTTCTCATACCTGGGAGGGAACCCCAACCGGACAAAAAGTTATAGTCAATATATTTACGAGACGGATCCGGTTACCGGACTGGTTCATCCTGTATTTTATCATGGAGAGCTGGAACGGAAAAAAAAGATATCAACGTTCAATATAGGCCTGGGACTGGTATTTAAGTTATAACGTTATAATTTATTCAATGGTTAAACGATTACTCATTTTTCTCCTGATCTCGTTTTATTTTGTGACTACTAATGGACAGGTCAGCATCAGAGACTCTTCCATCGCCATTCCAATGATCTATGCGACCTACAGCTATCAGTTTCCTGGCGGGGACCTGGCTGTTCGGTTCGGATCTAACTCCAGCATCGGGGGGGGATTTCTTGTTAAGACGAAATCAAACTGGTTGATCGGCGTTGAAGGGAATTTTCAGTTTGGAAGTTCTGTCAAGAACCAGGATAGTCTCTTTACATCCATCTCTACACCCGAAGGGTACATCATTGATGCCAATGGAAAGATTGCCGATGTAGTCCTTTATATGCGGGGATTCAGTTTTTTTGGCAGCTTTGGTAAATTATTCCCATGGGTGGGACCCAATCCTAACAGCGGATTTACCCTGATGGCTGGAGCCGGCTATCTGCAGAACAAGATGCGTATTCTCAACCCCGATAACACTGCGCCCCAACTGCAGGGGGATTATAGGAAAGGATATGACAGACAGAATGGGGGTATTGCCCTCACGGCCACTGTTGGATACCTCTACATGAGCTCCAGCCGATTATTGAACTTTAGCCTTGGGTTTGAATTTATCCAGGCCTGGACAAAGAGCCGACGGGAGGTGGACTTCAATACCGGGAAACCCGATCCGGCTAAACTCTCCAGTCAGTATTACGGGATCAAAGCCACATGGAATATCCCATTGTATCGGAGAAGCCCGAAGGAATTCTACCTCTATTAAAGTCAGAAGTCAGAAGCCCACTGCCAACTATGAGTATACTTTATACCTTAAGCATTCTTCTCTATGGACTGGGAATCCGGATTGCTGCGCTGTTTAATCCCAAAGCGAAGCGATGGGTTCAGGGACGGAAAGGACTTTTCAGAAAACTGGACGAGACCCTCAAACAGAACCAGGGTAATTGGAAAGGAAATGTATGGTTTCATTGCGCCTCCCTGGGAGAGTTTGAACAAGGATGCCCGGTAATTGAAGGTTTCCGTGAACTTTATCCCGATTACAGGATCATCCTTACCTTCTATTCCCCTAGTGGATACGAAGTGAGAAACTCCTATCAAGGAGCCGAAGGGGTCTTCTACATGCCACTGGATACCCCACTTAATGCCCGAAGATGGATAAACAGGCTGAATCCAAAACTTGTCTTTATCGTCAAGTATGAGTATTGGTTCAACTTCCTGAAAGTACTTAGTCAAAAGCGGATCCCTGTGTTTATCATCTCTGCTATATTCCACGAGAACCAACTATTTTTCAAGAAATATAGCAACTGGTTTAAAAAGCAACTCAACCATGTCTCGTGGTTCTTCCTTCAGAGTGAAGATGCAAAAAAACTAGCCGAAACACTGGGTATAAAAAACTTCACGATAAGTGGAGATACCCGATTTGATCGGGTATGGAGCATCAGGCAACAGCACAAATCCTTTCCCCTGATTGAGGAGTTTGCAAGGGATGCACGAGTTATTTTGGGAGGAAGTACCTGGGAGCCGGATGAAGAGATGATCCTCGGTTTACTCAATGAAAACCATCCCAATTTGAAGTTCATCATCGCCCCGCATGAAGTGCACCCGTCGAGGATCGAAGCACTTGAAGCCAGTTGGCAGTTTGCAGTTTGCAGTTGGCAGAAGACACAGGACACGCCATCAGGTATCGCGAATCACGGATCGCGGATCGCGGATCGCGGACCAGCGGTTATCAGGTATTCACAGCTAACAAAAGAAACCGCTTCTTCGGCCCGCGTCATTATCATGGATTCCATCGGCATCCTTGCACATCTGTATCAGTATGCATATGTCTCGGTGATCGGTGGTGGCTTCGGGGTAGGCATCCACAACACGCTTGAAGCCGCTGCTTTCGGGAACCCTGTGGCGTTCGGCCCAAATTTCCAGAAATTTTCTGAAGCCAGGGAGTTGGTTCGTTTGGGAGGAGCTTTCTCTATTCGAAATTCAACTGAATTGTCAGAGTTGGTAAATGGGTTGTTGGAAAATGAGGAAGAGTATCATAGAATCTCCTACATCTGCCATAATTATGTCGAAAACAACCGGGGCGCCACACACCGGATCCTGCAGGGAATCCAAACCCTTGGCTTTATAGCATCTTCACGGAAAAATTCCTGATGCCAATACTCCGCTATCTCCACGAATAGTTCTATATTTGTTTTAAATAAAAATTAGGGATTAACAAATTTACATACAATGGAAAAAAGGTCCTTTTTATCACTGGGAATAGTGGCAATAGCTTTTGCCTTTATCTTTACAGGATGTTCCCCAGTATCACTTACTTCATGGAAAAACCCGAAAGTAGACGAGCAGATAAGCAAAGTGGTCGTTTGGGGTATGTTCAAAAAATTGGAATACGAAAAACCTTTCGAAGATGCCATGGTCGCCTATCTTAACTCTAAAGGGATGAAGGCAACATCTGCCCTTACGTTTTTAAATCCCACAGTTAAATATGAATACACGGATCTGGAGAGGATGATAGACAGTGTTGGTGCAGATGGCATTCTTATCTTTGCTTACAAGGGAGTAGATACTGAGAAGGATTATGTGCCGGTTTCAACCTCAATCTATCCTTCTTACTATTACAATTACTATGGATATTACAACTGGTATTACCCATACTACGGTCCAGGTTATAATGTAGTTACATCGGGTGGTTACTGGAATACCACCACCATTGTCAACCTCACCGCCAACCTATACGGAAATTCCAAGGATGAACTGCTTTGGACAGCACAAGTAAGTATAACCAATCCCGATTACGTAGACACGGCGGCAAGTGAAATTGCCAAAAGCGTATATCAGGATTGGTCTAAAAACGGCATCCTGAAATTCAAATAACCCCTGGATCCTATATCCTGGATGCTGGAAGTTTTTCTTTTTCTTCCCGCGTCTTACGTCCTACGTCTTACGTCTCACGTAGTTAAAATCCTGATCTCGCTGCACAGGAGTAAATCCTGCTTCGCGGATAGCTTGTTGGATGCCGCCGGCATCAAAGGTGTTGGAGGCTCCTGCCACGGAAACCACATTCTCTTCAATCATGATGCTCCCGAAATCGTTGGCGCCGGCATGGAGACACAGTTGAGAGGTCTCTTTTCCTACAGTGAGCCATGATGCCTGGATATACGGGATGTTGGGAAGCATGATGCGGCTGATGGCAATCATACGGATGTACTCTTCCGGTGTTACCTTGTTGGTGATGCCTGATTTTTTTCGCAGCTGCGTATTTTCATCCTGAAAGGGCCAGGGGACGAAGTTCAAAAAACCTTTATGTCCTGCAGGCCGCTCCGATTGAACTGTTCGAAGCGCAATCAGGTGTTCCAGCCGCTCTTCAATGGTTTCGATGTGGCCGAACATCATGGTGGCCGAGGTGGTGAGGTTGAGCTCATGCGCAGCCCGCATCACCTCCAGCCATTCACGGGTGGAACATTTGGCAGGGGAGAGCTCTTTTCGAACACGGTCAACAAGGATCTCGGCGCCGGCGCCGGGCAAACTGCTTAACCCGGCCTCAACGAGCTGTTGCAAAACCACCTTGTACGAGAGTCCTTCCATCTTCGCCAGGTGGACAATTTCAGGAGGTCCAAGGGCATGAAGTCGCAGGGTGGGATAGTGACTCCTCAGGTCGCGAAACAGTTGCTGGTAAAACGCCATCCCCAGCTTGGGATGCATCCCGCCTTGCAGAAGTAACTGGTTGCCGCCCAGTTTCTGCATCTCATCGATCTTTTGGATGTAATCGTGAAGCGTTGTGATATAGGCATCTTCACTCAGGGCAGGGCGGTAGAAATTGCAAAACTTGCACCCTGAAAGGCAAATATTTGTAATGTTTACATTCCTGTCAATGATCCAGGTCACCACCTTATCGGGATGTTGTTTCTGCTTCAGGGTATTCCCTAGCGCCATCAGGGTTGAAAGCGGAACTTCAGAAAATAACAGCCCCCCCTCGCTGGCATCCAGAAACTCCATGGAAAGTGCCTTATCAATGATCTGGTTCAGACTCAGCATTCGCCGCTGTTTTTTTTCTAACTTTGCAATCTTCAGCGCCCAAAATTAAGAAAAAAGATGCACCCTAAAATTATTGCCCAAAGCGGGCTCACACACGGGGATAACCTTGTCCTCCTTGCCGAATCACCCAAAACACTTCCTGACGGAATTTTTTCCGACCCTGAGATGAAGTTTATTCGTGATCAGCACCAACAAAAGGTGGAGATGATCCCATTTAACCGACTTGACCACTGGGTATTGGTTCAGTTTATTCCAGCTGAGAAAGATACAAATGAGCGCAGGGAGAAGTGCCGCACAGCAGGTGACAAGATCCAGGTTCTTCTGAACGGGCATAAGGTAACCCGGCTAACCCTTTTCGATGTGGACTTAAAGAAAGAAGAATCGATAGCACTTCTGGAGGGAATGTCGCTGGGCAGCTACCAGTTCTTTAAGTACAAGACAGACAGGGAAGGTGCGAATACCCTCATGGAGATCGGTATCTTCAGTGGAACTGTTGGGAAAAAGGAGGTTGCAGAACTGAATGCGATGCTGAATGGGGTTGATTTTACCCGCGATTTGGTCAATGAACCAAACTCCTATCTCACAGCAGCAACGTTTGCCAAAGAGATTGAATCCTCTGCTGTAAAAGCCGGAATCACGGTTGAGGTCCTGAGTAAAAAAAAGATTGAAGCTCTTAAGATGGGTGGCCTTTTGGGTGTCAACAAAGGGAGTCATGAACCCCCTCTCTTCATCATCCTCGAATATAAGCCGGGAAAACCAAAGAACAAAAAACCCATTGTTCTTGTTGGGAAAGGGATTGTTTACGACACCGGAGGGATGGACCTGAAAACCGGGTCGCACATGGAGAACATGAAGACCGATATGGCTGGGGGTGCAGCGATTGCAGGAGCAATGCTGGCGATTGCCAAAGCTAAGCTTCCGGTACATATTGTCGGACTGATTCCGGCCACAGATAACTGGCCCGGCCCTCAGGCAATTGTTTCGGGTGATATCCTCAGGATGCATAACGGGACAACGGTGGAGGTGATCAACACCGACGCCGAAGGCCGGTTGATCCTCGCCGATGCGCTCAGCTATGCCAAAAGGTACGATCCTCAACTTACTATCGACCTGGCAACACTCACAGGATCAGCTGTTCGGGCAATCGGAAAACGGGCAATCGCCGGGATGCAGTCGGATGCTGGAGCAGCGTTTGACCAGTTGAGAACCTGCGGGTTTGATGTGTACGAACGAATTGTGGAACTTCCGTTATGGGACGACTATGGCGAAGAACTCAAATCGCAGATAGCCGATCTGAAAAACCTTGGGGGTCCCGAAGCGGGCGCCATCACGGCCGGGAAATTCCTGCAGAAGTTCACCAGCTATCCCTACATCCATCTGGATATTGCCGGCCCCTCCTTCCTCGACAAACGCGACTCCTACCGCGGCCTGGGAGCCACAGGGGTTGGCGTTCGACTTCTGGTAAAGTTTTTTATTCACCATTTCACTATTTAAACTATGGACCAACCTCTCAATAACGAAAACCGCATCCGGATCGGCATCTCTCACGGCGATATCAATGGTATCAGCTATGAAGTCATCATCCAAACCCTTCAGGATCAACGCCTGTTTGAAAACTATACGATCATCCTTTATGGCTCTTCCAAAGTAGCATCATACTACCGGAAGCTGATGGATATCAACGAAGTGAACTTCAACACGATTAAAAAAGCTGGGCAGGCAAACCCCCGCAGGCCTAATATTATCAACGTGATCGAAGAGGAGGTCCGTATCGATATGGGAAGTGTCACCCCCATTGCAGGAGAACTTGCTTACAAGGCGCTGGAGATGGCGATGACCGACCTCTTGCATGGCGATATCGACGTGTTGGTGACCGCACCCATCAGCAAGAAGAATATCCAGTCGGAAAACTTTCAGTTTCCCGGGCATACAGAATACCTGGCCGCACGTTGCAAGGTTGACGATTCGCTGATGCTGATGGTGAACCGTGACTTCAGGATCGGCGTTGTTACAGGGCACATTCCGCTGCATAAGGTTTCGGAGGCAATAACAACCGAACTCATCGTAAGAAAAATCAAGATCCTGAATGAATCACTCAAACAGGACTTCGGCATCTTCAAGCCGAAGATCGCTGTTCTGGCGTTGAACCCTCACGCCGGCGACGACGGACTAATTGGAGATGAAGATCAAACAATTATAAAACCGGCGATCGACGAAGCTTTTGCAAACGATATCCTGGCCTTTGGACCCTATCCAGCCGATGGTTTCCTGGGCACTTCCAACTTCAAAGAGTTTGATGGAATTCTAGCCATGTATCACGACCAGGGTATGATACCTTTCAAGTTGTTATCCTTCGACGAAGGGGTGAATTTTACGGCAGGACTTCCAATCGTTCGTACCTCGCCGGCGCATGGAACAGCATTTGATATAACCGGCAAGAACGAAGCTAACCCTCAGGCTTTCAGGAATGCGCTATTCCAGGGATGTGATATCTTTACAAACAGGTTGGAGTACAAGAAATTGTTGAGCAATCCACTGAAAACGCAGAAGCAGGCAAAAGAGAGTCAAAACGAATGAGTCCATCCCGGTATACAACAGCATCCATTGCTGAGATCGTTGGTGGAGAGATTCAAGGCTCCGGCAACCGTGATCAGGAGATCAGGGAGTTACTGATTGACAGCCGCCGGCTCACTTACCCCGATGGATCAATGTTTATTGCCCTTACGAGTGACCGGAATGACGGGCACCGGTATATTCCGGAGCTTATTGAACAGGGAGTGCGGTGCTTTCTGGTGTCAAACCACGGAGCACAGAGCTCAGGATTGCAAAAAGAGTTTCCCGAAGGGAGCAAGTCCCCTTCAGGGGATTTAGGGGTGCAATCGCGTATCGCGGATCCCCTCTTCATCGTCGTTCCCGACACCCGGGAAGCGCTTCAAAAGCTGGCTGCGTATCACAGAAGCCAATTTAACTATCCGGTTATCGGCATTACGGGCAGCAACGGAAAAACCATTGTAAAAGAGTGGCTTTTCCAGTTGCTTTCGCCTCAGCTGCACATCATCCGCAGCCCGAAAAGTTTCAACTCACAAATCGGTGTACCGCTCTCGGTCTGGAATATGGACGCCAGCCACGAAATGGCCATCATTGAAGCCGGAATCTCTGAACTCGGTGAGATGGAGCGGCTTGAACAGGTGATCAAACCAACCATCGGCATTTTTACCACCATCGGCCCGGCTCACGATGCGAATTTTAGAAGTAAAGCTGAGAAGGTAGATGAAAAGCTGAAGTTATTCCGCTATGCCGAAGTTTTCATTTACCGGTCCGACTATCCAATCATCACAGAGCGGCTTGATGCCTCGGCAGATTATAATAAACTTAAGAGATTCACCTGGGGTTCTCGTGAAAACGATGACCTCCGGATCACAGTTATCCATAAAGAGGGCAAACACACCGTTATTAAAGGCATCTGCGAAGGCGAACGCGGTGAAATCACTATCCCGTTTACCGATGATGCCTCCATCGAGAATGCAATCACATGTTGGGCCGCACTTCGGGTGATAGAGACCCTAAATCCCCAGTTGCCCCTAAATCCCCTGAAGGGGACTTACTCTGCTTCGCAGTTTTATCCTCCCAGAGGGAGGAGTAAGCCCCCTTCAGGGGGTTTGGGGGTAATCCCTGAGGGAACCCCTTTAGGGGGTTTGGGGGCAGATTCTCGGTTTCCCACCCTGGCGCCAATCGCCATGCGCCTCGAGCTCAAAGATGCCATCAACAACTGTTCGCTGATCAACGACAGCTACAATGCCGATATCAACTCTCTCTCCATCGCACTGGATTTTCTGGCGCAGCAAAAGCAACACCCCAGGAGAACGATCATCCTCTCCGACCTCTTCCAAACGGGAAGAAGTTCGGAAGAACTCTATACGGAAGTTGCCGGCATCATCAGCTCCCGGAAGATCAACAGGGTCATCGGGATCGGAGAGGAGATATCGGGGTTTCAGGATAGATTTTCCATTCATAAGGAGTTTTTCCCGACAACCGAAGAGTTCCTGGCGCATTTCCCACTCTCTTCATTCCATGATGAAACGATTCTGCTAAAAGGGTCGAGGGTGTTTGGGTTTGAGCGCATCAGTCATGCTTTGCAGCAGAAAGCTCATGAGACGGTTCTGGAGATCAACCTGGATGCCCTGATTCACAACCTCAACTATTTCAGGGCCAAACTAAAGCCGGAAGTTCAGACGATGGCTATGGTAAAGGCATTTTCATACGGAAGCGGCAGCTTTGAGATCGCCAACCTTATGCAGTTCCATCAGGTCGACTGTCTGGCCGTTGCATATGCCGATGAAGGGGTCGAACTGAGGAAAGCGGGGATCACCATGCCCATAATGGTGATGAGCCCCGAGGAGCAAAGCCTGGATGCCCTCCTGGCCTGGAACCTTGAGCCCGAAATCTATAGTTTCAGGATTTTGCAGATGCTGAAAGAGGCAATAATTAGAAGCGACCTCGCATCGAATCAGGTAGTCAGGATCCATCTGAAACTCGATACCGGGATGCACCGGCTGGGTTTCTGTGATTCCGAACTGGAAAAACTTACCGGCCTGCTGAAACGAAATCCCCAGCTCAAAGTCAGGTCGGTATTCTCACATCTTGCTGCCAGCGAGGATCCCCTTCATGATGCCTTTACACAGGAACAGTTTACACGGTTCCTGAATATGAGCGAAACAATTACAATTAAACTCGATTATCCCGTGATGCTGCACATCCTGAATTCGGCCGGGATCAGCAGATTTCCCGGGATGCAGCTCAACATGGTCAGGCTCGGCATTGGGCTATATGGGATCGGCTACAACCAGGAAGAGCAAAAAAAGTTACGACTTGTTGGCCGGTTACGCACCGTGATTACACAGATCAAGTGTGTGAAAAAAGGGGAGACCGTAGGATACAACCGCCTTGGGGTAGCCGAAAGGGAGACTGTGATTGCTGTGGTTCCGGTGGGTTATGCCGATGGGCTTAACCGCCGCCTTGGAAACGGACACGGGGAGATGATGGTAAATGGAAAATCTGTCCCCATCATCGGGAATGTTTGCATGGACCTCTGCATGCTGGATATTACCTCCCTCGTGGAAGGGGGGATGAAGATAGAGGAGGGGAACGAAGTGGTCGTTTTCGGGGATGACAATCCGGTTACAAAACTTGCCGAAACCCTTCAAACGATACCGTATGAGATCATGACCAGCATTTCGCGGCGGGTGAAACGAATTTATTACCATGAGTAAATAACAGCGGTATGAACCAGAAAATTTCAATCCTGATCCCGGCCTATAATGAGGAGAAGACCATCACCCTGATCCTGGACAAAGTGATGGCCGTGAAACTTCCTGAAAATCTCGAAAAAGAGATCATCATTGTGAATGACGCCTCCACGGATGCCACGGAGCGAATTGTAAAGGAGTACATTGCCACGCACCCCTCCCCCGTCCCCTTCCCTGAAGGGGAGGGGAGTAAGTCCCCTTCAGGGGATTTAGGGGTGAGCCCCGGCATCAGGTTGCACACTCAACCCGTGAACCAGGGCAAAGGAGCAGCGATCCACAAAGGAATTGAGCTCGCTACCGGCGATTTCATCGTGATCCAGGATGCCGACCTTGAGTACGATCCAAACGAATATACCAACATGTTGCAGCCGGTATTAGAGGGAGTTGCGGATGTGGTTTACGGATCGAGATTCATGGGGGGGAAGCCGCATCGGATCCTCTTCTTCTGGCACTCAATCGGTAACAAGATACTCACCTTCCTCTCCAACATGTTTACAAACCTCAACCTCACCGATATGGAGACCTGCTACAAGCTCTTCCGGGCAGATTTTCTCAAGCAGATCCATTTCAAGGAACGACGATTTGGATTTGAACCTGAGGTTACCTCCAAAATTGCCCGTTTCCCGGGAATTCGTATTTATGAAGTGGGAATCTCCTACTATGGAAGAACTTACGAAGAGGGAAAAAAGATCCGGATGAAAGATGCCTTTTGGGCGGTGATTTGCCTGGTTAAGTACAACCTGTTTGACAGGAAATACAAGAAATAGATTTATCTCTTATGTATCGTATATAATTAACAAACAACAATATATGTTATATCAGGAATGAACAAAGGTATCAATAACAGACACGGCAAAGTTTCTCTCTACACAGTTTATTTTCTTGCCTTTGTGGTTGTAATCAGCCGCCTCACCTTCCCCCGTTGGCTAACCTACGACGTGCTTTCGATCCTCTCCTGGGATGTCTTTGGCTACTATCTGTATCTCCCTGCAATCTTTATCCACCACGATCTTGGGATCTCTGACTTTTCATGGCTTCAGCAGATCCTCGATGCCTATCACCCCACCAATGGCTTCTACCAGGCTTATATGGGCCCGGTCGGCCACTATGTGATGAAATACCCGATGGGGCTTGCCATTGTGTATGCACCCTTTTTCTTCGTCGGGCATCTCTTTTCCTGGATGCTTGGTTTCCCTGCTGATGGATTTTCCCTTCCCTACCAGCTCTCTGTTGCCCTGGGATGCCTGCTGATCACAATCACCGGCATCTGGTTTCTGCGAAAGATTCTGCTGAAGTTTTTCAGCGAAGGGGTAACAGCCTTCACCATGGTACTGGTAGTGCTGGGAACCAACTATTTTGAGTTGACGGCTTACGATGGCGCCTTGGTACACAACGTACTCTTTACAATTTATACCCTCATTATCTGGTTTACAATTCGTTGGCATGAAAAACCCACCTGGCGAATATCACTTCTTTTAGGACTACTCATCGGCCTGGCAGTCATCATCCGGCCCACGGAGATCATCTGTGCGCTGATCCCCATTTTCTGGGGGGTTTACGATAAGGAGACATTGGTGAAGAAATGGAAGTTGGTTGCAGATGCCAGGATTCAGGTTTCAGGAATTATTTTGATGGCGTTACTGGTTGGATCGATCCAGCTTATCTACTGGAAAGTCTATGCAGGCAGTTGGCTTTACTACAGCTACGAACCAAACGAAAAGCTTCAATGGATTGCTCCCTGGCTCTGGCAGGTGCTCTTCTCATTTAAAAAGGGATGGCTGATTTACACTCCAATGATGGTTTTCGCACTGATAGGATTCTTCAGGCTTGGAAGTCGATATAAGCCAATCTTTTACGCCATATTTTTCTTTACTGTAGCCAATATCCTGATCGTCGCCAGCTGGCCCACCTGGTGGTACGGAGGTAGTTTCGGCCAACGTGCCGTGATGCAGTCCTATGCGGTGCTCTCCTTCCCGCTGGCAGCGCTTGTGCAGTGGCTTCTTGCACGTAAAATATGGATAAAGATTCCGCTGTTTCTGGTTATGCTCTTTTTTATCCTGCTCAACCTTTTCCAGACATGGCAATACATTAATTTCCTGATTGAACCTACCCTGATGACTCAGGAGTACTATTGGAGAATTTTCGGGAAGACAAAAACCGACAATGTGGCAAAGGGCTTCCTGGAGGGATATAAAGAGGCTGGCTGGGAGGCGATGGGACCGGAGAAGGATTATACGAGGACTGAGCTGGTTAAGATGGGTTTTGAGCAAGGAGAACAATGGATTGCCGGTGACCGGGAAGATTCGATCGTTCACGCTGGAAACTTCTCCTGCAAACTGGACCCGACAAATAAATCGTTCCCTGTTTTGAATAACAGGGTACTGGAATTTACCAGAAAACAGGAGAGCTGGATCCGGGTCACCTTTTGGCTATACTCTCCCTATCTGTTCAGATACAACCCCGGCATTTTCGTGATTACTATGAAACACCAGGGTGCAAATTATAAATACAGGTCTCTGGCTTTTCAGGAAGAGGGATGGATCCCCCGGAAATGGAATAAAGTGGTATATACATACAGGATTCCGTACCTGGAGGATCAGGATGACAGGTTACAGATCTACCTCTGGCGGGATAGCCCAGCCATTCTTTACATCGACGACCTAACCATTGAACTCTTTGAGCCGAAAGATGAAGAATAACAGAATAGGAATCGGAAAAATATCAGTACCGGTAATTTGGTTTGATGCAATTTTATATGCCGGACTCTTTGCCTTGTTCCTGAATATGGCATTTATTAAAAACTTCACCGACGGAGATGTGGCATATCGGGGCGAGTTTTATACCGATAATGGCGCTTACTACATCTATCTCCCTGCAACATTCATTCACGGCTATACAATAGAGAGTTACCCGGATAGCATTGATTATAAAAATGCAGGTGGGTTCATGCTAAACAAGAAGATGAATAAGGTGGTAACAAAAGTGACTTATGGCGTGGCATTTTTGGTTGCACCTTTCTTTATTCCGGCACATCTTATCATCTCTGCCTGCAATCTTCCGGCCAATGGCTTTTCAATCCATTATCACCGTTTGGTAGTTGTGGCAGCAATCTTCTACCTGATCCTTTCGATGTTCATTCTGAAATCCTTTCTCCTGTTCTATTTTCCACGATGGTTAAGTTACTCGTTGCCTTTTATCATCCTGGTAGGTTCGAACCTCTATTTTTTCAGCATGGAGGAGGTGCTGTTTGCCCACCTCTACTCATTCTTCCTGATCTCACTGTTGTTGTTTACCCTGAAACAATACCTGGTTTCCGGGATGAAATCATTCAGCCTGTTTATTGCAATTTGTTTTATAATAGCTTTCCTTATCCTGGTCAGACCCACCAATATCTTGCTTCTCTTCTTACTTGCATTCTGGGATGTAAGATCCCTGAAAGAGATAGGCGGAAGGTTTATTCATTTTTTCAGATGGCCATATATTCTGAGCTTCGTCGGAATTGTACTATTGGTTTTCATACCGCAATCTTTTTACTGGCATTATATCTCCGGGCAGTGGATTTATTTTTCCTATCCCGGAGAAGGATTTATCAATTGGAAACACCCAATGTTGATTCCATTCTGGTTTTCACCACTGAACGGATGGATTCCATATACCCCGCTTGCAATCCTTTTCGTCATTGGATTCACTGTTATGATTTTCAAACGCTATCAAAATGGAATCCTGATCACTTCCCTTTTCCTGGTTTACTCGTATGTATTCTCCTCCTGGCACTCCTGGTTTTTCGGAGGTAGTTTCGGTTGTCGGCCACTGATCGATTTTTATCCGTTGTTTGCAGTGGCTTTGGGGTATCTGATCATTACCTGTATCAATCATAAGAATTTATTGATCAAGGTATTGCTGTTTCTGTTCATTGCCTTCTCCATCTATTTTAACCAACGGTTATTTGACCGTAGGCTTTTTTATTCAGGAGGTACCTGGTCATGGTGGAATTACGAAGAACAAATCGAACATGCAGGGATAGCCTTTTTCCAGCATCGGCAATTCATTTATAATAACGATTTTGAGAACAACTCTTCCTTTATGCATGATCCGACAAGCAATATATGTGTGCATTCCAAAACTCGCGCTGCATATATGACATCAGATATGAATATCGGTTGTCATTTTAATCGATGGCTAAATACCATTTTTAACAACAGGAATGTTGATAAGGTATCTCTCTCGATCTGGATCAATGCAGTTGACTCTAATCTTACCGGTGCCCGCTTTATTTGTGAGATCCGGAGTGTTGAGAACAAAACTCTCCTGAGGCGTGAACTTCAGGTTGATGATTTTCTTACCGGACCCAACCAATGGTCTGAACTTAAACTGGACCTGCACATCCCTCCCTGGATAGACAGGAACAGCTTGATCTCTTTTTATTTGCTTAATACAGGGAAATCAGCATTTTATATGGATGATATGGTAATTCGGTTTGAATAGTATAAATTTGGACCTATGCCCTCTCGTTGGATAGAATCAAAATTTATGCTCAGGACCTTCTTTCTTGGGATCTTGTTTATTTCACTTTTTCTCTCTTTTCAAATCCACAGCAACAGAGATTTTTTTTCCTGGAAGAGTGAACTCTGGGCCGACCGTTCTGGCTACTATATTTATTTACCGGCTACATTCCTATATAGATTCGATATTTCAAAGGCACCGGAAAAGATAGATGAAAAGACCGGTAATGGTTTCTGGATCGACAGAACCAAAGGAAAAATTAACACAAAATATCCTGCGGGGGTGGCTATGATGTTAAGTCCCTTCTTTATTGCTGCCCATGGAATTTCATTTACCCTGAATCTGCCGGAGGAGGGAGGTTTCTCCCCTCTTTACCACCGGATGATTGATGTGGCAGCAGTAATCTATATGATTCTGGGACTGATAGTATTAAAGAAGGTATTGCAGCGCTATTTCTCCCCCCTTGTGCAGTACATTACCCTCTTTTTTATCTATGTGGGGACCAATCTTTATTATTATACCGTTGACGATGGATCCATGTCCCACGTCTACTCTTTTTTCCTGTTCGCACTCTTCCTCTTTTCATTGGTTCGCTTTCTGGATGTAAGGAAATACAGCTACTTCCTGCTGATGGTTGTTGCCGGCTCATTGGCTGTGGTTACCCGACCAACGAATCTCCTTCTTTTTTCTCTTTTCTTCCTCTGGGACCTGACCTCCTTTCGATCATTTACCGAGCGCTTGAAATGGTTCTTCAAACCCAGGTACCTGATCACTTTTCTGGGGGTTCTGTTTCTGGTGCTTTTACCGCAACTTCTCTACTGGAAATACCTGCATGGCTCCTATATCGCTTATACATACGGGGAGGAGGGGTTCACGAACTGGAACAACCCATACTTGTTTGAAATCTGGTTCTCGCCGCTAAATGGGCTATTCACCTACACGCCTATGATGTTCCTGATAATCCCTGGCATGGTATTGATGATCGTAAAACGAAACCTGAACGGATGGGTGACACTTTTTCTTTTTTTAATTGTGAGTTATATCAGCGGAGCATGGCAGATATGGTACTTCGGTTGCAGCTTCGGTCAGCGACCTTTCGTTGAATATTTTGCCATCATGGCAGTTCCGCTGGGCTATCTGATCCATTGGGCGATGCAACAAAAAGGATACCTGGTAAAAGGGATGATCGTGACCCTTCTGCTTCTCTTTTCCTGGTTCAACATCAGGCTGACGTATGCCTATGAGAAATGTTTCTTTGGCGCTGTCTGGGACTGGGATAACTATCACCGACAACTTGATCGTGCCGGAATCCCCTATCCAGGAATCCCTGTGATTTCATACATGAATGATTTTGAAAATCAAGCCTTGAACGGAGGTACCGCTGTTACCCGTGAGGTGGTGAGAACAGGTATCTGGAGTGCCACCTTTAATGAGTACCATGATTTTTGCTGCCGTGCAGAAAAAATGGTTTGGGATTTCCCCCCAAATCAAGTGCCGGTAAAGATGATGGCATCAGGCTGGATCAATTTCCCCGATTCCGTGACAGAGGGAATCAAACTTGTCTTTTCGGCTGAGAGAGAAGGAGTCTCCCTAAAGTGGGAGGGGACCGACCTAACTACCCTGATCAATAAAGCAGATAGCTGGCAGCCCTTTTCCGTCACCTATGAAATCCCATCCCGTTTACCCGGTGATACAAGGCTGCTGTTTTATATCTGGAATCCGGGAAAAAGAGAGATATTTGTGGATGACCTGAATGTTCGATTCGAGTAATACATTATGAAACGTGTTCAAATAATCATCCTGTTTCTTTTACTTTTCATACTCCTGTGCCCAGTGATTCAACAAAGTTCAGGGTTGATCACATCGGCACCTCTGAAAGGGTTCTTTCAGCTTCATCCCTTCCCTTCTTTAACGAGCCAATCGTGGATATCGGGAGATTTCCAGCGTGATATTTCAGTTGCCTGCAACAATAGGATCGGCTTCAGGAGTGATTTCGTCAGGGTCTATAACCAGGTTGACTTTTCGTTGTTCAGCATCCCTCATGCCGAAAAGATCATTGTAGGTAAAAAAGGGTACCTGCTTGCTGAGCAGTACCTGGATGCCAAATTGGGACTTGATTATGTGGGAGAATCCCTCATTAGGGAGAAGGTAAAGATGTTTGTTACCATTCAGGATGAACTTTGGAGACAAAAACAGCAACTTCTTCTCCTGGTGTTTCCTCCCGACAAAGGGACATTCTATCCTGAATATATCCCTGATCGATATCTGAGCAGGAATCAACCCAAGACAAATTACCTCACCTACCGGAAAGAATTGCTGGAAGCAGGAGCCGACTTCATCGATTTCAACAACTACTTCTTACGGCTCAAAGATAGCTCACGATATGTTCTCTACCCCAAGACCGGGATCCACTGGAGTACCTACGGAGCATTGCTGGCAGCCGATTCACTGTCAGGTTATATCGAGTCAAGGATGATGGTAAAGCTTCCCCTGATGGTTGTCGACAGTATCGTTGTAACAGATGAGTTGAGGAGTCCGGATGGCGACATGGCATCCACCATGAACCTTATCTGGGAGATCCCACATCCTGAGATGGCCTACCCGGTTATTCATTTTGATTTGGGACAGGATAGAAAAAAGGTGAATGCCCTGGTGATTGGGGATAGCTTTTACTGGAACTGGTATTACTCTGGCTATATCAAAAATACCTTTAACGATGAAGCTTTCTGGTACTACAATAAGGAGGTATATCCCGAACACTTTACCCAACCAACCACCATCTGGGATATCAACCGCCAGGAGGCTATTACCAGGGCTGATGTCATCATTATCCTGCTTGTAAATGCCGGGTATGGCAACATCGGATACGGGATCCTTGAAGAGCTTGCCACCTATTTAGGGATGGAAGAGCCACGGATTACCGAGGTAATGGCGCGAATGAGAAATAGTTCGGAATGGATGGAGGCAATCAGTGAGAAGGCATTGGAGCGTAATATTACCGTGGAGGAGATGATGAAGATTGACGCCCGCTATATGATTGACGAACAACTTAAAAATTCGCAGCGATGAACGTGACCAGGAACGTGTTGCTGATTTTCGTGGTTGTCATCCTCTGCACTTCGGCACTCCAGGAGGTGTTTGATGTGATCCATACCCACAAACTATTCGGTTCATATACACCCGCACCAAAACCCGTATTTTCCGATTCTTCCTGGTTTTTGGGAAATTATCAGCAGCAACTAACCGAGCGGATCAAGGAGACCGTCGGTTTCAGGAATGATTTTGTACGACTTTACAATCAGGTTGATTGGAGCTTTTTCAATATCTCACATGCAAGCGGGATTATAGCAGGTAAAGAGGGATATCTTTACTATATTGAGGGAATTTTTAACATTACCGGAAGAAATGTATTCGATCCCGCATTTTATACCGCGCGTGTGAATGAGTATAAACGTTTGCAGAGTTACCTCATGGACCAGTATGAAATTCCGTTATTGTTGATACTTGCTCCTGATAAGGCACACTTTTATCCGGAGTATATCCCTTCAAGGTTTCTCAAAAAACAATCAACCCCTACAAAATATTCTTCAGCTATACATGCTCTGGATGAGGCGAAGGTAGCCTATCTTGACTTCAATGGTTACTTTATGAAAATGAAAGATACCTGCAGATTTAAGCTCTATCCGAAGAATGGATCCCATTGGAGTTCTTATGGAGCCGTTATTGCATTTGATTCTCTCAGCCGGTATATCATGGAAAAATACAGGATGAAGATGCCTGAACGGATTTTGGATAGTATGGTGTCATCCCAGGTGCTCAATGATGACCATGGCGATCTTTCACGTACGATGAACCTGATCTGGGAACCGGAACATCCTTCCATGGATTATCTTACCTATCATTTCACCCGCCTTGATTCAACCGAAAAGCCAAATATTTTGTTTATTGGAGATAGCTTCTTCTGGCAATGGTACTATCCGGGTATCATTGAAAATAACTTTAACCAATTCCAATTCTGGTATTACAATCAGGGAATCTATCCCGAAAGTTTTAAAAAGTACCATAATGCCTATACGCTGGATCTTAAGGAAACCATCGCAAATTATGATCTGATTATAATTCTTCAAACCACAGGGGGATATATGAATCTTGGATATGGATTCATGGAACGCGCTTTCTGTGAGTTCTTCTATAAGGATCGGTTCGATTATTACATGACTCAGATCAGAAATCCATCTGAATGGTATAAATATGTAAAATTAAAAGCCATTGATCAGGGTCTTCCCGAGGAGACCATTCTTTGCCGGGAAGCGATCTACAATGTACTTGAAGAGATAAAAAAACAAAAACAGTAGCATATGATATTCAGCACCAGTCTTTTCCTGTTGTATTTCCTGCCAGCATTTCTGATCATCTATTTTATGCTGGCATTGATCCCCAAATCCTGGCCTAAGAACCTGTTTCTGCTTCTGGTCAGCATGTTCTACTATGCATGGGGTGCCCCCATCTTTGTCTTTGTGATCGCCGGATCGGTTTTGGCCGATTTCTTTCTGATAAAAGAGGTAGGTAGAAGTGAAGGAGGAAAGCGAAAAGCACTCTTTTGGGTAAGTGTTCTCCTTAACCTGGGGTTGCTTATTTATTTCAAATACATGAATTTTTTTGTTGCTCAGTTCAACGATATCCTTAGCTGGTTCGGATCTCCGCCAGCCGAATGGACGAAGATCGCTCTCCCCATCGGGATCTCCTTCATCACGTTCCAGAAACTATCCTACACCTTCGATGTTTACAAAGGCCGCCATGCTGTGGTGACCCGTCTTCAGGACTACGCCTTGTATATCTTTATGTTCCCGCAGTTTCTTTCTGGCCCCATCGTGAGGGTAGGGCAAATCTATGACCAGATCAGGGATCGAAGTGCTCAGGAGAACTCAAACGAACGTCTGATAGGTTTCTACCGCTTTGTAATCGGACTGGCAAAGAAGGTGCTGATCGCCGATGTGCTTGGCGTTACGGTCAATGAGATCTTCGCTCTCAATTCGCTGGAACTCTCCTCCGGCCTCGCCTGGGTTGGAGCAATTGCATATACTTTTCAGATCTATTTCGACTTCTCCGGCTATACCGATATGGCCATCGGACTGGCCAAGATGGCTGGCTTCCGGCTTCCTGAGAATTTCAACTTTCCCTACATCTCTACCAGTATCACCGAATTCTGGAAACGATGGCATATGACCCTCTCGTTCTGGCTGCGCGATTATCTCTTCCTCCCCATTGCTTATTCCACGTCGCGGAAATGGAAGAAAAACAGCTATCTTGGCATCAAAACAGACAAACTCCTTTATATATATGCAGCAGCCATCACGTTCCTTATCTGCGGTTTCTGGCACGGAGCGGCCTGGACTTTCATCTTCTGGGGAGGCTACATGGCCTTCTTTCTGATCATCGACCGTCTCTTTCTGATGAAGTGGATGAAAAAAGCGGGACGGATTCCTGCCATCATCCTGACCTTTTTCTTCCTTGTGGTCGGTTGGGTAATCTTCCGCTCCGAGAGTCTTGATTTTGCCTATTTCTATGTACGCCGGATGTTCCTGTTTGTGGATATGCCTAATGAGATCTGGCTGAATTCCAAGTTCTGGACAATCCTGATCATCGCTGTCTGTTTCTCCTTTTGGGGAGTATGGAAACGGATCGAACAATGGAGTGAGAAACTGTTTACGACACCCAAAAGTCTGACGGTTATTCTGATGACGGTAGCGGCGATTCTCCTGTTCATCTTAAGTGAAGCCACCATTACTTCCTCCGGGTTCAGCCCATTTATTTACTTCAGGTTCTAATGATGCAATTTATCCAAAGCTTTTGAGATCGGTTTTCGTGGTATGTTGGTCAGATCGAAATGTAGAAATGCAATCAGCGACTGAAATCCCAAAATGACTGGCAAAGCTGCAACCAAGACTGTTCCGGCTGTGGCAGGATGAGAGGAGATGATGCTGGCCGACCATTTGATAATCCCGAAGATCATTCCGAACGTGCTCAGGAAAACTCCTGTAATCAATTCAATGGACCCGATGTTGAAATCCCTGAGGAAATAGTTGTAAAAGATCCGTTTGAAAAACCTGCTAAGATATTTCATCGGAAATTTCAACAGTACAGACGAGATCCTCAAATTACTCTTTTCATCATCATAGAAAGAGAGCATCGGAAAATCAACCACAACGGCTCTGATCGTATTGAGTCTGAACAACATGTCGTTTTCGAAAAAAAACCGGTTGTCGATCTTGTCAAGAGGTAAATACTTGAGTGCCGCGCTGGAGATTGCAGTAAAACCATTTGCCGGATCCATAATGTCCCAATAACCACTTACCTGTTTATTGAGAAAAGAGAGGAAGGAGTTACCGATTTTTCGCAACATTGGCATCTCCTTCAGATAATCCAGGTCATAAAAACGGTTCCCCTTCGTGTAATCTGCCTCTCCTGAAAGCAACGGTTCAATAAGTCCCGCTATCAGTGAGGGATTCATCTGTCCGTCGCCATCAAGTTTGACAATCACCGATGCTCCAACCGCCATTGCGCGCCGGTATCCGGACTTCACTGCTCCGCCTACACCCAGATTCTTTTCATGGATGATAACGTCAACACGAGGATCGGTACAATTCTTCGTCACAAACTCTCCGGTATGTTCAGGACAGGCATCATCAACCACAATGATGCGTTGCACATTAGGGCCAATCTGCTTTAACAGGGGTAATATTTTCTCTTTAACCCTGAAGCAGGGAATGATTACTACAACCATTTGTAGAGGTATTATATGGTAAAAGTAATATTATGTTATGATACATGATAAAACAATGATAATTTTGTTTTATTGCACAACCTCTTCAATATGCGTTACGGAAAAGGATCTCTTCTGGTTGCAGTCATGTTTTTGCTGTTGCTGCCGGCATTGCAAACAAAATTGCATCTGGTCAGTGAAAGGGATTTGGTTGGATTTTTCAAACCTGCATTACCCGAACCCGACCTCACTTTTTTTACTTGGCCCCATTGGTTTTCAGGAGAGTTTCAACAGCAGATCACTGTCAAGCTCGAAGATCATATCGGCTTCCGGAAAACACTTTTCCGAATTCAGAACGAATATGATTACCGCCTCTTTCGTATAATCCATGCACAGGGTTTTGTTCAGGGGAAACAAGGGTATCTCTTTGAAGAGGATTATATCCACGAGTTTCTGGGAAGGTATTTTATCGGGCCAGAGATCCTTGATAGCAAACTCTTAAAGCTGGCTCAGTTAAGCCGTGATCTGAGCAAATCGGGGATTCCTTTTGTTCTTGTTTTCGAACCCGGGAAGGCCAGTTTTTACCCCGAGTACATTCCCGACCGCTACCATCCCGAATTGAGAACAGAATCAAATTATGATTATGTGTTACACAAATCGGAAGATCTCGAAATATCTGTGGTGAATCTCAACCGGTATTTCCTTCAAATGAAGGATACTGCCCGGTACCCGCTTTTTCCGAAGTATGGCATGCACTGGAGTATTTACGGATCAGTGGTGGCAATGGACACCCTGTTCCGGTATGTTGAAGCGGTTACCGGGACAGACCTTCCTGCCATAACCATTTCGGACCCTGAGGTCTCTGATTCGATGAGGTGGACCGACAAGGACATCGGGGAACTGCTTAACCTGATCCTCCCGCTGCCAGGCGAGAGGCTTGCATACCCATTGCTGAACTTTGATACTACTGTACCCAAAAAACTCTCGATCCTTGTCATAGCTGACAGCTACTATATCAACATCATCCGCAACTCCTCTGGCCAACTCTTTAAAAACCACGAGTACTGGTATTACAACTCCAAACTCTATCCCCATATCATTGACGATCAGAACCCTGTTTATATTGACAAAACAAACCTGAAAGAGAAATTGCTTTCGTTTGACGTGGTTTTGCTAATGGTCTCTGAAATCAACATGCATTGCGGGTTCTGGAATTTTGCCGAGGAAGCCTACCTTGCTTTTCATCCCGATCATCAGGATCCTCCCTGGTATCCTTCCCAGAATACCATTCTCAACAACAGGGAGTGGTTTAACTATATTGTATCAAAAGCCCGCTCCAACCATATTTCTACTGGAGATGCCATCATCCGTGATGCAAAATTCATTTATAACACCAAAAATCCTTAAACTTGCAGTATAATTGAGTGACGGATGAGAATTCGAACTTTATTGACAGTGCTGGCTTTTGCGAGTATGGCATTTCATGGCTCCATCCTGGGTCAGGACGAGTCGGCTTCTGTTGGGCTGGAACCGGAAGCAATCAGTTTGCAGGAACAATTCCTGCTTTCTCGCATTCCCTTGCTGGAGCTCCCGGATGCCTACAAAGGAGCAGATGCTCCGCTTGCTCCCTTTGCTGTGGATAACTCAACACAGCCCTATTTCAGGCCCATTACCACGCAATCGGGTTACGAATGCGGACAATCGGCCGGGGTAGCGTTCAACTTTACCTACGAGATCGACCGGTTGCGAGGAGTTGCGGCAAACACTACGAACAACCAGTATCCTACCCATTTTGTCTGGGATTTCCTGAATAACGGATACAACTACCAGGGAGCCAGCTTTTTCGATTCTTGGGAGATCGTAAGGGCCTGCGGTACGATGAACGTATCCGATTATGGCGGCGCCCTGAATACAGGAGGAGAAAAGCGCTGGATTTCAGGATACAATGTATACTACAACGGGATGAAAAACCGGCTTAACTCGGTGAAAGCCATTCGTTGCGACAACCCTGCCGGACTGCAAACCCTTAAATACTGGCTGTGGGATCATCTTGAAGGATCTTTGGTGGGCGGCGTTGCCAATTTTTATGCCAAATTCTTCAGCTCTGTCGCCACAGTATTCCCTGCAGGTACACCGGAAGCCGGAAAATATGTGCAAACCGCCTGGAGCCCAAGCCCATCGCACGCATGGACCATCTGCGGATACAACGATTCGGTGAGGTATGACTACAACAATGATAGTCAGTACACCAACAACATAGATATTACGGGAGATGGGATTGTTGACATGCACGACTGGGAGATTGGCGGGTTGAAATTCGCGAATGGCTATTCCGGAACAGGATGGTGCAACCAGGGGTTTTGCTACATGATGTATAAAACCCTTGCCGATGACATCGGTTACGGCGGCATCTGGGAACATACAGTTTATGTAATTGATGTCAAAGAGACCTGCGACCCCAGGCTAACCATGAAGGTCAGACTTAAGCACACCTCCCGCAACTTCCTGAAGGTGACTGTGGGCATGACCACTAACCTCTCATCCTCCGTTCCCGATCACGTGTATGAATACCCAATCTTCAATTACCAGGGCGGTGCCTATTATATGCAGGGCGGAACTTCCGAAGCAGATAAAATAATTGAATTTGGACTCGACCTCACACCCATCCTGAGCGATCTTGCTCCCGGGCAGATGGCCAAATATTTTCTGCAGGTTCAAGAGAATGACCTTGGCAACAGCGCAACAGGAGAGATTCTCCAGATGGCACTGACCGACTATACTGGAAGTTCTCCACAAACTATCACCTGTACATCGACCCCAATAACCCTGGTCAATAACAGCATCACCCGGGTGAGTGTAAATCACAATGCTTCATTCGCTAAACCAGCAATCATTACCACTTCCATGCCAGTTGCACAGCTATACCAGCCCTACTCATTCCAGCTGATAGCGTTGGGAGGAACACCTCCCTTCCACTGGGATGTGAAGCTTGAGTATCCCGAGAGCCTGACCATGGCAATCTTCCCGGCAGTGACATCCCAGCAGCTGACCCCTACCAACAACAACACGGGTTATGCCATCAAAACACTTGACTTCCCATTCCCATTCTACCAGCGGGTTGTCGAAACCCTCTACATCTATGCGGATGGCTACATCCTGTTCGACGACATGCCGTATACCTATCCATACCTGATTGACCCCAATATGCTTTTCCGTCAAACGGCCATCATCAGTCCGTTTATGACAGACCTGCGGCTCTACTACAACCTGGGCGACGGCATCTGGTATAAAGGAGATGCCAACTCCGCCACCATCCGCTGGCAGGCATCTATCAATAATATGTCAGGATCCACAAACCTCAATTTTGCTGTAAAATTTTACCCCAATGGCTTGATCGAGTATTACTACGGCAACATGAATTACCCGATAAACACCCAATGGAAAGGTGGGATTTCGGGTGGCGATAACAAGAATTATCAATATTCGCAGCTTAATAACTCGGGCACGATCCCTACCGGCACAAAGTGTACCTTTGCTGCCTGTGGTTACCCCGTGGAGATGGACATTTCAGAAAACGGCGTATTCAGTGGCATCCCCCAATACGTCTATACTAACCAGCAGATCAATTTCAGAGTGACAGATAACAACGGGATTTCCAATACAAAGGTGTTGTCATTCACAACCAATGGACTGTTGGTTGAATATACCATCAATTCGGGAGGAGACAGCCTGGTGGAGTATGGTGATACTGCTTTTGTCTCTTTCAGTCTTACCAACCTGGGGACACAACCCATTACAGGGGTCTCTAGCTGGATCACCGAATCGGACCCCAATATCGCGCTGATGGACAGCACGCAAATAGTAGGTACGGTGCCTGGAGGACAAACAGTGACTTTCCTCGATGCATTTATTTTCCGTGTTGCCACAGATGTGCCAGACCAGCATCCCTTTACGCTTACGTTTCATGAAATCTCTAACCAGCAGAATTCCGAAACCACAATCAGCCTGGTTGCACTGGCACCCGACATCGTGATTGGGAACGTTATCATTGTTGATGGCGACAATAGCCGGCTCGATCCCGGAGAGACAGCTGAGCTGCTTGTTGAGTTTGAAAACCATGGGGGCGCTAAAGTCCTTAATCTTAACACAGTGCTGTCATCCATAGATCCCCTGATCACGGTCAACCAGGGCTCAGGAACAATCCCTCTGCTGAAGCCCGATTCAACAACCCAACTCTCATTTACCGTTTCGGCGTCGGACCAGACTCCTTTTGAACACCTCTACCTTATAGATACGCAACTTTCGGTAAACAACGGATTTACCGGCACCGACAGCATCTGGTTGTTGTCTGGTGAACTCGTTGAGGATTTTGAAACAGGCACATTTTTAAAATATCCCTGGTATTTCGGCGGGTATGCCGACTGGAGCATGGATACTTTCGAGCCGCATGAAGGAACATATGCTGTAAAATCGGGATGGATCTACGAGGATATGGAGTCGGAGATCGTCATCACGCTGAACATCCTTTCCGGTGGAGAGATCAGCTTCTGGAAAAGGGTCTCATGCGAAAATGACCCCAATGGTACCGATTACGACTATTTCGCCTTTTTCATTGACAACAATGAGATGGGCCGATGGGATGGTGATAACCCCTGGAACAAGGTAACCTATCCGGTCTCAAAGGGTTTTCACACGTTTAAATGGACCTATCACAAAGACAACTCTGTATCGGCATATTATGACAGAATATGGCTTGATTTTATTACTTTTCCTCCTTTCGCAGATGCCCTCCCGGTGATTGAAGTCAACCCGGGGTCATTGAGCAGAACACTCGACCTGGGAGAGACCGCGACTGAGGTGATATCGGTCACAAACGTTGGAGGTGGTCTGCTGAATTACGCCATCCAGGTGTTTGACACCTCTTATTCGAAAACGGATCAGACAGACAATATTACCGGCTCTTCGCTGGTTTGTTCCGAGACCAGCTTTGTGCCCGGACAAGCATTCAGCTGGACACTGACCCTGAATAATGCCAGTACCGATAACGAACTCATAAAAGACCTCCGAATCGATATGCCTGCCGACATCACCGTGAACAGCGCCACCAACTTCTCTGGCGGATCGCTGGGCGACCTGGTATTTGAAGGTACTACCGGTACAGGTGTCTCCCTGAACTGGCATGGTGAGAGCGGTGGTGGCCTTGGGGTCATCAAGCCAGGCGAAAGCGCAGTAGCCCTGGTAACGGGTTCCATCGGCGAGGAGAGTACCTTCGATGTCTTTATGGTCTATGTAATGGAGGGTGATCATACCGGAGGGCTTGACCATTTCGCATCAGGTGAAATCAGGATTGCCAATGAAGGATTGTCCAACGACTGGCTATCCCTGTCGTCAAATACAGGGGATCTTCTCAGCGGTGAAAAAGATTTCATTATCGTAAACTTCACTACTGTAAACATTCCGTTTGGCGGCCATGACTGCAATCTTCTTGTTCGCGACATATATAACAACATCACTGTGGTTCCGGTTCACCTGCATGTCAACTGGCCGGTTGGGGTTTCTCCGGAAAAGGCGGGAGGCCCGACCCTTACTTCCTCTCCGAATCCGTTCAACCAGATAACAACAATCCGGTATTCTCTGGATGACAATTCACTGGTACAGCTGGATCTGTTCAATCTGCAGGGGGAGCATATTCGCACCCTCACCAACATGTATCAAACCGAAGGCAATCATCAGATCACATGGGACGGTTGCAATAATGGAGGATCCCTGGTAAAACCCGGTGTCTATACTCTCAGGATGACCACTTCAACAACAACAGATATCATTAAACTTATCCTGATAAGATAAAATCCCCTTATGAAGAAAAGACAGAAATGGCTTATCATTCTTGGAATAGCTCTTGTTCTGATAATGATCTTTACCTATTTTGTGATCAGATATGTCCCCTGGAACAAGCTGATGAAAATTCCGACCTCCAGTGAAGTTGCTTTCGTTCAACAGAACCCGATGCATAACCTTGCCCCAAATACATTGAGTTTTGATTTTGAGGTAGACTCAACGCAGGAGGTACCTGCGGGGATCTACAAAGGGATTGCCCACTCGGGAAACTATTCGGCCAAAGCATTTGGGAAAAACAGCTTTTCGATCAGCATCGTCAGGGATGCCGGAGAGATCGGGATTGAGAATCTCAACGGAGTGGCAATGAGCGCCTGGGTGTATGTCTTCCCCACTGATAAAGATGTCAATGGCTCGCTGGTTTTCGCCGCAAACAACTCTGTTGGAGTCAATATCTGCTGGAAAGGAGTGCACTTTAATGGTCCGCTGATCCCGAAAGAGAAGTGGACAAAAGTAAGTGCCTATTTCGACCTCTCTGATGTAAGGCTTCGTCCTGATGACAAGATCCAACTCTATTTTTGGAACAATAGCAGCACCGACATCCTGGTCGACGATTTCTACTACGTTTTTGGAGCTCCCCACGAGCGTTTGGGAGATTCGGCCAGGGTCGACATGACCAAGGAGGTAGGATATACTTCACTATTTAACTATCCGCCTTTTTTTCCAGCCTGGATGCAGAAACAGGATATCGGAAACGCGGATGGCTCTTTCCTTATCAGGGAGGATCAGAAGAACAGTGGGGAGATTTCTCCAAGCGACCAGGTGTTCGCCGGGAATTTTATTACCCCCAAAGGCACCCTTCAATCGATGCTGGTGATCAACCCTGATGGAATACCAACACTCTATCACTATTGTCAGACGACAAAGATGTTTCAAGAGATCACCCTGGACTGTCCGGCCGATCTCTACCCCATCCTCCATGGATTTACAGGCTTGAAAGGCCTCTTCCTTTCCCGGGCGGAAGATTTGTTATTTGTGGCCAGTCCCCAGGGGATGGCCTTGCTCGGGTTTGAGGCGGCTTCAATTCCATGCAGCAAAAACACTTCCACAGCAAAGGTCAAAGTGTTGTGGAGATCGGCAGAACCTATGTTGGCTGAGATCGTGCTCAAGGACGACTGGCAGCTGACTTCCGGCGATCTCACCGGAAATGGTACCGATGAACTCCTTCTTTTTGATGGAGAAGGTTCATGGAAGATCCTTCAATTTTCAACAACGGGCTCCGGGTCGGGGGATTGGAAACTTCTGGCATCCGGCGAAGAGTATAAGATACGCGAATGGAACGGGGCCCTTGTGGAGTTCAAAGCTACTGCTGCACCCTATCTTTCGGCCTATAAAAATGACCTGATTCTGACCCGCTTCAGGGATCTCAAAACCGGTAAGGATGCATTTACACTGCTTCGGTTCCTGCCTGGCGACAATAAGTTCGTAAAGGTATTTCACGATAGCCACGGGAGTATTAGCTTGACCATTGGCATCGATACTCTGAAGATGACTGATCAGATCGTTCCCGGGAGATTTCATCAGGGAAAGCCGATTACATTCATGCGTTACAACCGCGACTGGCGTTATGACCTGAAGGATATCCGTTTCAACGATTCTACATTCCAGATCCTTAATACCATCGATTTTGCCGGATATACGGGCGACCAAAATCCGAAATATTACGAGATCCTGAACCTCCATGCAGGTAACTGGCTTGACCCAGATGTAACATCGGTGTTAGTGATCGGAAGGAACTGCAAAGATCCGGGATACATCGGAGGTGATTGCATGGGGTATGAGGATGTTCTTGATCTGCCAAACATGCTTCAGCTTTATTCCTTTACACCCAACACACCATGATGATGCGTCAACTATTCACCAGGTTCGTTACCTGTGCGGGAATGCTCCTTGTCGTTGCCGCCTGCTCTCATAAAACGGATAGTCCCGAGACGACAACAGGAGCGTTCACTATCCGCGACTTCAACCCAATGGCTAACTGGAAAATTGATTCAACAGGCAGGGAGAGAGTAGAGGGGAATAGACTTCTGTATCTCGATTATAGTGCTCCCAGAGAGTCGGGTTTCCTGATCCCTTCACGACGGCAAACGGAGGATGGCCTCTTCAGCATAGAGTTCTTTATCAAAAATACAGGGCAAGAAGCTCAGAAGTTTGCATACAAAATCTATTACCAGAACGAATCATATAAATTCCCGGAGAGGAATCCGGCTGATATCCTGATGATGCACCCCTTTGCTTGGGAGAATTTTTACGGAAGCTGGGAAGATGTTCAGAAGAGGTTTGTCTTAACGGAGGAGATCCCTGTCGACGGCGAGTTCCACAAGGTGACCGACAGGTTCAGGATTGTTGGGAATCCCAGGGATGAACAACGCTATTACAGCGACGGAACCAACGATCGATGGAAAAGGAATCCTCGTACAGGTGAGTACAGCTTCCTGCTGGTTGTCACCACCCCGGCTCTGGTCGACAGCAATGGGATCCCCAAATATATTCAGGATATCAGCCTGATGCATGACAGTGCATTTGTCAACCCCTATTTCTACTTTCTGTATGGAAATGGGTCAATGCTTCCCAATACATTAAAAAGCATCTACCCGCATACATTGAAGGTGGTTGCCAAACCCGACCTCGGGGCAGGGATTTACATCAACCCGTGGTATTATCCGGCGGATAAATACGGAAAATATTTCACGGCAAATTGTGGCAACAACGACGAGATCTATAAAAAAGCAGCTTTCGAACAATTTGTTCATTACATTGATCCTACAACGAAATATGCCAACATCCCTGTCATCGCCGACGTGCTGAATGATCATTACTCCTTGCGGGATTACAACTGGAATAAACAGTTCTATCGCAAAGAGGAACTAGTTGCCGTTACGGCAAGTACATCCAAACAACCCTGTGAGACAGTAATCTCTGATCCCTCACAACACAAGATCATCATCAAAAACCCGGCAACCGAGTTTGGCAAATGGGAGAAGCAAAATGTGGGAGTGATCACCCGACATGGCCTCACTTTTGGTAAGTGGACCGTGAAAGCGAAGTTGACAGAACTTCTGAATGAAAACGGTTTGTGGAATGGCCTTACCAATGCTATCTGGCTGATCACTCAGGACCAGTCGCCATGGAACTACCGAAGAGATTGCAACAATTCGGGATACTTTGCTCACTATTATGGAGGTGATACGGATGAAAGGGTAAAAAACATCGGGTATTCAGAGATCGATTTTGAGATTCTGAAGACCGTGAAGTATTGCCCCAACTATATCCTTCCTCCGGCTTACAACCAGGGCCTGATCGACCAGTACAATGTGAACAACTGGAATGTCCCTATGCCAGGAGAGGTTCAGGAGATGAATGACAAGATCCTCGTGGCCTGCACCAACTGGGACATGGCCTGCAACGATCCGTCAAACTACCATGGCGGATGCAACCCGATAGTATATGACGATCACGTTTTCTGGCAGCACAAGTGGGGTGAGACATACAGGGCTATCACTTCCAAGAGGTCCGAGCTGGATGACGAGATCTTCGGAAGCCCCTATTATTATTTTCAGATTGACTGGCAGCCCGAACGGATTATCTGGCGTATCGGACCTGAGAAGGATCAGTTGCGTATCGTCGGATATGTGGATAATACGATAACGTCAATCCCTAACAACCAGATGCTGTTGATCATCTCCCAGGAGTTTCACAACACCCGCTGGTGGGTCGGATCGATGTTTGACCAGGCCAACGTCCCATTCCCCAAAAACGACATCATCGGAGAGATCTTCGAAGTGACCATCGAATAATATGAAAGAGAAGGTTTTCGACATAGCCCACCGGTACCTCATCCTGAATATAGCCTTTCTTCCGGTTATTCTTATGATGCGGGTAGTGGAATACCTCTTTTTGAGGCATGCAGCCATTTTGCAGCTACATCCCATTGCTATCGAAGCAAGTGGGCTTCTCTACGACATGAAGGGCTTCGTGGTTTTTGCACTTCTTCTGTTCATCCCGTTTCTTTTGATCTCTTTGCTGCATCGCAAGAGTGCCGTCATCTTTTATACAGTTCTCCTTTGTCTCCTAACCCTGCTGCAGTTTTCTCTGATACGCTATTTTGCCGTCAATCTGGTCCCACTCGACGACATCTTTTATGCCTACTCATTTGATGAGATCATCATGATAACCCGAAGTTCAGACAGCCTGGATTTCATCACATTTTTGCCCATCATTTTGATCCTTTTCATTGTCATCATTCTTCAGTATGCCGGAGGCAAGATCAGGATCAATGCAGGCATGTGGACACTGACGTTAGCTAGTTACATTGCAGCGCTTGTTCTCGCTTTGGTTCCACAGTTGACCAATATAGATGCCGAAACGGAGATGGCCAATTATCATAAGCTAAACAAGAGCGAATTCTTTCTCGGAGAAACAATCTCCTATCTCTTTAGGGAAGATGAGGTTAAGCCATTTGAACAGATCACGGCTGAAATCGACCGGTATCAGCAGATCCACCCTGAGTTTGAGTTCACCAGCAGAAAACATCCGTTAACTCATAAAAATGATGTGCCAGATGTCCTTGGTCCCTATTTTAATTTACAAGAGGAACCCCCAAACCTGGTTTTTATCATTGTTGAATCCCTGTCACAAGCCTGTGTCGGGGACAGCTCATATTATGGCAATTTCACTCCATTCCTCGATTCATTGAAAAATCATAGCCTGTACTGGGATAATTTCCTCTCCAGTTCCGAACGTACGTTTCACGTTTTTGCTTCCTTATTTGGCTCTTTACCCTATGGAGGCGGAGAGTTGCAAAATGACCTGAGCCATATCCCGTTTCACAACTCATTGATTAGGTATCTTCGGGGAAATGGCTATTTCACCGGGTTCTATTATGGCGGAGATGCCCACTTCACTAACTACGACGAGTTTCTGAAAAAGCAGGGGATCGATTTAATCATGGAGGATTTCGGGCCCGGTTACGAGGAGAAGAAAAAACTCTATCCCGATTTCTTCTGGGGATACCATGATGAGTATACGTTTGCCCGGTCGCTGGAAGTGATAGATTCTCTGGGTAAAAACCCACGTCTCGATATCTATCTGACCCTTTCCACGCACAATCCTTTTCATCCGCCCAATCAGGAATATTACCTGCAGAAGTATGAAGAGATCACAACAAGGAAGGGCTTTTCTGTTGTGAAAAAAGGGGAAACAAATCTCAATCGCGAGATTTTCGCTTCGATGCTCTATACCGATGATGCCCTGCGTGATTTTTTCAAAGCCTGGTCGGAACGGGAGGATTTTGACAACACGATCTTCTTTATCACCGGCGACCATTTCTTTATGGAGCTTGGCTACTCCACCATCTCAGCTATTGAACGGTACCATGTTCCAATGATCATCTACTCACCGATGTTGAAGAGACCGTATCAGTTTGAGTCCGTTTCATCACACCAGGATATTACTCCATCTGTTATAGCCATGCTTCAGAACAGGTATCAGTTTATGGATCTCCCTTACGTTCATTGGATCGGACGAGGAGTTGATACAACAAGTTCCTTCAGGAATATCCATGCCATGCAGTTTGTCACCGCGTCGCAGGAATTAGTTGATTACCTTGACAATAATTATTTTCTTTCGAAGAACAGGTTATACCGAATCACACCTGGCATGAAAACAGAACCTGTTAATGATGTACAGATGCTAACAAGGATGCAGGAGGATTTAAGAGCAACCACTGTGGTTTCAAAATATGTGACAGGCAATGATCGCATCATCCTTCCGGAACTTTTCATGAAGGTCAGTTTTGATACCACACTGATATACTCCAAAGACACGTTGGGCTATTTCTTTGGAGAGTCTCCCTTTCGGTATATCAACCTTATCTCACCATGGCAGTTCAGCAACTCATACCAAAAGCTGGAATATACGCTGGATTTCCAGTATTTTTTACCGAATTATTCAGATACCGCCAGGTTCCCGCGATTGATCGTCTCCATCGACGACTCCAGCCAGAAGAACTACCTCTACCGCCAACTCCCTTTCCCGGGGATTCCTGACGACTCAATAAAACCGGGACAGTGGCTCCCATTTCACGTACAGGAGGTACTGGATATAAATTCAATCGATGAACTGTCAGGTCTCTTCTTCAAGGTCTATTTCTTCAACAACCGCCTGAGCAACATTCGGTGCGATAGCCTGAGAATCTCTGTATCCGGGCTAGATTAATAAGGGTCCTTTTTAATTGGCAACAAGGAGATGGTCCAATAGTGGTTCATAAACCTCCAGCAAGACAATATCGGGGTTCTCTTTTGAAATAATATCAAAGTTGGTACCATACATCCATGCGTCAAAGATATAGAGCGATTTTTGAAAGGAATCTGAAAAGAAAGGCAGGAGACTCCCGAAGAATGAATCCCGGATAACTACAATAGACGGAAGTGTTGTATCGGCAACCAATGTCCTGATCTCATATTCATCTTTATATGCAAACCAATATGGGGGTTCGTATTTTTTTTCAGGTGAGATTGACCCTCTGGGATGTTTCCTGGTATAATGATACCTGATCTCCCGTAGTTCGGAACAAAGTTGAATCATATTGGCAAGGCCGCCGCACCAGGAGGAGTCAATGATTGGAAAGATATCAGAATCATGGAGGGTTACAATACCGGGATATGATTCCTTAAGATGCCGCATAATCTCCTTATATACCACAAACCCGCCTGCTGTACTCCAGTGGTGATCGGTTTTAGGGTATAGTTTTAATGTATCTGATGTTTTCGTCATTGCATTTTGGATGTCGATGAAGTGGATCAGTGAATCTCCTTCGATACGTTCAATCAGCTTTTTAGTACGTGTTTTCCCAGATGTACGGTGGAAAAAACGTGGAAGCTTCTCTGGGTAGACTTCACACTTCATAGGTGCAATTATCAAGTAGAAACCAATTCCCTTGTCGGAAAGGAATTGTGCCCTTTCATGGAGTTTCTGATAGATTGTTTCAACCTCTTCCGGTGTGAAATCCAATTGGCCTGAATAGAGAAGCCGGTTCTCTGCCTGGAACAGCCATCCATCCTTCCCGATGGTCACTTTGTCGGGGACAGGAGATTTGCCGAATAGTCCCCAAAGGATATTCCTTCCGAAGAACCGCATGATCTCCTGCCTGAAAGGGAAATGGTCGTTGTAATACGCTGTATATTGCTTGGGGAAGACATCCAGGTAGGTGATATCCAGGAAGGGTTTGGCGGCCAGGTTCCTGTTTTCCGATTCACTCACCTCAGCCTTTTCAGAATTGTCGAGTGCATCATAGAACATGGGAAAGCAGAGGAACAGCGCGAAGAGAACTGCCAGGATAATTACATATGTCCTTTTGCCCGTTTCCATGATCAGAATTGGAAGTAGATGAATGAGGTGTTTGTTTCCGACACGACGAAGAGTACCGAAAGGAGAAGGATGCCAACCACAAACAGGATCGATCCGATCTCAAACAACTGAAAGGAGACATTTCGTATAGCCAGTCGCTTCGCCCCGAATCCCTGGCTGATTTTCCTGACGGAGTTGTCCAATATCCTGGTCGATCCTGCTATAGCCAGTATCAGCGCAATGCCCAGCTGCAGGTCAAGGAATTGCAGGATTCCTGAGGAGGAAGCGGTCGGCCCTGACAAGCCTGCCATCACTCTGATATAGGTGAAGGCTTCTGCCAGTGTACCCGACCTGAAAAATATCCATGAGAGTAGTAGGAACAACAACAGGTATGCATGTTGGATAATGGGGAAGGTGCGTTTCAGGAACCGGGAGAGCCCGATTCGTTCAAATACGAGAAAAAGCCCGTGGATGAGTCCCCATCCCAGAAAGGTCCAGGCGGCTCCGTGCCAGATGCCGCAGATGACAAAGGTGACGAGCGCTGCCGGAAGATAAATCAGGTAATCGGTTTTGATGTTGAAGTACCTCTTCTTAACCAGTTTCCTCGACGTAGAGTAGGCGATGGGAAGAAAGAGGTAGTCGCGCAGCCAGAAGGAAAGAGAGATGTGCCACCGCCGCCAGAACTCATGCACTGATCGGGAGAGGTAGGGGAAATCGAAATTCTCCATAAACCGGAAGCCGAACATCCTTCCCAGTCCGATGGCCATATCGGTGTAAGCCGAAAAATCGATGTAGATCTGTAGCATGTATAGTGCAGCGCCAAACCAGGCCAAGGAGACATCCATCTGCATCAGCTGCAGCCCGAAGATCTCTGTGGTGGCTGATGACAGGGCATTTGCAATGAGCAGTTTCTTCGCCAGGCCGAGGGTAAATCGCCGGATTCCGGAAGCAAACAGGTCGATATTCGGGGATGGGTTGGCCAGTTGCGGTGCCAGCGTGCGGTACCGATCGATTGGTCCGGCAAGCAGTTGAGGAAAGAGCGAGATATAGAGCCCGAGTTGGATGAAGTTCCGTTGTTCCTCCACCTCCCTGCGTTTGACACTGATCAGGTAACTTATCGCTTTGAAGGTATAAAAGGATATCCCCAGCGGCAGGATGATGGCGTTCACCACAAGTTCATCCCACTGAAACAGGGAGGTGAGAAGGTTGACATTATCCATCAGGAAGTTGGTATACTTGAACACAACCAAAAGGAGAATGTTGGCGATGATACCCATTACAAACCACCTTTTCCGTCCCCTTTCTGCTTTTGCCTGTCCTATCAGGATGCCTGAAACATAATTGATCACGATGGAACCCAGCAGCACTGAGGTGTAGGAAAATCCTCCCCAGGCGTAAAAAATAAGACTGGCAAGAAAAAGCAGCGGTGCCTTAAACCTGTTGGCAGCGATAAAATAGAAAAAGAGCGTTAGCGGGAGGAACAAAAAAATGAATAAGAGTGAGGTGAAAAGCATCCGGGGCTAATTATGAGCCACAAAAATAGTATTTTTACCCTCTGATTGCCAACTATTCAAACCTTTTACATGACTATGAAAATCATCATACTGGGAGGCGGCCTCGTGGGAGGCCCCATGGCGCTGGATCTGGCGAAGGAGGAAGATTTCCAGGTAACGGTAGCCGACAACAACAAGGAAACCCTGCAGAAGCTGGCCGACATAAGCCGTATCAAGCCCATCCAAATGGATCTTAGCTTCCCCGAAGAGGTCACCCGGCTGGTGAGCAACTATGATATGGTGATCAATGCGGTTCCCGGCTTCATGGGTTTCAGAACCCTGAAAGCAATCATTGAGGCTGGAAAGAACGTAGTAGATATTGCCTTCTTCATTGAGGATCCGTTTGAACTGGATCAGCTTGCGAAGAAGAAAAATGTGACAGCTATCATGGACTGTGGTGTTGCTCCGGGCATGTGCAATGTGTTGATCGGTTATGCCGATCACCTGCTTGACGAAACCGACAAGGTGGCCTATTATGTGGGCGGACTTCCCCGGGTGAGGGAGTGGCCGTTTGAATACAAGGCCGGGTTCTCGCCTATCGATGTGATTGAGGAGTACACCCGACCGGCACGCCTGGTCGAGAATGGCAAACTGGTGGTGAAACCGGCTCTCTCCGATGCCGAATTGATGAATTTTCCCGGGATCGGCACGCTGGAGGCGTTCAATAGCGACGGGCTCCGCTCGCTGCTCCATACCATCAAAGCTCCCAGCATGAAGGAGAAGACTTTGCGCTACCCCGGTCATATCGAAAAGATGAAGGTGCTGCGCGAAACAGGTTTCTTCGGCCAGGATGCCATAGATATAAACGGTCAACAGATTCGCCCGATCGACCTGACCGCGAAACTACTCTTTCCGAAATGGAAGCTGAAAGAGGGGGAGGTCGACATCACCATCATGAAGGTGATCACGGAAGGGAAGAAGGACGGGAAACGCATCAGGTATACCTATGACCTTTTCGACACCTACGACCCGGTAACCCGCGTTCACTCCATGGCCCGCACCACAGGCTATACCGCAACGGTAGCCCTGCGGATGATCGCACAGGGCATCTATACCCACAAAGGCATCACGGTACCTGAATTTCTGGGAAAAAAACCGGAATGTGTAAATTTCCTCCTGGCCGGACTGAAGGAGCGGGGCGTCAACTACCGTGAGTCGATCAAACGGTTTGACGATTAAAACTCGTCAAACTTGTTCTTGTCAGGCTTTTTACCGTTTCGGAGCAGTGAATCACAGTTGAAGGTCACATCAATTTTGAAAGTCGGACGCGGGAAATCTCGTTTGTAGATCCCTGTGTTCAAGGAATCGGCATAGACTTTTTGCATGTAGAGTGCCCAAACTGGCAAGGCCATGTTGGCTCCCTGTCCCAGGGTTAGCGTACGGAAATGGGCAGCTCTGTCCTCACACCCAACCCAGATACCGGTTACCAGGTCGGGAGTGATCCCCATGAACCATCCGTCACTCTGATTTTGGGTCGTCCCGGTCTTGCCGGCAATCTCGTTGGTGAATCCGTATTTGTACTTCAGTCTGACGCTGGTGCCATATTCGACCACCCCTTTCAGCATCTCGATCATCAGGTAGGCGGTCTTCTCGCTGATGGCCTCCTGCTGTTTGGGAATGAACTGTTCCAGCACATTCCCGAATTTGTCCTCAATGCGGGTGATGAAGATCGGCTCAATCCACTGTCCTTTGTTTGGGAAGGTGCTCATGGCTCCAACCATCTCATAAAGAGATAGATCGGCTGAGCCAAGCGCAATGGAATAGACCGGCGGGATGTAACTGGTAATCCCCATCTTGTGCGCGATAGTAATCACATCCTGTGGCGAATATTTTTTCATGAGCTGACCGCTGATCCAGTTGTTGGAGTTAGCGAGTGCCCACTTCAGGGTCACCTCCTCGCCGATGAGGTCGTTACTCGAGTTCTCGGGCGCCCATTTGTCGCCGTTCCAGAGTTCGATGACCGGCTGGACGTTAGGGTAGCGTGTGCAGGGCGTCTCCCCCTCCTGGATCGCCAGGGTGTAAAGAAAGGGTTTAAAGGTAGACCCAACCTGTCGCTTGCTGAGGATCACGTGGTCGTATTGGAAATATTTGTTGTCGATGCCGCCTACATAAGCACGGATATAGCCAGTGTGAGGATCCATCGACATCAACCCGGCCTGCAGGAAAAATTTGTAATACCGGATCGAATCGAGCGGTGTGAATACCGTATCAATGGGGCCATTCCACGAGAATACCTTCATCCTGACAGGATACTGGAAATTACTGTAGATCTCCTCCTCCGAATAGCCCTCTTTTTTCAGCCGGTAGTAACGGTCGGTGCGTCGCATGGCCGAGGTCAGCAGCTTCTGGATCTCCGCACCCTCATGCCTTTCAAAAACAAAGGGAGCGTTTTTATGGCCTTTCCAGTGGCTGAAGAATGAGGGCTGAAGCTCTTTCCCCAGGTACTCCTTCACCGCCTCTTCGGCATAGGCTTGCAGGATGGTATTGATGGTGGTGTAGACCTTCAGTCCGTCGCGGTATAGGTTATAGGGCGTACCATCCTCTTTGGAATGGCTGTTGCACCATTCGGTAAGGTACATTCGCAGGTACTCCCTGAAGTAAGTTGCCAGGCCGCTGGTATGATCCTGGATCCGGTAGTTTGACATATCTATGGGCAACTCGCGCAGTGAATCGTACTCCATGCGGGAGAGGTATCCGTATTTCTCCATCTGGTTCAACACGATGTTGCGGCGCGACCAGGCACGGTCGGGGTTGCGCACCGGACTGAAAAATGTCGGAGCCTTCAGGATACCGATCAACAAGGCCGCCTCATCAGGATTGAGCTGATCGGGGGTTTTGTTGAAGTACGTCTTGGCGGCCGACTTGATCCCAAACGACATGCTTCCGAAGTCGACCGTATTGAGGTACATGGCGATGATCTCCTGCTTCGAGTAGTTGCGTTCCAGCTTCACGGCTGTCACCCACTCCTTGAGCTTCATCACGGCGAGTTCCATTTTTGTATACCTTGGCTTTCGCGGAAATAAATTCTTGGCCAGCTGTTGTGTGATGGTGCTACCTCCTCCCCTGTCGGTTCCTGTCATGATGCCAAAGATCATTCTCATGGTCGCTTTGGGATCGATGCCCGAGTGACTTTCGAAGCGGGCATCTTCGGTGGCTATCAGGGCATTTACGATATTTGGGGAGAGATCCTGGTAGTGGATATTCGATCGGTTTTCAACATAATACTTGCCTAAAAGCTTGCCATCGGCAGAGAAAATCTCGGTAGCCTGGTTGCTTTCAGGATTTTCCAGTTCCAGGAAGCTGGGGATCTTTCCAAGGAGTCCATAGCCGATCGCGACAAAGAGGATGATGATCATGACCAGTGCCAGGAGATAGGTAATCCAGAATCCCCAGATGAAGCGCCTCACTTTTTTGGAGGGGATGGTATGTTTCTTTTTTGATCCCATTCGTTTAGAATGATCTGTTAGTTGACCTTATCAATCCGGATGCCGATATCGAGGATCCCTTTTAACACTTCAACCCGCATCGCTTGTTCGAGTTCAAAGCGGTAGGTGCCCGAAACCGGTAGCTGGATGTTTGACTGAAACAAGAACCTATTAAACCGCACATTTCCAGATCCCGATCCGAGCCACTTTCCGTCGTAGTGTGCAAGCAAACACTCGATCGTATCCTTCGCTATCCGCCCATTAGGAAAGATGGTCTTCATGAAGAAAAAGAGGTTGCTGTAGGAGTAGCTGATGTCATTTCGTACATCGATATACATCGTGTAACCACACAGTGTATCTGATATAACGGTTGAAAAGTCAAGAATGTTATCCGCATGCCATCCTCCCTGATCTATTTTGATGCTCTCTTCAAAAACCCGCTGATTATTACAGGAGATGAGGAGCACCATAAGGAGCCCGGTAAGGATCAGGGATTGGGTTCGACGGATTTGGCGCATACGGGTTATGATCATTCAGCCAGGCTCATCAATGATCCATGTAACTCATTTCGTCCTGGATACCATTTTCGAAATTGGTTTTCTGTTCCGTTATATTTGAGAAATCTTCCAGTTTCGGGGGGAATTTCCCGTTCTTATTCTCTTCGATGATGAGGTTCACGTTGTTGACAGGGATAGCCATCAGATTGTGAGGATCTTTGCTGTAGGAGTACCACATCAGCTTGTTGAAGATGTCGGTTTTTTGATGGATCGCATCGCCTTTTTTTGTCTTCAGAACTGTTTCATTGCTGGGAAAATCCTTCAGGGCATCCAGGTAGACCTCATATTCATAGTTGAGGCAACACTTCAGCTTGCTGCATTGTCCGGCCAACTTCTGAGGGTTGAGTGAAAGTTGCTGAACACGGGCAGCCTGAGTTGTTACCGAATGGAACTGATTCATCCAGGTGGAGCAACAGAGTTCTCTCCCACACGACCCGATACCCCCTAAACGGCTGGCTTCCTGACGGGCACCAATCTGACGCATCTCAATCCGCACCTTGAATTCATCGGCAAGCAGTTTTATCAGCTCCCTGAAGTCGACACGGTCATCGGCAGTATAATAAAAGATCGCTTTTGTATGGTCCCCCTGGAACTCCACATCGTTGATCTTCATCGAAAGGCCAAGTTGTTCGGCGATTTTGCGCGACCGGTACATGGTAGAGGTCTCCAGATCAACTGCTGTGATCCATTTCTCTACATCGGTGATGCGTGCTTTGCGGTAAATCTTTCTGATCTCATCGGAAGCCGCATTGATGCCTTTGGCCCTGAGCTGCATCCTTACAATATCACCTGCCATGGAGACGATGCCAACATCGTGACCTGGAGAGGCCTCTACGGCAACAATATCCCCCACCTCAAGGGTCATTTCGGGAGTAAGGCGGAAAAAATCTTTCCGGCTGTTCTTAAATCTTACCTCCACTATATCAAAGAGAACATGTCCTGTTGGGATCGGAATATTTTCAAGCCAGTCGAAGGTATCGAATTTGCTGCAACGGTGCTTGTAGATATGGTCATTCTTCTGGCCTGCCCGGGGAGGTTCGCAACAGCCCCGGCTCAGAAAAGGATTCTCTACAGGTTTCGTCGATTTTATTTCGTTTTCTTCCATCACAGTGAGCGTGGAGGCAAAGGTACAAAAAAAAGGATATTGAGAGAGGGGATGTTAACCTTTGAACAAAGCAGTAATTTTCAGCGACATGTCGAGAAAGAGGGTAGGGGTATGTGCGTTTCGTTCGATGTGGAATATCGCGGTATTGAAGAGGTTATAAAATGCCGGAAGCCTTTCCTGGGTGAGGAATGGCGAAAATTTACCAATGAACTTCGTCTCCTCTGCGCCGTCATCTTGCGGAGTCGTGATATCATGCGTCAGCAGGGAGACCTGGCTGGCAATATGGAGGCCATAGAAAAGCAGGCTCTTCTGTTTCTCGCGACCGATCTTGCCGGTCTCGTTGGCAAAGGCGATCATCTCGGGGACATTACCCGAAAAGCAGAAACGCATCCAGTTCCGGAAGGTCACAAAGTGGAGCTGGTTCTCCTCTGTGGTTCCGCTCTCCTCTTTAATTGCCTTGAATTTGTGGGCTTCAGCATCAGGGATTCGGGGAAACCGAACAGGAAGGCAGCGCGACAGGATGGTGGAGATCACATGGTCGGGGTTGTCGGAGACCAGCAGAAAGAGGGTTTTTTCGGGCGGTTCCTCCAGGATCTTCAGCAGCTTGGGTGCGGCGGCATAGGTGAGCTTCTCAATCATCCAGATGATCACCACCTTGTATTCCGATTCGTAACTCTTATAGCCCAGGATCCGGTTGATCTCGGCGGCATCTTCGGTATAGATTGTTCCCTGTTTGTTTTCGATACCGATAAAGTCGTACCATTCGGGTAGTGAAACATGGTAATTGTGGCTCAGCAGGAATTCTCTCCATTCGCTGATATAGTGTTTGCTGGAAGGCTTTGAAGGCACCCGTATTGAGGTGGCAACAGGAAAGAAAAAATGAAGGTCGGGGTGGGCGAGTTTCTGATACTGGACACAGGATGGGCAGATGCCGCAGGAATCAACCCCTAAATCCCCTGAAGGGGACTTGCTCCCCTCTCCTTGAGGAGAGGGGTTGGGGGTGAGGTGGGGGTGCTGGCAGTTGATCAGCTGTGCATAGGCGATCGCCAGCGCCAGCTTTCCCGATCCTTCGGGTCCGTAAAAGAGCTGGGCATGACTTACGCGCTGGTCCTCAATGGTTTGAATCAGCTTGTGTTTGATAACCGGATCGGCAGGGATATCGGAGAATTTCATGACAAGGCAAAGGTAAGAAAATAGTTCCTCCGCAGGAACAACCTGAACCCCCGTTAACCCCTAAATCCCCTAAAGGGGACTTGCTCCCCCCTCTGGGGGGATATTCCTGCGAAGCAGAGTAAGCCCCCTTTAGGGGGTTTGGGGGCAAAAATGGGAGTTTGGGAGTTAGATGACCTTCGCGCAGATGAATTCGCGGTTCATGCGGGCGATGTTGGAGCGGGAAATCAGCTTCGGACATTCGGCTTCACAGGCATAGGTGTTGGTGCAGTTACCAAAACCCAGCTCATCCATTTTGGCTACCATTTTCTTCACCCGGTCTTTTGCCTCTATTTTTCCCTGTGGGAGTAAAGCGAACTGCGAGACTTTGGCCGAGACGAAGAGCATGGCCGAGGCATTTTTACAAGCAGCTACACAGGCGCCACAACCGATGCAGGAAGCTGCGTCCATCGACAAGTCAGACTCAACCTTCCCGATGAGGATGCTGTTGGCGTCGGGGGTACCCCCCGTATGAGCCGAAATATACCCTCCCTCCTGGATGATTTTGTCGAACGCAGTACGGTCGATAATCAGGTCTTTGATCACCGGGAACGGCTTGGCACGCCAGGGCTCGATGATAATTGTATCCCCGTCTTTAAACTTTCGCATGTGGAGCTGGCAGGTGGTGACGGCATCATCAGGACCGTGGGGACGTCCATTGATATAGAGACTGCACATCCCACAGATGCCTTCGCGGCAATCGTGGTCAAACGCAACCGGCTCTTCGTCCTTGTTGATCAACTGCTCGTTTAAAATGTCGAGCATCTCCAGGAAGGAGCAGTTGGGGGAGATCTCGTCAAGGTTATAGGTAACAAACCTGCCTTTGGCTTTGGCGTTTTCTTGTCTCCAGATCTTCAGCGTAAGTTTCATATGGTAATTCCTAATTCGTAATTCCTAATTCCTAATTCGTAATTATTTATACACCCTCTGTTTCACCTCAATCTCCTCATAAACAAGAGGCTCTTTATGCATCACGAAGTCGCCGGGGCCTTTGTATTCCCAGGCAGCTACGTACATGTAGTCTTTGTCGTTACGGAGGCATTCGCCCTCATCGGTGCGGTACTCCTCCCTGAAATGGCCGCCACAGCTTTCGTTCCGCTCCAGGGCATCCATCGCCATCAACTCGCCGAGCTCGAGGAAGTCGGCAACCCGACTGGCTTTCTCGAGCTCAACATTGAAGTCGTCGATCTTGCCGGGGATCTTCACATCTTTCCAAAATTCGGCCCGCAGCTTGCGGATCTCTTCGATGGCCAGATTCAGCCCTTCGGCATTGCGGCCCATCCCCACGTTGTCCCACATGATCTTTCCAAGGGCTTTGTGAAAATGGTCAACCGACTTCGTCCCCTTGATAGCTATCAACTTCTCGAGCCGATCTTTCACCTCCTTCTCGGTCTGAACAAACTCCTCCTTTTCGGTTGAGATCCGGGCCACCTTGATCTGGTCGGCCAGGTACTCCTGGATGGTATAAGGAAGAACGAAATAACCGTCGGCCAGTCCCTGCATCAGTGCGGAGGCTCCCAGGCGGTTGGCTCCGTGGTCGGAGAAGTTGGCTTCGCCAGCTACAAAGAGCCCTTTGACGGTACTCATCAGTTCATAGTTAACCCAGATGCCGCCCATGGTATAGTGTACTGCCGGGAAGATCATCATCGGGGTCTCATAGGGATTCTCATCCACAATCTTTTCATACATCTGGAAGAGGTTCCCGTAACGCTCTTCGATCACATGTTTTCCGAGGCGTTTGATGGCATCGGCAAAATCGAGGTAGACAGCCAGGCCGGTGTCACCTACACCATAGCCGGCATCGCACCGCTCTTTTGCAGCCCGCGACGCAACATCGCGTGGCACGAGATTCCCGAAAGCGGGATACCTACGTTCGAGGAAATAGTCGCGGTCCTCTTCCTTGATGGATTTGGGTTTTATCTCACCTTTCTGGATCTTTTCGGCATCCTCCTTGTTCTTGGGCACCCAGATCCGGCCGTCGTTGCGGAGAGATTCGCTCATCAGCGTAAGCTTCGACTGGTAGTCGCCGTGCACAGGGATGCAGGTGGGGTGGATCTGTGTAAACGATGGGTTGGCGAAAAAAGCGCCTTTCTTGAAAGCCTGCCAGACTGCGCTGGAGTTGGATCCCATGGCGTTGGTCGAGAGGTAGAAGACATTTCCGTAACCGCCGGATGCCACCACCACGGCATGTCCGAAATGCCGCTCCAGCTCGCCGCTGATAAGGTTCCGGGCGATGATGCCACGGGCTCTTCCGTCGATCATAACCACATCCATCATCTCGTGGCGGTTGTACATCTCCACTTTTCCCAGCTTGATCTGGCGGCTCAGGGCGCCATAAGCACCCAACAGCAGCTGCTGGCCGGTTTGTCCGCGGGCATAGAAGGTGCGGGAGACGAGAGCGCCTCCAAAGGAGCGGTTGTCGAGCATCCCATTGTACTCCCTGGCAAAGGGGATTCCCTGGGCCACACACTGGTCGATGATGTTGTTGCTCACCTCGGACAGCCTGTAAACATTGGCTTCGCGGGAGCGGTAGTCACCACCTTTAACAGTATCGTAGAAGAGGCGGTAGATGCTATCGCCGTCGTTCGGATAGTTCTTTGCTGCGTTGATCCCTCCCTGGGCGGCGATGCTGTGGGCACGCCGCGGAGAATCCTGGTAACAGAAGATTTTCACATTGAATCCCAGCTCTGCGAGAGATGCTGCTGCTGAGGCTCCGGCCAGGCCGGTTCCTACTACGATCACATCCAGCTTGCGCTTGTTTGCCGGGTTTACAAGGTTTTGGTGCGCTTTGTAATGGGTCCACTTTTCTGCCACCGGGCCCTGCGGTATCTTTGAATTTAATTCTGTCATGATGCCTAACTGAAGATTAAAAAATAGAGAGGTATGATCATGTATCCCAGCGGGACCACAATCGAAAAAACCGTTCCGAACCCCTGGATCCAGGGGGTGTATGTCTTGTGCTCCAGCCCCAGTGTTTGAAAAGCTGCCCCAAAAGCATGGTTCAGGTGAAACGCCAGCACTACCATCAGCACCAGGTAGAGGAAGGCATAGAATGGCTGCATAAAGAGCCAGCGGGCGGTCTCATAAAAGTCGGGCTCACCCCCCTCGAGCAGCGGTAACGGGCTCTCGACAAATCCTAGCTTGATGAAATAGAAGTTCATGAAATGGATGATCAGGAAGATCAGGACGATGCCTCCGGTATAGATCATATACTTGCTGAGGAATGGTGTGGTGGATTTGTTGCTGACCTTGTATTGTATGGGTCGCGATATCCAGTTCTTCACCTGAAGGATGATTCCCAGGATGATATGAACGACAAACCCTCCAAAAAGTACGATCTCAAAGACCTTGACAATATAGTTGGTTCCCATGAAATGGGCCGCTGCATGAAACCATTCACCTCCGTCGGAACGCAGGAGACAGAGGTTGATTCCAAGATGTACCACCAGGAACACCATCAGGAACAAACCCAGTAGTGCCATCCATATCTTTTTGGTGATGGATGAGAAATGAAGGAAAGATGAATTCATTGATGTAGGATTATTAGAGATGATGAACAAATTTAGATGATAATTTTTGTACCTTCGACACCTCGAACCTATTTTATCAATATTTTAAATCAATCTAAATTATGTTTCCATCAAGCATTTACAAAGACAGAAGAAACCGCCTGAAAAACGAAATTCAGGGTGGATTGATCTTTTTCCCCGGCAATCAGGAGGTTTCATTCAACTACCCAGCCAATACATATGCTTTTCGTCAGGACAGCACCTTCCTCTATTTTTTCGGTTTGGATCAGCCAGATCTGGCTGGCATAATGGATCTTGACACCGGCAAGGATATCCTTTTTGGGAATGATATTGAGATTGGCGACATCATCTGGATGGGCAGGCAGCCCTCTATGAAAGATCGCGGCGAACAGATCGGCGTAGAGGAGACTCTTCCGATGAGCAAGCTGGCAGAGAATTTGCAGAACGCCCTTACATCCGGTCGAAAGATTCATTATTTGCCACCCTACCGGGGGGAAACTGTGATTCAGATCTCGGAACTTCTTGGAATCCCTCTATCCGGTATCCAGAATCAGGCATCCGATGAGTTGATCAGAGGGGTTGTAAAACTTCGGATGAAAAAGGACCAGCTGGAGATCCAGGAGATGGAAAGCATGGTGGATGTTGCTTACCTGATGCACACAACGGCCATGAAAATGGCCCGGCCCGGAACCATCGAAAAAGAGATCGCCGGCACCATTGAAGGGATTGCTCTCTCTTATGGATGTGGTGTTTCGTTCCCGGTTATCCTTACCATTAACGGACAAACGCTCCACAACCATTACCACGGTAATATGCTGGTACAAGACAAGATGCTGGTCATCGATGCCGGAGCCGAATCGGAATACCACTATGCCAGCGATATCACCCGAACCGTGCCTGTTGGCGGAGAGTTCTCACAACGACAAAGGGAGATCTACGACATCGTGCTAACGGCCAACATGGCTGCCATCGAGGCTGTCAAACCAGGAGTTCCTTTTCGCGATATCCATCTGATGGCGGGCAGGGTGATTGCCGGCGGACTCATCGATCTGGGGATCATGAAAGGGAATGCGGATGATGCCGTTGCTGCCGGAGCGCATACGATGTTCTTCCCGCACGGACTGGGTCATCCGATTGGACTGGATGTGCACGACCTCGAAGGGGTGGGAGAGGGATATATAGGCTACGACAACGAGATACAGCGCAGTAAGGAGTTCGGACTGGGGTTCCTGCGTTTTGGGCGGAGACTTCAGGAAAATTTTGTGATGACGATCGAACCGGGCCTCTATTTCATTCCCGAACTGATCGACATTTGGAAGGCCGAAGGCAAATACATGGATTTCATCAACTACGACGTGGTGGAGACCTACAAAGATTTCGGCGGAATCCGAATTGAAGACGATGTGCTTGTCACCAACAAAGGATACCGGGTATTGGGCAAGCCCATTCCGAAGACAGTTGACGAGATAGAGGAAATTATGAGGGTACCATAACCCCTAAATCCGCGTTTGCTTCGCTTTGCGATTACCCCTAAATCCCCTAAAGGGGACTTGCTTCGCGAACAGCGAACAGCGAACAGCGAACAGCGAATGAAATCGATTAAAATCCGCGGGAAAAAGATCACATTCACCGATACCGGTGAAGGTCCCTGTTTGGTTCTTCTCCATGGGTTTACCGAATCATCAGCCATTTGGAACCGGTTTGTCCGAAAACTCTCTACTGAATTAAGGGTGCTGACGATTGACCTGCCCGGTTTCGGCCAGAGCGATTGCCTGGCTGAAGTCCACTCAATGGATTTAATGGCGGATATTGTTAAAAGAGTGCTTCTGAACAGGGGTGTCAGGCAGTGTGTGATGGCCGGTCACTCCATGGGCGGCTACGTGGTTCTTGCCTTTGCCCGTCTCTACCCAAAGATGCTGAAAGGGATTTGCCTGTTCCACTCCCATCCGTATGCCGATACGCTGGAAGGACGCATAAATCGCGACAGGGCCATCGAAGTAGTAAAGGCCGACAAGTTCAACTTCATCCTGCAGTTCATTCCGACCCTCTTCCCCGATGGAACGGAAGAAAAATACAAGAAGCAGATCGGCAAGCTTATCGCCGAAGCCTCAGGCCTCAGCAAAGAGGCGATCATTGCAGCCATGATCGGGATGAAGGAGCGGAAGGATGCCGTTGCAATCGTGAAAGACCTGAATATTCCGGTACTCTTTATCCTCGGGATGAAAGATACCAAGATCCCGACCCAACGTGCCGGAGAGATAATCCTCCTCCCGAAACACTCCGAATCACTGATCCTACAGGATGTAGCACATATGGGGTTTTACGAAGCCCCAAAGGTGACCCTCGGGACGCTGGGAGATTTTACGGCAAGATGCTGGGGAACAAAATAGCGAGAGGCGAGAAGCGAGAAGCTCATTATACATGATTTCATGAAAAAAGATTCAAGTAAAACCGGACTCTTTTTCGGATCCTTCAACCCAATCCATCTCGGGCACCTGATGATCGCCAGCTACATGATCGAGTTCACCGACATCCAAGATGTGTGGTTTATCATCTCTCCGCACAATCCGCTCAAGGAGAAATCGACGCTCCTGCCCGATGTCAACAGGTTGTATATGGTCAACGTGGCGGTGGAGGACGAGCCCCGGTTCAAAGCCTCCAACATCGAATTCCACCTGCCGCAACCCTCCTATACCATCGATACGCTGACCTATATCCAGGAGAAATACTCCACGCACGAATTTGTCCTGCTTGCCGGTGCCGATATCCTCCCCAGCTTCCACAAGTGGAAAAACTGGGAGCAGCTCCTTTCCCAGTACAAATTTTACATCTACCCCCGTTGCGAGGAGTCGCGCCACAGGCATGACGACGAGGCAACTCCTTCAGCCAACCAGGCAAACACTATCTATTCCCACCCCTCCCTGACCTTCATCCCGGCTCCCAGGGTTGAGATCTCCGCCAGCTTCATCCGCAACAGCATCCGCGAAGGCAAAGACATGCAATATTTCCTGCCGGCAAAAGTGTGGAAGTATATTGATGAGATGGGATTTTACAGGTTGGGCTAAAGCCCATAATCTAAGTGATGCCTTTTACCCGTCAGCTAAAGCAGACGGTAATTCATAATCCAGTATCCAGCATCTAGTATCCAGCATCTAGCATCCACACCCGCACCAACTCCTCCACCTCCTTTGTTGCTCTGGCAAGGTCATCGTTGATCACGATGTTGTCGAACTGCCGGGCGTAGGTCAACTCTTTTTCCGCTTTTGCCAGGCGTTTACCGAGGCTCTCCTCGTTGTCGGTTCCCCTTTTCCGGAGCCGTTCTTCCAGTATAGTGAGCGATGGGGGCTGGATGTAGATTGCCAGGGCCGACGGACCGAACCAGATCTTCAGGCTGATGGCTCCCACCACGTCGACGTCGAACAGGGGCACCTTCCCCTCCTGCCTGAGTCGCTCCATCTCCGACTTCAGTGTTCCGTAATAACTTCCCGGGTAGACCTCCTGCCACTCCACAAATTCATTCCGTTGGATCCTGTTCCTGAATTCATCGACAGTGAGAAAATGGTAATCCACGCCGTCAACCTCCTTGTCTCGTGGTGGGCGGCAGCAGGCGGAGACGGAGAATCCGAGTTGCGGGAACCGCTCCATCAGGTGGTGGACGATAGTGGATTTTCCGGCGCCCGAAGGGGCGGAGATGATGATCGCCTTAGGGGTCATAAAATATTTAAAAGTTGTTCCTTGATCTTCTCCAGTTCGTCTTTCATCTGCACCACGATTTGCTGGATGCCAGCGTGAGAGGCTTTGGAACCCAGGGTATTGATCTCACGACCGATCTCCTGGCAAACAAATCCCAGCTTCTTGCCCTGCGACTCACTTCCTTTCAGTGTATCAAGGAAATAATCGCAATGTTTTCTCAACCTCACTTTCTCTTCCGTGAAGTCCATCTTTTCGAGGTAGTAGATCAGTTCCTGCTCAAAACGGTTCGAATCGGCCCGGGCGGCGCCATTGGTTGCCAGAAATTGGTCCAGCGACTTCTGGAGGTTGTTGCGGACCATCTCCTTGCGCTCCCCGTCCAACGGTTCTACCGAATCGAGCAGTGAGAGGATGGTATCAATACGCTTTACCATGTCGTCGTGAAGCACTTTCCCCTCTGTCTCACGAAACTTTTCTACCGCTGCCAGGGCTTTTTCCAACTCTGAGCGTATCATTTCCCACTGCGTGGGATCAATCTCTTCGCGATCCGATTGCAAAACATCAGGCATCCGCATCACCATGGGAAGTAATCCCTCCGGATTCTCTTCCCTGAACTCCCGCTGGAGCTCCTTCAGGGCTTCGAAATACTGATGTGCTAGCGCTTTGTTCAGTTTAAAGCTCGGCGTATCTCCCGTGGATTCAACTGAAATAAAGAGGTCGATCTTGCCACGCTGGAGCGAAGAGAGGATGTTTCTGATATCCAGCTCCTTCTCGCGAAACCAGGAGGGGATCTTCACATTCAGGTCAATCCCTTTGCTGTTCAGCGACTTGATCTCAATGGTAATCTGTTTCCCGGGAAGCTCGGCCACCGCTTTGCCATATCCGGTCATCGATTTGATCATGTCATCCAATTTCGGACAAAGCTACAAAAATTCATTACTTTTTTATACTTTTGGGTAGCCGTTGATTTTGAGAATTTTATCCCTTCAGCTGTGATGAAATACCTGGTTATTGATGATGCTTTAAAGTTGTACAACCTGATGCTCAATGATATAGAGACGGCGTCATCCTATATCTACCTCGAGACCTACAAATTTTCCAACGACCATATGGGAGTCAAGTTCAAGGATGCACTCACCCGGAAAGCCCGGGAGGGGGTTACGGTAAAGGTGCTGATTGACTCCTGGGGGCGGGGTCCGGTATCCGAATCATTTTTTACCGAACTCATCGAACTGGGCGGGGAGGTGAAGTTTTTCGAGAAGATCAAGATAAGCTCCGACCTCTTCACCCGCGGACACCGACGCGATCACCGTAAGATTTTGGTCATCGACGACGCGATCTCCTACATCGGCTCGGCCAACATCACCGGATACAATCTCAACTGGAGGGAGCTGGTGCTTCGGTTCAAAGGGGAGATTACCCCTGTATTCAGGAAAATATTCGAGCAGAATTTTGAAGCATTCAATCCTTACTATATCAAGGATAAACGCAGTTACAGTCAAACGATGAAGTTCGGGGACTACGAGATCGTCCGCGATGTCCCCTCCATCCCGCTACAGCGCCTCAAGAAAAAGTATACCCAGCTCATCCGCAGTGCTAAGAGCAGTGTACTGATCGAAACCCCCTACTTCCTGCCCGGCTTTTTGTTGCGAAAAGCCTTGATGGATGCCGGAAAGCGGGGAGTGAATGTACGGGTGATCATGCCCAGGCATTCCGATGTGCGGATGGTGGACATCCTCCGGAACAAATACTTCGGGATGATGCACAAGAGCAACGTTGAGCTCCTCTTTTATACGCCGCATAACCTACACGCGAAGCTGATGATCATCGATCAGAAGGTTTTTTCCATCTCATCGGCCAACTTCGATTACAGGAGCTTCCGCTATCAGTACGAAATTACCCTGATCGGCTATGAGCCGGAGATACTCAAGCAGCTCGACGCCCATGTGAAAGAGACCCTTCGCCATTCGGAACCATTTGATTACCATCGGTGGATGAACAGACCCAAGATCGAAAAGATTTTTGAATACATCCTGCTGCCGTTCAGACACCTTTTCTAGGGTTTCGGGTTTATAGTTTCGAGTTTCGGGTTTCCTAATTTCCTAATTTCCTACTTTCCTAATTTCGTCTTGCGTCTCACGTCTCACCTCCCTCGTCTTCCCCGTCACCAGGTAGACACCGGCAAAGATGAGCACAGCTGCCACCACTTTTGGAAGCGTAATGCGCTCCATCCCGATCGATACGGAGGATACCGCAGCGAGGATGGGCTGGAGGTAAGTGTAGTAGCTGACGGCTGTGGGGGAGAGGATGTTAAGCGAGTAGTTGATCATCAGGTAGACCAGGAAGGTGGTGAGGACGATGATGTAAAAGAGGGCGCTCCAGGCGTACCAGTCGAAGTTGGCAAATGAGATATCAAGCATCGACCGGGCCGATATCGGGATCACGAAGAGGAAACCGAAGAAGGAGACCCATTTCAGGATGGTTACCGTATGGTATTTCACCAGCAGGGGCTTGAGGAGTACCAGATATAATGAGTAGCACGCCATATTGAGCGTTACCAGGATATTTCCCCAGGCCGTTTGTCCTCCAAACTGCATGTGTCGTCCCCAGAGGATCAGAATCAGGGCGCCCGACATCCCGAGAAGGATGCCGCCGGTTTTACGGATGGTCACCTTCTCGCGGAGGATGATGCTGGCCAGGATGAGCACCATGATGGGGTTGGTGACATGGATGATGGAGGCATCAACTGGGGTGGTGAGATTGAGCCCGGCATAAAACAGGGCAATATTGAGCGTGAATCCCACGAGGCCACAAAGTGCCAGCATCAGCAGGTCGCGGCGCTCCACCTTCTCGCGGACGAAGAGTCGCTGAAATGCCCAGAAGAGGATCACGGCTCCCAGAAGCCGGATGAAGACCATCTGCCAGGGAGTGAGGTAGGCAGGCATCATGCTTTTGGCGATGCTGTAATGGAGTCCGAAGATGACCGCGACCCCAAGCATGGAGAGGTGCGCTTTGACGATCCGCGACATGGGCAGAAATTTGGGATAAAAGTAGGGAAATATTGCCCCCAAACCCCAGATTAACCCCTAAATCCCCTGAAGGGGACTTGCTCCTCCTTTCAGGAGGATATTACTGCGAAGCAGAGTAAGCCCCCTTCAGGGGGTTTGGGGGTATACCTGTCATTTTGACACTACGAGCCTTTTTTTTACGTATCTTGATCCCCGGTATAAAAATTGAACAATCAGGGAAAAAGCAATATATTTATAAAAAATAAGGAGGACCACATAATGGCAATTATCAGAAGGCATCAGAAGAATCCGCTGGCCGATATCGTGTCAAACTTTTTCGATGCCGATTATGCCGATTTCTTTGGCAAACGTGCCTTCGATCCCTCAGCAAATATTATTGAAAAAGCGAACGGTTTTGAGCTGGAGATTGCTGCTCCGGGATTGAAAAAAGAGGATTTCAACATCAACCTCGAGAATTCAGTTCTCACGATCTCTTCAGAGATTGAAGATGAAAAGCGTGAAGAGGGGAAAGTTTACACGCGCAAGGAGTTTTACTACGGTTCGTTCAGCCGCTCTTTCACGCTGCCCAAATCTGTCGATGCCGACAAGATCAAAGCCGAATACATTCAAGGCATCCTGAAGGTAGACCTTCCGAAACGCGAAGAGGCTTCACTGGAAAACAAAAAGGAGATCAAGATCTCCTAAGTTGGTACTACCCGCAGTGTAAAAACATGTTCACCAGCTTGATCACCTCTTTTTCGCTTTCGCGGATGTCGCGGCGAAGGTGCTGGTCGTCGAAGTTCTTTAGCTTGCCAATGATGCCGTCGATGATCTTTTTCGGGAAGACTCCTTTTGCCTGGTAGATGGCGCGTTGTGACTGCAGTGCTTCGGCCGATTCCCAGCAGGAGGTGGGGAGGTGCTCCAGCTCGTCGGCTCTGTTTTTGAACTTGTCGTCGAAAATATTGACGTCGACATAGGTCTTTTCAGCGAATTCCAACGCATTTTTCATCTCCAGCCCATGTCGGGCAGCAACGGCCAGACCGGCGCAGAGGAGATAGACATCGGCCGACCCATCAGGGCAACGGAATTCCACGGTTTGTTTGTCGCTGAAGCTATAATCACTAACAGCTTCCAGGGGGTTGGCATCGTGCAGCATATTCCCCTGTGATCCGGTCCACCCTAATGGAACGCGAACCAGCACTGAGCGGTTTCTGTCGCCCCAGCAGATGTTTGTAGGCGCCTCCTGATGCGGTACCAGCCGAAAATAGGAGGTAGGAATGGTATTCCCAAAAGCGGTGAGGGACCGGGCCATGGTGAGGTATCCCGCGATCGCCTTTCGTGCCGGGTCAGAGAGTTTTCCCTTATCAAGCATTATACTCTTACCATTCTTCAGCAAACGGGTGTGGACGTGCATCCCGCTACCGGCTTTGCCGGTTGTGATCTTGGGAGCAAAGGTGACTGTAACCCCATACTTGTAGGCCAAAGAGCGGAGAATCCATTTCGCGATGAGCAACTTTTCGGCGGCATCTTCCAGCCTCACCGGTGTGAACTCAATCTCATTCTGCTCATAAAGCAATCCCGATTCGGTAAAGGTACCAACTTCCGAGTGCCCGTATTTGATGAAGCCACCACAGTGTGCAATTGCCTGCATGGCTTCTGTGCGGAGCCCTTCCCACTTGCAGAAGGGGGAGGATTCGTGATAGCCCCGCTGGTCGGCTGCTTCATACAGCGGGTCTTTTTCGCTGATGACATAATACTCCAGCTCACCCATCACCTCAAAATCGAAACCGGTTACGGCTTTTAGCGACTGGTGTGCCTTGCGCATGATGTATTCGGGCGAACTCTCAAACGGATTGCCGTCCTTGTCGTAATAGGAACAGAGGATGTCGAGCGTGGGAATCTCCGAGAAGGGGTTGACAAACGCCGTGCGGTAACGCGGAATCACATAGAGATCGGACGATCCGGCTTCCACGTAATGCGGGAAGAGACTCGACCCGTCAACACGTTCACCTGCGCTGAGGATATTCTCCAGGTGCTCGCGGCTCTTGATGATGAAATTGAGCGTCTTCAGCCGGCCATCGGCTCCGGCATACCGGAAGTTTACCATCTGGATTCCATGGGCTTCGATAAAACGAATCAGATCCGCCCGGGTAAAATCGTCGGAAGGTTTGTCGAGGTATCGAATCAGCGGGTTGGGATTCAGGACTACAGCGTCGTTCATAACAGGTGGTTTCTTATCATTTGAGGGGAGTACAAAAGTAAGAATTTTATATTATTTTTGAACCATGGCACCATCGTTGAATGAAGTCATCTTCTTCTCCCTCTTTTTGCTCTTCATATTCCTGATGCTGGCACTCGATTTGGGCGTGTTCAGCAAGAAGGCGCATAAGCCGGGTTTTAGGGAGGCCCTCTTGTGGACAGCTACATGGGTGATGATCTCACTCCTGTTTTATGGATTTCTTTACCATTTCGGGAACATCCTGCACGGATTGGACTCGGCGGATGCCGTAGTAGCAAAGGTCAGCGAATACCGTCATCCCATCAAGCTTTTCGCTGGAATCTCCGATGAGGTGGCCATTGGTTTGTACAACCGCAATCTTGCCCTCGAGTACCTTACCGGCTATCTGATCGAGTATTCCCTTTCTGTGGATAATGTGTTTGTGATCATCCTGATCTTCCTCTCCTTCAATGTGAAGCAGATGTACTACAAGAAGGTCCTCTTCTGGGGAATCCTGGGAGCGGTGGTGATGCGCTTCATCTTCATCTTTGCTGCCAGTGCGTTATTGCACTATTTTGAATGGCTGTTCGTTGTTTTCGGCGCATTGTTGATTATCCTGGGAGCAAAGATGGGCTACGATTTTATCTTTCACCGGCACAAAAAGACCATCGACACCGAGCATCACCCGGTCGTTCGGTTTGCCTCCCGCTGGTTCTCCGTGACACGGGAAGATCACGGCGAGAAATTCTGGGTGAGGCATCAGGGAAAACTGGTACTCACACCCCTTTTTCTGGTTCTGCTTATCATTGAGTTCACCGATGTGTTGTTTGCCGTTGACTCTGTGCCGGCGGTATTCTCAGTGACGAAAGATCCTTATATCGTCTTCTTCTCCAATATTTTTGCTATCCTTGGATTGCGCTCCCTCTTTTTTCTGCTGATGGATGTCATGAATCGCTTCGAAACGCTTAAAGTTGGCCTGGCCGTGCTGCTTGCCTTTGTAGGGGTGAAAATGATCCTGAATCACTTCCAGCTAATGCCTCTTACTACACAACAATCCCTGCTGATTATCCTTGGCATCCTAGCTGCAAGTATCTTATCATCCATTGTGCTTAACCTGTTCCGAAAAAAAACAAGTAAACCAGATTAAATCCAACTCCTTGAAAAAGAAAGAGCAAGAGATACTGGAGAACCAGGAGATTGAGATCAGGCTGCTGATAGAGGCACTCTACCTGAAGTATGGATTTGATTTCCGGAATTACTCGCAGGCCCACCTCAAGCGCCGGATACTGAATCGTTTTAAGATTACAGGGTTGAACACCATTACCGAGATGACCCACAAGGCGATCTATGATAGTGAGTTTACAGATCAGATCCTGATGGATCTCTCCATCACGGTAACCGAGATGTTCAGGGACCCCAGCTTCTACAAGGCGTTACGGCAAAGTGTGCTGCCCGTGCTCAGGACCTATCCTCATGTGAAGATCTGGCATGCCGGGTGCGCCAGCGGCGAGGAGGTATACTCCATGGCGATCATGTTGAAAGAGGAGGGGCTTTTGCATAAGACACAGATTTATGCAACCGATTTCAACCCGACGATCATCCGGTATGCAAAAAGAGCGGAGTATCCCTTCAGCCGTATCAAGGAGTTTACGGTGAGCTACCAGAAAGCTGGCGGCAAACGCTCCTTCTCCGACTACTACACAGCTGATGATGAGACCGCCAAACTCCACGATTCACTACGGAACAAAATCGTTTTTGCCAATCATAACCTGGTAACCGACGGTGTTTTCGCAGAGATGAACCTGGTTGTTTGCCGGAATGTGCTGATTTATTTCGACAGGCAGCTTCAGGACAGAGTGATCGACCTTTTTAAGGAATCACTAGCCGGAGGTGGGTTTCTCTGTCTTGGTTCAAAGGAGAATCTGCAATTTTCATCTCATTATCATTCATTTGAACCGGTTGTTGAACAGGAAAGAATCTATATTAAGAAATATTCTTCGTAATTTTATACGTTGATGGGAACGATAAGATCTTATCAGGCAGTTGTAATCGGATCGTCGGCAGGTGGACTAAATGCCCTGAAGACGATCTTCATGGCGCTTGACAAGCACTTCCCGTTGCCGGTGATTATTGTACAGCATGTGAGTCCTGCTGCCGATAACTACCTGGCTACTTTTCTCAACAGCTTGGAGAAGATCAGGGTGAAAGAAGCTGATGAGAAGGAGATCCCGCAGGCAGGTGTTGCCTACATAGCGCCTCCGAACTACCATCTGCTGATGGAACACAACGGTTCGTTCACGCTTACGGTTGAAGAACGGGTTAACTATGCCAGGCCGTCGATTGATGTGTTGTTTGAAACGGCGGCAGAAACATACGGGGATGGTTTGATCGGAATCATCCTAACGGGGGCAAACAACGATGGAAGTGTCGGGCTTAAAAAGATCAAAGATCTGGGAGGTACTGCTATCGTGCAGGATCCCGACGAAGCGGAGTCGGATACAATGCCCAGGGCGGCGGTGGAAATAGCGAAGCCCCATCATGTGCTTACATTGGAAGAGATTGCAAATTTCTTGAACTCATTGATATGAATGTGAAACCAAAAGTTCTGATTGTAGATGACAGGGTGAAGAACATCATCGTCCTGGAAGAGATGCTTGCCGACCTGGATATCGAGTTGGTTCGCGCCACTTCGGGCCCGGAGGCGATAGAAAAAGCAAATAAAACCGAATTCGCCCTCATGCTGATGGATGTCAGGATGCCAGGAATGGATGGTTTTGAGACAGTGGCGAAGATCCGCAAAGATCCGCAGAACGAACTGATCCCGATCATTTATATCACTGCCTTTTACAACGAGGATTACTACCGTGTAAAAGGGATCAAGACGGGCGCTGTCGATTTCATCACCAAACCCATTATCCCCGACATACTCATCGGAAAGGTATCGGTGTTTATGAAGATCTACAAGCAGCGGAAAAACCTGGAGGAGGAGATTGTCTGGCGTGAGCGCATTGAGAAGGACCTGAAAAAAGCCAAGGATCTGGCCGAGGATGCCACACGGGCCAAGCAGAAGTTCCTCTCCACCATGAGCCACGAGATCCGTACACCACTTAACGCCATCATCAATACAGTAAACCTCCTCCGTGAAGAGGAGCCCCGGGAAGATCAGCAAGAGAATATAGATATCCTGAAGTTCTCGTCCGATAACCTCCTGCAGATTGTCAACGATATCCTCGACTACTCCAAAATTGATGCCGGAAGGATTGAGTTTGAGAAGGTGGAGTTTGAGATGCGCAAGCTGATGACAGGGGTCAAGCACAGCTTTGATTATGAGGTTAACAGGCGAAACCTGGCACTGGAGATTATAGTTGATGAGAGTACCCCGCCTGTCGTGCTGGGCGATTCGAACCGGCTCACCCAAATCCTGATCAACCTGGTAGGCAATGCTGTGAAGTTTACCGAAAAGGGAAACATAACCATTGTGGCAAAACCAATCAAAACTGTGAACGGCCAGATTGATGTCGAATTCTCTATCACCGACACCGGTATTGGCATCCCGGAAGATAAAATGGAGGTCATTTTCGAGAGCTTTACCCAGGCAAGTTCATCTACCACGAGGAAATACGGAGGTACCGGACTTGGTTTGGCCATCACCAAAAAGCTGGTGGAGATGCAGGGAGGCGGGTTGACCGTGAAGAGCAAGGTTGGCAAGGGAAGCACCTTCTCGTTTACCCTCCCATTTCTGGTTAGCGACAAGACCCATGTGGAGGATGATATACACCTGACATCCACCTTTCACAGCCTGAAAGGTTTGAGGGTGCTGGTTGTGGAAGATAACCTTGTGAACCAGAAGATCGTGTCGAAGTACCTGGCGAAATGGGAGGCCGGCACCGAAATTGCCGAGAACGGCAAAGTGGCTGTGGAGATGGTGGCGAAGAACCATTACGACGTAGTGCTGATGGACCTGCACATGCCCGAGATGAGCGGCTACGAGGCTACGCTGAAGATCAGGGCGATGAAAGATGACTATTACAAAGACCTTCCTATTATAGCGCTCACCGCTTCCGTCTTTTTGGAGGACCGCGAGAAGATCTTCCAGTTTGGCATGAGTGGCTTCATCACTAAGCCATTTAATCCAAAGGAGTTGTTTTGGACGATATCGCCGTTTTTGAAGAAGAGGTAACCCCTAAATCCCCTGCTTACCCCTAAATCCCCTAAAGGGGACTTACTCGCTTCGCGATAGTTCCTCCCCTTCAAGAGGAGGTTAAGAGGGGTCATCCCACGTAGTGGGTGTAAGCCCCCTTTAGGGGGTTTGGGGGTTGAAAAGCATGCTTGCTGCCTGATACGGATTTAATGTCCCTTCCCTCACCTTTTTTTCCAGCTCCAGAATTTGTTTCCTGATGGCTTTATCGTTGTAGAATCGTTCTTTCAGTTTCTCTTCAATTGCTTGTTGGAATACCAACCGGTTTTGGTTGGTGCGGTTTTGCTGGAAGTGGCCGTGCTGAATCATGGCCGTGCAGAATTGTTCGACAATCTCCCATACCTGTGGAATTCCGTCGCCAGTGCGTGCCGAGCAGGTATCTACCACAGGCATCCAACCCGTTGGGGCAGGGGGGAAGAGGTGAAGCGCATTGGTATAATCTTTGGCGGCAATCTTTGCCCTTGTGATGTTGTCGCCGTCGGCTTTGTTGATGATAACGGCGTCGGCCATTTCGATGATGCCGCGCTTGATTCCCTGCAGTTCGTCACCTGCGCCGGCCAGCATCAGCAGGAGGAAAAAGTCGGTCATTGACTTTACTACTGTCTCCGATTGCCCTACACCAACTGTCTCCACGAAAATCACATCAAAACCGGCCGCTTCGCAGAGGTAGATTGTTTCCCTTGTTTTTCGTGCTACCCCGCCGAATGACCCGGAGGATGCCGACGGGCGGATGTAGGCATTGGGATCGACAGCCAGGCTCTCCATGCGTGTTTTATCACCGAGGATACTCCCCTTGGAGATGGCGCTGCTGGGATCCACGGCGAGGACCGCCAGCTTGTGCCCGCGTGCCGTAAGGTGCTTGCCGAGGGATTCGATGAAAGTGGACTTGCCTACGCCGGGAACCCCGGTGATACCGATACGGATGCTGTTGCCAGTTGCCAGTTGGCAGTTGGCAGTTGACAGAATAACTTTGTCCTTCGTACTTCCAACTTCCAGTTCTAACTTCTGACTTCTAACTTCTGACTTTGAATGCCGCAGGCATTCTCTAATGATTTCTTGCGCCTGGAGCTGGTGATCAGGGCGGTTGGATTCGACGAGGGTGATGGCTTTGGAGAGGATGGTGCGGTTGCATGAGAGGATGCCTTCTACATATTGTGATGAGGTGATGGGGTGATGGAGTGATGGAGTGATGGGGTGATGAAGAGAGTTTTTAGATTTAAGTTTATTGATAAGTTCTTCGTTGACGTTGGAGGGTTGTTCCACGCCGGGTTGAATGTTTAGGGCTGATTTGCGGAGTTTTTGTTTCAAGTTACAAAGATACCATATCTTTAAAATCTCCGGACATTTTCCTTTTCGGGAGAAAATTTGTATTTTTGCCGCCCTTATCCTCTCCGTAGCTCAGCTGGCAGAGCAATTGACTCTTAATCAATGGGTCGTAGGTTCGAGCCCTACCGGGGAGACTTGATAATCAACCACTTACAAAGACAAAGTAAGTGGTTTTTTATTTCCGGCCAGATTCCGGCCAGGTTTTGTAGAAAAATCACACAATTTCAATAAATGAACCTCACCTGAAATAAGGAAAGGTTACCAGATTGGAAGAACCGGTGCATCTGACCACCTTGAACCGATTTACTGACCAGCTTTGGCCACCGTTCTAATCGGTGGTAATTCACCCGACCTTAGTGCAACCGTTGCTCAAAATGACCACTCCAAACCGATTTGAAGTGACCTTGAAAGGTTTCTTCATTTGAATCAATCAAATTTGAGAATAGTAAACTGTTCCATCATTGAATTTGTAATTTCTGTTGGCGAAAAAGGATCGAAAGTCCCAGCTTCACCAATTTTTGTATATTTTTTGATGACAAAGGGTAATCCATTTGACATAAATAACTCTTGTTCATCACATATCTGGAAATGGAGGTGTGGTTCTGTAGAATTCCCCGAATTGCCCAGCAATCCAATCGGGTCGCCCTCCTTAACCACATCCCCTTGTTTAACTAAAAATGAATTTGGAACACAGTGGCAATAAACAGCAAACCGTTCGCTTCCCATGCTGAGAATAACATAATTTCCTCCATATTCATCAATAGAATTGAATTGCACATCCCTTGCATCACCGGAGTTTTCAGGCCGACCGTCTTTAAGTGACACAATTGTACCATCTGCTACTGAAAATAATGTATCCTTATAATTAAAATAGGATTCGTTTATTTTCGGATCACCAACATGTGTTACCTGGTCTTCGTTCAACTGCAAGTTGTCAAACGCATATCTTTCTGCGGTCCCTATTATACCCTGTGCAAAAAACATTGCATTAAAATGATAACCAAGGGTAGACTGGTTTATAAACAACCAGTTTGTTCCTTTTACCGGCGAGGAGATTGCGAAGGGAGTTTCGTTTTTTCTGGGAGAAAACAGTCCTCCTTCCACTATAACCTCTTTGTTCTGTATGGTATCTTTAAAGACAAACCGATGCGAAACATTGGTTGGAACGGGTTGTCCCAACAGGATTGGAAGTTGTATTGAAAGGTAATAACTGGTTATTTTATCATACGTAAGAAATGGAATTCCAGACAAAGGGTCATGATAGATTAGCAGGTTATCCGTTCCCTCGATTTTCAATAATTCAGTTTTTGTGACGTCATCCAGTATAACGATCTGCTGCAATTCAAGACCATCTTTTGTGAATTCCCATGTTTTCAGGGTGTAACCGATGCGTAAATATTTTTCAGTTTGATAAGGAACATCGTTGATAATCACTTCCAGTTTATTCGGTTGAGGTTCAATCGGTTTACCCTTTTTACATCCTATACTAAGGATGGATAAAAGCACTAATGTGCCAAATAAGAATTTTGTTTTCATAGTGGGATTCGAATTAATTGTGATACAAATATATTAATGTTTTAAATGATCTCAATCAGGATATCTTTAAAACATTTTGGTTGGACAAGCCGACGGTGTTGGCCACCCCAGGCTGATCGGAATAGACCAGTTTAGATGTATTTATATCAGACGTATACGGTGGTCACTTTGGATCGGCCAAGAGGGGTCAGATGCCTTGGTTCTTCCAATTTAGAACCATTCCTAAGATGTGCTTTGTGCCCTGAAAACCAGATCGAACATCCGGTTTCTATCGTATATTCCTTATCTGACAACTATAGATTTTCTTATATCAAACCCCGATAGTCTAAGAAGAATTTGTATCCTTGCACTCCAAAATCTCAATCAAAAAGTAAGACCATATTTTTGCCTTTGGGTGGAGAATATACCAAATAGAATATTTATGAGAAAAAAGAGAATGTATGTTTCAGTTTTGACTGCCTTAACAGGCTTATTGTTTATGGGTACTTCAAGCCTTTTCGCCCAGAAATTCAATAGTATTGATGCGGTAAAGTATATCCAGCTTCCTTCTCAGGGTACGGAGTATGGTACAGCTTATGTTTACATACTGGAAGAGAAAGATAAAGTAAATGAAGAACTTGGATCAGCTTTTGACAAACTGACCGAAAAGGTGGGTAACGATTATGTTAGGAAAGGCATGGAGGCATTTGCAAAAGAAGTCCTTTCGAACAAACAAGAAAAACAAGATGTATGGAATCTTATTCCTGATAGTTTTTCAGGGGGCTCAGGAAGTGGTACACTCAAAGTAGTTATTGCTTATCTTCCTGACCATTTGGCAAAACCCATGGGTGAGCCCATGAAGAACAATGATGGAGAGCATGTTTTCAGTTATCGTGTCAATACCAAAATGATGCTTTACAACCAAACGGGGGAATTGATTCTTGAGCGTGACTTTGGTGCAGTAAGCGGCAGGGCCACTTCTAAAACCTGGCCTGCAAATACCGGAGGTTCAGGCGCTGTTAGTGTTTCGGTCTCAAAAGATGGTGAAAAAGAAGTGAAACATCCATATGAAGAGGCATGTGTTGAAGGAGCTGTTGAGCAGGTTCAGCGTGTGGTATACGGATTGTTCGGAGTTAAAGAATTTGAAATCCCGATGCATGTAATGTGGGCCAAGAGCAATAAAGACTCCAAAAATTTAGCCAATGACTATGAGAACATCCTGAAGGATAAGAAGGGCGTTGTGCTAAGTACAGATGAAATGGGTAAAATGAAGTCGCTGGTAGAGAAATGGGAGACCATGCTTGATCAAGTGGATAAAGAGGAGAAGTGGACGATACACTATGACCTGGCTGCAGGCTATAGTTGGTTGATTAATCCAGAAAAGTCAAAGGGACACATTGCCAAAGTAAAAGAACTCAATAAAGATATTTTTGACAAGATAACAAATAGTTCGGGCAATTGGGACACCAAAGACCTGAAAACACTAGAGGCATACAACAGTTTACATCCTTTCGCAGAATACTATGCAGCGGGTATTCTGGCCAATCCTGATTACAATGCTCCTAAACTTACTTACTTTGCTCCCGGTGTATCTCTGGCCAGGAGTATCCTGATTTCAAAACACTTTGGTCTTCCTGCTCCAATGCCGGTTTATCCGATGCAGCTTGAGGCCGATGTAAAAAAAGTGGATGGTGTTATCACAGAAAGTGGTAACGAATTAGCTGCCATATCTTACGATTACAGTAAAGACAAGTTGGAATCAGTTCAGGTGAAAGGGGAAAATAAGTTTGATAAGGTAAAACAGGAATATGCTTTTCCTGATAACAGCAATAACCATCCAAGTCATATGCATAGTTTCCTTGAGAAGTTCGATGCCAGCTCATTGACGGCTGATGTGTATCGCAAAGGTACAAATGAGTTCGACTTTTATAATCCTGGCAAGTTTAAATGCGATGCTGCTTTTCCTGTTTTTGCGGAAAGTAGTCTTAAACAGGAATACGGATTTCAGAACGGTGAGATAAAAGTGATAACTGAGAATGGGTTTTATAAAGAAGTTATTCTCAGCAGCAATTCGGATTGGGGCTTTAAGAATACAATCAGTCAAGAGGAGTATCGTGTTGATATCGAATCGGGAGACTACAAAGAAACTTTCAAGGTGACTCAGTTTGATAAGAATGGATACCCTTCAAAGATTGAGGCCACCTATCGGGTAAATGATGCCCGGATTAATGTTCACGCGAATATCAAGACTAAATTTGGTGAAGAAACATCCAAAGAACAATCCCGTCAGCGTTCAGCTGACAGGGAGGCCAAACCAAAGGCCAGGGAGCTTGTTATGAGCCTGGCGAAAGCTAATGGTGCTACTGTGGAAATAGGTTCTGACGAAGATCATTTCAATTTTGAGATGACCAAAACTTATAATGTAAACGTGGAAACCAACGGTAAAGGAATGTGGACTAAAATCGCTATTGGTGATTATGAACTGACAAAAGAGATCAAATAGAATTTTTGTTTAAGTAGAGAAATAGTGGACAAGCCGATGGTGTTGGCCACCCCAGGCTGATCGGAATAGACCAGTTTAGATGTATATCAGATATTTACGATGGGCACTTTGGATCGGCCAAGAGGGGTCAGATGCCCTGGTTCTTCCACTATCTGGCTCATAAACCCAAGCAGCGATCCAGCGAGTTGATGATTTCCGTCAGCTTATCATGCTTCAATGAATAGAAAATCTTCTTTCCTTCTCTTTTAGATTCAAGCACACCCTTATTTTTCAATATATTCAGGTGATGCGAGGCAGAAGCTTGTTCGATATGGAGTTTCTCGTATATTTCGGTAACAGAGAGTCGTTTCGTTGCAGTCAGCAATTCAATGATAGCAATTCTCATCGGATGCGCCATAGCTCTGAGCATGCTTGCACCCATCTCCAGTTTTTCACTTTGTATCACATAATTCTTCATGATTGTGATTTTTGAATATTCACATCAAATGTACAATAATATATTCTATCCATCAATATACTTAATCAAGATTAAGAATCTTTTTGGGGCAAACCCAACTAACAGCTACAAACCATTATGAAATCACAAATGAGTGACAACAGCAAGTGATTGAGTCCCCAGCTGAGTTGGTTAATTTTCGACATATCTTCTCTATTCCTTCATTCATAAGGCTTTGAACGTTTTATATCCATGAAATAACCCTTGAAACTAAAGGTCTCAGGCGCACTGTTTTCAAGTGGAACTATTGTGCCTTTGAAAGGAGATTGTGCGTCCACATGCCTGTACGACACTCGTAGACATATTTCTACTGATCAGATCATTTAGGCTTTCCATGTGGACCAAAGACGTATTTCTTCAAGTCTTTGATCCGGCAGATTCTATCAAGGTAATAGTAAAATCCTAATACCCCTTTGCTTAAGAGGGGTTATTGTTTGCCTGTGGTGTAATCCATCACCTTGAAGGAGATCGTCGATTCTGGATGGAGGGGTTTTGATGATGCAGGTTATCATTTACTTTTTCTATTGATGGGCTAATAGTTTAGTCAATAACAAAAGAAGCCACCCCAAACAGAGCGGCTTCCAATAAAGCGGGGAATATATATGGGGGTTATAGCGTATCGGAAAAATAGGCAACCAATGAAATGACGGGTGAGAATCTGTTGGCATCAGTTGGCAAAACAACATCATCAAAATCTGCCTGCAAAGGAAAAGAGGGGGCAAAGCTGATTGCTGCCAGTTCAACCTCAATGCCATTGTCAAATTCTGCTTCCATCGGAACATCGGGAATCAGGTTCATTGTGACGTCAAATTCGGCTACCTCACTAAATGGGGCTTCCATCGGCACCGTCGGGCTTAAAACAAGGCATTCTGGGCAAACTATGCTGTTTGGTTCGCTTGGGGTAACCGCTTCGCCAATATTGCTGGCAATAAGGGTTGAGAATTGAATGCCAAAAGCCAGTGCCAGAATCAGGATCGTTTTCATTGTTATATTGCTTTTCATCGCTTTCAGTGTTTGGGTAATAAGACCTTTGAGAGGCAAAGATGTTACATATTAGAGCCATTATATTAATGGTTTTCGGTGAATGAGGGATTTGGACGGATGAACTGGGGATATTAGCGGATTGGAGATTTGGGGTGGTGAAGATACCACGGAATGACTTTTTTCGTTCTATTTCATTCTTCTGTTTAACCCCAATCAGGATTGATATATGAAACTCTTAATCTTAGGATCAACGGGCAGGACTGGCAAATTGATCACCCAAGCCGCCATTGCCAGAAACCATCAGGTAACGGCAATTATCCGCAATAAGAGCCACGCAACCCTGCCTAGGGTGAAACATCTGGAAGGTTCACCCACTGACCCCCAATTGCTTGGTGAAGCTCTCCAAGGAATCGATGCTGTGGTTGTTTCGTTGAACATTAACAGAACGTCTGATAACCCGTTTGCGAAGGTAACCTCACCCTTAACGCTCATTTCCGATTCGGTCAGGACTTTAATCACCGCAATGGAGATGAACAACGTGAAGAGGATCATTACCGTGAGCGCAGCGGGCGTTGGTGACTCATTTAAAAATATGCCCCTCGTAGTAAGGCTCCTGATCCGACACAGCAACATCTGGAAGGCGTATGAGGATCACGCGAGGCAGGAACAGATTCTGCGGCAGTCCAAACTGGATTGGACGATCGTTCGCCCAGTGATGCTCAATAATAAGGATACGGATGATTATAAGACATCAGTTGGGAAGCCGAGCGGGAGCAGCATCAGCAGAAAAGGCGTGGCAACATTCATTCTCGATGAACTTGAATCGGAGAAGTACGTGGAAGATTGCGTGACGCTGTATCGGTAGTGGGTGGTTCCTATCGAACTTCAAATTCCCTTTAGTTTATGCAGAATTGCAGCGCAATCCGCCTACGTGAGAAGCCGTGAACCTCAACGATGGAAATATTCTGGAATACCGCAAATTCAGGCACTGGCGGATTTTTTAATACCAGCATTAACAGGATGCCCAGTCCAGATAGTTTCTTTCTCATTGCAACACCTAAATTAGCAAAATTAATCGTCAAGCTTCCAAAAAACAATATTAAGCACTGGATTTGGCTGGCAGCACAAAATAGAAGGTGCTCCCTTTCCCCTCTTCGCTCTCCACCCATAATTTCCCGCCGTGCTTTTCGACGAACTCTTTGCAAATAATCAAGCCCAAACCCGTGCTCGGTTCGTTATTGGTGCCTTTGCGGCTGGTATCTGCATCCAGTTTGAACAGGTTCTTAACCACTTCTTGGCTCATTCCGATGCCCGTATCCTGTATGGAAATCTCAATCCAGTCATCAGAAGTCGGCTTTGCTGTGAAGCTGATTTTCCCGCCCTTCGGTGTAAACTTCACGGCATTGGAAGATAGGTTACGAATGATGCTTTCAAACATCTTTTCATCCGCATAAACCGTCAGGTTTTCTGGGATATTATTATCGATTCCAATTTCCTTCTTCGAAGCCATTTCAGAAATCGACGATAAACTCTCAGAAAGTTTCGGCATTAGTTGGAATGTCATAGGGCTTGAAGTGGTAACCCCCCTTTGAAGAAGCGACCATTCCAGAAGATTTTCTAGCAGGCTATAAAGATTGTTTGCGGATTTTCTCATACTATCGGCAATCTTTTGAATTTGTTCCAAGGTCATAGCTGGTAGTTGCTCAGACATTATTTGCGTCAACCCAAGAAAACTATTGAAGGGGCTGCGCAGGTCGTGGGCGATAATGGAGAAGAATTTGTCCTTTTCGGCATTGACTAACTGAAGTTCCTCGTTTTTTCGTTTGATTTCTTCCTCTGCCAGCTTGCGATCAGTAATATCGCGGAATATCGCAAAAGTCCCAATGAATTTTTTATCATCAAAATGGGGAGTTGCAGTACCAAGAATATATTTTTTACTCCCGTCTTTTAAAACTATTTCGCTTTCATAAACACTGCTTTCCCCCTGACGGCGTTTCTGTGTTTCGTTTTTTATTATTTCAATATTTTCATCGCAAAGAAAGTTGGTCAAGGATAATCCCGTTAATTCACCTTTGCTTACCCCAAATATTCTTTCGGCTGATGGATTAGCATAAACAAATATTTCTTCTTCATTTATAAAACCAACACCTTCACCAATGTTTTCAGTTAATGTACGATATCTTTCCTCGCTCTTCCTAAGTGCATCTTCAGCTTGCTTTTGTTCGGTAACATCTGTAAAAGTTCCTTCAATTCTAACAACTTTGCCATTCTCGTCTTTAACCAAATGAGAATTCACCGACACCGTAATCTGTTCACCATTTATGGTCTTGATAACTACCAGATAGTTCCTGACGAATCCCTTATTCATCAATATGTCAAGATATTTAGACCTTTTCTTCGGATTTAGCCAAAAGTCGGGTATTTTGACTCCATCCATATCTTGGTTAGTATCAAAGCCGAAAATTCTTTTGAAAGCCTTATTATGCTCCAATAATAAGCCATCCAGTGAGCAACTATAATATGCTGAATCCAGTTCGGCAATAATTTCAATGAACTTTTGCCTGCTCTCATCTAATTTTTTTCCAACCTGCTTGCGCTCAGTTATATCGTTTACTAAACCAATGAGTCCAACTACTTTACCTTCACTATCCTTAATGGCATCTGCACGCTCATAGGCAGGGAAAACACGCCCGCTTTTCGTTACCATCTCCAACTCGCCTGACCACGGTTTTCCGCTCATAATGTTGCCAAACATTTCCTTTGCAACCGCTGGGTCTTTGACAGTCGCCTTATCACCGCCTGCTGCTTCCAATTCTTTAGCCGTAGCGTATTCAAACAAATCGGATGAAGCCTTATTCTGATAAACGTGGTGACCCTGAGCGTCAGAAATCCCAATTGCATCGCTGGTAGATTCAACTGCTTTCGTTATGAAAAGGAGTTTTTCTTCCCTTCTTTTCCGCTCGGTGATGTCTAAAATGGAAACGACACTTTGTTTAGTGCCATATACGATACTGATATCAAGAAGGGCATCCCGTCTTTCTCCCTTTTTATTGACAAGTTTTACTTCATATTTTTTTGGAGCTAAATCGGGATTTTGACGTCTAAGCTGATGATTCTTTATCATTTCCTGCAAACCCTCAGGGGCAACATATTGAATCCATTTCTGTCCAACAAGTTCATCAGGAGTATATCCCGTAACAGAATAACACTCATTGTTTGCCATAAGGATAGTAGTATCCTCTTCAACAATCAATGTTGCAGTGCCAGTAGATTCAAAGATAGCCTGATATTTAGCTATACTCTTCCGCAGCGCCTCTTCAGCCAGCTTGCGTTTAGTAATGTCACGTGCAATATGGATTGCCCCAATAATTGCGCCCTCTGTATTCCGCAACGGCGAAGCGGTGACCGAAAACCATCCATCCAAACATTCAATGGGCATATCGGTTGTAACCTTCTTCCCCTCTTTCAGCATTTGTGATAATACACAAAAAGAAGGTGGTTCATCCATTTTATGCACGCATTGAAAGCATTTTGCTCCGATAACCTCATTTGATGAGATTCCCACCCGTTTGTTAAAAGCCTGATTGGCACGGATAATTTTATGGTCAAGGTCAAGAATGCAGACAGGGTCGGGAGAGACATCAAAAATGTGCTCAAAATCAATTTCCGTGTGTGTGTGGCGGTTCAATTCATCCATTATAAAGTTATTTTAAGTAAAAAGCCATTCATTTAATAATCATCAAGCAACACATATTTTCATCACGACCAGTGAGCCAAGCTTATTTCTTGCAATGTTTGCTGATTAACGCTTTCAATAACGCAACATCAATAGGTTTTGAAATATAATCAGTGCATCCAGCATCTATTGCTTTTTCCCTGTCACCTGATAGTCCATAGGCTGTTTGGGCAATAATAACCACATCTTTGTTAAATTCTCTGATTTGTCGGGTGGCTTCATCTCCATTCATTTCGGGCATTCTGATATCCATCAGAACCAAATCAATGTCGGGGTTGTTGCGACAAATTTCAACGGCTTCAACTCCCGTTCTCGCTTTTAACAATTTTTTGTGAAGCCTTGTGAGAATCGTGGATAGGAACATTTCCGATGCTTCATCATCTTCAGCAATTAGTATTTTCAGGTTTTTAATTAAACCGTCTTTATCTTCCGTCGAAACAGGTTCTTTAGTGACGATTTCAGGCTCCGTTTCAGCATTGTATGGAATGGTGAAATAAAATGCAGAGCCCTTTCCAAGTTCGCTTTCAACCCAAATCTTACCGCCCAGCATTTCCACATACGCTTTTGAAATGGATAAACCCAATCCAGCACCTTGGTAGTTTCGGTTCATTGATTCGCTGCCCTGTCTGAACCGCTCAAAAATGATTTCTTTCTTTTCATCAGCGATGCCATCACCCGTGTCTTTCACAAAAAATTCAAGGTATTTGCCTTTCTTTGTATAGCCAAATTCAATGATTCCTGCGTGGGTGAATTTTGTGGCGTTACCAACAAGGTTGGTTAGAATGGAATAGATTTTCTCGCAGTCTGATTTAATGATGGATTCTTTTAACGGCAGGGCGTTTTTAACAATAAGCTGCATTCCATTTCCCTCAACCACTGGCTTAAAAAAGTTATATACGAAGTCGATTTGCTCATTCACATTTGTTTCCGAAATGGAAATTTCCATTTGTCCTGAATCAATTTTCGAGATATTAACAATGGCAGTAATGATATTTAGCATACGGACACCACTTTTCTCAATGATGCCGAGAAACTTTTGCTGCTCTTCACCTGTCAAACCAGGTTCTCTAAGCAGTTGGGCAAAACCCAGAATACCATTCATAGGCGTGCGGATTTCGTGGCTCATATTGGCAAGAAAAGCGGATTTCAGGCGGTCGCTCTCTTCGGCGTGTTCTTTGGCAATTATAAGCGCTTCTTCCGCCAGTTTGCGCACGTCGATTTGTAGGTTAAGTTCTTTGTTTACAATGATTAACTCTGCTACAAGTTTTTCTTTCTCTTTTGCCAGTACAAGTTCTTTGTTCAAAAAGACCAACTCTGCAGCACGTTTTGATTTATCTATGTTCGCAATGACTAACTCTGCAGCACGTTTTGCTTTCTCAATGTTCGCAATGACTAACTCTGCTGCACGTTTTGCTTTTTTGCTTTTTTGATAAGCAAGTTCTTTTTTCGCAATGACTAACTCTGCAGCACGTTTTGCGTTCTCTATATTTGCAATAACTAAACCTGCAGAAAGTTTTGCTTTCTTTATTTTCGCAATGACTAACTCTGCAGCACGTTTTGATTTTTCTGCGTCAGCAATGACCAATTCTGCTGCCCGTTTTGCTTTCTCTTCGTTTTGATAAACAAGTTCTTTGTCAGCAATGATTGATTTTGCTATCCGTTTTGCTTTCTCAATATTGGCAATGACCAACTCTGCTTCACGTTTTGATTTATTTATGTCAGCAATGACTAACTCTGCTGCACGTTTAGCTTTCTCTTCGTTTTGATAAACAAGTTCTTTGTCAGCGATGATTAATTCATCTTCACGTTTTTCTTTCTCTGCGTTCGCAATGATTAACTCAAAAGCACGTTTTGCTTTCTCTGCCCTCGCAATGACTAACTCTGCTGCACGTTTTGCTTTGTCTGCATTAGCAATAACTAACTCTGCTGCACGTTTTTCTTTCTCTTCGTTCGCAATGACTAATTCAGCTACCTTTTGCCGCAGAAGGTCTTCTGATTTATCACCGGTTTTTTTCATTTTGTATGATTATTGTTGTTTTAGAATTTTGATTGATTAAAAAGGGTGCCGTTTAACGAATGTCCTGCTAACTATACCTTTAACAAAAGGCAGATGATTACTTTCCTACCAAAATCTTGTGCAATTCTTCTTTGGTTTTACCAAGTTTGATTTGAAGTTTCCCCATCATCTCATCTTTTTTGCCTTCTGCAAACATCAAGTCATCGTCCGTTAAGTTTGCAAATTTCTGTTTGAGCTTGCCTTTTTGCTCATTCCAGTTTCTTTTTACTTCTGTTAGTTCATTTTTTGAATTTTCAATAGTGAACGGATTTTCACATTACAAAGGTGAGTCCATTAATATCGGTAAGCGTTACACAATCTGGGAAATAAGTTGCATCATTCACACATTTTCATATTGCTGTGCCCTTTATTACTCTTTCATAACCCACCCCAATAATTGCCGAAATAATGGCAACAGAAGCCCCGTGGAACGGTATGGCACGTCATGCAGGGTCAATATCGGTAAAATGTTAGAAGCTATTGTAGAGCTTAATATGAAGAAATATGAATTGGTCAGCCATTGGCGGCTGCCCTTCTCCCAACCCACCTGCCAAGAAACGATGTAACCAGCGACAGCACCCATCCCCCGCAAATGAGCATCCATAATGATGTCACCCAGAAAGTGGGCTCCACGATGGCTGCAATGATGCCAGTAACATTGCATATCAGCGGGACGTGCCAGAGTCATAAACGGGAGTAATAGTTTATTAGGGTCGTATATACCTGCCTCTATTTTTATACCTCTCAATGGTCTCCCGCGCCTTCGTTTTGTCGTCTATATAGATGATTGTTTTCCCGTCATCCAGAACAACTGGGAACTTATCTTTGGTTGACCCATTCTCTTGCTTCGCTTTGGGAATAATTCCCTGTTGATTTTTCAGACTGTTCCAGTTACCAACCTTATCGCCCCTCATCTTTTTGTAGTTTATTGGCAAGGTACCACTTATTTTCGGGAAATGGATGGATGTTAACGAAAAATGTGGATTGGGGAATGAGTGGAATGGAGATACCAACCCCATAGGTGTTCAAGCGTTGAGTATTCCCTACACAGCTTCTGGTTAGACGTTACGCCATCACCCACGCTAAAACAATAATGGCAGCAATGCCCACCGCCAACCAATATGCAAAAGGTCTGGCAAAGTTAACTGTCCAACCCAAAAAACGTTTCCGCTTCGGCACGATTGCCCTTTTGTCCTTGCGGTTGAAATAGAAGATGCCCAGCTTATAGTTATCTGGGTTATCGACCATCGTGTCGAAGTATTCATCGAGGAAATGTGGTTTCATATAGAAGCTTTATTTTGTTTTTACCTTCACCATTGCTTTCACATTATCCGAAAATTCTTTTGTTCGGCTTAAACTTCGGGATATAATGCACTGGCACCTTCACACTCTTCCCTTCACTCTTCAGGACGCCGAAGCTGGAAAAATTGGAATCCCAAACCATAAAGTTTTGCTTTCGTTGGCAATACATCGCAAATTAGTCAATATTTTTACAAAATCTCATTCCCCACTTATTCCCCACCCAACCTTTCCTTCCTTTCTGTAGTCTATTATATAAACGCACTGCTATGAGACGAAGACGATACAACCTGAAACTGTCTGGTAAAGAGCCATTCTTTCTGTTAACGATACTAATTGAGGCTCGTCAGAAAAAGGAACTTGAATATGAGGACACGTTGAACTAAACCGCCTTTGGCGGTAGTTTTCATACCCTTCCTTACCTTTCCCAAGATACTTCGTACAAGGCAATATGTTAAACCATAAAACATATTGTTATGAGCACTTTACGAAACCAATTGAT
>Ga0268276_1000020_pt1 | contig 194181 bp, 159 predicted proteins | sample saktaG_4_FD_190145 | JGI IMG/M metagenome (GOLD analysis project Ga0268276, IMG submission 190145) | Saline water microbial communities from Sakinaw Lake, British Columbia, Canada - sak_2010_1_5_45m | ecosystem: Environmental > Aquatic > Non-marine Saline and Alkaline > Saline ... | reverse complement strand
CGAACATGGTTTCACCGCTCTTTCTGGTGGATACCGGTTGGCCAGTGGCAGTTTTATCGAGCTATCTAACAATGCGCGTTTCTGGACCTCCTCTCAATTCAATAGCCTTGGCTGGTATCGCGAATTAAGCTACAAATATGGCAACGCTTTCAGGAGCTCAAGCGACGAGAGAGATGGTTATTCCATCCGTTGTATCAAGGACAAATAACAACAGATAGAGGTCCTTTGTCACTTCCGCCCATACCGGTGCCGTTGCCGGGAATTCTCGGTACAATTCTCACCTTTCCCATTCCCAACCCTCGGACATCCGAAGAGATCGCAATAGACATTTGAGAGTGCCTGCCGCTGCTCAGGGTTACAGATGGACCGAATATGCAAATACTGGTTTGCTGCAAGGCGAGTCATGCGGGTCTGCGTTTTGCCAATTTCTTCTGATACCTGCATTATATGGAGCGTGTCGGGGAGATCACTCCGCAACTCTTCCATCAGGGCAAGCCTGCTCTGACGTAATTCAGTTACAAGTGCAGCAGACGAATCCCTGAAATGATTCAGAATATCGTCCATTTGTTCCTGCTGGTCAGCGTTTAATTCCAGTTCACTGAACAGCATCTGACACGATGAGGTGCAACCCGGTTGGGACATAACCTCTTCCGGCTCTGTCCATGTATGGTAGACCATAGAAGCCAGTACCGACAATGTGATGATCAGCAATCCTCCCAGGATCCAGATAATCACTCTATTTCTGAGGAAAAAATTCATAATACCTCCTATTTCATTAGTAATATCTGTTCATCAAACGAACCACTTAGTTCCCTGAAAATTGCTGATGCAGCGTCATCTTCAGCAACAAGTCCCGATGCCGTCCGCTCCCCGGATACTATGGGTGAACTTAATACCCTTCCCAGGGCAATTCCACCGGCTATTCCAATAACTAACACCATTCCAGCAAGAATGGGTCGTAGCCGAAGAGTTGTAATCCCAAGCCAACCATGCTTTGCAGATTGTTCGAACTCATTTTCCAAACGAGCTGTCAGGCGGGAAAAGAACCAGGGATCCTCGGTAATCTTCCGGTCTTTTTGAATGTAATCCAGGGTTTTCTGAACCCTTTCCTGAATCTGATGGTCCATGTTACTTCAGGTTTGAATGATAATAATTGGTCAATCGTTTTTGCAGGTTAAGTTTTGCCCGGTGAATCAACGACTCAACCGATGAAAGTGAGAGGTTCATTACTTCGGCGATCTCTTTGTATGGCAACTCCTCATAGTTATGCAGCGTGAATGCAATCTTCTGGTTTACAGGCAGGCGGTTGATCGCCACATGTAAAGCCTCTTTCAACTCTTTCTCTTCCATCACCGAATCGCCTCCGGCAGATGAATTGAGACCATCGATCTCCTCTTCCTTTGATAAGCCCCCTTTATCCTGAAAAGAAAAAAGTGTAAACGCCTTTCTTCTTCTGGTGCTTTTTAGATGATTCAACGATTTGTTGACAGCAATCCGGTATATCCAGGAAGAGAGTTTAGCTGCTCCGCGGAAGGATGATGCTGATTTCAGAATTTCAATGAACACCTCCTGCGCGAGGTCCTGAGCATCCTCCAGGTCGTGAACCAGCGAGTAACAGGTTCTGATAACAAGTTGCTGGTGATTTTCCACCAGCAACCTGAATGCAGCCTGATCACGTTGGGTGATTCCCTGAAGAAGTTCCCGGTCGGTCATAGAGGCAAGCTAGAGCACAAAAGTACGAAGTAGTGAGATAGCGAATAGCGAATAGCGAATAGCGAAATTACTTCTTCTCGGGTTGTGGAGTGGCTTGCTTCTGGCAGTTTTGCTGGCCGTGACGATGCTGGTGTCCCGTTCCTTTGGCACAGCCGTTGCCTTGATTCATACCTTGACAATTTCCTTTCTGCATCCCTTTTCCGCAACAGTTACCCTGACCGCAGTTTCCGTTTCCTTTACAATTATCGCATACGCCATCACCATTGGCATCAACAAATTTGGCGCAATTAGCCTGTTTTCCCTTTGCCTGATGGTTATCGCAAATGCCGTCACCGTTCTTATCGACAAAATTGCCGGCAGTGGGCTGACTGGTTTGTGTTGTCTCAACCTTGGCTGTTTTATCCTGATTAGATGCTGTTTGAGCGTTAACTGAAGTGGCGAGGAATGCAATTCCTACGATCATCCCTGTGATAAAAGCGAGTTTTTTCATGAAGTTGTTTTGTTTAGTTAGACAATAAGTTTCTCATTAGACAAACCTGCAACCAAAAACTTGCGGTAAATTCAATTTTCAGCAACTTTCTACCCCAGCCCTAAAGGGAGAAGTTGCTGAAAATCAGGCTCCCTTCAGGGCAGGGGTAAAACTGATTTTCAGCAGTTGTTCAGAAAGTTCCCACAATCGTTTTCCATTTTCGGCATCAGCCGCCTTATCATCGATCTCCTGCCGTGACATCAGGAAGAGATAGTCGAACGGTTTTCTTTCAACATCGGATGAGGCAGCCAGATATATTACGGGTTTCGCAGCCTCTTTCGGAGATTTAAAAAACAGGATAAAAATGAGTTTCAGAAGGGGGTGGAAAATTTTAGGCGCTTCCCGGGCAATATTTGAGTTCACAGGTCCGGGACACAAGGCGAAGACGGATGTGTTTACTTTTCCCTCAGAATTTAACCGGCGGGAGAGTTCCCGTGAGAAGGTGACAAGCAATAATTTGTAATAGCCGTAGAGTTCCATGGATTGTTTTATCCCATAGTCTTTATATTTCCCAAATCCATCCCAATCAAACTTTTCAGGGTTGCGGTGGGATTCGGAAGTGACGAAAACGATACGCGATACGCGATGCGCGATGCGGGATCCGGGATCCGTTTTTTGTTTATCGCCTATCTCGTATCGCATATTTCGTATCAGCCCTTGTTCCATGAGGAGTCGGATAAAGATGAATTTTGCAAAATAGTTCACCATGAACATCTCCTCAAGCCCCTGGGGGGTTTTGCGGGATTTCTTGGGAACAATGCCGGCATTTAAAATATAGATATCCGGTTTGTGGTCCAATTTACTGATGCTGGATACTAGATGCTGGATGCTGGATATATCCAACAAGTCAACATGAAGCATGTGGACATCCTGGTTGCCGGATAGCTGCTTCACCTGTTCCCCTTTCCCGGGGATGCCGCTACGACAGGCCATAATCACTTTTGCGCCACGTTTCGCCGTATCAACTGCGATTGCAAACCCCAGTCCTGAGCTGGCTCCGTCAATAAATACTGTTGTCCCATCCAGCCGATCGGTCTCTTTCAACTCACCGCAAACCTCTTTGGTTTTAAACAAATCGCGAATACCTGTTACCACAGCCATTGCTGCGCTATCGTACTTTTTTTTATGAGGTTCTGCCATGAAGCGTCTTAATAAATTGTTGGTAGTGCGAAGTGTGCTTGTCAATATCAGTTGTTGTCATGCTAAAATCAGCCAAATCATAGCGATGAACCCCATGTTTCTGATGCGGGTGTTCCTTCTCGTGCCGGATAAACCGTTTGGTCAGCTCCGGAGTGAGCCCGCCATCCAGCTTGTAAATCTTATCCATCTCTTTCATGCTGTCCTTTACAAGGTCCTTGTAATCGACATCAACAAACAACGAATCATTATTGCCCTGATGCCTGAATTCAATGGTCTTGTCAAGCGCGTAGCCAGTCTTCCTGATCCATCGTTGGGCAATCTTATTCGGATCCACTTCATCGCTGAATATCAGATGGTTGTATGTAAGCATACTGAGAAAAGAAGGGATCGATTCGTAGATCGTTCGATGTGGCCAGATGAATTTGACATCAGGCATCTGGTTTACGATAAGATGAGGAAATTCGAGATGGTGCGGGCTTTTCAGCAGCCAGCGTTTGCCTGGCCGAAGCCATTGAAGAAGCTTTAACAATTTCACATAGTAAGCATATGCAGGTGTCTGATCAATCGACTCAAGCCAGGAAGCATAGGAAGGGACATCCATCATAGCCTCGGTGGTAGTACTCATGAAACTGATATCCAGCAACAAAACATCCTCTTCAGGGAGCACCGGATCGAGTGGATGAACAGCAAAGAATCCCGGAGAGATATATTTCACGGCGTTTACTGAGGTGCGTGCTATTTTGATGCGCTTGTCGCCGGATGCCATTGCCACGGATCCCGAATACTCGGGATCCTCGCAATGACAATCCCCTTGGTTGGTCTTAATTCGTAATTCCTCATTCCTAATTCCTAATTGAATAAGCGGGACTGGGTTTATGGCTTCCCAACTAGGGAGTACCCGATGGTTGGGATCGGAAGAGAGGAGCCGCTGAAGTTTGGTTGTTCCGGTCCTTTGTAATCCTACGATGATCCATGCCGGGTAAAGTTCCTGATCGAGAATCTCAGGGAACCTCCTGAAATATTCTGCTGCTCTCAACCTGATGCTGAGGAGGTTGACCAACCGCTCGCGGGAGATAAACCGTCCGGCCGGACTCAGTTTCGCCTCTTTGTTCATCGAATCAAGCATCCTCTCAAGTGGTTCAGCCCAAAAATCAGTACCCAGATCTTTCAAGCCAGTATTTTTCCTGGCCCGTTGGATTAGATCGTCTTTATCAAGTTTTATTTTTGTCCCTAAAGGATATGTGAATTTCCAGCTTTTGTTCAGTGTTCTATACCACAAAGGTTGGGATTGGAAATTAGAGGAGTTGGTCATTAGGAAATTAGGAAATTAGGAAATTGGGAAATTCGTCATTCGTAATTACTCTACAATTGGGTTCCACCTCCGGTTCCCCTTCCTTCAGCCTGTACCACCTCCAGCACATTGTGCCCTCGGAGTGGCCACAGGTGTTTAACCAGTTGGGGTATCCGGGATCGGCATGGGCAACGATCACCTTCACAGTGCCGTCAGGTTCGTAAACTGCAGTTGCTTTGTTAATACATATCGTAAAATACCTGTAATCGAGTGATTCCATCCAATAGTTGTTGATCTGAAAGTTCCACGAATCGCAATCCGGAGGCTTCACCTCAATGATAAGAGATTCATCCGGACCAAGCTTCCAATAACTGTGATAATAGATGATATTGGGATCGCCGCCTGCAGCATTGCTGGTGTCAGGATTAAACAATGGAAGTTTGTTGGCATGCTGTTGAAATCCTTTCGCCCAGCGGGCAAATAGCAGTGAAGCCCCTCCCACAAATAGCCCGGCCGTTTTGAGGCCTTCATCCACCATGGCTGGGGCAATAGGCTCAGGGGCTTTCCGGCCATCGAGGTTCTCTATTCGGAGCTCGGCAGGAACCTCCTCAAATCTGTTGAGAAATGTTTGCCGAACAATTACCAATCCTGTTTCCTTCTCTGTCTTCAGCCAGTTCCTCCCGCGCTTTTCTTTACTCAAAATCACTTCAAAGCTCCCGTCCGGCTCATAGTCAATGTCGGTATGATCCAACTGTCCGCAAGGAGCCAGTCCGCCTGTAGATCCGTAATCGCCATTCTGTGTAAAAAGCCCGAAATAATGGACAGTATTCCTTTTTCCGGTTATGCGGTATTCGTAGTTGTTACCGTCAATCTGGGCATTGAAATAATAGTTATCCGGATTATCGGCTCCCATTTTCACCGTTTCATGGACCATTCTCCGCAGCGTTGGGAAAGCTGGATCGTTATACTCCACAAATGCTTCCAATCCGGCTCTGGTCAAACGCGACAGGTACCTGACTCCTTCTGCCTGATCGAATGCATCGCGAGGTGTTCCCGGGTACATCAGGGCAGCGCCGGCAGCTTTCAGGTTATCACAGAACTCTTCCCACGCCTTGCCGGAAACGATTCGTTCGGCATGGATATCGGCTTCCGGTTTGCCAGTTATGCGTCGGATCAATCGTTGCCATGATTTGATAGCCTTAAGAAACATGAACAGAAGTTGTCTCATCAGAAATCAATAAATTAGCGCAGTGAAGAATATCATAGAAAATTGTTGCCAAAAATAGGAATAAAATGGATCGGTTCAAGGAAAGGTATGGCAAATGGGCATTGGTTGCAGGAGCGGCAGAGGGAATTGGAGAAGGTTTTTCTGCTCATCTGGCGAGTTTGGGAATGAACATCGTATTGGTTGATAACAATCTGGATGCCATGCAACGGTTATCTACAAAGATCAGTGAAGAGATACAGGTTAAAATCAGGCAGGTTCACCTGGATCTGGCATTGCCGGAAGCATCGGAATTTTTACTCCAGTCAATCAGCGACCTGGACTGCCGGCTTCTGGTCTATGTGGCAGCTTACAGCAGGGTAAAACCGTTCTTATCCACTGATACTGAGGAGCTCGAAAGGTATATTAATGTCAATAACCGTACTCCGATACAGCTTGTCCACGGCTTTGCAAGTCTATTAAAATTAAAAAACAGATCAGGAGGAATTTTGCTGGTCTCTTCCCTGGCCGGACTTCTAGGGCCTCCACTTGTTGCAACGTATGCTGCCACGAAAGGGTTTCTGATCAGGCTGGCCGAGTCCCTTTCAACTGAATTCAAGCCCATTGGCATCGATATCACTGTGTGTTGTGCCGGGTTAACAGCCACCCCAACATACCTGGCAAATACTCCGGAGAAGACCCGAAAAAGGACAAAAGCAATGGATCCTTCAGAAATGGCCGACTATGGCATCAGGAAACTTGGCAAGAAAGCCGTTTGCATCCCCGGATGGAAGAACAGGCTAAACTTCTTTCTCCTGCTCAGGATACTCCCGCGTGCTATCTCACTGAAAATCATGGAGAAGACGATGAGGAAGATGTATGAGATAACGAGGTAGCGAGGTAGCGAGGTAGCGAAAAGCGAAAAGCGAAACCTGTCATTGCGAGGAACGGAGTGACGCGGCAAAGCGATTTTATTGTACGATAAGTTTCGCTGCTTTTACGCTTGTTCCGCCGATGGCAGTGATAGGGATAATTATGGTATCCATGTCTGGTCGCTTGGAAGTTAAAAATTATTGATATCTTTATCGTATCAATGGTTATGGATTTATCAGGGGATAGTTGAAATGCTTTCGAAAAAGGAAACCAATACTTTAGACAAAGATAGTCCCAGCAGGAGTGTCTTAAAGGCAATCAGTTGGAGGCTCATCGCTTCGGGAGCAACATTCATTATTAGTTTCACCGTTTTTACGCAGGCGACAGAGTCGGCCTTCAGGGATGTTTTAGGAGCTGTTTCACTCATAACATCGATTGATATTGTTGCTAAACTTGTTTTGTATTATTTCCATGAACGGCTTTGGACAAATATCCTGTGGGGGAAATACTGGAAGAGGAAAGCCGCAAGAAAGAGATATAGGAAGATTCAAAAATTTATCAGGGACAAAACCAAAGCGAATCCAGATTAATTTGGGGTATCAGCCGACACATTTTGGAAGCACCTTGTATCATAACAGCCCATAACCTAACCAAATACTATGGTTCGCATCTGGGCATTCAAGATATCTCTTTTAATGTGAATGAAGGGGAGATATTTGGTTTCCTGGGTCCGAATGGAGCCGGGAAAACCACCACCATCCGCATTTTACTTGATCTGCTCAGGCCTGATTCAGGCCAGGTTGAATTACTTGGGCTGGATGTAAGGAGGGAGAGTTTCAATATCAGAAAGCAGATCGGTTATCTGCCCGGGGAATTTTCTGCCCACGAACACCTCAGTGGGTTGGCGTTCTTTAAACTCATTTCAACGATCAGAAATGTCTCCTTTGATCAGGATAGTCTTCTGTTTAAGCGTTTTGATCTATCCGGGAAAGAGCTGTCAAAAAAAATAAAAGCCCTCTCACATGGCACCTTGCAGAAAATTGGCATCATACAGGCATTGTTTCATCATCCCAGGCTGTTGATCCTTGATGAACCTACCAGCGGACTTGATCCCCTGATGAAGGAGGTATTTTACGAGATCCTATTTGAAGAACAACGCAAGGGTACAACCATCTTCTTCTCTTCTCATAACCTCTATGAAGTTGAAAAGCTTTGTAACCGGGTAGCCATTATCAGGAAGGGCCGGATTGCAGGGCTTGAAACGTTGGAAGTACTTAAAGACAAAGCCGGCCAGGTACTGGAATTTACCCTGACAGATACTGATAAGGAAATTGAACTCCCCGGGGCAGAACTTATCAGCCATGAGGGAACACAGTATGTTTATAAGCTTAGTGGCGATATCAATACTGTGTTAAAAAATCTTTCGGAAATGGCTGTACGGAATGTGTCCATCAGCAAACCTGATCTTGAAGAACTTTTCATGCAATATTATCATGATGAAAGCGGGAAAGAGGATGACCTATCTTAAGTTGATATGGAAGATCAATAAGGGATTGACCATCTTCAGCATGGTATTCATCAGCCTTTTCCAGTTGCTGATGCTCTACCTGGTGACCACCTTCGACACCCAGGCCATGCTTCATTCCATATTGAATCAGATGCCTGAAAACATGAAAATTTTCCTCAACGATTCCTTTTTCAACATGCTGACTGTTAATGGGGCTGCCGCATTTGGGTTAAATCATCCGATTGTGCTGGCTCTTTTGGCGATGATCGCCATCAGTATTCCTGTCAGGCATATTTCCCGTGAGATAGAGAATGGAAACATGGAGGGAATGCTTGCGTTACCATTCAGGAGGAGATCACTTGTTTTGCAATTGTGGTTTTCAGGCTGCCTGATCCTGGGGGCCATTATCCTTGCTTCATGCATCAGTTCACTGGCTTCGATCCTGATCTTTCATGACCTGACGTGGAATGTATCGTTTCATATCATGGAAATAAGCTTAAACCTGTGGCTGTTGTTTGTCCTGATCATGACATATACAATCTTGATTGCAACACTGTCAAGGGGTGGAGGATCTTCGGGAATTGTGAGTGCCATGATCACCCTGCTTTTTTACCTCCTCTTTTTTACCGGACAATTGTGGGCTGCCTTCAAGATCACACTGCCCTTCAATATTTTCAATTATTATCAGCCCCAGAACATCATGTTCGGAAAAGGGAACCTTCTCGTTGATTGTATCGTGCTGGCCAGCCTGATCGTTATTTTGCTGTATGCAAGTGTGTTTACGTTTGAGAAAAGGGATATACCTTAGATAATACCAGGAATTTATTAAATTTATTTCAACTGATTTTATTGCATGTAAACACACCAACACCCATTAAATTAACTCATTATGAAAACAAGTTTGTTGTTTTTGGTCTTCCTGCTTATTTCAGGGATCACCTATTCACAGAAAGAAAATGCGGTATTGAATTTCAACGCAGAAAACCAGGACAGCATTGTGCTAAGCACGTGCGATGGCACTCCTCAGTATCGCGAAAGTGTTGAGGAATCGTATCGGATTTTACAGTACCGGACCTCAATTTATGGTGATGTGCCGGAATATGGCACAGGGGTGCGGCTTGGTATTTACCAGGTACAAGCCTATAGTGGGAAAGGGGCTAGTGCAAAAAATATGAAGGTGCTGGAAGAGGCAGTCAAACAGGCTAAAAAATATAATGTGCAACTGCTTTCATTTCCTGAATTATTTGTACCCGGTTATACATTGAGTCCGGAGGAAGCCAGAGAAGTATCAGAATATAAAGACGGGCCAAGCATCACTACCGCGCGCAATTATGCCAAAGAATACAATATGGCCCTTCTGGTTCCCTACGCCGAGAAAGTGGATGAACCGGATGGCACTAACTATTACGATGCCATAGCTGTGATCAGCGAAAAAGGGGAATTACTCAATTCCTATCGTAAAACCCATCTTTACGGTCAACAGGAGCGGGACAACTGGTGTTTCGGAACCAGTGAATACCCTGTATATAATATATTTGGGTTTCCTGTGGGAGTACTGAACTGCTACGAATGTGAATTCCCTGAGCTACAACGCATCCTTGCGTTACACGGTGCAAAACTGATTGTGGGTCCCACTGCTGCCGACAACTATTACCGGTTGCCTTCCGGGGAGCGGAGTTCGGTCCCTTATCCCGATGTTTCCACCCTCCTTATCCCCGCTAATGCTTACGCAAACAATGTTTTCTTTGCCTATGCCAACCGTTGTGGGTATGAGGTAAGGGGTAATGATGCGTGGCACTACCGCGGCAACAGCATCATCTGCGGACCTAATGGCGACATCATTGTGGCTGCCAATCATGAACAAAATACCTTGTTGATTGCCGATTGTGTTCCGGCCTATTACGGCATGACCCATCCCGCCCCAAAGTACAACTACCTGAAAGACCGCAGGCCTGATCTGTATACTCCTTTAATCTTGAACAAAGCGAATTTCAACGACCCAAGTAAAGAAACCATAAACCTAAAAACCAATTTCTTCGATGGGGGATATATTTATCCTGAATACAAAGGGTGCAAGGAAATCCCTGCGGAAGAAACAAAATAGCAGTTATTCTCTGGCATTAGGGTGACTTGGATCAGATCACCCCCTGCACCAATATCATTCCGAACACCAGCACCATAAACAGGTTGAACACGATGAAGAGGGGTTTGATCTTCGGAGGTTCTTTCCCGGTATAGAGAAAGATAAAAAAGAAAACCAGGAGGATGACAGCGGCTGTCATCATAGTGATGATCAGCGGCATCGAGGTAATGATGTGAAAGAGTAACAGGAAGAGGGTGCTGAAAGAGGTAGCCGTAACCCATACGAGCAGGATGTAACGGATCACCGGAAAACTGAACCGGGAAGTAATTGAGTAAAACCCTGCTTTCTCATATTCTTCTCCGTACATCATCAGTAACAGCCAGAAATGCGGCACCTGCCAGAGGAAAATGAAAAAAGCGATGAAGAGGATCTTCGGATCAAAGATATCCCCCGCCAGCCGCTACCCAGCCAATTACTGGCGGAAGTGCTCCGTTGATCGCTCCTGCCAGCACAGCAAAGTAGCTTCTGATCTTTAATGGTGTGTAAACCAGGTTGTACCAGAACAGGTTCCCTAATCCAAGCAGGGCAGCCTTTCACACAAACAGAAAACGGGATTTCATCAACGGAAGTACCACCCCGTTGGTATGCGCTGCTTCTCCATTCCCGGCCCTTCAACCCAAATTTCAAGGCCCTCATCACTCCCATAGTCGAAGAACTGCACGTTGATCCGGTGAAGTCCCTGTTCCAGAGCCGCCTGTCCCGATTGCTCCGTGATCTCATGAAGTCCGTCGTTGACCGCAACCTGACGGTCATCAATCGAGATACGGCCTCCATCATCCGAACGGATAAAAAAGGTATAGATCCCCCCTGCCGGAATGTTTACATACCCTTTAAATTCAAGCGCATAGGCATCGGAGGTATCGCGAGCCAAATAGGCATCAATATCATTCACAGCGACGACCTTCACCGGGACAAGAGTATCGAATCCTGGCAGTTTCCTGAAACGGCCTTCGAAATAGCCGCAGAGAAGTCCTTTGTCTACGATGACAAATGGGACGGGGGGGGTGAGGGTGACCTGACTGAAGGTTCCGTAAACCAGATCACTCGCCATGCCGGCCTGATTGAAAGCGGCTGCACTGAGGGAGGTTGTCCCTTTCAGCAGTATAGGCGATCCTTTATAGCGCATGGCATGCAGATCAGGGTAGTCGTCCCCATCGGTATAAAAAATCTCCTGTCCTTCGTATTGCTTCATTCTCACTTCCATCAAATCGAGGAATAGTGATCCGGAAGGTTCCATCAGTGGAGGGAAAACATGCCTATCGCTGTAAAACCAAACATTCATGGGTCCGGCACCCCTGTGACACCAGGCGTAGTAGGGACGAAGGACGAGGGATGAGGGACGAGGGACGACAGGTTGGCTGAAACCGTCGCCCTGAAGTTTGTTGATTGCTCCCGTCAGTATGCCCACCCCGTTTAACAGAGTGGAATCAAACGAATAATTGAAGGAGCCTGAGAGGGGTATTACAAGATTTTTCACTTCTCCGTCGTTGTCAACGCCTTCGGCGCAGAAAACGATCGGCCCGCGTGTCAACGCAACTTTATTCTTATCGTCCGCAACCTGGTTGCTGGCAATTACTTTTCTGACAGCCATCGGAATGGAGAGTTCCACGACGTCACCGCTTTTCCAATCTTTCGTGATGGTGATATATCCTCTGTCGGGATAAATTCGCCGGAGTTTATCGTTCAGAGCCACTCCCACCCCCACGGGGAGGGTATCTGCAAACTGATACAACCCGCCTGGGAGAACGATGTTTTGCGCCCAACCCGGGATCCGAAGTGCGAGGACCATAGAAACCGGGTTTGCAGCATCAATCGAAACAGTGACATTCCCATCCCAGGGATATTCTGTAGTTTGTTTTATTCCGATCGTCTGCCCCTCGATCTGGACACTCCCTTCACTTCCCATGTATAGATTTACAAATAGGGTATCGGCACGGGTTACATAGATGTATCCGGAGATAGAGGGTATGAAGCGGGAAATATTGGAGGGGCAGCAGGAGCAGCCAAACCATTCGGAGCGAGAGTAGTTTCCTTCCGACTCAAGCGGATTGGGATAGAAGAAGGTAGTTCCGCTGAGGGAGACTCCCGAGATAAGTCCATTATAAAGGGTCCGTTCAAGCACATCGATGTATTTACTCTCACCATGCAACAGGAACATCCTGTAGTTCCAGAAAACATTGGCAATCGCCGCGCAGGTCTCATTGTATGCGGTCAGGTTTGGTAATTCGTATCTATCTCCATAGGCTTCACCGGAAGAACGTGAACCGATACCACCTATAAGGTAGATCTTCCCTGATACCACATCGTTCCATATCCGGTCAATTGCGCGGATGTACGCCGAGTCGCCTGTAAGGGCAGCGATATCGGCCATGGCGGAGTACATGTAAGTAGCTCTTACCGTATGGCCTACCGCTTCAGCCTGGTCGATGACAGGCTGATGATCCTGGGTGTAGGTACTTCCACTCTTCTCGCCTTTTCCGCGCTGATCCAGGAAAAACTTTGCCAACTCCAGGTACCTCTTTTCACCGGTAACACGGTACAATTTAGCTAACCCGATTTCGATCTCCTGGTGCCCTGAAGCCATAGCCCTTTTATCCGGACCGAACATCCTGCAGAGCAGGTCGGCATTCTTCAGGGCTACATCCAGCAGCACCCGTTTCCCTGTGGCATCATCGTATGCCACGGCAGCTTCATACATATGTCCCACATTATACAACTCATGGCTGCCATTGTACCGTGTGTTTTTCCACCGCTCCCGGGCCCATGATTTTTCGATGTTGATGGTCGACATGGTATATAGGTAGCCATCGGGTTCCTGTGCGGAAGCGATATCTGAAATCAGGCTGTCGAGGAAACTCTCCAACACCGAATCGGGATTCGTAGCCAGGGAATAGGCTCCCCCTTCAATGATCTTATAGACATCGGAATCGTCATACCCATACTTGCTGCAAAAGCTCCCTGAAGTGATGATACCGGCGTTGACCTCTCCGGCCACCTTGAAGTTCTTCAGCCTTCCGGTCTCTTCCGATTTCTGAAAAGCATATGGAATCGTAACAATCCTGTTGGTATCCTGACGGGGAGTCCAGAAGGCATCCGTGATTTTCACATCTGTGAATTTTACAGGCGTGTAGGGGTAGTCGCCTGTTTGCGCAAACACGATGGATGCTCCAAGGAATATCATGGAGAGAAGGGATATCTTTCTCATAGAGATAGCGGTTTGTTGAGACAAAGATCGGGAAAATAAAACTTCACCGCAAAGGCACGAAGTCACGAAGAACACGAAGATGGTTACATGATCTTCTTCTTCTCCAGCAGCATCTGGAAGCTTTTCTTGTAGCTTTCCCCAACCGGGATGAGTTTGTCGGATACCTTAATCATGTTGCCTTCAATCGATTCGATCTTGTCGATAGCCACGATATAGGATTTATGGACCCGGATGAAGTTGGCTTGGGGAAGTATCTCTTCGATGCCCTTAAACGTCTGCAGGGTCATGATACGGGCCTTAGGCGTGACAATCTTCAGGTAATCTCCCTGTCCTTCTACATAAATAATCTCATCGAAGGTTACCTTGTGCAGCTTGAATCCGCTCTTGATAAAGAAATATTCTATCTTGGGGTTGAAGATCGAGACCTCTTCGCGTGGGCATTTCGAGTTAAGCTGACGACAGAGTCTTTCATGCACCTTATCCACTGCTTTCACAAACCGCTCGAATGAGATCGGCTTCAGTAGGTAATCGGTGACATCAAGCTCATACCCCTGCAGTGCAAACTGGTCGTATGCTGTTGTGAAGATCACTTCAGGTTTTGGTTTGAGTATATTTAACATCTGAACCCCTGTTAACTCTTCCATCTGAATGTCGAGAAACATCAGGTCGATCTTTTGTTGTCGCAGAAAATTCATCGCCTCCAATGCGTTGTCAAAAGATTTGACAAGTTGCAAAAAGGGGATTTTCTGGATATAATCTTCAATAACCTCGAGAGCCAAAGGCTCATCGTCGACGGCAATGCATGTGATTTTCATAATCTTTCTATCATTAAATGGACATGATACTCCTCGCTGTTCTGCTCAATTTCCAGGGAATAGGTTCCCGGATAGATCATATCCAAACGTTTCTTAACATTATCAAGGCCAATTCCTCCCTGTTTATCCTTATTCATTGGAGGCCCAGTAGGGATATAATTCCGGATGTCAAATTCAAGCCTGTTTCCGGCAATCAATAATGTAATGGTAATCCCGGGTAGTTTGTAGTTTTTCCTGCCATGCTTGAAAGCATTCTCCACAAAGGGAACCAGAAGCATGGGTGGAATCATTTTCGACTGTGTATCACCTTCGATATCGAAGGTTACGAACCGTCCCTCTTTCATGCGTAATGTATTGAGCTCGATGAAGCTTTCAAGATATTCTATCTCCTTCTCCATCAATACTTTATCACTATTTGAATCGTAGAGCATATACCGCATGATATCGGAAAGTTTCATCACCATGGAGGGTGCTTCATCGGACTTCTTGTAAACCAACGAATAGAGATTATTCAGGGTGTTGAAGAGAAAGTGTGGATTTATCTGCGTCCTCAGCAGAGCCAGTTCAGAAGTTTTGGTGCGGGCCAGAAGCTCACTTTTCTGCTTCTGTGTATTAAACCAGTCGATCATGAACTTGATCAACAACGCCATCAGTGTAAAAGAGATGGAGTAATAGGTTTCGAGGATGATGTTGTAGAAGCGAATGGTAACCTCCTGGTAATCCATCCCGGCCATGTATACATAGACGATTACCATCATGAACAACCGTAAACAGATAAAAAAGGAGATCGCTCCGATCACTTTCAACAGGTTGGTCACGATCTTCCTGGTGTTCAGGAAATCAATCGAGATCAGGAAATAAACGAGGTAGAAGTTCAGGACATTCAGCAGCTGCGATGAAAGCGTATAATAATAGTAATAGAGAGGGTACTTTTTATCGGGAAATATCATTGGCAGTTCTGGAACCAGGGCAAACAGGATCCAGAATGAGATGTGCAACAGAATGATATATCGTTTACTCATACCTGGTAAATCGTTTGTAAAGATATGAAGAACGCGCTCAAATTGAACCGAGGATTTTGATTTATCGATGAATGGGCATGGCTGATCTGTAAATCAGGTTTTTCATGACAAAATAAGATACATCCCGGCGAATCATCAATAAGCCGAGCCATCTAAAGGGTTGATCCAAATTATTTCTTGAATCACATATATGCATCTATTTTTGGTTCCGGAAGCTGATGTGAATCGATGGTTTTGGTTTAATGAATCCAACAATTTTTAGTGAATAATTCTTATCCATCAGCTTCTTTTTTTACTTTTGTTGCATGATATGACGCAGAAAAAACCTATCCCCGTTACCCTTATCCTGATTTTTCTTGCTTTTTTCCTACCCGGCTCTACCCTACCCTCAAATCGTACAGGGAACAAGCTGGACTCGTTATCTCTCACACGAAAAACAATTGAGGCAAAGAGGATCACCACAGCACCCAAAATCGATGGAGAGCTGAACGAACCTTTTTGGAGCACACTCCCGGTCGCAACCAATTTTGTTGAATATTCTCCCCGCAACGGGATACTGCCTCCCTTTAAAAGTGAGGTGAGATTTGCCTTCGATGATGTGGCATTCTATATCAGTGCTATTATGTTCGATCCCCATCCCGACAGTATTTGTAAAGAACTCGGACGAAGGGATCAGATTGAGTTACTCAATACCGATTATATCTCGTTTGACATCCTGCCCTATAATGACGCCCTCAATATGTTTGAGTTTAAGGTAAGTCCTGCCAACCTTCAAAGCGACACGAAGTACTCGCCTGTCGGGCAGGATGTTTACTGGGATGCCGTTTGGGAGTCAGCTGCCAGGATCACAGATGAGGGATGGATCGTTGAAGTAAAAATCCCCTATTCGGCGCTCCGGTTTCCAAAGGCAGAAGAACAGGTTTGGGGCATCAACATGTGGAGGCATGTCAGGCGGTACCAGGAGTGGTCAACGTGGTGCTTCGTGGACAACAAGGTGAGGGAACTGTTTAACTACTATGGAGAGGTAAAGGGGATCAATAACGTGGATCCGCCTTTGAGGCTCTCCTTCTCGCCTTACGTTACAGGCTATATTGAAAAGAATCCGGAAAATACCACCTGGTCGTGGCTACTCAGGGGTGGGATGGATGTAAAGTTTGGGATCAACGACAGTTATACGCTCGACATGATGCTGATCCCCGACTTTGGCCAGGTTCAGTCGGACGATATCATCCTGAACCTCTCCCCGTTTGAGGTAAGGTATGATGAGAAACGACAATTCTTCACGGAAGGGACAGAGTTATTCGACAAATGTGAAATTTTTTATACCCGACGGGTAGGTGATTTCCCCAAGAATTTTGAAGCAGCCTGGGATAGCCTTGGCCCCAATGAGGATGTGGTAAAAAATCCTGAAGAAACCCGGATTATCAACGCAACCAAGATCTCGGGAAGGAATGCAAAAGGGCTTGGGCTGGGGTTCTTCAATGCTATGACCACCAACACCTGGGCGACAATTGAGGATTCAATTACGGGAGCCACTCGCCGGGTATCCACCCAGCCGTTTACCAATTACAATGTGATGGTTGTTGATCAGAATCTGAAAAACAATTCCTATGTCACCCTCGTCAACACCAACTATTTTACTCCTGATTATCATTATTCGGGCAACGTTACTGGAACCGAAGCCCGTATTTGCAACAAGAGCAATACATTAGCTGTCTTCGGACGCTTGAATGTGAGCCAGGAGTATCAGCTGGGTGACAAGCCCGTCTTTGGTCACAGATACCGCGTCTCAGTCTCTAAACCCAGTGGAAAATTCCAGTATGAGATTTTCCGTGATGCCATGGATAACAAATACAATCCAAACGATATGGGCTTCCTGACAAACAATAATGAGGATCTCAACTATATCAGCCTGGGATACAACACGTTTGACCCTTTCTGGAAGATCAACAGGACTCAAACATACTTCAATGCCATCTATTCCACCCTCAACACCCCGAACAAGTTTATGGACCTGCGACTTGAACTGAACCATTACACACAATTCACCAGTTTCTGGGCCATTTATCTCGAAGGAGGGGTTCACCCGCTTGGAACGCACGACTTCTATGAACCTAGAGTTTGGGGATATACATATAATCGCCAGCTCTCCTATGATTTTACATGGAATGTAGCGACCGACCTACGGAAACCATTCCGGATCCATAGCAGTATTTCTGTCTCCAACTGTCCGGAAAATAAAAATTTCTCCTGGACCATTGGCCTGGTTCCCAGGATTAGGTTCAGCGACAGGTTTACGATAAAGTTGAACTCCACTGTCTCGAAGGATCTGAATGATTTTGGCTGGGTTCAGACCTCTTACGATTCACTTGGGAGTCCCACTATTTTCTTCGGCCGTAGGGATGTCTCTATCGTTAACAACATCCTGGATGCCATGTACATCTTCAACCCAAAGATCTCCCTTTCACTCAGGATACGTCACTATTGGTCGCAGGTTAACTACCTGGATTATTATACACTGGATACAGATGGGAATCTTAAATCAAGCAACTACTGGAATGATCATAACATCAATTTCAATGCATTTTCGGCCGATCTGCAGTTCATCTGGTACTTTGCTCCCGGAAGTGAGTTGAGTGTGGTGTGGAAGAACTACATCATGACAATAGGAGATAAGTTGAACCATGAGTATTTTAACGACCTTGCAGCTACTCTCAGCGCCCCCCAAACAAACAGTTTCTCGATACGGATTCTCTATTACCTCGACTACCTCTACATTAAAAAAGTCTTCACCCGGAAATCCAGCAACCGATCAACTCCTGATATGGGCTAACCTCCTGGAAGAATCCTGATTAGAGGGAGCTCCCTTTCTGGTTGCCCGGTGAGGGGGTTCCTTTACCGACCCGGGCATGTGGTTAGTAGATTTTTATTTCAGGGAAAAACGCAAAGATGTATTTTCGCAGTCTGATTGACCACAATGAGACTCAGATTTATTAACCGGGAGCTGATCCTCCTGTTGGTCCTGGCTTTGTTTGGTTGCGTCCCCGAAGAGGAAAAGCAACATGAGACTGGATATGTAGAATCACTTCAGATGATCCATGCAGATTCTTTTTTTGAAAAGGGTCTCAGAGGGAAAGGTGTCAAGATTGGTGTACTGGATATCGGTTTCGCCGGGATCGGCACCGACACAGCTCTTGCTCACCTGAGGAAGAACAACCAGATAGTTTTTATCAGAGATCTTGTTCCCCAGTATCCGGTCAGTATGTACCGCTATAGTCATGGCACCCAGGTGATAAAATACCTTGCAGGCATCTATCCTGATGATAGTGTTTATGGAGGGAGTTTTGCCCGGGATGCCACATTTTACCTGATCAGACCGGCAGGAGGTGCAGGCGCCAGGGAGGATTGCCGAAACGATGAGATGTATATCGATACCGCCTTTATGATCCTTGACTCATTAGGCGTGAAGCTGGTAAATATGTCGATCGGTTTCTGGAATGAGTATGCCCGGGAAGACGAGAATTACAAAGCCGAACAGATGGACGGTAAAACGACAACTATCTCGCGTATTTGTCAGAAATGGGCTGAAAAGGGGATGATCATCGTCAACAGTGCCGGAAATACAGGGGAGTATTCCTGGCGTGTCATCTGGGCTCCTGCCGATGCTCCGGGTGTAATTGCTGTTGGAGCCGACCGCTTTATCGATAAGGTATTCAAAGCCAGTTATAGTGGCATCGGGAACCCGGATGTTCCATTTATCAAACCCGACCTGATCACTTACACACCCTGGGGGACCTCATTCTCAGCGCCGATCGTAACTGGAATTGTTGCCTGCATGCTCCAAAAAGACAGTACGCTAAGGATGGATGAGGTAATGAAGATATTACACAGGTCGGCATCCCTCTATCCCTATCCCAATAATTTTGTTGGCTACGGGATTCCTGACGCAAACAAGATCCTTACCCTGATGGACAACCAGGATACCACCGTTTCTACCGTGAAAGTTGTCAGGTTTATGGATAACAGATTCACGATTCATACATCGAGTGACAATATTGTTGTGTTTGAAAAAACAAATGCAACAAGAGTCAAACGTCAATCTATCCATGAAGCTTCAGATGACATTTTTGTTTTGCACCGTAAATCAAACGTACCTCGTACAACCATCACCATCGGTTTGGACGAAGTCTGGGAGATTTTCTGGGAGTAGTACAACAGCTGTTGAAGATAACCGGCTGATGACTTCAGATATCGAGAAAACAATGTTATTCGTATAATTTCGATGGGATCAATGACGGTTCCATCTATTTTTGATTAAAAATCTGCTGCTATGCAAAAAACTCTACGAATTTCTCTCATGGTACTCTCCATGTCATTGGCTGGAATGGGAGTTTTTGCTCAGATTCTTGATGATGGTCCTATGGCCACGGGTCAAATAACCCAATACGAATCCCTTTCCAATGATGCCAAAGCCGATCTAAATCCAGTGATCCTGGAGGTGGTTAACGAAATCAATTCCGATAGCATCCGGGCAACAATCCAGCACCTTCAGGATTTTGGAACCCGTTTCCTACTCAAAGACAACCGCAAAGAGATTGCGACCTGGATTGCAAACAAGTTTATCTCCTACGGTTTTACCGATGTCGTAGTTGATTCATTTCTCTGTTATGTGAACTGGAGTGGGATTTTCGTCGACACACTCTGGCAATATAATATCGTTGCCACCCTCACCGGGCAAAGTGCCCCGGATGAAATTTATGTTGTTGGCGGACATTATGATGCGATTGTTCTTGCCTCACTCGACACAACCCCCGGTGCCGATGACAATGGATCGGGGACTGCCGCTACCATGGAGATAGCACGGGCAATGAAGCAGATAAACTATCAGCCGGAATCCACCATCAAGTTCTGTCTCTTTGCAGCAGAAGAGCTGGGGCTTTATGGGTCGAAGTACCAGGCAATGAAAGCGCACCAAACAGGAGAGGATGTTCGGTTCATGCTGAATATGGACATGATAGCGAACAATCCCGACAGTCTTAATCTTGTAACGATCTTTCGGTATCAGTTTTTTGAATGGGCCAGTATTCTCGCTGCTGATGCCATTGAGAACTGCAACATCGATTATTGTGCTGATATCTCACAAGGAGCCTGTGCAATCCTTATGGTTCAGCAGTTCCTTCCTTTTCCTCAGGGAATTGTTGCAACTTCAACAAAAGAACATATCGTGCTATCCTGGGATCCAACTGAGAATGCACTTATTGACGGCTTCAACCTTTACCGGTCCGAAACAATGAACGGAGTGTACGACAAGATCAACCAGGCCTTGATAGCCGACACCTTTTATATGGACGCACCCTCTGAAACAGGTGTAGAGTATTTCTATTATTTAAAGATGGTAAATAACCTTGGAGAAGAGAGTATGGCTTCCGATAAGGTTTGGGGGGCACGGTTCGGATTTACTGATACGTTGCTTGTTGTCGCCACACATAAAGGATCAAATGTCACTCCCGATTCCGTTTATCAGTATTATGCGTCAGTTCTTGATACAACTCCATTCACATGGTTTGATTACAACGAGATTCATCCCATCGATCTGGGGACCCTTGCAAGGTATCGGAATGTACTTTGGCTAACACAGGATTTTATCACCGTTCAGCCTACAGATACTGTGAGATATAACCTGAATTCCTTCTTCCAGAACGGAGGCAACATGTTTGTATCAGGATTTATTCCTACAAAGTTCTGGGCCAATAACACTCATTATCCATTCAAATTTCCTGAGGACTATTTTATCTCACGCATATTTAAGATCGACAGCGTTGACAAACAGATCAATAGCTTCATGTATAAGGCCTATCCATCTGCTGAAGGATACGATACGGTTCATGTGGATCAAGGCAAATCACTTACACCTGAATTTCCCGGGGAGTTGTTTAACATCGAGGTCTTTACCCCAACAGCCGAAGGATCGGTTATCTATCGTTTCGATTCCCGGTGGGATCCTTCCACTTCCCAGGGAAAGATGCAGAACCATCCCGTTCATGATTGACAAGCCGGTACAGACAACTCTTTCGATTTACACCATGCAGGGGACAATGGTAGCAGAACTTGTCAACGGCAAGCTCGAAAAAGGGTATTATAACATTAACTTCTCCTCAAGCTCTCTTCCGTCGGGCCTCTACCAGGTGGTCCTCCAAACAGATCGTTCTTTATCCACACGGAAGATTGTGCTGATTAGATGATGAGGTAGTCTGGTGCACTCAAAGCCGGTCGTCGTCCAGATGGCCGGCTTTTTTTTTTGAATACTCTTATTTGTACATTTGTTCATAAAAGTTTGACTTATGGTCATGTTCAAAAAAGGGATCAAGGAGAGTGGATTCGGGACTGCCCCGGTTTTCTTCACCGCCATTGCAACCATTCTTGGGGCGATCCTCTTTTTGAGGTTCGGATATGCCGTTGGGACACTTGGATTCTGGGGAGTGATCCTGATCATCGTCCTAGGGCATCTTGTGACCATCCCCACAGCTTTAGCGATCTCCGAACTGGCAACCAATAAACGTGTGGAGGGAGGCGGGGAGTATTTTATCATCTCCCGGTCGTTCGGGTTAAACATCGGAGCTACCATCGGGTTTGCCCTATTCCTCTCCCAGGCGATCAGCATCGCTTTTTATGTGATTGCCTTTACGGAAGCCTTTGAACCTCTCTTTACCTGGGTGCATACAAGTTATGGGATTCTGCTCCCCCGACAGGTAATCAGTGTTCCCGTAATGATCTTGCTTTCCTTACTTCTGATCCTAAGAGGAGCTAATATCGGCGTTAAGGCACTCTATGCAGTGGTAGGTATTCTTGCTGTGTCACTGATCATGTTCTTTGCAGGAACTACCGAATATGCAGCAACTACAGGTTTTACCATGGGAAGTGCCGAGGCCAGGAACATGAGTAACTTCTTCTACGTATTTGCCATTGTTTTTCCAGCGTTCACGGGAATGACAGCCGGAGTCGGGCTCTCCGGGGACCTGAAGAACCCCTCCCGTTCGATCCCAATGGGTACGATCGGTGCTACCTTCATCGGCATGATTGTCTATGTCTTTGTAATTTATAAGTTAGCCGATTCATTTACTCCCGAAGACCTGATCAACAATCAACTGATAATGAGTAAAATAGCGATCGGTGGTGCGATCATCATCCCACTCGGACTTGCAGCATCCACCCTCTCTTCGGCCATTGGTTCAGCCATGATCGCCCCACGAACACTACAGGCTCTGGGAGGCGATCATTCGTTTCCCATGAAACGGATGAACAGTTTCCTCTTCCGGGGCCGCCAAAAGGACGGAGAGCCTCAGAATGCCTCTATCATAGCCTGTTCCATTGCCTTGTTGTTTGTTTTATTGGGAAATGTAAATGCAGTAGCAGAGATCATCTCCATGTTTTTCCTCGTCACGTATGGCTCCCTGAACCTCATCTCCTTCCTGAACCATTTTGGCTCCTCCCCCTCCTACCGCCCATCATTTAAATCAAAATGGTACATCTCACTGATCGGGTTCATAGTATCCATTTGGGTTATGTTCAAGATCAATACGCCTTATGCCCTTACAGCCTATGTTATTATGATAGTTATCTATCTGACAATCAACTATTACCATAAAAATCGGAAAGGCCTTGAAGCTATTTTCACCAACTCCATCTTCCAGATGAGCAGAAATCTGCAGGTTTACCTTCAGAAAAGCAGGAAAAGCAGGACCTCTCCCGAATGGCGTCCCAGTGCCATCTGTATCTCCGAACATTCGTTTGAACGCCGGACGGCCTTCAACTTTCTCAACTGGATCTCTTACAAGTATGGATTTGGAACCTACATCCACCGGATCAACGGCTACTTCTCTAGGCAGTCGCATCTCCAGTCGAAACACGAGATGCAACGGTTGCTACGGCTCTTCGATACTGTCAGCAATCATGTATACATCGACACCATCATCTCCCCATCCTACTCCTCCGCTATCGTTAACGCCATCCAGGTGCCCGGGATCGCAGGAATGGAAAATAACATGGTAATCTTTGAGTATGACAAGGAGAACCCGACCAACCTGGCAGATATCGTCGACAATTTTGGACTGGTGAATTCCGGTGAATTTGATATCTGTATCGTGGGCAGTTCGCGAAGGGAAATCAACACCAAAGGTGATATTCACCTGTGGATCCACAGCAGTTTCGAAGAGAATGCAAACCTGATGATCCTCCTGGGATTTATCATTCTGGGACATTCTGACTGGAAGAGTTCCACCATCAAGATCTTTGAGATCTGCAAGCCTGATAAGCTGGAAGAAAACAGGAAAAAGATGGATAATCTGATTCGCACAGGCCGGTTACCCATCACCAAGAAAAATATCGAAATTATCCTGGATACCCCGGATGTGAGCAAGGTAGATTTGATAAACGAGAAATCGGCTGATGCAGGTCTTACCTTTATCGGATTCGGGAAGGAAACCTTAAAGCACAAGGAGACGGAACTATTTACCGGTTATGATAAGCTTGGGACAGTGATATTTATTCATGCCCACGGCCATATGGAGATTGAGTAGACTCGTCGCTGATCACCTTGCCGTCCTCCAGTTTCACTACCCTTCGCGCCTTGTTCACTACCCGCTGGTCGTGTGTGGAAAAGATAAATGTGATCTTCTCTTCCCGGTTCAGCTTCTCCATAATATCGAGCAGATTCTCGGTTGATACGGAATCGAGGTTGGCTGTAGGTTCATCGGCCAGGATGAATTTGGGCCTGGATGCCAGTGCCCGGGCAACCGCCACACGCTGTTGCTGCCCTCCCGAAAGCCTGGATGGTCTGCTGTTGATGCGGTCGCCCAGTCCAACGGCTTCCAGCAATTCAATGGCCCTCTTTTTCCGTTTCTCCTTGCTGTAGCCCTGCAGGCTCATGATGAACTCCACATTTTCGTAAGCAGTCAGCACCGGAATCAGGTTGTACGACTGAAAAACAAACCCGATGTTGTTCAGGCGGAAATTGATCAATTTCCTGCTGGAGAGTTCGCCAACGTTAATCCCATTGATCTGGATAGATCCTTCTGTTGCCACATCCAAACCTCCTACCAGATTTAACAGGGTGGTTTTTCCACTCCCCGAAGGTCCTACAATGGCGGCAAATTCCCCCTCCTGGAACGCCAGGTCAACGCCATTGAGAGCATGTACGGCTACTGCCGAGTCGTTGTAGATCTTCTTCAGATCCTTGATTTCAATGATATTCATAATGGTCTGTTTATTCTGTTCTGATGGCTTCCGCCGGGTTTAACTTTAATGCTTTTCTGGCAGGATAGATAGATGCCACAATACCGATACCTATTACCATGATGGTCAGTGTAATAAAGAATTTCATGTCCAGGTAAGGATAGAGCATGGTGGGGTAGCCTAGTTTCTCAAATCCCTCGGCCATGCTGCTCAGGTCTATTCCAGTCCATGCAGTGTACATGGTGAGAAGATACCCCAGGATCATGCCGGCAACCGCTCCTGTCAATGAGAGGTAGACTGATTCAAGCATGATCATGAGAAAGACCCTTCGTTTGTTCATACCAATGGCCGTAAGCATCCCCAACTCGCGAGTGCGCTCAAGGATCACCATTAGCATCGTGTTGATGATGCCAAATCCGAGGGCAAGCAGGATAATTGCCATAAACATATAGAGATACAGGTCGAGGAAGTCGGCAAGCATTCCGGTGATAGGATCGATCTTTTTCCAGTCCCTTACCAGCAACAGCGGGAACTGATCAGCCAGTTCTTTCTGTACCAAGGCCATCTCATCATCACCTTCCAGGCGAATAGCGATTTCCTGTGACTCTCCGGAATCCATGGCCAGCAGGTCAGCAATATCATGGTTGTTGACGTAAACACACATCTCGTCAAAAACCGAGTTGTTTGTTCGGTAAATCCCGCATATCCGGAACGCGGCTCCTGTAAGGTTTCCGTCAATATCCTGAAATGTGAGGACTACTTTGGAACGAAGCTTGACATTCAGTTTCTTTGCCAGTGCCTGGCCAACAACGATTTGGTTCTTTTTCTCGCCATTAAGGTATGTCCCGCATGAGTCGCAAATCATCGACCAGATCTCAGATACCTGCTTCTCTTTATCTGGGTTTACACCGTACACCATAATACCGGTACTGGCGTTGGCGCTGTTGCCCATAGCCAGGAACTTGATCCGGGCCGACCACGCTTTAATCTGTGGGAGGGAATCGAGTGTGGCCTCCAGCCCTTCCGACTCACCATCGATGATGTATTTAATCTCGTTATCCTCGATATATTTCGGGTTGTGGATCTGCAAGTGCGCCGTTTCACGGCTCACTGCCTCTTTCATGCGTTGTTCGGCCATTCCTTTCATGACCGCAGAGGAGAAAACCCCGCCGAGCAATCCGAAGGTGATTGCAAGGATTACCACAAGGCTTCGAACCTTGTTTCTCCAGATATTCTTCCACGCTATTATCCAAATCATAGTTCAGGTATTATTTTCTTAATGCATTGATAACAGTAAGCCGAGAGATCTTCACTATTGGTAGGATCATCACCACCAACATAATGATGACAACCGTCAGGGACTGACCCACAAAGTAAGAGGCCTCCCAGGCAGCCGGCATGATCGGCTCGAATCCCATCTGGATGGTGGTCTCCGCCATCTCACCGGTGATTGGGATGGGGTTAATATAAAAATAGTAGAGGAGTGGAATTGCTGCAACGATTCCGGCAATCACGCCCAGGAACCCCGTCATGAAAAGCTCTGTCACCACAATGCGGATCAGCTTCAACTTTGGCATCCCGATAGCGATCATCATACCAAACTCCCTGGTTCGCTCACTGAAGAGCATCAGGATGGTGCCAAAGATGCCAAATCCCACGATCATATAGAGAATTGCCAGCATAATCAAACCTGAGACATTGTCGGACTGGATCTGCTGGACCACATCCGGCATCATCTCTTTCCATGTCATTACTTCGTACGTATGGGGATCAAGCTTGTCCTTCAGTTTTGCAGCGACCCCTTCATATTTTTTGATATCAGGAATATTGAAAGAGATGGAGGTAAGTCTGTTGTCTGAGGAAAAGAGATTCTGTGCCGCTGGCAGACTGAGATATACCATCCTGCCGTTCAGGTCGGGAGACGGGAAGTGGACGATTCCCCTCGCCGGGAATATCCCGGCCGCACTCATACCATGGTAACCCTGGCCTATCAGGACAAGGGTGTCGCCCACGTTTATCTTCAGGTATTTTGCCAGCTTCTCGCTCACCAGGGCTCCGTCATCATCAGGAAGTAAGTAGCTCCCTTCCACCAATTTTTTCTGAAGACCTGTCAGCTGCTCCTCCTCTTCCGGCACTATCCCGGTAACCATCACCCCTTTGGTTTGCGTACCGAACGACCCCAGGGCAAAGGATTCCAGGCGCAAAGCATATCCTTCAATTTCAGGGAACTCCTCAATTGCCTGCTGAAGTTCGGTTGTATACTCAAAGGAATTGTTAATGATCTTGTCGTCCCAGTATCCTTTGGCATGAACCTGAAAATAGCCCGAATAGGCATGCACGATGTTGTAAACCATCAGGTCATAGCTTCCAAGCTGAAATCCTCTCATGAGTAGGGCCAGGAAGATGGCAAAAAACACGGAAGCTGAAGTAATCAGTGTCCTTCGTTTATTTCTCCATAGATTTCTCCAGGCTATTTTTATCGTTTCCATCCAGTTCTCTTATTTAACGGTTTTCATGTGGTAATAATTTTAATGTTATTGGTCACATGGAATATCCAATGCCATCATTGACGGTTAGATTTAAGGCTGTTTGTTTGGATATTTCATATTCTGCTGGGAGAAAAAGCTTTCATTGATTTTGATATCAAATTTTGCGTTTTTAATATTCACCAGCGTTTTCTGGTTTGGCTTGTCTTCAGGGATGATCTCAAAGTGTGTCGGAATTTTCCGATCGTACATAAATTTAATATCAGAGAGCAAATGTGTCTTTACCAGGTAATCATCTTCATCATAATATTCGACCTTCAGCTGATATAACTCCTCCTTGCTGATCCACATCAAGATCTTTCCCCAAACAACAGCAGCCTCCTCTTTGGGATCGAGTTGGATGATATAACAATTAAACTCCCCAATAGTTTCATTTCCAATTATTTCATGCGTATAATCCACAATAATGGATGACTCTTTCAGAATATCATCGTTCGAATAATCGGATCCCATCCACCCTTGTGCCATCATGGAAGGTGGGAGTTTGATCATCCGGTTGATTGTAGGATTCCAACTCCACATATCGTTTTTTAGTTTCAAAAACGACTGGCCGCTCTCTTTTGCAGGGGCAGTGATCAGCGTAAGGGAGTAGTCCCGGCCTTTTGCCCAGCTCCTGAAGCTGACAGTCCGTTGCCAAGTTGGCCTTACAACAGTCATCACCATATCTATTTCACTGGATACTCCTTCCATCTTGTCGTTGGCTTTTTTAACGATCTCTGTCGCGTCTTGTGCCATTAGATTCTGAGCCATTAAAAACCCAATACCAAGGAATAGGGCTATTGCAACAATTAAATGTATTGGAACTTTATTCATATTCATTGAAATTCCTCCGGTTTTAAGGTTTACAATATCGGTTAATAATCAGGTCTTTCATCCTGTCAATCGGAAAGTTATCGGGATTGAATACATAATTCATGAAGATACCATCCAGCATAGAGTGAAAAAACCAGGTCTCCAACTCAGGGTCTTCAAAGCCATGATTCCTGAAATAGGCCGAAACGGTCTCCCACATTCCGGATGCCATGATGTCAGATTGCAGCTGGTTCACCAGCTTTTGAGCCGATGGCTGAACAAGGAGCATGTACAGAAACTTCCAGAAATCGATATGAAGTTTCAGCGTTTTAATTTGCTGATCGATAAAATATTGCATCTCCTCGGTGGTGAGAATGCCGTCATGATCAGGATCAAAAAATTCATAAAGGCGATGGATGCTCGTTTTAATGATCTCTTCCAACAATGCCTCCTTGTTGGTAAAGTAATTATAAATCAACCCTTTGGATATTCCGGCAGCTTTTGCAATCTGATCAATTGTTGTATGTGAAATCCCCTGTCGGGCAAACAGTTCGAGGGTAGTTGCAAGGATTAACTCCCGACGGTCCTCCCTTATTTTTGCAAACTGCTCTTTCGTTCTTGGACTCATGAGATTTGGCTTAAAAACTCCATTTTAATCTTAAGGCAGAGATACAGGCCTGAAAATAGAGATTTTCATTCTGTTGTGGGCCCGTATTCGTAAACCTCCCGTTGAAGTATTGCAGAAAGAAGCTCAGATCAATATTCTGTCGAATCGAATAATTTACATTTGGTCCGATGAAATATCCGTTCAGGTTTGGGTAATACATGGCAGCCAGGCTCACATCGAATAGTGGTGTAATGGGATAGGATCCCTGAAGGAATATATTCCATTCCGAAAAAGAGAGTGTTTTAGGGGATGGTGGTGCCTGGTAAACAGAAAGTAAGGTCTCGGGTTGGAAATCAGGGGGCAACTGGTTGTAGAATACCTGAAAGATTAAATAGAGTGAATTTGAAAATGAATAATCGAACCCCATCGTGGCCAGCAGCACTCCACTTGTATCCCTGGCGAGGCTTTTCGGGTAGAAATAGCTTACCTCTCCCCTGAACCCTGCCTGACTGATGTTTCCCGACCATCCAGTACCGATGACCCAATCCTGGTCATTAACCAGTCCTCCCATAAACTGGATATCATACTGACACAGGTTGAAGCGACCGAGGCCCGCAATGGTAATCTGGCCCCGACTGTTCCATTTCACGCCTGCTTCAATGGTGGAGGTGTAGCTAGGATAAAATTGCAGGCGGATGGCATCACTACCAGGACGTTCGGGGTAATCGAAATCGTAGAATGAATATGTGTTGAAAATATCATTGGGATTCCAAACGATTGACTGTCCCCAATTTATCCGTTGCCGCCCAACTGTCAACTGAACTTTTCCGGTAGTTATGGAAAACCAGGCCCGGTCGAATTGGGTTACCAATAAAAAGGATTTGCCTGAAAGGATACTCCAAGTCATGTTAACCATACCTGGGTCGGTGGTGAGAGATCCTTTGTAAGCCGGATTCTGGGTAAAACTCTCGCCAAACAAGAACCGGTTTCGCATTCCTAGTCCCAACCTGAAAACGTTCCCGGGGTACCAGGAGAAGTCGAGACGGTTATGTATTTCATTATCCAGAATCCATGGTTCATCAACCTTTTGGAACTGAACCATCTGAAGATCATTCAGGTATCCTTTTAATTCCCAGCTTTTAGGAGTGCTGGTTTCCTGTGATTGAGAGGATAAAGGGACAATCACAGAGAGGATCAGAAAAACAAGAGTATATTGAACCTTTGACATACCGCCGACTTATGTTGACTAAACGGTCAGTCAAAAATATAACTTTCAAATGAATCCCCAAAAAAAACTGGAAAAAATATCCGGTTTTTTAAAATTTTTGAAAAAATGTTGGATTTTAATAGAAGGTGGGGCATTCCAGTGGTCCATAGCCTTTGGATCGTCCGGTGGGTACAAACCCTCGGCTTCCACTGCTATTCCCGCCTCCAAAGAAAGAGAACCCGCCAAGTTCAAGAACGAGGCTAATCTCATGCGCCCCTCCTGTTCCCTGCATCACGCCAGCAATCTGCAGGTCGTAACTGTAGATAAACTTGATGCTCATTTCCTCCATAAAGTTGTAACGGTATCCTGCCAATAAGGCAATCGCATTATTTGTATTGCCCGTCATGGTTGTCTTATACCATCCACCAATGTATATATTGAATTTCAACAGGTTTAATCCAATCTCCAGGGAGTTAAGGTTAGCTTGGTTAAGGAAGACAAATCCCGGGCTGATCATCAGGGGATCGCCGTTTCCGCCATACATACTGGAAGAAGATCCATACCCAGCAGTAAAAACAGCATCTCCATGAACCACAAACTTCCTGGGATAGGGTGCACTTCCGTCAGAAAGCAACGAAACGTCGGGTCTAAACAGGTGATCTACTGCAAATCCCAGGGATCCTGTGATGTTACCGGGCTCATTCGAGAACTGGAGGATACCGCCGGCAGCAAAGTCGGGTACTACCCTTGAATTGACATCCGGTGGAATAAATGATGTCTGATAAATCGCACCATATTTTGGATCGAGTTGATCAGCAAAAACCAGATCATCCCAGTTCACTTTCCGCTGGATAACGGCTGCTTTTACGCCAATCTGAGCCACCATAAAGCTGGTTATGGGAATTCTGACACCAATAGTCAAGGCAGCCTGTAATGTATTAATCAGTCCGGCTCCTGGTGAATCTGAGTTGATCATGATTCCGATACCGCCGGCTCCCGGAAGATTCCGATCCCCGATATCTGCCGAAAAATAGTAGGATTTAAAATCGATTGGCAGAGTGGGCCATTGATCCCGGAACAAAAACCTGGCGCGCAACCCTGTGTTAATCCCGGTAAAAGCCGGGTTATAATAAAGGGGTGAGCTAAAATACTGAGAGTAGTTCACATCCTGTGCCTGGGAAATCTGTTTCAGTCCTATAAATCCCAGGATCAACAAGCATGGATATATTAAAACCTTTTTCATTGAGGTATATTTAGCTGATTAGCGAATTAAAGTCACAGTACCCATGGTATCGTATTCACCCGTCCCAATATCAGATCCGTTCCATGGTGAATCATCGATGAAAGTAGCACTCACTTTCCACATATAATTGCCCTGAAGCATGGGCTTTCCCTCGAAACTACCATCCCACCCTTCTAGGGGACGCCCTTGAGGATCAATCTTTGTGGATTCCCACATCACATGCCCCGAGGTGTTAAATACCTGAATGTGGTATCTTTTCAGGTTAATGCCAACAGGTTTGAACAAGCGAACAGCCAGATTGGAACTACTTGGTGCAAATGCATTGGGGATATAAAGCCCCTTGAAGAGCAGTTCATATTGGAAAAAGGTTGTATCAGAACATCCAAACTTGTTCAACGAGATCAGTTCGATAATGTAAGTTCCATCTTCCGTATATGAAATTACAGGGTTCTCTTCATCCGAATATTTACCATTCCCAAAGTTCCAGTAATAGCTGTTGTCGTCTCCGGTAGAAAGATTTTCCATCTGAAGTTTTCCATTCATACCATCGATATACTCCGTGATATTAAACGAACTGAGTGGTGTTACATTTACAGTACAGGTCGAGTCAATGGTATCTCTACAGCCATTAAGATCCTGGACAATCATGCGTACAGTATAGGTCCCGAGTGAGTCATAAGTATAGCTAGGATCCTGCAAATTAGAGGTATCTTTCTTTGTCCCTGGCACACCAAAGTTCCATCTCCAGATGCCGAATGTTGTATCAGTCGGGGTAGAAAAATCCGTAAATATTGTAGGATCTCCTTGACAAGGAGCTGTACTTTCGAAGTCTGCTATCGGAAGATCGAACACCCTCGTGGTTTTGCGAATTGAATCGATACATCCCCATTGGTTCTCGACGATCATTTGAACATCATAATAGCCTGTATTCATATACTTGTGTAATGGGTTCTCAAACGTTGAGGTATCCAACACACCAGAAGTGGGCTCCCCAAAATTCCAGTACCATGAAGTGTTCGGATCACCGAACATATATGATGTGTCAATGAACAAGGTGCTTTGGTTAAAACAAACTGATCTGTTTGAGAAATAAGCTTCCGGTGTAGGCCGAATGCTTATAATCTGGTAGGAGCTGTCGGTAAATGAAACACCGCTAACAAGGGCATTGATCACGAGCTTCACCACATAATTTCCGGCATTCGTGTACTCATGTGCAATGGTATCAGTAAAGCTGGAATAGGTAGTATCCATTCCATCTCCAAAAATCCATTGCCATTGGGTTATGCTTGTAATAGGGAAAGAGTTGTCAGCAAATAGTATAGGGTTCCTTGCACACATCAAGGAAGTTGTGGTAAAGCTGGCACTGATACACTCATACCTCACTACGGTTTGCGTGATTGAGTCCACACATCCGTTACTGTTTGTTATTATCAGGGTGACATTATAGGTATCCGGGTCTGGATATAGGTGCGTTGTATTCCCAGGTGCCGTCACGATGGTCTGGCTAGTTCCATCTCCAAAAATCCACTCCCAACTTGCTATGGAAGTCCCACCTCCAGTACTCAGATCGGCAAAATCGACGTTGCTATTGCAAGGTTCTGATACAAAACTGAATGCCGGTTCCGGTAAATCGTATACTGTCACCTCCTGGTACACGCTATCTTTACAATTATCGGAATTCCAGGCCTTCAGTTTGACTACATAGGTTCCTGGAGCCGAAAATACGTGAGTTGGATTGTAAAGGAATGAGGTGTTATTTGGCACGGATGCCGGATCCCCGAAATTCCATGCTACAGAGTAAAGAGAGTCACCTGTCGCCAAGTTCTCCGGATGGAAATGTGTCGGATAGCCGAAACAAACCGTATCGTTACTGTAGGTGAACGCAAAACCTGGTTTCACAAAAACACTGTCGATGATTGTGTCCATGCAGCCGTAGTTGTCGGTAACGATCAGTGTGACAGCATAAGTTGTATTTGTTTGAGTAAACGTGTGAATTGGATTGGGTCCTGTTGCCGTATATCCCGGCTCAAAGATCCATATGCGGTCAATGATAGTAGACCCTGCGCCGATTGATATATCCTGGAAATTCACCTGTCCAGCCGGACAGTAGAAATTCATGTAGGAGAAGTTGGCCGTTGGGTTATTTCTTACAATAATCGGCATCACCACTGAGTCGGTGCAGTTATGCAGGTTTGTTATCGTCAGTTGAACGTTGTAAGTTCCTGCAGCAGCGTATGTATAGGTTGGATTCTGAATGGTTGCTGTTCCTGTGCCATCACCAAAGTCCCAGTACCAAGAAATGATAGTGCTTCCCGGTGCAATAGAGAGGTCGGTGAAGACTGTCGGGCTGCCCATACAGGCGGCCGAATATTGGAACATGGCATCGGGAACTGGATAAACCGTGATCGGGAATGTTGTATCATGTTCACAACCGTCTGAGTTTGTAACTGTCAGAACGACATCATAGTTACCGATGTTGGTGAAGGTATGCGATGGATTCTGCAGTGTTGAGGTATTGCTTGAGCCCGATGGCGGATCATCAAAATTCCATAACCATGAAATGATTGTGCCGGATCCTGTTGTTGAGGCATCTGTGAAATTCGTCGGCAGATCGAAGCAGGCTGTATCGGCTGTAAAATCAGCAACAGGTGCATCATTGATTGTTATGGTGTTTGTGAGTGAATCGATACAGCCATTGATATTGGTAACGATAAGGTTTACATCAAAGGTCCCACCTGCTGTAAAAGCATGTGTCGGGTTTTGCAATATAGAGGTGTTGCTGATCCCGGAGGTTGGATCTCCAAAGTCCCAGAGCCATGAAATGATGGCACCTCCTCCGTTTTGCTGAGAGAGGTCGGTAAACTGAAGTCCTTTATTTGCACAACCACCTGTTGCAGCAGAGAAGTTAGCAAGTGGTGTATAGTTGATCGTAACCTGGTTTACATCGTCGTCAGTACAACCGTCGCTGTTCGTCACTGTAAGCGTAACCGGATAGGTTCCTCCATTGGCGTACATGTGTGAAACATTCGGGTTTGCCGGGAAGGTTACTGTAACAGGAGGTGTTCCATCACCGAAATCCCAAGTCCAGTCGGTAATTGAACCGTGAGGTGAATTTGAGAGATCGGTAAACTGAATCGAATCGCCTGCACAAGCTTGAGAGTTGGCGCTAAACGAAGCTGTCAGAGCTGGGTAGACGATAACCTGCTTGGTTGTATCTTTTGCACAGCCAGCAGCTGTTGTAACTGTCAACGTCACTGTATATGTGGCAGGATTTGCATAGAGGTGGGTTGGGTTGGCTAATGTTCCTGTTTGCCCGTCACCAAACTGCCAGAACCAGCTGGTAATTGTTCCGCCGGAAGAGGCATCAACAAAGTTTGTCATGTAGCCCAGACATGCCGTATCAGCAGTAAAGTTGGAAACCGGAAGCGCTCCAACAGTAACAGGGATGATTGTGGTATCCATACACCCATTGCTGTTGGCAACAATCAACCGTACACTGTAAGTTCCGGCACCTGAGAAACTGTGTGCAGGATTCTGTGCATTTGAGTTGTTGTTCACTCCCGATGCCGGATCATCAAAGTTCCATGCCCATTGAACAATGGATCCGCCTCCGTTAGGTTGCGACAGGTCTGTAAATGGAACCAGGGTCCCTTCACAAGCTGTGCCGGGGAAAGTAAAGTTAGCCAAAGGTGAGGGGACACTGGTTACGACATGCTCAATAAACTCGGTACAGCCATTGGCTGTTGTTATTGTCAATGTCACTGAATGAGAAAGGGCAGTACCTGCAAAGGTATGTGATATATTAGGGTTGGCTGGGAAGTTTATTGGCGGAGTGGTAGTTCCATCCCCGAAATCCCAAACCCAGGTCACAATATTATCAATAAAGCCTGGCACAGTTGAGGACTGGTTTGTAAAATCAACCGGTGCACCGAGGCAGTTAGGGATGCTGTAGCTGAACTCAGGAATAGGCAGCGGATAGACCATCACATTTTTAGAGACCGTATGCATACATCCGTTTGAATTGATGATTGTCAGGGTTACCAGGTATGTTCCGTAATTGAGGTAAGTATGCGTTGGTGAAGGTTGAGTGTTTATAGGCGTCCCATCACCGAAGTCCCACGAATAGGAAGTAATGTTAGCTGCATTCGGTAAAGAAAGATCAGTGAATGTAGTTAATGAACCGCGACAGGCAGTATCAGCAGAGAAGTTGGCTTCTGGCGACTGGTTAACCACAACCGTATTCATCACTGTATCGTCACAATTAGTGGCATTGAATGCCGTCAGTGTGACAATATAGCTCCCTTCAGTTGCATAGTTATGAGAGGGGTTTGTTAGTGCAGAGGTATTGTTCATCCCGGATGCCGGATCACCAAAATCCCATAAGTAAGAGGTAATGAGCCCGCCGCCATTTGTCTGACTCTCGTTAGTGAAACTGATAGGCTGTCCAGCACAGTTTGTGGAAGAGAAGGAGAAATTTGCCAGAGGTGCCGCAACAAGAGTCACCGTTTTGGTTACCGGGGTCGTACAACTGTCGCTCGACCAAACCGTCAGTGTCACATTGTATGTTGTACTCGAACCTGTATAGGTATGGTATACGTTAGGCGAATTGGGGACCACGATTGTCTGAATAGTTCCATCCCCGAAATTCCATCGCCATTTTGCAACATAGCCTGTAAACCCGGGTGGGATATACGACTGGTTAGTAAAGAGCAATGAATCCCCCTGGCAGGTTGGTGCTATCCAGGTAAAGTTGGCCACAGGTAACGGGTTCACACGCACTGTATGAGAAACTGAATTTGAGCATCCATGAAGATCAACAACTGTCAGCTCTACCGTATAAATTCCAGGGTTTGTATAGAGATGGTTCGTGTTGATCGGATCAGATATAAGAGGCGTACCATCTCCGAAGTTCCAGCTCCAGGCCACGATGGAATCAATGTATGTGATCGAGGCATCAGCCCAGAAAGCTGTCACGTTGTCCTGGCAGGCTGTATCATAGAGAAAATCCACGGGTGGTGAATCTTTTATAAAAATCTGTTTAATAATAGTCGTTTCACAATTGTTATCACTACTGGTCACTGTCAGTCTTACATTAAACGTCGTTTTGATTGGGTCTTTAAAAATGTGGGAACAATTGGCCGTGTAGGCATAGTTACTTGTGCCGGAGGCCGGATCATCAAACTCCCATACCCATTTCCAAATATAGGTACCAATAGGACTGCCTGCCGGAGGAAGGCTTTTATTAAAGAAAAAGACCTCCTGATCTTCACAGCCAGGCAAAGGAGTTCCTCCAACAGGGGGCTGGTTTATATTATTCCATGAGAAATTGGCAATCGCTGTATCGTGAATGGTCACATAATCGGTAAAATCCATGACTGTTGGAGGTGTCCCTGCGAGTGTAATTATATGACGAATGGCTTTAACCCCATAATTTTTAAAGCTATGTGTATCTATTGCAGGCATCGGTATCGGTGGGATAAAGACATGTCTTACAGTATAGGGGGGAGTGACCAGAGGATCGGGTGAAAATCCCTCATCCTGGTACCACCACTCTTCTGATAAAATTACTCCAAGCACCACCGGATTGGGGGTAACTGTGACCACCTCCCCCATGCAGGCATTTGGTGGATCGATTTGAAAAGTTGGGGGCGGAGCATCGAGGAAGATCATCTCAACATATGAATTAGTGCACTCATTAGCACCGGTACAAATCATCTCAACATTATAATTTCCCGGGCTGGTATAATGATGAACCGGGTCCTTCCCAAAACCCGCTTGCCCATCTCCAAAATTCCATTGCAGGTTATTCCCAACCACAGCAGGATCGGTATTGTCGGTAAATTGGATTTCCAGTGGCGATCCAGCATTATCCCAGGTAAATCCAACGTTTGGGTCGGGTGTAAATTCAGGAATTGGATGTACAAAAATATTCTCTGATGTAATATTAGAGCAACCATCCTGATTTGTGACAGTTAGTGTGACCGGATATGTCCCCGAAGTGTTATAAATGTGGGAAGGGCTGGTTCCTGAGCCAGTTCCACCATCCCCAAAATCCCATTCTCTTGAAACGAGCGAACCACCCCCGTTTTCAGTGCTTAAGTCACGAAAGTCAACTGAAGTATTGGCGCAGGCTGCATCGTATTCAAAATCGGCATTTGGAGATTGGGCTACTGTAATATATTCTGATGTAATTTCAGATATGCAATCACTGGAACTGGTCACCTGAAGTTTGACCACCTTACCCCCTGCAGTGAGGTAAGTGTGTTCTATTTGCGACGGAGGGGGTGTTGGTGGGATGGCATTCAGATCGTAAACAGTAATGGTTCCATCATCCCAATCCCATTCCCATCTGGTGATCGATTCACCGGGAACAACCGCACCTGAGAAATCATGGAATAGAGTTGGGAAGTCAATACAAGCAATGTCAACAACAAAGGCAGCGACAGGCAATGTGTTACCAACAATTACAGTCTGAGTTGTGGTACTTTCGCAATTTATGGTGTTTTTAATGACCAATTCGACTGTATAGGATCCAGGTGCTGGAAAGATGAATGGGGTTTCCAGAGGGGGTGGGATCGTCAACCCATCGCCCAAAATAACAGAACCAACCAGTACATTGTTACTATTATAGATGTGCCACTCACAATATTTTATCTTAATCGTTGGGTCCGGATTAAAGGCGGGTTTAGGTAAACTACCCACAGCAGAGAATGTATATGCGTTGTAAGTGCAATTTGGTGTAGGAGCAGTAATAGAGTTTACATTAGCTGTTGGCTTGAATCTATCGGGATCAACATATACATAATCAATGATTTCATCCGATCCTGAAGAATTTGCGATTGTTAGTTTAACTTCAAATGTATGAGGCGGAGGATATGTTATTATGTCAAATGGATGTAAAAACGTAATATCGGTACCTGTTTCCCCATCACCAAAATCCCAGGTATAAGTAGTAACTGGGTCTTCAGAAATTAAATCTTCTGCATGGAAGTTCACACGGTCATAATAACAACCACCAGCAGGGTCAAACTCGTAATAGAAGTAAGCTTGAAGGAGAGGATGAACCGTGATGTCCAAATCATATCTGACTCCTGTGCATCCAGGGTCAGCTGAATTTTCTTCCGTTAGAGATAATATACCAGTGCCAGGGGTCAACCATTCAACAGTACACTCCGACAGATTGGAAGTGCTAGTAATCGTACCAGCTCCTGGAGTGAGTTCCCAGAGGTAAGTATGCCCTGTTATGTTGGCTGAACTATACGTGCATGTCTGACTTATTCTAACAACATCAGGCCCAGTAATAAAGGGCTGAGTGTCTTTGCAGTCAGCCAGGGGGTTATCCTGAGCCCAGGTCTGCTGCAATGCCACAATCAGAAGAGAAGACAAAAAGAGGTAGCGAATGAATCGATATGACATGAGTGTATTATTTATAGATCGTTTCGACCTTTGTTATACTGGTTTTTATAGACAAAAGTTTCAAAATAAGGTTGCACAGGATTAATTAATTCTGTAAGGTTCAACGAAATTTCATTGTGTACAAATGTAAGAAAAAAAAGGCATGAAGTCAGCGACCTAACAAAAATCGGAAAAACTTAACATTGAAGGTGTAAATTCAGAAAGTTTCAGACAACCTTTTTCAACTTGATTGTCTATTGTAAACCGGAGTTGCTGATGAATAATGTGAATATTGTAAGGCAAAGGATTACTATTTTTACGTTGACTCCGATAGGATAAAAAGGTTAGTTTTTATTGTTAGGGTAATTCCAGAACAAAAAAATCGTAATTTAGCAAAGAGAACTTTCAATTAATTGACCAACAACCCCACCTGCTCCGCAAACGGATGGTTTTACCAGTGGAAGGAACAATGAAATTTACAACGAAACAATATAGACTTGTCGGATTACATAAATCAATATGGGAAGGATCCCTTTTATTATTCTTTTTCTTGTTTAACTGCATTATTCTTCACTCCCAGGTAGTTATCACAGGAGATGATGTTGTTTGTCAGGGGGATCGCGCTTCATTGCATGCGGAGGTCAGCGGTGTCAGTATTGGCACTACCAGTTATAATTTTGCATTTATCGATTACGGAACCCATCCTGCTTTTTCTGGAGGGGCAGCAATTGATCAAGACTTTATTAATTGTAATGCTAATTATGATGATTGTTGGGCTGGAGGAACGCCGCCCAATCATGATGGATACGATATTGGATTTACATTTTGTTTTTTCAACCAACTCTACACAAAATTCTATGTCGGATCGAACGGATGGATTGGGTTTACCGACCCAACCGGGCATAGTTGGACAACATATACTGCAACCACAATACCAAACACGTATTATAGCGTTCCCAAGAACTGTATCTTCGCTCCATGGCAGGATTGGTATCCTGGATATCAAGGCATAGGACCTAATGTATTTTATTATAAAACAGGATCAGTTGGTAGCCGAAAATTGGTTGTCTACTGGCTTGATTGTCCGTTATATAACTGCAGAAGTAATAATTCAATACGGGGTACATTTATGATCGTTCTGTATGAAGGGACCAGTGTTATTGAGAATTTCATACAAGCCAAGCCCAATTGTCCCTCATCCAATGAGGGGGCCACTCAAGGTGTTCATAATGCAGAAGGCACCATCGCTTTTACTGCAACCGGCAGAAATTACGATGTATGGGAAGCATTCGATGAGGGTACCCGTTTTGAACCCAGCGGGATAATCTGGTACCAGGACTTATATCCCGGAGGCGCTATCGTTGGCTATGGACCTGATATCGTTGTCAATCCGATCGTTACAACTCAATACTTTGCGGTGGTCGGTACCTGTAATGGAGGGACAGCCCAAGGCACATTCACGGTAAATGTAAGTCCCACGCCCCCTGCTCCTATTATAACAGGTTCAAACGAGGTATGCCAGAATATCTCATATCTGTTTACCGCGCAGCCAGGTATGCAAAACTATCTCTGGAGTTATCCGGGTGCAGTTTTAGTGAGTGGAGGGGGAAATTCAGACGATTTTATTGAACTTAAATGGTTATCGCCCGGAAATAAGACAATTTCGGCCAATTTTAGCAATTCATTTGGATGTACAGCTACCAATCCTACCGAAAAAACCATTTCTGTCAATCCCACTCCCAATGTTGTTCCATCCAGTTCATCTCCCTTGACCATCTGCTCCGGCACCAATGCCCAGGTGGGATTCTCATCTTCTGTTCCAGGTACTACGACCAACACTACCTTTAACTGGACCGCTTCCGGAAATGCCGGTACTATTACACCCAATCCCTCCACTATATCGGGATCAGGCAATATTTTAAAGAATCTTTCCAACTCTGGAAACATCTCCGAACCCGTTGTATTTCATATTTTACCAGCAGCTGCCGGCTGTTCCCCTACCGTGCCTTACGACTTTACATTTAAAGTAAACCCAGTCCCTTTCACCCAACCTTCGCCAGGCACCCAGCAGATCATCTGCAACGGAGCCACTACACTGCCCATAACTTTGCAAACGAACGTCTCCGGCCTTTCACCAACCTATAATTGGACCTCCTTGTGTGATCCCCCAATTACAAACTGCCCACCGGCAAGTGGAAATTCTAATCCTATTTTTTCATTTACACCTGGCAATTCCACCACCTCACAGAAAACCATTACCTTCACTATCGTTGCTTCACTGTCGGCTACTTCCGGTTCTTGTTCTGGGCCGCAAACAGAGTATGCGATTTTGATCAACCCCATGCCTGTTGCAACATTTACTACCTCTACCCCTTCACCAGTATGCCAGGATTTTCCAACACCTTCCTTGTACACCGTTGATCCCGGGGGGCCATCATCAACATACTCCTGGAATGTTTCTCCAGCTGCCAATGCCATCATTGCAAACCCTACTGCCAATCCTGCTTCCATTACATGGAAACTCTCCGGGAGCTCGCCACAAATCGCACAACTTACAGTCACTGCTACAACTTCCGGAACCACGCCCTCATGCAGCTCTACCTCTGTCCCAATGATGATTACCATCAACCCTAAACCACCTACCGAACTGGCCGCTTGTTTTGATCTTGTCACTACACAGGATGCAAAACCCTTCTACCTTAAAGGTGGAACACCCCTCGGAAGTGGTGGAGCCTACTATATTGATGCTACACTTGTTCCAACAGGAAACAAACTTGATCCATCAACTCTGAGTATTGGGAATCATACGATTTCATACTCATACACCAGCACAAATACATGTATTGCTTCTGATGCTCAACAAATTGTAGTCAAAGTCGCCAATCCTCCTTGCGGTTTGTCAATGACCGATTACCGCGATGGAAGCGGTGGAACTGTATACACCACTGCTTTGTTACCTGACGGAAAATGCTGGATGACACAGAACCTTCGGTACGGTACCCTCTCCCCTTCAGTCACACCTCAAACAGACAACTGTACCGTGGAAAAATATTGTCTCTCCACAGATCCCACTTGTGCAAATGGAGGGTTCTACCAGTGGGACCAACTCATTCAGTTTGGCATTACCGATGGCCCTGAATACCAAGGTGTGTGTCCGCCCGGTTGGCATATCCCCACGCAGGTAGAGTGGCAGGATCTCATCAACAACGTGGCCGGGTTTACTCCTGGAGATGGTGTGGCCGGTGGGTACCTCAAAGATCAGAACCAGACCAATGGGTTCAAGGCATTACTCAAAGGAATCTATTATCTCAATGATGCATGGGCATTCACATCAGGAAACAGCCTTACAGCTACCATGTTCTGGACAGGAACACCCAGTTCGGGTGATAGAGCCATTGCTCGTGGAATGAACAATTACAACTACAGCGTTTCTCTCTACGAATCTTTCAAAGAAAATGCATTTCCTGTGAGGTGCGTGAAAGATTAAAAGAAACCTGTTACTTTTGCAACAGAATAATTTCGACCCTATGAAAAAATCAATCTTGATCATACCTGGCATCATGGTAATACTCCTGGTTATTTTCTTTGGGTGCAAAAAGAATACAACCGTTCAACCTTGCGATAACACAGGGAGAATATGCATTACAAACAAACTGGATTCCATTGCAACCATTCAAGTTGTTCAGATGAATCACGTGTTTGATCTTGACCGGGATTATATGGAGTGTTTGGTCGTAACGGGTGATAATCCTTATACTTTCAAGGTATCCTGTAACACCTTTTACCTTGATACGACAATTATGATCCTGTCATGTGATGACATCCAGCTGATCCTGGAGTAACTACCGGTCGAATTTCACTTTATTGATGAAGTAGACCATCCGCTTATCATTTCCCCCTTTCGAGATATCCCTGATCTCCTGGTATCCATAGCAGAGAAAATAATCTGCATACCAATAAACCATCCTGCTTCTAGACTCTGCGAGTAGCTTATCGTTGGTTGACATCAGCTCCAGGTCGGAGAAGGTGCTCTTTTCAACCGTTTCAGAATCCCGGATAATACTGCAAGCAATCTTTCCTTCACTGAGGTAGGTAAGAATGATCTCATCGCCTGAAGGGTAGAGGGTCACTTTTGGTTCAAGGGTAAATGAAAGCAGGTTTCTAATACTCATGGCATTGTCCCATAGCATTTTACCCTCTTTATCGAACGAAGCCATCATGATACCTGTGAACCTGTATCCGTCAAATACTGAATAGGTATTGGTATACGGCCGGCCATAAAAATCATAATCGGTAAAGGATTCTGAGTGGTATTGAGGAGTATACGCTTCGGCAGCTACAATGAACTGGTCATTCCATGGGAAAATATCGTGAAGCAACAGTGAGAAATCAAGTGAGTACTCCTGGTCAGGTCGGTTCTTTTTCATACTTTTCTTCCTGAGACTAAGGATGTCTTCTTCACCTAGAAGCTGTTTTATATTCTTCATATCCAGGAAGTTATAATAATTGATCGATTTCTGGACTCCAGAGGAAAAAGGTGATACCGCAAGGCCGGTCGATTCAACCTTTTTTCCTTTTGACCCAGCCCGGCTTGCAGAATAGGTACCGGCAATCAGGGTTTCAGATTCACCGGCACGAATCTCGGTAACATTGATAAACTCATTCGTTTGGTTATTCGTACCTATTTTAGTCTCAAATTCTTGTGTTCCGGACGGCCGATACCTGCAAAAATAGAGTTCTGCTGTCCGTTTTGACAGAATCTTGGAAATAAGTATGGAAAGATTCATGGTAACCGGATCTGTCGAGCAGTGAAGAAGTGATGTTTTATCATTGGGCATCAAGGGAATTACCGTCGGTTGTCCGGTGGGAAGATCCATAATGAGAACTGAAGATAAATTCGCCTCATTATTCAGCCCGTGAATGGCTTTCCTTCCGATAACTTCAAATGAACTGATATTTCCCTGATCCGGAGTTTTGCCATTATTCAGAATAAACGAACCTGATTGAAGGGCGACGCGCAGAATCTGAAAATTGACATCTCTGTTTTTGTTTTTTTTATCTGATTCGAAACAGAGATAAACTGTGTCTTTCACAACTGTGACATCTTTGTAGTCAAGTGATGATAAGATTGGAGCAGATTTAACCCAGATCTTTTGCAGGTTTTTGTCGTAAAAGATAAAGTACCACTTGTAAGCATTATCAGTAAGCACCTCAAGGGTTTTATAAAAAAGGATCATCCCTGCAGAACCGCAAGGGATGATCCTGTATGTCTCCTTGTCAGACTGAGCCGGAATTTCGATACGCAATGGCTTATCAGCCACTGTAAACGGCTCCTGATGCTGCCCCGAGATCAGGGAAGGGAACCAGAGTAAGAATGCAGCGAGAAGACCATAACGACTCATTCAGAGAAGGTATTACTATTCTTTGATAAGCTTTTTCACGCCTGTTGTCCCACTCGGCCCTGTAACCCTGATAAAATAGACTCCCGGAGGAAGATCGGTACAGGAAATAGAGCAGGAGGTTCCGGTAATACGTTCGTGTTTTACCTCTGAACTAAGGATTGAAAGAATGGTGACTGCTTTTTCATCAGCATCAGTAAATGATAAGGTAACCTGATCCTTGGCTGGATTAGGGAAGAAATGGAAGGAGTAGTCGCTCTTTAGAGGATCAGGAACACCGATTAAAATTTCTCCAATTATCAGAATCTCATCCACTTCCCATGTTTTAGCATCAGAGGTGTTTGATGTGTACACCATTCCCACATAAATACTATTTCCCACTGTACCTGAAACATCGACAGTGCCAGAAGGAGTCCAGCTCCAGCCTCCAGCAGAGAGTGTTGCAGTCAGATCGACCCATTCAAACTCATTCGGATCACTAACGCCGTCATACTCATTGGAGATCTTCAATTCAAGGTCGGGTCCGTCATAGTAGCAGGCTGTTTGAAATGTAAGTTGTTCGTTGACATAGAGATCGAAGTTCATGGCAGGTGAAATCAGCCAGTCTTCATTATCCTGTGCTCCCCCGCCATAACCACTCATTTTTGCACAGGGAGAGCCAGCAATTCCATGGATCGAATCGATGAGCCAGAACTGCTGTGGTCCGATGATATTCTGTGCACTCCATGTGCCCAATGCGAAATCGTTGAAGTTTTCGTAATTGATGATCACGATATTTGGTGTTGTAGCCATTACAGATGGTGGTGTACCATCTGTCTTGTAGTCGATAATCGTTCCGGTGTTTGTATACGGAAAGATCTTGAAATAAAAGGGCTGGTTGCTTGGAAGATCATAAAACGTATAGGTTTCAACCCCATTCAGGATATTCATAACGGCTGTCCCATCACTCAGATCAGGATCGTCAGCAACTGGAGTCCCGTCAACCGGAGAAGTAATATTATCCTGATCGCTCGCCTTAATCAGGTAAGCCGTAGGAATTTGTGCTCCAACAGCATCCATCCAGGTAAGTGTAATTGAAAACGGGAATGCTTCTGCATCGAACTCTGTCGGATAATTGGTTGGCTCTGGCAATGGACCTCCTCCATATGCAGTCCAGGTAACGTTATCGATGGCTACCTGTCCGGACGAAGTGTTTTGTTGTTTGAAATTAAATGAAAAATCTCCGGGAGAGTTCACTACGATTGGCCCGGAGTTCAACACAACACCCGACTGGCCATTACTTGTGACAGTTGCCACAACCAGTCCGTTCACGTAGACGTCGAGGTTCACATTGGTGGAGAATGCCTGCATGTAATCAAAACTGAGGGTCCCGCAACCATTAGTCAGCATTCCCGATATGACTTCAGCTGTCGGTGTGCGGTCTTTCCCTAAACAGGGAGAAGGTGCAGTAACAACTACATCTCCACGGCACTGCCAGTATGTCCAGGTAGATCCATCCTGTCCGATGAAAGTCCCGTCGTGATAGGCATTACCGGTCTCCGGATAATTGGCAAAATTCTCCATTCCCTGAGCAAATAAGAGGATTGAGGAGATAAATAATACAAGTAAAAGGATTAAACGTTTCATAAGCTTCTTATTTTTTTATAAGTGCTCAATAATAATTAAATGCAAGTTATGAAAGTAAACGTTTTATCAGTTCCAGCCAAATCTTTTGATAAATTGTTAAAAAAAAGCCGGCTCACGAAAGAGCCAGCCTTGTGCTAACAGGATACATTCAATTACTTTTTATCGTCTACCTCTTCAAAATCAACATCAGTAACTTCATCGTCAGAAGGTCCCTGGGCTTGTCCGGGGTCACTCTGAGGAGCTCCCTGTTGACCAGGCTGAGGGTCGGCCTGAGATGTATTCTGATACATCTCCTGGCTGGCAGCCTGCCACATGGCATTCAGGTTGGCCATCGCACTGTCGATACCGGTAAAGTTGCGGTTCTTATGAGCCGCTTTAAGTTCCTCAAGGGCTTTTTCAATCTCACCCTTTTTATCAGCAGGAACTTTGTCTCCAAATTCCTTTAACTGTTTTTCTGTTTGGAAAATCAATGAATCAGCGGTATTCAGTTTATCCATCTCCTCCTTCACCTTCTTGTCGGATTCAGCATTGATCTGAGCTTCGTCCTTCATCCGTTTGATCTCGTCATCTGAAAGCCCAGAGGATGCTTCGATCCGGATATTCTGTGACTTGTTTGTAGCTTTATCTTTAGCAGTTACGTTGAGTATCCCATTGGCATCGATGTCGAAAATAACTTCAACCTGAGGGACACCTCGTGGAGCGAGTGGAATTCCATCGAGATGGAATCGCCCAATGCTCTTATTCTGGTTAGCCATAGGGCGTTCTCCCTGTAAGATGTGGATTTCGACTGATGTCTGGCTATCTGCTGCCGTGGAGAAAACTTCCGATTTCCGAGTAGGGATTGTGGTATTCGATTCAATCAGACGTGTCATAACCCCACCGAGTGTTTCAATCCCCAAGGATAATGGAGTAACATCAAGCAGCAACACATCTTTGACTTCACCTGTGAGTACACCACCCTGAATAGCTGCTCCGATAGCAACTACCTCATCGGGGTTCACTCCTTTTGATGGCTCTTTTCCGAAGAAATCTTTTACGATCTTCTGAATCGCCGGGATTCGGGTCGAACCACCTACCAGAATTACTTCGTCAATATCAGAAGCTTTCAACCCGGCATCTGCCAGAGCTTTCCGGCAGGGTTCAACAGTTGCCTGCATGAGTGGGTCGATCAGCTGTTCTAATTTTGAACGGCTAAGTTTTTTCACGAGGTGCTTTGGCACTCCGTCGACGGGCATGATATAGGGGAGGTTAATTTCCGTCTCCGTTGAACTTGACAACTCGATCTTGGCTTTTTCTGCTGCTTCTTTCAACCGCTGTAAAGCCATAGGGTCTTTCCTAAGGTCGAGTCCTTCATCTTTCTGGAACTCATCGGCCAGCCAATTGATGATCTCATAATCAAAATCGTCGCCGCCGAGGTGCGTGTTTCCGTTTGTTGATTTAACCTCAAACACGCCATCACCCAATTCCAGAATGGAGATGTCAAATGTACCCCCACCCAGGTCGTAAACAGCCACTTTAACATCTTTATGTTTCTTCTCAAGCCCGTAAGCCAGGGCAGCTGCGGTAGGCTCGTTGATGATACGCTTGACATCCAGTCCTGCGATCTCTCCGGCCTCTTTGGTAGCCTGGCGCTGTGAATCACTGAAATAGGCAGGTACAGTAATAACAGCCTCCTTGATCTCGATACCGAGGTAATCCTCTGCCGTCTTTTTCATTTTCTGCAGGATCATGGCAGAGATCTCCTGCGGTGAATATTCTTTATCTCCGATCTTGACACGTGGTGTATTGTTCTCGCCACGAACAACATTATAGGGAACCCGTTTGATCTCCTTGGTTACCTGGTCATACGATTCACCCATAAACCGTTTAATCGAAAATATTGTATTTGTCGAATTCGTGATTGCCTGGCGCTTGGCCGGGTCCCCAACCTTTCGCTCCCCATTATCGGTAAACGCAACAACGGATGGAGTTGTTCTCCTGCCTTCACTGTTAGGGATTACAACAGGTTCGCTCCCTTCCATCACAGCAACACATGAGTTCGTAGTTCCTAAGTCAATTCCAATTATTTTTCCCATGATGAATTCAATTATATTGAAAGATACTGTTTGGTTTCTGAATTTCCTTCAGCATGTCAATGATTGTGCCAGACCTGGTTTCAATCCCGGAATCTGACAAAAAGACAGAACTGAGGCTGGCAGAATAGGAAATTAGGATCAGGAGCCGACAACTAAAATCCCAAATCTTTTGTGAGGGAATTGGAACGAATCTCATCAATCGTGCGTTGCGAGAGATTTATTGAATCAATCTCCTGCATAAATCTTGAGGAGAAAAGGCCGATGCCGTTCTCAATGTTGCTGAAGGTGGGTTTTTCCTGGATGATAGAACTGGATGGCTGGCTTACTTCAATATAAGTATTGAGATCAGTACCCGCTACTATAAAATAGTATTTTATAGAATTATTTGGAACAACACGCTCTACATCTGGATTAACCTGAATTTGTGCACTCAACATGGAATAAAAGCCATCATTCGGATATGAAACTTCTATCTTCTCCCCACCTTCGTCTGAACTGGATAGCTTCCCAGGTATGACTAGCCAATCAACAGACTTCATCTCATGCTGCGAAGTATCTGTGAGTGAAATCTCCCGATAAAAAAATCGGACCAATACCTGATAGCGCTTCCCTCCATAAGCTGAAGTCCACTCCAACTTGCTATTCTTACCTGCATCGTAGGAGATAGACTGAAATGCAAAAGGCTTCGAAACCAAGAAACTACTAACCAATTTGGTTTCGGATGAGATAATCTTGCCCGTTTCCGGATTATTTATTACCAGTTTATAGGTATAGCTTGGGCTCAGCGTTGAATCATTGACATAAAGCAACTGGTTGGGGAAATAGAAAACCCCTGAATCTTTGTTGTCAATGGTTGTTGTATCAAAGGGATATATCGCTACTAGATTGCTCCCACTCCATGCTTCCAGGGACACATTCAACTTCAGGTGATAATTGCTGGAATCAGCTACCTGGGCATATTGAAGTGCATTACCTGGCCCCAAAAATGCTTTGGTGATTTTGATGTAATGGGCAGAATCAAGCTGATTTAAAATTCCATAAACAATGGTCACATCTTCCCAATCGGTATTCAGGTTGAGTTCTTTTTTACAGGAAAATAAAAGAAATCCTGGGATCAGGAGTATTGTCAAGATTCGGAGAAAACGCATGATCAGGGAGTTTGTTAGTTTTGCAAAAGTACAATTTTTTCAATAAAGTCGTAGCTTTGCAAATTAAACAAATAAGTATGTCCAGTTCATTTTCATTTCGCAATGTTCAGAAAGTAACTACCCATGTGCTTCAGGAGATGAAGCTGAAGGGGGAAAAGATCGCCATGTTGACTGCCTACGATTTCTCTTTTGCAAGAATCCTTGAGAATACGGGTATTGACGTGATCCTTGTTGGAGACTCAGCCTCGAACGTAATGGCTGGTCATACTTCCACCCTGCCTATCACCCTCAATGAGATGATCTACCATGCCTCATCTGTTGTAAGGGCAGTTAAAAGAGCACTTGTTGTTGTAGATCTTCCCTTTGGCACCTACCAGGGAAACTCCAAAGAGGCATTAGCTTCAGCGATACGGATTATGAAAGAGTCGGGAGCCGACGCTGTCAAAATGGAAGGAGGCAAGGAGGTGGTAGAATCGGTTGACCGGATCCTAACTGCGGGAATCCCCGTTATGGGGCATCTGGGATTAACCCCGCAGTCGATTCACAAGTTCGGAACTTACGTCGTTAGAGCCACGACCGATGAAGAGGCTAAAAAACTTATTTCCGATGCACATATTCTTGCCGACTCGGGATGCTTCGCGATCGTTCTGGAGAAGATCCCGGCAAAGCTGGGAGGGCAGGTTGCGAAGGAGGTCAACATACCGGTCATCGGAATCGGAGCGGGGAAAGATGTAGATGGACAGGTTTTGGTGCTGCACGATATGCTTGGGATAACCCAGGAATTCTCTCCCAGATTCCTGCGACGGTATCACAACCTGTCGGAAGAAGTCAAAGGCGCTGTCAACTCCTATATTCATGACGTGAAAAATGTGGATTTCCCAAATGAACGAGAACAGTACTAGACGAAGGAAGAGAGACGAGGGACGAGGGACGAAAGAAATAAAAGATGGTAATCATGGCCGTTGATCCCTCCCGGATTTTGTTTGAAGACAATCATCTGCTGATATACAACAAGCGGCCCGGCGACATTGTTCAGGGTGATAAAACCGGAGATACTCCCCTGAGTGAAGAGATAAAAGACTACATTAAATCAACGTACAACAAACCCGGGGATGTTTACCTGGGAGTAGCGCACCGGATCGACCGACCTGTAAGTGGAGTAATCATTTTTGCGCGTACATCAAAGGCACTCATACGCCTGAACCAGATGCTTAAGGCAGGTGCAATTACAAAAACATACTGGGCTATAACATCGCAGGCTCCTCCAAGCGAAAAGGATCACCTTGTTCATTACATCGTTAGAAATGAAAAACAAAATAAAAGTTATGCACATCTGAAATCCGTTGATAATTCTAAAATGGGTGAACTTGAGTATCAATTAATGTGTATAAGTGACCATTATTACCTTTTGGAGATCAACCTGATGACAGGAAGACATCATCAGATCAGGGCACAGATGGCCCAGCTAGGATGCCCGATTAAAGGAGATCTGAAATATGGGGCTAAACGATCTAACCCGAATGGCTCAATTCATCTTCATGCCCGGACTGTTGAATTCACTCACCCGGTTCGAAAGGAGTTGATAAAGATTGACGCTGACCCACCTGATGATCCTCTCTGGAGCCACTTCAAAAAACAAATTTTAACTCCCGCCAAATAAGTAAGTATGAGAACGAACATCCTGGAAATAACACCAGCTCCTTTGGTTCCCTTTCAGCCCGACTGGGTTTTCTGGATATTTCTGGGGATATTTCTTTTAGCTTCATGGATACAACTTTTTTACGGTCAACGAATGAGAATAATATTCAGAGCCCCATTTACCAAGCGATACCTGCACCAACTTGAGCGTGACGGGGATTTATTTAATGAACGAATATCCATTGCACTCTCGCTGATCTATGTGCTCTCCCTGGCGATGATCATCTTTCAAACCCTTCAGCTCGTCTTTCATCAATCTTCATTTACAATCTCTCCATTTAAGTTATATATACTTCTTGCACTTGCCGTTGCCGGGTTCTGGGCATTTAAGGTTTTTATTATGAATCTGCTTGCACACATTTTCAAAACAGATCAAACCAATAATGCATACAAGTTAAATATAATGTTAACAATCTCATTTCTTGGACTCCTGCTGGTTCCGCTTCTGGTTTTCACAGTGTATCTGAAGTCTGTTTGGTTGCTTTATATCGGTCTAAGTTTGATTGGAAGTTTCTCGCTTTTCAGGGTTATCAAGGGTTTTTTAATTGGAATTTCACTCACCCGATTTTCCTATTTCTTTTTATTTGTCTATCTTTGCACCCTCGAAATTCTACCACTGCTTGTTGCTGCAAAGTTGATTGTCGATTATTTATAACTCCCTGGTGAAAAGAACAGATAGTTGAATACTAAAACAAGTCCAGCCTTGAAGATCAAGAATATTCTGATTAGCCAACCACAACCTGCCGATTTTGAAAAGTCTCCTTACGGAGAACTTTCGAAAAAACTCAATCTGACTATTGAATTCAGAAAATTCATTAAGATTGAAGGTATTACGGCGAAAGATTTCAGGAAAGAACGAACCAACCTTCTTGATTATACCGCTGTGATATTTACTTCACGAAATGCTGTGGACCACTACTTCAGGATTGCCAAAGAGATGCGGTCAGAGATTCCTGATTCAATGAAATATTTTTGCATTTCAGAATCAACTGCCTATTACCTTCAGAAATACATTCAATTCAGAAAGCGGAAAATTTTTCATTGCAAGGAGAATTTTGACATCCTTGGTGAACTGATCAAAAAACATAAAACAGAGAAATTCCTTCTTCCCTGTTCCGATATTCACAAGGCAGAGATTCCCGATATTCTTGATTCTCTGAAGGTAATCTATAAAAAGGCTATCATCTATAAGACCCTGGCCAGCGATCTTTCCGACCTGGATATTAAAAAATATGACCTGCTCGTCTTTTTCAGCCCCGCCGGGATCAAATCCTTGTTTAAGAACTTCCCCGATTTCAAACAGAATAATTGTGCAATCGGTGTTTTCGGACCTTCAACAACAAAAGCTGCTGAAACGGCTGGGCTGAAACTCACAATCCTGGCCCCTACCTGCACTGCTCCTTCGATGACAATGGCCATTGAACAATACCTCTCGGGCGAGAGAAAGAAAGGGTAACCGACTCTTTCCCGAATTGCCTGATTACATGAAAGAAAACTTTCCCAAAGAAGAACGACTTTGTCGTCGGAAACTTATCCAGGAGATTTTTATTTCCGGCCTGTCCATTTCGGCTCCACCAATAAAGATGCGTTGGTTCTCTTCATCTCTTCCGAAAGCATTTCCACTACAGGTGATGATTGCCGTTCCAAAAGCATCCTTCCATAACGCCTCCGACAGAAACCTGATTCGGCGCCGCATCAGGGAGAGTTACCGGAAAAACAGGTCAATGCTCTATGAGTCCCTGACCTCCACCGAGAAACAAATGGTTCTCGTTATCACATACACAGGACGTAAGATCCTCCCTTATTCAGAAATTGAGGAGAAAATAATCTTACTTTTACAACGTTTAAAGAACGAGAATGAAAAAGCTTCTGGGTAGTTTTTTCATTTTACTAATCCGGGTTTATCAAGGGGCGATCTCACCATACCTGATGCCGGCCTGCAGATACTCTCCCTCCTGTTCCGCTTATGGAGTTGAAGCTATACGGATACACGGTCCATTTAAAGGTGGCTGGATGGCACTGAAACGGATTTCCCGCTGTCATCCCTGGGGAGGAAGCGGATATGATCCTGTTCCAGGTAGCAATGACGAGGGAAAAGGGACGAAGGAAGAGGGAAGAGGAATGAGGAATGAGGAATGAACAATTACGAATTACGAATTATTGACAGCAAATAGCGAAAACCTAACAGAGAAAAGCGAACTTAGAATTTATCATATATGAAACGTTACACCTATATTTTCCTATTCCTTTCCCTAGCCCTGACTGCACAGTTAGCTTATAGTCAATCACCACAGGACCAAACATTTGAAATCCTGAAAAACCTTGACATCTATACCGATGTGATCAAAGAGCTGAATGCCGAATATGTCGATGACATCCAGCCTGGCGAACTCACCAAAGAGGGAATCGATGCAATGCTCTATTCATTGGATCCCTATACAAATTTCATCCCGGAAACTGAGATAGAAGATTATAAGTTTATCACCACCGGCCAGTATGGAGGAATCGGCGCCTTGATTCATCAACAGAACGAATACGTGATTATTTCGGAACCATATCAGGGATCACCGGCTCAAAAAGCGGGATTGATGGCTGGTGATAAAATATTGGAAGTTAACGGGCAGTCGGCTGTTGGCAAGAGCTATGACGAGATAAGTGCAATTTTGAAAGGGCAGGCCGGGACAGATGTTCATATCAGTGTTAAACGTGATGGGTCAGATCAGATAATTGATAAAACCATCACTCGCGAAAACATCAAGATTGACAACATCCCATTTTATGGTATCGTTGGAAGTGATATTGCTTATATCAAACTCACTGGATTCACACAGAATGCAGGAAAAGAGGTGAAACAAGCTTTCCTGAAGCTGAAAGAGAAGCAGCCAGTTAAGGGTGTGATCATAGACTTGCGCAATAATGGCGGCGGATTGCTCAACGAATCTGTTGACCTGTCGAATATCTTCGTGGAACGAGGTCAGGAGGTGGTAACTACGAAAGGAAAGGTGAAGGAGCGCAATCACATTCACAAGACAATGTATCCACCGGTAGACCTTAAAATTCCGTTGGTTGTACTGACGGATAACCAAAGCGCTTCTGCAAGCGAAATTTTTGCAGGCGCCATGCAGGATCTCGATCGCGGTGTGATCGTGGGCCAACGAACTTTTGGAAAGGGGCTTGTTCAGAACGTCGTTCCACTCAGTTATAATGCCCAGTTGAAGATTACGGTTGCCAAATATTACATTCCAAGCGGTCGTTGCATCCAGGCTATTGACTACAGTCACAAAGATAACAACGGATATTCCGCTAAGATTCCCGATTCACTTATCAGGGAATTTACTACAAAAAATGGGAGGAAAGTTTATGATGGAGGTGGCATCTCCCCGGATGTCTCCGTAAAACCGAGAAAATTCAACCAGATTGCACTAACCCTCTTTGGGAACTACCTGATTTTTGATTATGCCACAAAATTTCGCCAGGCACATCCTTCAATTCCTCCGGTAACTGAGTTTGAGATCAGCGACAGTGTTTATAATGACTTTCTTGCCTTTATCACGGATAAAAATTACACATATACTACCAGAAGTGAGCAGGCACTTGAACGATTGAAAAGTGAAGCTGAACGCGAACAATACTTCAATGCGATCGAGGAGGAGTATAATAACCTGAAAGAGCATATGATACATGACAAAGGTGCAGATATTAATAAATATGAAGATCAGATAAGGGAACTGCTTCGAATGGAGATTATTTCCAGGTACTATTACCAACGTGGAAAGATTGAGTCGTCGCTCACAAACGATCCTGAACTTGCACGGGCCATTGACGTTCTCCATCATCCGGAAATCTACAACTCCATTCTCGATGGGACATGGGTAGATCCGGCGAGTACGGAAAGCCAGGAAATCAATGACCCGGAAGCCACAGAATAAGAAATTAAACCAGAAACATAATAACGTTATATATGAAATACAAACCTATCTTATTTATTGTTATTGGATTGCTGATCAGCAGTTCAGCCCTGGCCGATAAACCGGCGTACAAGATTTTCAACACAAAAGGGAAAAAAGTTTCATACAAGGATCTATTAAAAGATGCCGGTGAATCACAGGTGGTTTTTTTCGGAGAGCTACATAACAATCCGATCTGTCACTGGCTGGAGATCGAACTTACAAAAGACCTCTTTGAGCTCAAACAGGATAAGTTGGTTCTGGCAGCCGAGATGTTTGAGCGTGACAACCAGTTATTGCTGAATGAATATACAGGGAAATTTATCCGGAGAAAGGATTTTGAGAATGAGGCCAAATTATGGCCAAACTACACGACCGATTATGCCCCATTGGTTGACTTCGCAGTTGAGCATAACCTGAAGTTTGTCGCTTCCAATATTCCACGCCGATATGCCGCACTCGTTAACCTCAAGGGGTTTGAAGGACTTGACAGCATCAACGCCTACCAGCGCGGGATGATAGCCCCACTACCCATTAAGTATGACTCTGCCATGAATTGTTATAAAGCAATGAAAGAGATGTTTGCCGGAAGCGGCGCCATGCATCAGACTATGTATATTGCTGAAGCCCAGGCGATGAAAGATGCCACGATGGGATATTTCATTTATAAAAACCTGGAAGAGAACGGCACCATCCTCCATTTCAACGGCTCATACCATAGCGAGAACTATGAAGGAACTGTATGGTATCTCCGTGATTTCGCAAGAAAATTCCCGTTTGACACAAGGGTCGTGACCATTGCTTGTGTGGAACAGGATGAAATCGACGAACTTTCAGAAGAGAATCTAGGGAAAGCCGATTACATCATCTGCATCCCATCATCAATGACGAAGACGAGGTAACCAAGGGGTCACTCCAGTTTTTCAAACAAAGGTATAATAAGCATTGATCAGAAAATTCCATCCAGTCACTACGATTGTAGCCACCAGTTTGGCAATATAGAAATTTACCTTGAATTTACCCGACATTGCCCACACAATGGCACTGTTAATGCCCAATCCGATGAGGGCAATGATAAAAAACCTGCTGAACTCCATCATGATATTCGGGTTGGTGCTTTCGAATGTCCATACCCGGTTCAGGAAATAATTGGTTGTGGCAGCAATGGTAAAACCAATGGCATTGGCAAGGTATTTCTGGATCTTAAGGTACTCCTTACATGCGAATGTGATCGAGAAATCGACAATGACGCCTGAGAATCCAACGATCCCAAACTTGACAAATTTCAGGAGGAAGGCGGGAGATAAGATTTCTTCCATCGAAGATTCAAGTTATAGCTGAATCAGAAGAACCTCAACCTTATCGTCGCGGATCACCTCCACGGTGATGGTTTGTCCATGCTTCAGTTTTGAGAGACGGGACATGTATTCATAGATATTCTCCACCTTCATGCCATTGATTGAGGTAATGATATCACCTTTTATCATTCCTCCCCGTTCAGCAGGTTTTCCGCTCGTGACGCCATCAACACGTAACCCTTTTTTTTCAGAGCCAGCAAAATCGGGCATAATTCCCAATGTCACCTTCAGCTTTCTTCCAGTACGGCCTGATGCTGCTTTACTCCCAGATTCTTGGAATACCAAGGGATTCGGCGCGCCAGCTACAGATTCAAGAACTTCCAGGGCAAAATCGCCTACCCTTGCTTCCGAATCAAAATCGAGCAGATTGGTATCATCAAATGGGGTGTGGTAATCGGTATGAACGCCTGTATTAAAATAGAATACAGGGATGTTGGCAGCATAAAAGGCCGCGTGATCAGAGGGGCCATACCCATCAGGGGCGTGAACAACGGTAAATGGCAGATCTTTCTCGTAAAGGAGAAGAATAGAGTCGGCTTCAACGGATGTTCCTGTTCCACTAACAGATATGGAGTTTTTCTCCTTATCGAATCGCCCAACCATGTCAAAGTTGAACATGGCTTTGATCGTTTGTGCAGGAACCGGAGGATTATCAACGAAAAATTTTGAACCCAGCAAACCCATCTCCTCGGCGCTGAAAGCGACAAAAATGATACTCCGCGCAGGTGCGCCCTGAATAGCAAGAGTTCTGGCAAGTTCGATCACCATCGCCGTGCCCGAAGCGTTATCATCAGCACCATTATGGACTGCATTGGTATCCGGCATCCGGGAACCTGAGTTTGGCCCGCCCATTCCAAGATGATCGTAGTGGCCTCCAACAACAAGATACTGATCTTTCAACTCCGGATCACTGCCTTTTAGTAAAGCGACAACATTCACCGTTTGTTGTTTTTCTTGATTTACTTCAGTAACGGCTGATAAAGTTCCATTCAGTTCAAACGACTTCGGTTGTTTCTGCCTGATGATCATAGCATCAAGGGTATCTACAGTATAGCCGGTAGAGAGTAAAAATTGGTCAGCTGTGGCACGCGTAATGTTGATGGCAGGGATACCCGCAGTCACTTCGTTGTTCTCAACCACCAATGGCATCAGTTTATCCTCCTTTTCCATGCTCAGAGGTGTTATCAGCAATACACCTGCTGCTCCTTTATCTTTGGCAGTCAATATCTTACTTCTGATATCACTGAAAGGGATAAAAGCACTTTCCGAATTGTCAGGCTCGGGATCGGCCCGGAAAAACATCACCCATTTGCCTTGGACGTCCATCCCTTCGTAATCATTCCATTGAAGACTATCCAGGTTCATATCGAAGCCAAAGCCTGCAAAAACAACAGGGGCATCCACCGTTGCCGATGAGGAGAAAGCCAGGGGAACGAAATCTGTCATCAGTTCAAAGGAATACTCTTCAAATACGAAGGTGTTGTTTTCACCAAGGTCGACACCAGTAACTACATCAAAGTATTGAAATCCATTATCTGCCAGGGGTTCCAACCCTGCCATCATGAAATTCTTAAGGATATATCCCGCTGCAACGCCTGCCTCTGGTGTCCCGGGTTTGCGACCTTTGAGTGAATCGGAGGCAAGAAATTCAACATGTTTTTTAAGTTGGTCAGGCGAAACTTTTATGGGTTGCTGTGCAACAGTGGCGAAAGCAAAAAACAGACTCAGGAAGGAAATAATATAGGTTCTCATAAGAAGTAGGTTTTATTTATATTCGGAGTAAAAATGTCATTTTTCAATCAATCGTAAATCAAACAATTGTTCCTCCACCAACCACAGTATCTTCTTGATAAAACACTGCACTCTGACCGGGAGTAATGGCATCATTTGGATGGTAAAAGGTTACCTTTACAAGTCCATCGGAATGATGTTCTATCGTAGCTTCGCGCTCCTTTTGTGCCGATCTGATTTTGCATGTAACCTCCATCGGGGAAGTCAGCTTGCCAATAGAGATCCAGTTGATTTCCTTTACCAAAAAAGTGGACTCGTATGTCTCTTCCCTGGTTCCAACAATTACACGGTTGTTATCGGGATCAAGTTTAATCACATAAAGAGGTTCTGAATAGGCAACTCCCAGTCCTTTTCGCTGACCGATTGTGAAATTCCAGAAGCCGGTGTGCGTGCCAAGTACCTTACCGTCCGACAGGAGGATATCCCCCGGTGTAGGTGGCATCTCCAGCAACTCCTTATAATCTCCCCCGTAAAAGTCCTGACTCTCTTCTTTCTCTACCGATGGGATGCCTGCATTACGGGCTATCTCCCTTACTTCAGGTTTGGAAAGGCCTCCAAGAGGCAGGAGGATCTTGCTGAGCTGTTCCTGGGAAAGCTGATGAATAAAATAGGTCTGGTCTTTCTTTGGCTCAATCCCCTTTTTCAACAGAAATCTATTTCGGATACTATCATAACTAACACGGGCATAGTGGCCGGTGGCGAAGAAATCATAAGCCAACCCTCCTTTTTCCGCCAGCAATGGAAGCATGCCGAACTTGATCAGTTGGTTGCATTTCACACAAGGATTGGGTGTACGTCCGGAGAGGTATTCGGCCTTGAAATAGCTTAGCACCGACTCCTTATACTCTGCGGCACAATCGAACACATGATGAGGGATCTCCAGTATTTCGGCAATCTCTCTCGCTTCCCTGATCTCTTCATCTTCGTCGGGGCCATAACAGGCATGTTTCCCGGAAGCTGAATATTTACCATCCCAAATGGCCATAGTAACTCCAACCACATCGTAACCATCTCTCTTCAGGAGGTAGGCAGCTACAGAAGAATCCACACCACCACTCAACCCAACCAATACTTTTTTCTTCTCTTTCACTCGAACGTCATTACATATCTCCAAACGTGAATGCAAAGATAGGGAAACTCGGAGAATGAGGAAGGAGGAATGAAGAATGATGAATGAGGCAAATCTGGTTTGTCAGTGAAGAATTACCAGTTTTTTAGTCAAACTATAACCTGAAGTCCGGAGATGGTAAAGATAGATGCCTGCCGGAAGATCGGTTGCCGGAAAATGTATCGTGTATTCTCCTGGCTCCATGGTTTGATCAAGCAAAGATTCCAGAACGTTTCCGAATAAATCTGAAATCGTAAGCCTGACGCGATCATTCCTTCCCAGAGTAAAGGGGATAGTGGTAGATCCAGTGAAGGGATTGGGATAATTTTGTTCCAGGCAGGTGACGGAGTTCATGGCCTGGGCAATGGCGGTGACAGGATCGCATTCGGTGAACTGGACACCATCCAGCCACAGGGTGAATCCGTAATCCCAGGTATCGGCCCAAAACTCCACATAATTAACATGATCCCAGCTCATTTGTCCTACGCTGGAACGCTGGAACGTGGCATCTCCGGAGAGAGGGAATTTGTATCTTTTCCATGTATTATGTGCGGCATTCAGCAAGTTGGGAGAAGCTGAATACCTGAAATAGTTTCCTTCCCGGTCACCGATCCGTATTTGAAAGTACTGAAAACCGTAAGGGATGAACTTTTTAGTTTTGACCCAGAAACGAAGCGTATCCTGATCGCCAAGAGCCCAATCGGAGAGTGAATCTCCCGATGGGCGATAGTTCAAAGCGACGTACCATCCTCTGGAGGTGACGAACTTCACGGAAGCCGCCCCAACCATCTTGTCTTCCGTATCGAAATAGAGGCTGTCAGCAAACTTGACCGGGGCAGGATAACCCACTTCGGGATAACCGTACCAGGTTGATAACGGTTCGGCCAGGTCGCATGGCGGATCATCCTGGAACGAGACTTCCGGGGAGGGAAGCAGTGGCCACCAGAATACTTCTCCTTTTGCTGAGTTGTCGTGCCTGTCGTAAATTTTTTCCGAGATCAGGGCAGTGTCTCCCGGCAGCCAGGTATTGTCAATTGCAAAGATGTCGTATACAGAGTTGTTGGAGATATGAAATACCGTGGGGAACCTGAAGGCGTTCCCGGTAATCGTATCCATGTCGGATTGTCCATCGAGAAGGATGCTGGCATTGCGGCTGAAATCGAAATCATTCCCCACAGCAACCAGGTGTTCGGTCTTGATTGCCGAAACAGCTACCGTATTTCCGTCAAACAGATTTAAGTGGATCGCGTAGTCGTGGGAAAACTGGTTTGTATACCCTGTGATGGGCGATCCCTCCCAGAGTTCGATTCCGATCGGATTGTCGCGGATGACATTGCCTCTGATAGTATTCTCAAAGCCCCGGTCGATGGCGATCCCCGACTGGTAGTTCCCGATCACTTCGTTGCTGTCGAAAATGCTGTTGAACGAATAACCCAGCCAGAAGCCGTAATGGCTGTAGTTGCAGTTGTTATGCTTATAGATATTCCCGTCGGCAAATGTTGCTTCAATTGCGTTATGCGGTGAATAGGAGCATTCGTTATAACCGAAATAGTTGTTGTTGGGGATGTTTGAATATTGGTACTGTCCGAGGAAAACACCATCTCCTGAATAAGAGAGATCGTTGTACTCAACGCCATTCTCATTTGAGACCAGCATCAGCAGAGCTGCACAGTCGCTAGGATCGGTAAAAGGCCTGTTGATGTGGGAGCAGTTATTCTGATAAATATGACAGCTGTCAGTCCAGTACATCCTGATTCCAAAAGAGGTATTCCAGGAGAGATCGTTTTCGTGGACCCTAATGCTGTCACAATGATAAAGCGCCACCCCATCATTCTGCAAAGTCATAGTATTTTCGTAGAGATCTGCAGCGCGGCTTTGGTACATCAGCACACCCCCGCCCAACGCCTGAGTGTAATCGGTCCAGATGCTGATCCAGCCAGAAGAATCAACCTTGTTTCCTGAAAACACATTCCCGTTGATGGTAATGTGATGAGAATTCATGATGTGAACGGCATATTTGTAGTTGTAGACCGAATCGAAATTCTTGATGGTAATGTGGTCCGAATTGGTGATTTTTATCATGTATCCCTGGTCGTTCATGCCGTTTACGAAGCAGCTGTCGCCGTCAAGGATTATGTTGTGCACTCCGTTTATCTGGATCACACCATCGGCCGGGCCATCAGGAAAGGTATATTCTCCAGCGGCAAATTTGATAGTGGAAAAACTTTGGATCTGCATGTTGTCGGTAATGGGGATATAGGTTTGACCGACCAATAAAACTGGGGAGAGAAACACAAATAACAGGGGGATAAGGATCTTTTTCATGATGTTTGAATTTGACAATAGCGAATGTACATAAAATCATATTCACAATCAAGATGTGAATATCTTCCTATCCTGGATTCAATTTTGAACCATACTTCTTGTATCTTTATCAATTAATTCCCTCTTTCCGTGAAGAAACTCTCAGAAAAACAAATCTTCTATCTTTTTTTATCTATTTCATTATCAGTAATTTTATTTTCAACAAGCTGTAAAAAAACAATCCAAATACATGAACCGGGGATTGGGAGCATGGATGATCTCAATGTTCATGCCAGTTTCGACTGGCAAACGACCAGGGTGGTTAACTTAAGGATCGTTACCAATTATCCCTCTCTTCCGGCAGGAACTCTTTCGAAAATTTCAGTATACCACGGAGATCCGGCAAATGGCGGCCAGTTGATGAAAAGTGGTTCCGCCGGATTTGACTTTATGTTCCAGGCCCTATTACGGGTATCAAGGACAGACTCTTCCCTCTTCCTGCAGCTGAAAACGGTTACGGGATATACAGAAACGGTAAAAGTGGCAATTGAGAATGTCATCAATCACACCTTTAACGAACAGGTGATAAAAGAGACAAACATCATCCCGGTTGATGATTCCGACTGCACTACCGGATGTAATAACTGGTTAAATGGCACCGGCAGTGCAGTCATCGACAGCGGTATGGTATACTGCATCACAGAAAGTTATTCGGGACACGTTACGATAAAGGAGGGGACTCTTAAAGTTTGTGGAAATTTTTCCGGGACAATCTCAATGGGACAAATCGGAAGACCATGTAAGCTTATCGTTGCATCTTCAGGAATTGCTGAAATCAATTCGCTCGGCATGACTTACAATTGTTCGTTCTGGGTTTACGGAAATGCCACTATTGGTTCTGTTTCCATGATTAACGATTCTTACCTGCAGAATTACGGCAACATTACCATCAATAATAACTTCTCGCATTCCAGCCTCTTAAATAACTTTGGGACACTCCTGATCAATGGGAAATATACAATCGGTTCGCCGGCAAGTGCATTGGAAAACCTGGGAAGCATTACTGTCACAAGTAACTGGGATGTAGCCGGTAATATGGATAACAGTGGGACAGTGGAGGTATTTGGAAACATCAACTTTAACGGAAAAACTGTTCTGAACAGGTGCAACATATACTGCCATCAGCAGGTTACTTTTAACACGATGGTGTATAACTCAACTAATGGGTTTATCCACTCGATCATGGAAATGACCGTTAATACCGGAGCTAAACTACTCCTTCAGAATCAGTCGATGATTTCCACATCTGATTTCATCATGAATAATACAGTCACAGGAACAGGGGCTTCAAGCGTAATTAAATGCACACATTCGGCTAGTATCAACGGATCGCAAAAGTTTGTAAGCGGACCTATTGAGATGCTTACGCCAGATGGAACATTGCAATCAGGTAGTTTCCCGGAAAATTTCTTCGAAGGTGCCGTGCTTTTACCACTTTCAGATGCTGTAGCATACATTCCAACCGGGGAGTGCAACCCCGAAGGAAGCGGACACATTGACGTAAACGACTCTGATGGTGACGGGCTAGCGAACATACTTGATGATTTCCCAACGGATGGTTCCCGTGCCTTCTTAAACTGGTACCCGAATGCTTCCACTTTTAGTACCTTGATCTTTGAAGACCTGTGGCCATACAAAGGCGATTACGACATGAACGATGCCGTGATTGACTACAAGTTCAAGGTGGTTACCAACTCAAGAAACCAGGTTGTAGATATCCAGCCTAAATTTTATCTCAGGGCAGCTGGTGCTGCGTTCAAAAACGGTTTTGGGTTTCAACTTGATGGAATCCTCCCCGAAACAGTTGGCTCTGTAAGCGGCTACATTAATAAATTCGGATATATCAAATTGAATGAGAATGGCACGGAAAGATCACAAAGTCATGCTGTTATAATAGTTTGGGATAACGCTGACAACATCATTCACAGGGCAGGTCCTAGCCCAATGTTCAACACACTCCCTGACTACCCCGCCGGATATTCTGATTCGGTATTTATCAATATTCATTTTGCTATTCCACAGGACCAATATCTGATGGGGCCTCCTCCGTATAACCCTTTCCTGATTAAAAACCTCGACCGGGGAGTTGAAGTTCACATGCCGGATTATCTTCCAACTTCTCTTGCCAATCCAATCTATTTCGGCACCGGTGACGATGATTCCAAGCCTTCTGAAGGCAGGTATTATAAGACTGAAAAGAACCTCCTCTGGGCTACAAATATTGCAGAGAAATACGATTATACCTATGAAACTATTGCAATCCTCTATGGGTATAAACATTTTGCAGAGTGGTGCCAGGCCAGCGGAAATTCTTATCCAAACTGGTATGTGAATTTGCCGGGGTACAGACAGGAGAATTACATTTATCGCATCCCACTCAATTAATCATTTTCGGGGAGAAATTTCTTGCCGGTCAGAGTCTTTCCTGATTGAAACCACCACAAGAAAGTAGACGACCGCAATTCCCACGCCGGTTCCCGAAATAATGAACATCCATCGGGCTCCCAATGTGAACCAAATTAGCCCGGCCATGCTACTGGCAATAAGTGTGAGAATACTTGCCAAACCTGTATAGAAACCTATTGCAGTCGCCGTATCTTCTCTTTCAGCCAGGTTTGTTAGCAATGCTTTGGAAATCCCATCGGTGCAGGCTGCATACAATCCGTAGCCAAAAAAGAGGATTCCGAATACCATCAGCGAAGTTGCCCAGCCAAATCCAAAATATACTGCGGCAAAAATCAGGAATCCGATTATTAGCATCCTCCCCAAACCGATCTTGTCGGCCAGCCATCCAATCGGATAAGAAAAAAGAGCATATACGAGATTGTAGAAAATATAAACCCCAATCATCTGAACATCCGTGAGGCCCTGCTCTTTTACAGCAAGCAGCAAGAATACATCCGAACTGTTGAAAAGGGTGAAGAGAAGTAGTCCGGCAACCACCATCCGGTATCCGGTTCCAGCTTGTTTCCAGTAAGAGAGGTAGGAAAGAAAATGAATTTTCCCGCTTGGTTTGTCGGGTTTACTCCTCTTCTTTTCCCTGATTAAGAAAGTTATCAGAATGGCAGCCATTCCCGGAATGAAAGCGAGAAAAAAGAGCCAGCGGTACTGTTCCGGGAAAAAATAAAGATAAACCAACGCAAGAGCCGGGCCAATAGCGGCGCCAAGTGTATCCAATCCCCTGTGAAACCCGAAAACCTTCCCTTTATGCTCCATGGTTGTCTCATCACTGAGTATGGCATCCCTGGAGCCTGTACGAATCCCTTTTCCCAACCGGTCAAGAGTTCGGGCAAAAAAGATCCACAAAGGAAATATGAAGATCGCCATCAATGGTTTGGAGAGGGCACTGAGTGCATAGCCAACCTGAACAAATGGCAATCGTTTCTGCTTCATGTCGGAGAGGTTGCCGAAATATCCCTTACTCAGGCCGGCTGTAGCCTCTGCAATGCCCTCAAGAATCCCGATAAGCAGAATGGAGAAACCAATGGACCGAAGGTAAACCGGCATCACGGGATAGAGCATCTCGCTGGCGATATCATTGAAAAAGCTGACAAAAGAGATCAGCAAAACCGTACGCGTGATAATCCTTTGTTTAGTCATTCGTCAGCTCTTTATACTCATCAATCTGAGCAAAAAAAGCCAGGTAACTGCGTGCCACTCCGGCCAGCTTGTTGTTCCAGTGGCCGGAAGCCTGTTTTGCATTGGCTGCAATGGTTTCATCAATATACCCAAGCTGTTTAAGGGTATTTAAAGCATTCATCCTGGTTTCAAAATCCTGGTTCTGGGCCGTGTACGAAATCAACTCCTGAAGCCGGTCCAGCTTCCAGTGATCGATCGATATCTGAAGCCATTTCATGCGAATATTCTTGCCCCTCCAGCCTGTTTCATTGGCGGTAACATCCAGATAACCAGAAACATCAGAAGGAAATTGTCGCGATAATTTGTCCAGAGCCAGTTCCACGTTGAGGTAGGAGCTGTCGTGGAGCAATGTCTCTGCATCAGTTTTCAGTGATAATGGTATCGGATTGAGAACCATAAGCGCTGTCTTCCGCACTTCGGCATCGGGATCATATATTGCCTGCCTGAAAAGCTCCCTGGTTCCGCTGAGCGTATCAGCCGACAGCTGTCGCAGGATCTCTGATTTGGTCAGATGAAATGACTCGTTCTCATAACACCGGATCAGGAGATCTCTTTTCTCATCCAGTGCAACCGGTCGCAAAGCAAGAATGGCATCGAAACGGTCCGACATATGCTGTGCCTTGAGTGCTTGTGCAAAGAGCTCTTGCGTGGATTTATTGAAAGTCACCCTCTTCAGGACATGGTTTCCCGGATCAAAAAGCAGGTAGTCAAGCTTTTTCTTCCCTTGATTGGGAATTCTGATCTCCTCCACCTTCTTTTCAATCCATACCTGTAGGGAGTCAGCCGCACCATCCGTGTACCATACCTGCAGCCAGACAGGCATCCGAAAAAGGCCGGTGAGATCATTTACTGGATGTATCTGTTCTACCATAATAAAGGTACTTCTCATCCCTGTGGTATCCTCAAGCTCACGGTAATTGACGGCAAAGTGAGGTTCGCCCGGGCGGCGGATCCATTGATCGAAGAACCAGTCGTAGGAACGCCCGGTAACATCGTAAATTGTCCGGATGAAGTCCTGGGTTTGGGCCGAGCCATAACCGAAATTCAACAGGTAGCTTCTTACCGCATCGCGGAATTCACGGTCACCCATCACATCACGCAGCATACCCAAAACAACAGAGCCTTTGTCGTAGATCCTTGCCCTTCCACCCCGGCTGCTCCAAACAGGATAATCATTTTCCTTTGAAGCTTCCAGCGCTACCGCCTGCTCCTGCATCACCATATTTTCGTAGTACTCTTCTCCGAAAACCGAACACTCAAAAATCTTGGCATAATAAGTTCCAAAGCTTTCCGTGAGCCATACATCCTGGTGTGTAAGATGTCCTATGTAGTCACCAAACCACTGGTGAGCCAGCTCATGAGCATTCACATTGATGTAATTCCGCTGCCAGTAGGCACGGGGATCAATCAGCATATAATCGCCAAAAATGGTGGAGGTGGTACACTCCATGCCACCATACATGTAGTCGATCACCGGGATCTCACGGTACACATCGTATGGATATGGGAGCCCCATCTCATCCTCGAAAAAATCGAACATTTGCTGGGTGTATTGATAGGTAGGGTCCACCTTCTCTTCCATGCCCCTGTAATAAAGCAACTCCAGCGGGACTCCACGGCTTGTTTTTTCAGATTTGAAGTTGTAATCGCTGATCCCAAGTGCAGTAGAAAAGTAGGGATGATTCTGGGACAGTTGGTAATGCCAGGTGGAGGTGCCATCGTGATTGTCTTTAACAGAGATCCTGGTCCCGTTGGTAAAAACAGTAAAATCGTCGTCGAAGGTAATCCGGATGTCCATGGTTACCCGGCCATCCATATATGGGAGCCACCCGAAGGGCCGGTGAGCCCAAATCGACTTCCGCTTTCCCTCCTCGGCAGGTTTCCACCCGACAAAATAGATCCCTGTCGCAATGGGTTTCGACATATAAACCATGGAGAGGGTATACTCTTCCCCTTTCCGCATTCCGGCATCAGGGAATACCACCGTGTTCTTCTCTGTTGTCCTGAATTGAGCACTCTCCCCATTAATCAACATCCTTTCCACATCAAACCCAGGTGTAAAAAAAACAATCGAATCAGTCTTATAACCCGTTGGTACAAATCGGATCGTAACATCACCAAAAACCTGCCAATTCGCTGGTTCAAATCGCAGGGCGGCTTCAATATGGCGAAGGGATACCGGCAAATCTGGCGGATTAGCATTGGGGTCTTTGATATAAGTGACGGTCTCAACCTGCGCCTGGATGTGAACAGCCAGGAGCCAGCAGAGGGACAGGAAAACGGTTAGGAGGGGTCTCATCGCTTCGTTTTTTCTTTTAAGAGCCGGATTTTTAGTAAGTTTGCGCCGACAAAAATCCTATCAGGATTGACCAAAATTAATAAAAATAGTGCGCACGGGAATGTTGTCGATCACGACCCCTTCTACAGCCTGAAGTCATTCATCGAAGGGGAAGAGAAGGAGAGACAACGGTTATCAAGGGAATTGCACGACGGGATCGGACAATATCTGGTATCAGTGAAGATGCAACTTGAGAGTCTCCTCTACCGCGATGAGAAAGATGTAAGAGAGCAAATACCCAAAATCCGAACCGACTTCGACAAGATTGTGGATGAGATCAGGCGGATCAGTAATAACCTGATGCCGTCGGTGCTTGAGGCGTTCGGTATCGTCTTTGCCATCCGGAACCTTTGTGTGGAGACAAGTGAGCATACAGGACTACAAATCTCGCTTGACTTCAAAGGGGATTTTGAATCTCTGAACAAGACTATCAAGACTTATATCTTCAGGATTGCACAGGAGGCTCTGAACAATATTGTCAAGCATGCCCGGGCTAACCAGGTAGAACTGGTTCTGATCAGGCAGAAGGAGGAGGTTCTCTTTAAGATCAGGGATGACGGGAAGGGGTTCAACCTCCAGGAGATCAAATCGGGAACAGGTCACGGCATGAATAATATGCGGGAGCGGGTAAACCTCCTCAGCGGATCTATCCAGATTGACTCCCATGTGAATGAAGGCACACAAATCGCTATCAATATTCCGTTATTTCAATAAGTCATGGAAACCGTAGAGATCTTTCTGGTAGATGATCATCAATTGGTGAGGGATGGCATCAAAGCGCTTCTTGCCGGAATTGCCGACATCCGGATCATCGGTGAAGCCAATAACGGGAATGAACTACTGGAGGCTATTAAAAGTCAGCAGCCAGATATTATCCTGATGGACATCTCACTTCCCGACATTTCGGGAATTGATTTAACGCGGATGCTGAGTCAGAGTCATCCCGATATCAGGGTCCTGATTCTCAGTATGTATACAAACGAAGATTTTGTATTCAATGCCATGAAAGCGGGAGCCAGGGGATATTTGCCAAAAAATACCTCCCGGCAAGAGCTGCTTGACGCCATTTATGCCATACAGGACGGGCATGAATTCTTTAGTGATTCGATTTCAAAAGTAATTTTAAAAAGGTTTTTACGGCAGGCTACACAGCCAGATACAGATTCTGATGAGAGTGCGCAGCCATTGACAAACCGTGAGCAGGAGATCCTGAAACTATTCGCAGAAGGGTATAACAACAAAGAGATCAGCATCAGGTTGGATATTAGCATCCGTACTGTAGAATCGCATAAAAATCATATCGTGAAAAAGCTGGGGCTGAAATCTACAGTTGAGATGGTGAAGTTTGCAATAAAAAACAAGATTGTAGAATTATGAACACGTATATCCTCATTACCGACCTCAGGAGGAAGCTCAATGAGTCTGTCAATGCAAAAAAAACAATTGGTTTTGTCCCCACTATGGGAGCATTGCATGCAGGCCATATTTCGCTGATAAGAAGATCAAAACAGGAAAATGACCTGACAGTTTGCAGCATTTTTGTAAATCCCATCCAATTCAACAACGAAGGCGATCTGTCGGAATATCCACGCATGATAGAGCAGGATTCAAAACTGCTTATCGAAGAGGGGGTGGATATCCTGTTTGCACCTGAAGTGGATGAGATGTATCCTCCGGGTGAAGAGTTTCAATTTGACCTTGATTTTGGCAGACTCGACAAGGTGATGGAGGGCAAGTACAGACCTGGCCATTTCAAAGGAGTTGCCATTGTGGTGAAAAAACTATTTGATTTTGTTCAACCTACCAGGGCGTACTTCGGGAAGAAGGATTTTCAGCAACTCAGAATAATTCAGCATATGGTTCGAGAGATGAATATTCCCGTGGAAATTGTCCCCTGCGAGACGGTTAGGGAACATGACGGCCTGGCAATGAGCAGCAGAAACCTGAAACTAACTATCGGGGAGCGTGAATTGGCCTCCCATATTTTCGACGTACTGATGTTCACTAAAGCCTATGCTGGTTCGATACCTGTCAAGAAACTCCAGGTATTGGCACATAAAAGACTTGCTGCAAATTCGGCATTCCGTGTAGATTATTTTGAAATTGTAGATATGCAAACCCTTCTGCCTGGAAACTCAGGGGATGAGGATGAAAATATGATTGCATGTGCCGCTGCCTATCTTGGCGGCATTCGCCTGATCGATAATATGGAACTTTTTTTGTAATTTTGCCGCATGAAAATAGAGGTACTGAAATCGAAGATTCACAGAGCTACCGTAACAGAAGCAGACATCAACTACGTAGGAAGCATTACGATTGATGAAGAGTTGCTGGAGGCTGCAAATCTGGTGGAATATGAGAAGGTACACGTGCTGAATATCAATAATGGCGAACGGATTGAGACCTATGTGATCAAAGGTGAAACAGGAAGCGGAGTAATTTGTTTAAATGGTGCGGCAGCCCGAAAGTTCCTCAAGAATGACCTTGTCATCATTGCATCATACGCATCGTTAGACTTTGAGGAGGCTAAATCATTTCAGCCTGCAATCATATTTCCAGATCATCATAACCTCCTTCCTTAAGCTAATTCTTCCCTGATGCCTTCAACCCAAACTGTTGTCAAACCCTTTAAAGCAGGGTTTCTTACAATCCTTAAGTTTGTTGTGTTTCTGGGTCTGGGGATCTTTATCACCTGGCTGTCTCTGAAAGATCTTAGTGATACGGAACGGCACGAAATTGTAAAAGCCTTTCGAACCGCCAATTACAACTGGGTCATCCTCGGGATTGGGTTGGGAATATGCAGCCATATTTTGCGTGCCCTCCGCTGGATGATGTTTATGGAGCCTATGGGGTACAATGTCCAGTTTAGAAACTCATTTTATGCGGTCATGATCGGCTACCTTGCCAACCTCGCGTTCCCCAGGCTTGGAGAGGTGACCCGGTGTGGAATCCTTGCGAAATATGAGAAGATTCCATTTAACAGGTCGCTGGGGACTGTTATCACAGAGCGGGCTATCGACATGTTAATCTTCTTCCTCCTATTCGCACTGATGATCGTTACGCAAATCGGAACCATCCGTGATTTCCTGGATGAGACAATTTATCCCAAATTGGCAGAAAAATTCGGGGCACTTCACTATTCACGGATTATCTGGCTCACTGCATTGAGTTTATTAATGTTTTTCGTCCTGATTATCTGGATCTTTCGCCACAAGTTACAGAAGTTTAAACTATTTCAAAAAGTGAAGAGCCTTGTTATCGGATTCTGGGAAGGGTTGAAATCATTGACACTCATTAAACGTCCATGGTTGTTTATCATTTATTCCTTTTCTATCTGGGGTCTCTATTTCCTGATGCTCTATGTCTGTTTCTTCTGCTTTCCGACTACTTCCGACCTGTCTCTGGGAGCCGGCTTATCTGCTCTGGTGTTGGGGAGTATTGGTATTATGATCACACCTGGTGGAATTGGGCTCTATCCGGCTTTGATTCAGGAAACACTAAAGTTATATGGCATTGCCCTGGTTACCGGATTGGCCCTTGGATGGATTGTATGGACTACCCAAACCCTGATGATCCTGATTCTTGGGAGTGTATCCCTGTTGATGCTTTCTTTTAACAAAACCCATCATGGAACAAGCAGAGAAAATTAAAGCTAAGATACTTAGACGCGATCAGATCCGAAATCAAAGAAATGTCTGGACGTTTAAGGAGAGAAAAGTTGTCTTTACCAACGGTTGTTTTGACCTTTTGCATCTGGGCCATATCGAATACCTGGCGAAAGCGGCTGACCAGGGCCATGTCCTGGTAATCGGACTAAATTCAGACACCTCTGTCAGGGGACTGAAAGGCCCCGGCAGGCCTGTCACAAATGAAGATGCAAGAGCCATGATCCTGGCATCACTAACCTTCGTCACCGCCGTCATCCTGTTCGATGAAGAGACGCCATATAATCTGATTTCTGAGGTCCAGCCGGATGTACTGGTGAAAGGAGCTGATTACAAAACCGAAGAGATTGTAGGCCACGATATTGTCCTTGCACGTGGAGGAGAGGTGATCTCCATTCCGCTTACGGAGGGATACTCGACAACAAACCTGATTACCAAACTGGAAGGCGGTTAAGAGCAGTGGTAGTCGGAAATTAGGAAATTAAGGTTATTTCAAGTGGCAAAAATAAAAACATCATTTTTCTGTCAGAATTGCGGTGCACAGTCGGCCAAATGGCAGGGCAAGTGTCCATCGTGTGGGGAGTGGAATACCTTCGTTGAGGAGGTGATACATCGGGAGGAGACCAAGCGGGGATACCGGATGCCGGATGGCGGAGCCAGAAAGCCCGTGAGGATCTCCGATGTTACTGTGGATAATCAGAAGCGGCTTGACCTTCAGGACCAGGAGTTAAACAGGGTACTTGGAGGAGGACTGGTTCCGGGATCGGTTGTGTTGATCGGGGGTGAACCAGGAATTGGAAAGTCAACCCTCATGCTCCAGGTAGCACTCCAATGTGAAGGGCTCAAAGTGCTTTATATCAGCGGTGAGGAGAGCGAACAGCAGATCCGGATGCGCTCTGAACGGATCGGGATGAAACAGGATAATTGTTATATCCTCACAGAGACCTCTACCCAGATGATTTTTCCATTCCTGGAAGAGCTGAAGCCCGGATTGGTTGTTGTGGATTCAATTCAGACACTTACTACCCAGGTCATCGAATCCACTGCGGGCAGTATTTCCCAAATCCGTGAATGTACTGCAGAACTACAGAAATATTCCAAAATCACCAATATCCCAGTGATCCTGATCGGCCATATCACCAAGGATGGTACCCTTGCCGGACCGAAGATTCTGGAACACATGGTTGATACCGTATTGCAGTTTGAAGGGGACAGGAATTATGGTTACCGCATCATCCGTGCCGTAAAGAACCGGTTTGGGTCAACTTCCGAGTTAGGAATCTATGAAATGAACGACCGTGGCCTCCGCCAGGTATCAAACCCGTCGGAGATACTACTATCACATCGCGACGAACCTACAAGTGGAATCGCTATCGCAGCTACCATCGAGGGATTGCGTCCGATGCTGATCGAGACACAGGCACTGGTGAGTTCGGCGGCATATGGTACGCCGCAACGTTCAAGCACCGGATTCGACGCCCGCCGGTTAAATATGTTATTGGCCGTGCTGGAGAAACGCAGTGGATTCCGGTTGGGAGTTAAAGATGTTTTTCTCAACATCGCCGGCGGAATCCGCGTGGATGATCCTGCAATAGACCTTGCCGTAGTAGCCGCCGTGCTGTCATCGAACGAAGACAAACCTATCGATTCTAAGTTCTGCTTCGCCGCTGAAGTAGGACTATCTGGAGAGATAAGGCCGGTTTCACGGATTGAGCCAAGGATCCTGGAAGCAGAAAAACTGGGATTTGAACAGATCTATGTATCCCATTACAATCTCAAGGGTATCGATTCCAAGAAATTCAAGATAAAGGTAAGGACAGTAAAAAAAATTGAAGATCTCTGGGTAGCACTCTTCCGATAATTTCTTACCTTGGTGCAAATTTTAAACACCAAGCCCATGACACTTTCACTTATCATTGTTCAGATTCTGATCCTTACGGTTGCTGTCATCCTGACAAGCTACCTTCTACCCGGGATCACTGTTAAGTCATTCTGGACCGCTGTACTGGTTGCAATCGTACTAGGTCTTTTGAATGCATTTGTGAAACCTTTTATGGTCTTCCTTTCCATTCCTTTTACACTTGTAACCTTCGGATTATTCCTGTTTGTAATCAATGCCCTGATCATTCTTCTGGCTGGCGCAGTGGTGAAGGGGTTTGAGGTAAAAGGATTCTGGTGGGCCCTGATTTTCAGCATTATACTCTCTCTGATCCAATATCTCTTAGAGGTGTTAATCTTACCTGCATTCATTTAACTATGCGGACACGAACCCTCACCGACCATGCAGGAATCGTCAAGATTATTTCTCGATGCCAGATTTGCCATGTAGCAATGGTTGATCCCGAAGGGAAACCTTATGTAGTACCAATGAATTTTGGCTTTGCTGATGACGTTATCTACCTGCATTCCGCTAAGGAAGGAAAGAAGATTGATTGCCTGACAAAAAATCCTGCCGTCTGTATCAACTTCAGCACCGATCATGAACTTCTTTTTCAGCATGAAGAGGTCGCCTGTTCATACAGCATGAAATACAGCAGTGTATTATGTTACGGCACTGTCGAGTTCATTGAAGATGCCGAAGCAAAGAAAAATGTACTTGATACCGTAATGAGACAGTATACTGAAAAAAAATTCAACTACAACCATCCCTCCATCCGGGAAGTTTGCTGCTGGTTAGTGAAAGTCAAGCGGTTTGAAGGCAGAATTCACAGACACTGACCAACCTTATTGCCCCGTACTAAAATTCTTTTTCCGATATGTTCCCTTGGACATTTCGATAATCTATGTACATTTGCGTTAATTATTTCACAATGAACGCGCAGATTTACATTGGCATTGATGACACAGATAATCTGGAAAGCAGGGGAACAGGATATATAGCCAGGGCGTTAGCCCAATCCTTGTATCAAGCCAAACTGGTTAATGTTGACTGCATTACCCGTCACCAGCTCCTTGTTGATCCTCAAATTCCATACACATCGCATAATTCATCTGCCTGTATCCGAGGGAAAGTCACCGGGAATGAATATTGGATCAGGAATTACTGTTCCGAATTTCTGCTTGAGAATGCTGCTTCAGGCTCAGATGTAGGACTCTGCATCGCTTTCGAAGAAGAAATTCATGAGGATATCATTCGATTCGGGAACCAGGCCAAACATATAGTTCTGACAAAATCAGCTGCCGAAAGCATTGCCCGGGAACATGAAATATTTCTTGCCGGGCTCACAGGAAAAAAAATTGGCTTGATCGGGGCACTCGCTGCTGTTGGACTCCGGTTCGATGGCAATGATGGGCGACTTCTTTGGATGAAGAAGCTCAGAGAGGTGCAGGGAGTATTTTCTGTAAAAAAATACAGGGAAATGGTTTCTGTTGATATGATCGTTGATTTACAAGGTACCCGCGTCCCTGATGATGCCACCATCAGGATAACAGATTGGTGCCGCCCCATTGTCAGGAACAAAAAAATCGTTTTATTTGCAGAGAAATTGAATGGGAATGAAAATTGCGAATACCAGTCCGCTTCCAAGGAGTATATCAAGCTTATTTCCGAGTAGGATCGCGGGAACGCTTGCTGAGGTAGTATTCCTGCTGTTTTTGGGGATGCTCGCTATGGTCATTCACGCCAAGTTGCGTATTCCGCTACAGTTGCCAGGCAGACAGGGTGTCATCTTTCTCACCCTGATCATCCTCGGGCGTGGTGTATCACAATTTCCACTTGCCGGATCGATTGCATGTACCGGATCTGCCCTGATGCTGGCCACCTCATGGTTGGGTTTCCGTGAACCGCTGGCCCCTGTCGTCTATATTATGATCGGGTTCATCCTGGATATTCTGTACCTGAATTTCAGAAGAGTAATGCCTTTTGTGATGGCTACCGTTTTATCTTGTGCCATTGGATGGATGTTTATTCCGCTGATCAAATTAGGTATTGCATCCATGACAGGAATGCTATTTACCTCCTTCCGTTTTGGTATCGCATGGCCTGTTGCCACCCACCTCTTTTTCGGACTTGCCGGCGGCCTGCTTGGAGCAAGTATTCTCAAACTCTCAGCTCATTTATTGAAAAAAGGTTAAGATTCATGAACTGTCATCCGAATTTCCCAATAGTGTTTTATCGATATGTTAATTTATGCATATCGCTTTCCGTCATTTTATTTTTATTCCTGCTTTTATCCTGCAAAAAAGAGAATGAATCTATGCCTCCTGATCTTACTTTCAAAACTGATTCCGGTTTTGTTACCCATGATACAACATTATCGGTAGGGCAAACTATATGGGTTGGAATAAAAGCAGATGGAAACGGAGCCAATCTTACTTATTTCCATATCGGATGGAATAATGGACAACAACAAACCCTCCTCGATAGCGGGATGAATCAAACCACATTAATCTACAATACATCCATCACGAAGACTGCAAGCGAATCGGAGAGTTGGATGTTTCAGGTGATGGACCGTGAAAGAAATTTCAGTACCATCACACTTACCCTCCACCGGGATTCCACATCTAACTATGGTCCAATATTCACTGTTAATAACCTGTTGCTGGGTGCACAGAGTAACCCGATTGCCGGAAGTTTCTATTCAATTGGAGCTCAATCCCGTTATTTCCTGGATGACGCTTACCAGCATCAGGATTCGATTGATCTTCTCTATTATTTCGATCTGTATGATGCCACCCTATCTTCCCCGGCAGAGTCAGATGCACCAACGGTTTTTACTGGTCTAACCGGATTGGCAAATTGGACGATAAAAAACGAGACCCGATACGATACGACTGGCTTTACGTCAGCCGATTTTGATCTTTCGGCAAACGACAGCCTGATCCTTGCTGCATACGAACCGGTTAACCTGAAACGAAAAGCCAAATTTATCCTTCCCGGGATGGTTATCTCATTTCAGGACCCACAAGGGAAGCTGGGATTGATTCATGTTAAAGAGTTAGTCCCGGGTGCAACAGGCCAGGTACTGATAGATTTAAAGATCCAGCAATAAACGATTATGAGAAAATTTATCACGCAACGTTTGTGGCTAGTGTTCGCCGGAATTGTATTCTTACCCCTTCCACTTTTTGCTCAACACGTGATTACCGGTACTGTTCGTGATTGCAACACAGGAGTACCACTTCAAGGAGCCAATGTCCTCATAACCGGAACGTCACAGGGAACAGTATCAGAACTTAATGGAGACTTTAACCTCCTCATCAACACAGATCAGAAAATAAGATTGAAAATCTCTTTTATTGGATACCAGGATCTCCAACGTGGACTTACCCCTGATCCGGTGAATGACACCATCACTATCTCACTCTGTATGACGCAAGAAGTGCATCAGATGGAGGAGCTCTTTGTTACTGCCACCCGTACTCCTCAGAAATCATCAGAGATCCCCGCCCGCATCGCAACGATTCCTTCAAAAGAGGTGATGGCGATGCCAGTTAACAATACCGATGAAGTGTTACAACTTGTTCCCGGGATAAAATTCGACCGGGATTTTGGCATCTTTTCTAAAAATTCAAGCGTAACCATGCGTGGACTGAATGGATCCTATCGTGCCCTGATCCTCATGGATGGAGTTCCACTAAACAAAACAGATGGAGGCGGGATCAACTGGAACCGGCTAATCCCTGATAATATTGAACGAATCGAGGTGTTAAAAGGTCCTGTATCAGCCGTTTATGGTAGTAATGCGATGAGTGGTGTTATCAATATCATCTCTAAGCAACCATCGAGCCCTTTTGAAGGCGAAGTAAAAACATTCTACGGAACCTACGAAACCTTTGGTGGCTATTTAAAACTTGGAGGCAGCCAGGTTGAACAGGGAAAAGGTCTCTATTACTCCATGTCGGCTTTCTACCGTCAGGGGAAAGGGTATATTACCGAGCCCGATTCCACACGAGATACCCTTGACACGAACAGGTATCTCAAAGAGGGAACCCTGACCGGAAAAATCGGATACCAATTCAATACACATAACGGGATTGAACTTGAATACAATTATTACAACGATATCCGTGGTGATGGCACCAGGATTTATGAACCACTTGGGAGCTTTAACAGGTATCCAACCCACTTTATCCGATTATCCTCCCGAAATGGATGGGGTAAGTACACTCTTTTAGCTAATGGATTCTATCAGCACGAGAACTATATTCGGCAAAATGAGACAAAAAGTACAAAAAAAAGCGGCAAATACACACTCTACGAGACCGACAGCAAACGGGTTGATTATGGGTTGTGGTTAAACTTGACCAACCAGATCAAACCCAACCAGTCCGTCACAGTTGGCATGGACCTGAAGCAGGGAAGCGTAGATGCCTCCGACACTTACTATACATCTTCCGACATCCTGACGAATAAAGGAACCATGTCATTCTTTGCTCTATTTACGGAATACGAACTCAACCTGTTCCATCAAAAGATGAACATTACTGCCGGCCTGAGGTGGGACATCGCCTGGTTCACCAATGGCTCCTTCTCCATTGAATATCCCTCAACACTTTCAGAATTCATGACATACTACCCTTCTGACTTTTCCGATGAAACCTGGAATGCGATCAGCCCGAAACTTGGAATCCGTTACAATTTCAATCCCCTTCAGAGTATATACCTTTCATATGCACACGGATTTCGTCCTCCAATCCTGGACGATATGTGCAAGAATGGCAATATCAGCAAAGGATTCAAGATGGCTAACCCTGCTCTGAAACCGGAATCTCTCGACAACATGGAAGTTGGAGGGACATTCACCCTATTCAAAAGGGTTACTCTGGAACCATCCGGATACCTTTCATTGGGAAGAGACTTTCAATACTTCGTGACAAATGGCGACAGCGTTTATACCGGAGGTGACAACCTCAAACCAGTTATGCAAAGGGATAATATCAGTGGCGTGAGGATTCTTGGGGCAGAGATCACGATTACTGTCCCCATCATTAAAACACTTTCGTTTTTAGCCAATTACGCATACAGTGATTCCAGGATTACGCGGTTTGACACGACTAAAAATCCCGGAAAAGATCTTACCGGTAAGTTTCTCATGGAGGTCCCTGCCAATCAGGCTTTCGCCGGACTGATCTTCACTCCCCGATGGCTCAGAGCTGCTCTTACATGCAGGTATGTTGGAAGTCAGTGGGTTGATGATGAAAATACCGCTCAAATGCAAGGATATTTCATCATCGACCTAAAGGCATCACACACATTCTTTAATCAGCTTACTGCCGGGATTACGATCCAGGATCTGTTGAACCGCCAATGGACTGACAATAAGGGGCAACTTAATCCGGGACGATTCATCCTGTTAAATCTATCATACCGTTTTACTAAAAACTAATTTCTCCAGGAATAACCACAAAACCAATTAATTATGAAACAGATTTTTACCTTCGCATGCTTGATTTTTCTTGGGATCACTGTATCCCAAAGCCAGACTGTGATCGCTCAATGGACCTTTCCTACTGGTACCGCAGCCGATAGCATTGCAGATGCAGGCATCATTGCCAATAGTGACAAAGCCATTCACATTGAAGGCGGTACAAGCGATATCGATTTTTCAAAAAACGGATTTACCACCAAAGCTGCCCAGGCTACCGGCTGGGACAACGGGGCAGATCTGAAATGCTGGATTGTTGAGATCACAACAACCGACTATGAAAATCTCACTGTTTGTTCGAAACAACAATCAGGAGGCAATAATCCCGGACCTAGAGACTGGGAACTCCAATACCGGATTGGATTGGCAGGATTCTGGACCGATATACCAACTTCCGCCATCGAAGTACAGAACGACTGGACGACAGGTGTCTTGGATAGTGTTGAGTTGCCAATGGAGTGTAAAAATCAGGCTTCTCTCTTTTTACGTTGGGTGATGACCAGCAACACTAATTCAGCTGGAAACCCAGTAGAGGCATCAGGAATTAACAAAATTGATGACATCATCATTTCGGGAACACTTATAAATACTGCGATCCCTGAGTCTGACAACCTTATCAGATTGTCGGTTTATCCCAATCCATGTACAAGTAAGATCACTGTTTTGTCATCGGAACTGATTGAATCTCTGATTGTGACTGATGCTTTAGGTCGGGTGGTATTCAAGAAAACCCCGTTGAGTAAGGAGATCTCGTTTGAAGTAGAGAACCTGCCAGCAGGGTGCTACTTTATCCGGACACTTACCAACTCATCACAGATGAAAACGATCCGGTTCTTCCGCGTGGATTAATCGCGCCACCTGTCTTCTTTACGATTATTTATACAGGCACAGATAGGCAGTATCTTCCGCGATCTCAAGCTTGAATTTTGAATCCTTTGGCACAATGAACTGATCAAAGGGCTGAAACGATTTCCACTCAGTTTCGCCGGGCAACAATACATTCATTCTTCCCGAAACTACAGTCATATATTCAACGCTGGAGGTTCCGAATTCGTAGGCTCCGGGAGCCATCACCCCAATTGTAGCCGGACATTCAGTTGTTTTGAAGGCAATCGATTTGACCTTCCCGTCAAAGTATTCATTCGTCTTAAACATATCGTAAATTTTTCCTCAAAGATATTGGATATTTCGCTATTTCACTATTTCACCATTTCGCTATTTATACCGTACCTTCGCCCTTTCAACCCCAGTTATGAAAGATAATCCAACATTAGTCGTTATCGGTGGAGGCTTCGGTGGCATAGAACTGATTAAAAAGCTAAAGAAGAAACCATTTGATATCATTCTAATTGACCGGAATAACCACCATACTTTTCAACCGTTATTATACCAGGTAGCCTCCTGTGGCCTAGCTGCAGTTTCAATAACCTCTCCGTTTCGCCGGATTTTTAAGGGGTATAAAAATTTCCGGTTTCGCATGGCCGACGTAATGCGGATTGATCCTGAAGCCAAAAAGATTATCACCAATATCGGTGAAATCTCGTACGACATCCTTGTCATAGCCACCGGGTCAACCAGTAATTTCTTTGGCAACGCTAACCTTGAAAAGCATAGCCTATGCCTGAAATCAGTCGCAGATGCTCTCACTATCCGAAATACGTTACTTCGGGAGTTTGAGGAGGCTATCACCCGGATGCAGATTGATGAGAAGAAGATCCTTTTGAATTTTGTCATTATCGGTGCCGGGTCAACCGGTGTGGAGATTGCCGGATCACTGGCGGAATTTAAGAAACATATCGTTCCGTATGACTACCCGGAACTGGACCCCGGATTGATGAATATCCACCTGATCGAGGCTGCCGACCGTGTTCTTCCCATGATGTCGAAGATCTCTTCAGAAAAAGCCGATGAGTACCTGACCAGAATGGGCGTTAAAGTATGGCTGAATACACGAGTAAAGGATTATGATGGGTTGAATGTGGTTCTTACCGATGGAACTATTCTCAAATCGGTCGCTTTTATTTGGTCTGCAGGTGTAAAAGGGGCGGTGATTGACGGACTGAAGCCCGAATCGATCTATCAAAAGAGCAGGTATATTGTTAACTCCCTCAACCAGGTTGAAGGATACGATAACATTTACGCATTGGGCGATGTTGCCGCAATGATTTCAGAGAAGCGTCCGAAAGGAGATCCAATGCTGGCCTTACCGGCGATTCAGCAGGGGCATAACCTGGCACGTAACCTGGTTCGGCTTCTGGAGGAAAAATCCCTAAAGCCATTTGTTTACAACGACCTCGGCATCATGTCTACAGTGGGAAGGAACAAAGCGGTGGCTGAACTACCTTTTGGCAGATACCATGGTTTTGTTGCCTGGTTCATGTGGATGTTTGTGCACCTGATAAGGTTGATTGGTTTCCGGAACCGAATGGGAATCCTGTTTGACTGGATATGGAATTACTTCACCTACGAGTACTCTTTCCGGATAATCACTCAACCTTTTCGCAAGGCAAGATGCCGGGAATGTAAAGACTAATCAACCACACTGTTCACAATTTGTCTGACCTTTGATGGTGTACATGGTTAGCCATTCGAACAGGATTCCAAGGATAACTCCCACCAAAATCCCGGCCAGGATATCTCCTGGATAATGAACTCCCAGGTATATCCGTGAGTAAGCCATAATAGAGGCCCATATCAGCAGGACAGGGATCATACAGCGATATCTTCTCCTTAGTAGAAAGATAAAAAAGATGGCGACAGCAAAGTTTGTTGAGGCATGAGCCGAAAAAAATCCGTATTGGCCCCCTTTGTAACCGTTTACTAAATGAACAACCTGCTCAATCTCAGGTGCATGGGAAGGACGCAATCGCTGGGTCCCATACTTGGAAACATTGGCAAGTTGGTCAGAAGCGCCAATCATGAGGGTAAGCGCAATGATGATCGTGATTACTTTCCATTTAAACTCACGAATAAGAAGCGTTAGGATGAGCAGATAGAGGGGCAGCCAGATTAGTGGTTTGGTTGCATACCAGAAAAACTGGTCGAAAAATGGGGAATGTAACCCGTTCAAGGTCAGGAAAAGAGACTGGTCGAGGTGCAACAGAGAGTCAAGCATTATTCACCGCAAATTTCGCCGATTATTCAGATCTGTTTAATTCTTCCCAAATCATCCCTTTGAGTTTCTCCAATCCGGTCTTTTGGTGTGAGGAGATAAATACATATGGCAGGTCAGGTAACTCCTTCTTTAGCTCCCGAGTGATCTCGTCATCGGCGAGGTCGGCTTTTGTCACAGCAAGGATCCTTGGTTTATCAAGTAGTTCAGGATTGTAAAGACGGAGCTCATTTAGGAGTATCCTATACTCTTCACATATACTGCTACAATCAACCGGAACCATAAACAACAGCAGGGAGTTCCGTTCAATATGCCGAAGAAACCTCAAGCCAATCCCTTTTCCTTCATGAGCGCCTTCGATGATTCCTGGAATGTCGGCCATCACAAAGGAGCGATTGTCGTGATAACTTACAATGCCAAGGTTTGGGATAAGCGTTGTAAAAGGGTAATCTGCTATATGCGGTTTGGCAGCTGAGATAACGGAGAGGAGGGTAGACTTCCCTGCATTTGGAAATCCAACCAGCCCAACATCGGCGAGAAGTTTCAGTTCAAGAATGAACCATCCCTCTTGTCCCGGTTCTCCAGGTTGAGCATATTTTGGAGCCTGATTTGTTGCTGACTTGAAGTGATCGTTGCCTTGGCCTCCCCTTCCTCCAGGCACAAGTACTACTTTCTCCTCATCTTCTGTAATCTCACAGAGAAACTCATTGGTTTCAGCATCGCGGGCTACTGTTCCAAGAGGGACATCGATAATTACACTCTTTCCATTCGCTCCAGTACGGAGGCTCCGGGCTCCATGTCCTCCATGACTTGCTTTAAGATGCTTTGTGAACTTCAGGTGCAGGAGTGTCCAGAATTGCTTCTTCCCCATCAGGATTATATCTCCTCCCTTTCCTCCATCACCTCCGTCGGGGCCGCCCTGCGGATTTCCTCTTGTTCTGAGAAAATGTGTTGAGCCTGCCCCCCCATTTCCGGAGGCGCAGAAAATTTTCACATAGTCAACAAAATTGGATTCGGACATGGAGATCCTTTTATCAGGAAAATTCAGGCAGCATTATGCTCAATACCTGTTGTCAATCACATTACATAGGGAGGCAAAAATACCCTCAATGGTACCAACGCCAAGCACCTCAACAAAAATATTTTTCAGCTTGTAAAAATCGATGAGCGGTTTTGTGTGTTTCTGGTAGACAACCAGCCGGTTTTTAATCACCTCTGCCGTATCGTCAGTCCTTCCCTGTTCAATAGCCCTGTTTACAAGCCTGCGAAGTAATTCATCCGGTGGCACCTCAAGAGAAATCACCTTTGAAACCTTGCATTGCTTGCGTTCCATCATTTCGTCAAGCGCTTCAGCTTGCCTTATGGTACGGGGAAAACCATCGAAAACAAACCCTTTAGTCCCTTTGTGCTTATCACATGTACTTTCAAGCAACTCAATCAAAAGGTCATCCGGGACCAACTCCCCGGCTGTGATGATGTCCTTGACTATCATTCCCATATCGGTTGCCTGCTTAATCTCAGCACGTAAGATATCACCGGTAGAGATATGAACCAGGTCGTAATGTTTTGCCACTCTTGCGGCTTGAGTCCCTTTCCCGACCCCGGGGGGACCAAAAAAAATCAGGTTCAGCATAGTTTCGCTATTAATTCTCCAACTTATATATCTCCGGCAAGTTCCTCCCATACCCATCGTAATCCAATCCGTAACCAACAATAAAATCATTTGGAATTTCCATCCCCAGGTAATCGATGTTGAAAGATTTTATAAAAGCTTCCGGCTTCAGGAAAAAACAGGCAAGTTTAACTGATGCAGGATTATAGTTGTTTAAATCATGTAGCAGGTGATCCATCGTAATCCCAGAATCAACAATATCCTCCACAACAATTATGTGTCGTCCCCTGAGATCTTCATTTAACCCGATCAATTCCTTCACACCCTCGGTTGATTTTGTCCCAACGTAAGAGGCATACTTTACAAAGGAGATCTGACATGGGATTGTCAATTCCCTTATCAAGTCAGCAGCAAAGATAAACGCACCGTTTAACACAGCCAACAAAAGAGGATTCTTTCCTTTATAGTCTATATTAATCTGGGCGGCAATCTCCTGAACTCCCTTCATTATCTGCTGTTCTGAGATAAATCTCCCGAACACTTTATCCTTGACTTCAACAATTTCCATCAGCCATTTATTACGCAACTGTTACAAAATAAAGAAGAAAATATTAATTTCGCCTAGTAAAACGAAAAATAGTTCCCCATGAAGCCCCTTGTAAGCATCATCATGGGCAGTACTTCCGACCTTCCTGTGATGGAAGCTGCTGCCAAGTTTCTGAACGAAATGCAGGTCCCGTTTGAGATCAATGCCCTTTCGGCACATCGCACCCCGGAGAAGGTAGAGGTATTTGCCAAAGGTGCGCGTGATCGTGGGATCAAGGTCATTATTGCTGCTGCCGGTATGGCAGCCCATCTTCCCGGAGTGATTGCCTCCATGACTACTCTTCCGGTTATAGGCGTTCCCATTAAAGCCTCTCTCGATGGGCTTGATGCCTTGCTGGCCATCGTTCAGATGCCTCCGGGAATCCCTGTCGCAACCGTGGGAATTAACGGCGCCCAAAACGCAGCAATCCTTGCCGTTGAGATGCTTGCTCTCTCCGACGACACCATTCACCAGAAGATGGTTGAGTTTAAGGAAGACCTCAAGAAAAAGATCGTGAAGGCCAATGAAGAGCTGGCCGGGATCAAGTTCGACTTCAAGGTGGATTGATCCATCGTTTGAATCCATAGTCAATACCAATGGCCAGGATGATGCCGATCAGCAGTCCGCCCAAAACATCACTTGGATAATGAACTCCCAGAGCCATGCGGGAATAGGCAACCAAAAGTGCCCAACAAAAAGCCGGGACCTGTATTAACCTTCTTCGAAATAGTAACGAAAGGGATGTTGCAACGGCAAATGCTTCCAGAGTGTGGCCTGATGGAAATGATGCACCTCCTCCCTGTGAGAGTTTCTCAATCGTTTCATGAGTTTTGAAAGGTCGCGGCCGGTTCACAATGGATTTTATCGTAAAGGTTATCAGGGCAGCAAGAAAGAAGGCAACTCCCACTTGAACCACTTTTCTCAAACCCTCTTTACGAAACCTGAAAACAATACCAATCAACAACATGATGCCGATGCTAACAAATGTTGTAGTTGACGACACCATGTATAGTATCCCGTCCAATGACTCGATCCGCTGATTTTGGATCCATTCAAGAAGTGAAATATCGAATGATGCAAACATGGTCCGTTACTTTTTCCTGATAATCATTAATCCATCCCTTAGGGGTAACAACAAGTTCTCTACCCGCTCGTCCTGTTGAACCCGTTCGTTGAAAGCCACAATCCCCCTGGTCTCCTTATCCCATTTTTCAGGCCGATCCAGAACTTTTCCATCCCATAAAACATTGTCAGCCACGATAAACCCTCCTGCCCGAACCTGGGGAAGAACCAGGTTGTAGTAGTCAATATACCGTGGCTTATCGGCATCAATATAAACCAGATCCCAGATCTCATTCAGAGTAGGGATTACCTTCATGGCATCACCGATATGCAGCATCACTGAATCGGCCAGGGAGGCTTCGTTCAGGTACTTCCGGATAATGGGTTCAAGTTCGGGATTGGCTTCAATGGTGTGGAGAATCTTTGATCCGGGATCAGAAAAACCTCCAGCAAGGCAAATCGCTGAATAACCGGTAAAGGTTCCTATCTCAAGAATCCTTTTTGGGCGGATCATCCGGCTGATCATCTGCAACAGCATCCCCTGCATGGATCCGGCAAGCATCTGAGGATAAACCTGAGTAAGATGTGTTTCCCTAGAAAGTTTGTGCAGCACCTCCGACTCAGAAGTAGTATATCTCTCCGCATACTCAAAAATCGTTTGAATCATCTTTCATAGATTGAATATGGCAAGATACCGATTTTTATACCAACGTAAAAAATGAAAATGTATCTTTGTTGCATCTAAATAGTTGTCATATGAAAAATTTGTCCATAACTATCTTATGCATTTTTTGTGTCGGAGTTGCAAGAACTCAAGATGTTCCTTTTGATAAAATTTCACTTGCCGCTCAGCAATTCATGAAAATCCATAATCCGGACGCAGCTCTTCGGGGATCAGATGCTCTTGTTTCTGATGAAAACCAACCGGTCGGTTTTGTTTTCAGATTCGAGCCAACAGGATTTGTCATAACTACCACTTCAGAAAGGATTCGCCCTGTTTATGGATATTCGTTCACCAATGATTTCAACCTCCCTGAACAGGAGTGGAAAAAAATCAATGCCATTTTCGCGTCAGATATCCAGCAGCGAATAGATCATGCCCTACAACTTCCGGCATCCAGAAATCAATTGGTTACTGAGGAGTGGGAAGCTTTCCTTCGAGGTGATCTTGCCCTGAATCCTTTCCAGCAGTGGCCTCCTGAGGGAACCACCTCATCGGGAGGTTGGGTGGAAACCAACTGGACCCAATCGGCTCCTTACAACAGCATGTGCCCGATGGACCTGAATGCAGGAGCACACAGTATTGTTGGTTGTCCGGCTACAGCCATGGGCCAGATCCTCAACTACCACCAAACTCTCAACGGTACTAACTTAAATGATGGTGATGACTACTATCACAGCTATGGTTCGGGAAATCAATATTACATCGACGACGACCATGATGCCAGGGGATTCCCCTCCTTTGACTCCCTGAATACTTGGTTGAATTCAATGGATTATGCTTACCAGACCCAACTTCCGATAACAACACAAATGAAGGCTGCGTTGAGTTTTGCATGCGGAGTAGCTGCACACCAGGTTTATTCTGCCTCCATGTCGGGGACCTTTGGCATCGACCAGGCATGGAACTCGTTTCAGCGGTTTGGATTTTCCGATTCCAGGCTTATCTTTCCCGACGACACGAACCTGAATTATGAAATCGCAGAGAATATCAAAGTTGCCCTTCCTGTCCAACTCGGCTTACTTGTAGAACCGCCCGGCGTTGGTGGCCATAATTTAGTGGTAGATGGGTACAATACCGACGAATATTATCACTTCAACTTCGGTTGGGGCGGCGGCTACAACGGCTGGTATACTCTTCCTCCTACCAATATTGCCTACAACCTCACTATCATCGAAGGTGCTGTCATTGATATCAAATCGAATAACTATACAGGAACTGATGAGATTCAAAAGAAGCAAATGGTCAGGCTGTTTCCCAATCCGGTTTCAGATATACTGAATGTTATTTCAGACGTTAAGGGTGCACAACTGACGATTTTCAGTCTGACCGGAATCCCGCTGGAGATATATGATCTTCAAGATCTTTCTACCCGGATCTCCGTTGCCTCCCTGGCGAATGGAATGTATATTATACAAATTACCCGTAACGGGGAGGATGTGTTTGCCGGCAAGTTCGTAAAAAACTGACCGAATTTGTTTCAAAACTCACTTCCTGCTTTCAATCAGGATCTCAAGCATCTTGATGCCAGCTTCCGGGATGATGGTGCCAGGGCCGAAGATGGCAGCAGCACCGGCTTTATAGAGAAACTCGTAATCCTGGTGAGGAATTACGCCGCCCACGATGACCATGATATCGTCTCTCCCCAACCTTTTCAGCTCTTCAATAACTTGAGGAACAAGAGTTTTATGGCCAGCTGCCAGACTCGAGACACCTAAAATATGTACATCATTTTCTACGGCTTGCTTCGCTGCTTCTGCAGGTGTTTGAAAGAGTGGTCCGATGTCGACATCAAAACCGATATCGGCATAACCGGTGGCTACGACTTTAGCTCCCCGGTCGTGGCCATCCTGACCCATCTTGGCAATCATGATACGGGGCCGGCGTCCGTCCATCTCTGCAAAGGTGTCGGCCAACTCCCGTGCGCGTGAAAAAGTCTCACTATCGTGTGACTCAGAGGAGTAAACTCCTGAAATAGATCGTATCACTGCTTTGTACCTCCCATAAACTTTTTCCAGTGCAAAAGAAATTTCACCCAGTGTAGCCCTTTTTCGAGCAGCATCAACGGATAAAGCCAAAAGGTTTCCTTCTCCAGATTCAGCGGCCCTGGTCAGTGCATCAAGGGCCAGCTCGACCTCTGATATATTCCGTTCATCCTTCAACTTTTTCAGGTGGCCGATCTGAGCATCACGAACTGCCGTATTATCTACTTCAAGGGTCTCCATTGGCTCCTCTTTTTCAAGACGACAGGTGTTCACGCCGATGATCTTGTCTTTCCCAGTGTCAATGCGCGCCTGTTTGCGCGCTGCTGCTTCTTCAATCCGCATTTTAGGAATGCCTGTCTCAATGGCTTTGGCCATCCCTCCCAACTCCTCAATCTCGAGAATGTGCTGCCATGCCTGATGGGCAATCTGACTTGTAAGTGTCTCAATAAAATAGGAACCTGCCCAGGGGTCGAGAGAACGGCAGATATTGGTCTCCTCCTGAAGGTATAACTGTGTGTTGCGAGAGATCCTGGCAGAGAAATCAGTAGGCAATGCGATCGCTTCATCGAGGGAGTTGGTGTGCAGCGACTGTGTATGGCCTAAAGCAGCCCCAAGCGCCTCAACGCAGGTGCGAGTAACATTGTTAAAAGGATCCTGCTCGGTGAGGCTCCAACCCGAAGTTTGGGTATGTGTGCGCAAGGCCATCGACTTTGGATTTTTCGGATCAAATTGCTTCACGATCTTTGCCCATAACATCCGTGCAGCACGCATTTTGGCTATCTCCATAAAAAAGTTCATCCCCGATCCCCAGAAAAAAGAGATCCTGGGCGCAAACGCATCGATATCCATTCCTGCATTTACTCCGGTACGTAAATATTCCAGGCCATCGGCCAGGGTATAAGCCAGTTCAATGTCACAGGTCGCCCCAGCTTCCTGCATATGATATCCGCTGATGCTGATTGAGTTAAATTTTGGCATGAACTCCGCCGTAAAAGCAAAAATGTCGGCGATAATCCTCATTGAGGAACCGGGAGGATAAATATAGGTATTCCTAACCATAAACTCCTTGAGAATGTCGTTCTGGATCGTTCCGTTCAACTCGGCAAGAGGAACTCCCTGTTCCTCAGCAGCCACAATAAAAAAGGCGAGTACAGGCAATACGGCTCCGTTCATTGTCATTGAAACCGACATCTTGTCGAGGGGTATCTGATCAAAGAGCACCTTCATATCCTCGACAGTATCGATCGCAACGCCTGCTTTTCCCACGTCACCAACTACCCGTTCGTGGTCGGAGTCATAACCCCGGTGGGTAGCGAGATCAAAAGCAACCGAGAGTCCCTTTTGACCGGATGCCAGGTTACGTCTGTAAAATGCATTAGACTCTTCAGCAGTGGAGAAGCCGGCATATTGCCGGATGGTCCACGGGCGGGTTACATACATGGTAGAGTATGGTCCACGCAGAAAAGGGGGTAAGCCAGCTGCATAGTGAAGGTGCTCCAATAGCTTTAAATCGGATTCACCATAAACCGGTTTTAATGGAATCTGTTCTGCAGTAACCCAATCAGGTTTAATTCCCTGCTCCTTCTCCCAATCGGAATATGAAGTTTGGTTCTTCCGCCGGATCTTATAATCAATGTTTTTAAAGCTGGGTCTCATAGGATTCTTCACAAGATGAGTTTAAATAATAGCTAAATAGAAAGGATAAACACCAGGTAGGCTTTTTGGGATATTGGGTTGAATAAAAGACTTGACTGAATAGGTAGTGAGAATTTTTTGGAGACAGGGATCTCCTTCCGTACTTGAACTCCTACGTTGTTGATCCCAGCCTTGGGACCATACCAGGAGCTGCCGAAAGGAATTCCACCAATAAATGGTTTGATGCCAAAACCTTTAACATTAAACTGGTAAGAGAGTTCAAAATAAGTCGAAAAGTTATTCGTCGTACCTGCTCCGTAAACTCCACTGGTATCCTTTCCTTTATCAGCTCCATATAACAAAGTGGCTGCAATGAACTGAATAGGAAACCGTTCAGGGCCATCCAGGATCAATGTCAGCTCCAATGTATGCCATGTGGTTGTATTATTCCAGTTAAAAAAGTTTGTTCCCTGAAGTGTATCTATGGGCAATGGGGCATAATAATCGGTCAACAACAACGTGAAATACTTATAGGTGTATGAGAGAAACAGGTCGACTTCCGAATAGTTATCTTCGATGGAAGTGGTATCATCAATCCAGAACGTATATCTTGAGAATCCATAGGATCCCCATGCCCCCAAACTGAATCCGAAAGCCTCCAGCGATAAGGAGGGCTGTATTGCGGAAGATTTTCCAAAATCCAACCCGCGCCACACATACCGGCTAACAAGATCGGCGCCAAGATTCAGGGAAACTTTTGAAGGGGTCGCCTTTTCAATCAGCTCCAGGTCATCCTTTTCCTGAGCAAATCCCGGAATCACTAACCACAATATGATCAGGACTAATACGATAATCTTTCCTCTTTTATGCATGAAGCATCCGTTGAAGTTCATCAATATCAATTGGTTTATTCATGATTTCATCCATGCCCGCTGAAAGAAATGTATCCTGGTCATCTTCATAGGCATTAGCAGTCACAGCTATGATCTTCATCCTCTTTGCACCACCAAGGATCCGCTTTTTCTCCATCTCCCTGATGATTTTACATGCTGTCACTCCATCCATCTTTGGCATCATGATATCCATCAGGATCGCATCATAGTTATTCTCCTTATACTTATCAACAGCTATTTGACCGTCGGCAGCGCTATCTACTTTGTGCCCAATTCTAACCAGAGATGCCACAATCAACCGTTGGTTGATAAAATTATCCTCTACTACTAAAATAGAGAGAGGTCCTTTGCCCGCATGAGGGGTATGATCTTCCTGATTCATATCTGTTTCATTTAACACCTAACTGATATTGGTAAGATCTCAATTCTTCAAGCAAGTTGCTTTTACTGTGGATAAAACCATCAACACCAGCTTTTTTTAATTCTTCGATGATCTCCACAGGATAACCAGCCACCACCACAATCAGGGATGCGCGCTGTTGCTTAAGTTGATGCGTGATTTCCGGTACAATCATCTTGTACTCATCATCTGAACTACAGATAACTATTATCTCTGCTTCAGATTCTAGCGCTTTGCTAACGCCATCGTCAATTGTTCTGAACCCAGGATTGTCGACGATTCGATAGCCTGAACACCCGAAGAAATTAGTCGAGAACCCAGCCCGGGCACGCAGCATTGCCAGTTTTCCCATGGTAAAGAGAAAAACAGTGGGAGCTTTATTCCCGGAGGCAATATACCGTTCAGTTTCGAGCCGAAGTTTTTCAAAGGATTCAGCTGCCCTAAATGGGTGCATTTTGGCATAAGCTGAAGTGGTCTCAGGGTTATCCGGAAGTTCTGTGCTGATCTTGTCGAGCATTTTATCAGTGAACCCCGGGTATTGGTTGGTTCCAAGAAGCAACAGTTTCCGCCTCGCAAAATCACTCTCCTTTTGAAGCCTGGATTTAGCGACGGCATCCTGGATACAATTCTGTTTGATTGATTCAATCATTCCACCGCGCTCTTCAACCTCTTGAAAAAGTCTCCAGGCATGGCTGGCAATGGAATCCGTCAGGTTCTCAATGAAGTATGCCCCTGCAGCAGGATCAACAACCTTATCGAGATATGACTCCTCCTTGAAAATCAGTTGCTGATTTCGGGCGATTCTATCGCCGAAGGGTTCTGAATCCTGATAAGGAATATCAAATGGGAGGATCGAGATGGAATCGGCATTCCCTAGAACTCCAGAGATTCCTTCTGTGGTGGTACGAAGCATGTTGATGTAGGGATCAAAGATGGTCTTGTTCCATTGTGCAGTAACGCAATGAATATGCATCCGGCACGACGACAGATCTTTGGGATGGTATTGCTCTACGATCCTTGACCAAAGGAGGCGGGCAGCTCTGAGTTTGGCAATTTCAAGGAAGTAATTGGAGCCGAGAGCAAAGGTAAAGCCGATTCTTGATGCAATTGTATCAGGCGAAACCCCTCTCTCTGTTAGCCTGGCAAGGTATTCATTCCCCGAAGCCAACGCAAAAGCTAGCTCCTGTACTAGCGTGGATCCTGCATCCTGAAAAAGGTATCCGTTCACATTGATTACCTTGATTTGCGGAAGCTTCTTCTGCATGTTCTTTACAAGGTATTCAGACTCATCCAGGTTATTGGCAAGTGAAATGTAAAAGTCCCCATGTGTGAGCAGGTAACTCAGGGGATCAAAATTGATGGAGCCCTTGATCAAACTCGGATCTACTCCCAGCCGGTCAATTTCATAAAGCCACAATTCGGCCGTCAATGGATAGGATAGTGAACCAAAAAAATGAATGGCAACCTTTGTCAGATCAATTCCGTTAAGCAGCTCCCGAATCTGCTGGTGATTTGTAATCTCTCGCGCATTGAAACCAATTGCCTGAGCACCATGCCTGATTGCATCCAGTGCCTTTTTGTTGGCAGTCCCCACCTTAGTCGATGGAATATCCTGACGAATTAACCAATGGTTTCCTCCATTCTTGTACCCCCTGATAAAAGGAAATTCACCCGGGAGAGTTTTCAGGTAGTCCAACCCATCCAGGTCCTCACTGGTATAGTAAGGTTTTACCGGGAATCCCTCCGGAGTTTCCCAGATCAGCGTTTTGGCATAGTTAGCCCCCTTTAGATCCATCCTGATCTTTTCTTCCCACTGTTCAACGCTTACAGGCGGAAATTCATTAAAGAGGGTTTTAGAATCATTCAACTCCATATAGCAGCAATTCGTAATGAACAAAAATAATCATTATCAACTGAATCGCTTTATCTTTACAGAAAATTATTTGCACATGAAAATTGCATTGTTTGGTGCGTCCGGTTTTATTGGATCCCATCTTAAGATGGCATTGCGTTCTCATGATCATGAACTTACCCTGGTAAACCGTGATGGGTTTAAAAAAAGTGATGCCGACTTTTGCGCAGACTATATTAACAGGCAGGATGTGGTCATTAACCTTGCCGGAGCCCCGATTTCCGGAAAATGGAGTGAACACTATAAGAAAGAGTTATACGACAGCCGGATCGAAACCACAAGGAAAATCGCAAAAGCAATTCTCAACGCCCCAGAACCTCCTAAATGCCTGATAAATGCTTCGGCTGTTGGCATCTATGACGATAAAACAAAACACACGGAAGAGAGCCATGGTTTCGCCGATAACTTTCTTGCAAAACTATGCCAGGACTGGGAAGCCGAAGCCATGAAGGTACACTCTGCCTGCCGCGTGGTGATTCTACGGATAGGTGTGGTCCTGTCCAAAGATGAAGGGGCTCTGGAAAAGATGGCTCCCCCCTTTAAAAAGGGTATTGGCGCCCGAATCGGAAATGGCAACCAGGGTGTTTCATGGATTCATATTGATGACCTCGTTGAGATTTTCCTTTTTGTCATTGACCACCTTGAAATAGTCGGTGTTGTAAATGCTGTTGGGGTATATCCGACCGACAACTATAACTTTTCAGATTCCCTGGGAAAGATGTTTGGACAACCTGTTTACTTCAGTATTCCGAAATTTCTACTGAAATTCATTTTTGGTGAAGGGTCATTGTTGCTCACTGAAGGGCAGAAAGCCGTACCTGAAAAACTATTGAAATACGGATTCCAGTTTCAGTACATTTCGGTCGACAAAGCCCTGACAGGGATCTACCGGGAGTAGTTACCTACCTGATATCCATCTCTTCTACCAGCCAGCCCGCTCCGGCATATTTGTCCAGGATAAAGAGCAGATACCTGATGTCAAGAATGATATTCCTGCACTGATCAGGGTCGTACATCAGGTCACTCATTGTTCCTTCCCAATTCCTGTCGAAATTGATCCCTATCAACTCTCCGTTCCTATTCAATACAGGTGCACCGGAGTTTCCTCCGGTAGAGTGAATGGTTGAGATGAACGCAACATGTAACTTTCCGTCAGCGTCGGCATACTTTCCATAATCGGCTGAAGCGATCAGATCTTTCAGCCGTGGATCTACCGCATAGTCATAGATTGTTGAATCTTCCTTCTCCAGGATGCCTTGTGTTGTCGTAAAATAATTGTATTCAACCCCGTCGGCCGGTTCAAAACCATCGACCTTTCCAAAACAAACCCTCATGGTTGAGTTTGCATCAGGATAGAACTGACGGTTTGGTTGCATCTCCATCAAAGCAAGCATGTAGACTCGCTGTAAACTGTCAATGCGGGAATTGATCGTCCTTGCCTGAGGAAGAACATCACTCTGGTAAGCAGAGAGGATACTTTGTCCAAAGACGTATGCCGGATCGGTTGCCAGTTTTTGGGCCGACTTCCTTTTAAAATCATCTAAAAAGTGGTACAATCTGTTTGAGTCTGTGAACAAAGAAGATGCAAAAAGGTTTTCTGTATAGGCCTGGATATCACCTTTATATTTTTTTTCGATCGTAGTAAAAATATCCGGGAGATATTCCTTTGCCATATTTGTTCGCATCTCCTGAAGCATCTCTGTCATGATCATCTGATCTATCAGAGGCTGATAGTTTTTATAAAAACCTCTGGATGACCTCAGCAGGGTTTGTACTTGCTCTTGCACCTCCTCTGAAGGGACTGTTCCATCCCCGGCTGATTTTATGAGTTGTTGAGAATTGGCTGTAAGGCTAAAAATTTCGGAAGCCATTCCGGCTTCACGCAGGTAGGTGTAAGCCATATCGATTGGATAAAGGTCGCTATAGAGCGTTTCAAACAAAGGTAGTATTTCGCTGTACCTATTATTGACCTCACCTTGCTCGTCCGCCCATTTTTGGAAATCCGATTCGAACGCCTTTTTTTTGGTTACACCATCCGCCCTCCCAATTCCGCGTGTCTCTCCTATCATCTTTTTCCAGTAATTGGCAATTCCGGCATGCTTTGATGCATATTGTATCCGAACGAGCCGACTCGTATCCATCGAATAACCAATGATATCCAATCGTTTCTGCCGCAACCCAATTTTCACGGGATTCTCTTTAAAGGCGATCAAATCCACAGCAAATGAAGGAAGGTACTCCCTTGTGGAGCCCGGATTCCCGAATAAAAGCGTGAAGTCTCCCTCATTATAACCCTCCAGGGATATTGGGAAGAAATGTTTCGGTTTGTAGGGAACATTATCCTTTGAATACAAGGCAGGTAAATTATTTGAGTCGGCATAAATCCGAAAGACAGAAAAATCTCCGGTGTGCCTTGGCCACATCCAGTTATCAGTATCCCCTCCGAATTTTCCAATTCCGGAAGGAGGAGCCCCTACAAAACGAATATCTTTAAAGACCTCTGTAACATAAAGGTAATATTGGTTTCCATGGAAATAGGGGATTACTTTTGCACTGTAATGAGTCCCTTCGGTAGCTTTTTCACTGATCGATTTACTGTTTTTACTGATGATGGCATCCCGTTCATTCTCAGAAATGGTATTTGACACCCCTTCTATAACCTGGGATGTCACATCTTCCATCCGAACCAGAAATGTCACGGTTAGTCCTGGATTTGGCAACTCTTGTTCCATCGTTCCTGCCCAATATCCATCAGTCAGGTAGTCGTGTTCGAGGGAACTGTGACGCTGGATCACACCGAAACCACAATGGTGGTTTGTAAGCAGAAGCCCGCTCGGCGATACAACCTCCCCTGTACATCCCCCGCCAAACTTTACAATGGCATCTTTAAGACTCGAGTGGTTTATACTGTAAATTTCTTCAGCGGATAGTTTCCATCCCATCTTTTGCATCTGTTCGATGTTTTTATTAAGAAGGAGAGGGATCCACATTCCTTCGTCAGCTGAGAGTGAATGGTGGATAGTGAGTAATGAAAAGATGGCAATGAATCGAAATAATCTGTTCATGATTTTATTCCTTTTTTGAAAATGTTGAATCTTCAGGTTATGTTTTAAACCGAAATTTTATGTATGCAATTGATTTCCCCTGTTCTAACCAGATTGACTCATAGAAGGTCTGGATCTGTGCAACAGGCTCATTTTGATATTCACCGTATAGATTTTCTGTGGAAAGAAGGATCTCAACAGGAGACTCTTTCAGGATTTCCATCGTGTACATAAACAGGTTGATGTTATCTGTTTTGAGATGGACAATGCCATCGGGGTTCAGAATCCGGTGGTACCGTTTCAGAAAGATTGGGGCTGTAAGTCGTTTTCGCTCCTTCCCTGGTTGGGGATCGGGAAACGTAATCCATATTTCATTAACCTCTCCCTCTTCAAAGAGTTGCTCGATATGATCGGCCCGTGAACGTATGAAAGCAACATTCGAGAGGTCTTCCTCCTCAACAGTTTTACATCCCCGCCATAATCGCGCTCCTTTGACATCAATCCCAATATAATTTCTGGTTTGGTCCTTAAGGGCAAGTCCAACTGTATATTCGCCTTTCCCGCATCCTAACTCAAGAGTAATCGAATGGTCGTTTTTGAAAAAATCACGATTCCATCTTCCTCTCAGCCAGAATTGCGGTTGCAAATCAGGATATTGGGGTTGGAAAAGGTGTGTAAACAAAAGGTTTTCGGTAAAGTGGATTAGTTTCTTTTTTGCCACCGGTAAAGCTATTTTTCCAGAATCCAGGCTCCCTGAAATCCTTTCGCTTTCATGCTGTTCATCATCCGGATTGCTTCAGATTGGGTTGTATAAACTCCGGCGGCAACCCTCGAAAGACCTCTTGATGAATGATCAAAGATTGTTGCTTTAATACCTTCTGAATTTAGCTTTCGAACCAGTTTCTGCGCATTACTCTCTATTCCAAAGGCTCCGATAATTACGGCGAAATTTCCAGTTTCAGGGAGATTGGTTTGCGACCGACCCGTTGAAGAGGGAGTCCCTGCTGATTCTTTTTCTGTATTCTGCAAAACAGCAGGTTCCAACTTATCCCTTAGAGGGCCTTCAGAGGTCTCCCTTTCAGGAAGTGGCTCTTTACTGTAAGAATCTGCTTGATCCAGAGTTGGTGAAGTGCTTCGTTCGGGAGAGGTTTGCCTGACATCAGGTTTACTGAATGGAGAAAGGGATGAGAGGATATCAGCAGTATTCCATGACCCCGACTTGATGGAGTCATATCCGGCAATACTGAGCATCACTGCTATGGATACAGGAATAGCAAGTATCGCAGCCCATTTCAATGGTTTAGGGATCGCACGTTTAACCAGCTCCCTGGTTTCTCTACGAGCCTGTAACCGCTTCTCTATCCTCTCCTGATGCGTATCCCGTTTCACAGGTGCCGAGAAAAATGGCTGTAATCCAAATGATTCAGGTAGGAGATTGGATCGAAGATCCTGATCAAACTGAATGTTCCCCTCCTTCCCCATGTAAAGTTTCCCAATGTTTTGAAGGAGGAGATACTTTCGTGTTTGCAGGGACTTTATCGTTCCATCAGCAAAATGGCGAATTTGTTCATTCGCATCATTGAAGCTGATTTTTTCTGCCTGAGCGATACGGTTTGCCAACAGACCATCATTCTGCCGGAGATTGATGTTGAAGAGAATCTTCTTTGACGGAGGCTGAAATGTATGATACACCGAATGGATTTGTGCAGGGAGGTAGCTGCCAACAAAACCTCCCAACCCAGGAATAATTACACAGTCGTGTTCAGATAATAATTCAGCGATATAATGTTGAATCTCCATAACCATGGATGTTTGGTCTGCTAAGATACTAAGAAATAGTGAAGTTTAGCCTTTCATGTTTGTAAGTTTCAGCAAATCGGCAGGCGTATCAATGGATATGCTATCATAGTTTGTTTCGGAAACATAGATCGCAAATCCATTTTGAAGCCATCGGAGCTGTTCCAGCGATTCTGCTCTCTCCAAAGAACTCACCGGTAATTTTATCAACTCCTGAAGGATTGATTTTCGGAATCCATAAATGCCAACATGTTCAAAGAAGGGAATCTCCATGTTGTCGACTGCCAGGGATCCTTTCCTGATATAAGGGATCTCTGAACGACTGAAATATAGTACACGGTGCTGATGATCAAACACAAGTTTGACAACATTGGGATCCTTGATGGATTCAGGGTCTGGGATTCTCCTTGCCAAGGTTGAAATCGCCGTATTGGAATTTGAAAATGAGCGAATAACTTCCGATATCTGCTCGGGATCGATAAAGGGTTCGTCCCCCTGGATATTGACAACAATTTCAAAACCCTCTCCTTTCTGAATAAGTTCGAGAGCTTCAGCACATCGTTCGGTCCCGGTTTTATGGAATGAGGCTGTCATGACAGCTTCGCCTCCAAATTCATGAACATGGTTCAGAATTTCTTCGTGATCGGTCGCCACGATGACTTGTGACAGATCCCCGCACTTTTTGGCCTGCTCATAAACTCTCCGGATCATCGATTTTCCATCAATGTCTACTAATGGTTTCCCTGGAAACCGGGTAGAATTATAACGTGCAGGGATGATGCCGAGGCTTTCCATCAGAGGGATTAAAATAGACCGTGAAGTTCAGCATTTATACGCTCAATCACAGTACCTAGATCTTCAGGATTCTCAGGGAAGTTTATGTTATCGACATCAACAATCAGCATTTTCCCCTGCTTGTATCCCGAGATCCACTCTTCGTAGCGCTCATTGAGATTTTTCAGGTAATCAAGGCGAATTGCACTCTCGTAATCACGCCCCCTCTTCTGAATCTGTTTCACCAGGGTAGGTACAGTAGCCCGAAGGTATATCAAAAGATCGGGAGGCTGGATCAGTGAACTGATCAGCTCAAAGAGAGAGAGGTAATTGTCAAAATCACGTGTACTCATCAGATTCATCGAGTGCAGGTTAGGTGCGAAAATATGAGCGTCTTCGTAGATGGTACGGTCCTGAATGACAGTTTTTCCTGATTTCCGGATGTTGACGATTTGTTTGAAACGGTTATTCAGGAAATAGATTTGCAAGTTGAAAGACCACCGTTGCATATCTTCATAGAAGCTATGTAGATAGGGATTATCGTCTACACTCTCATAATGAGGCTCCCAATTGAAGTGCTTGGCCATCAGCTCAGTAAGCGTGGTTTTACCAGATCCGATATTTCCTGCAATGGCAATGTGCATAGTTGTGAATTTAATTCAAAGGTACACAAAGAGCCGGAGTTATGAAATCATTTGAAGGATTTCATCGACATACTTCCGTTCATTATATAGACGGGGCACCTTGTGTTGTCCTCCTAATTTTCCTTTAGACTTTAACCAGTTATAAAATGTGTTATGCGGGACCACCCTGATGATAGGCTCGCCAAGGATCATGTTGTGGTACCGTTTTGCCTCATAATCAGAATTTAATGACTTCAGCGCATTATCAAAAATCTCGGTAAAAAAGGCCATCTCTTTTGGAGGGGATTCAAATTCGATCAGCCACTCATGTGCCCCTCGACGGTTCTTCTCAATAAAGACCGGAGCAGCTGTATAATCGATAATGTTACAATGGCATCTTTTACTTGCGATTGAAAGTGCCTTTTCAGCATTATCAACAATAAGTTCTTCTCCAAATACATTGATATAGCTCCGCGTGCGTCCGGTGATCTTGATGCGGTAAGGATTCAAAGAGGTAAATTTCACCGTGTCGCCAATCATGTATCTCCAAAGACCTGCATTTGTAGTGATCACAATGGCATAATTGGTATTTAGCTTAACATCTTCAAGGGATATTGCTTCCGGTAATTCTGTAGCAAGTTCTTTAACCAGGATAAATTCATAGTAGATACCATAGTCAAGCATTAATAGCATGTCTTCGACATCATCCCGGTCTTGTATTGCAAAGAACCCTTCCGAAGCTGTATAGGTCTCAAGATAGTGCATGGATGAAGAAGGAAACAACTCTTTGAACTGCTCCTGGTAGGGCTTGAAACTTACCCCTCCATGAATGAACAGTTCAAAATTAGGCCAAACCTCAAGCAGGTGTTTCTTCCCGGTGATTTCCAAAACCCGTCTAACAAGTAAAAGAGTCCAAGATGGAACTCCGGAAATATTAGTAACATCATGCTGCATGGTTGCCCTGGCCATCCTCTCAATTTTAGATTCCCATTCATCCATCAGTGCGATAGAGAGGTTTGGCGTGCGCAGAAACTCCACCCAGAAAGGGAGGTTCTGCATCAGGATTGCAGACAGGTCTCCCTGATAGTAGATCGATTCACTGGAAACCTCAACGATCTGATGCGTCCCCCCCATCCCGATCGCTTTGCCAGAAAAAAGGTTGGTCTCCGGATGGTTGTTGCAGTAGATGCTGAGTAAATCTTTCCCCCCTTTAAAGTGACACTCTTCAAGTGCCTCTTCCGTTACGGGGATGAATTTGCTTTTATCCGCAGTAGTTCCAGAGGATTTGGCAAACCATTTTATTTCAGTAGGCCAGAGAATGTTCTGTTCGCCCTGCTTCAATCTGTCGATGGATGGCTTCAATTCCTCATAATCTTGTACAGGAAGTCGCTGCCTGAACAATTCAGGAGAGGTGATTGACTTGAACTCATACTTCTGACCCCATTCCGTATCCCGGGCAGAGTGGAGGAGCTTTTTTAGCCATTCTCGCTGAACATCATGGGGGTATTTCATAAAAAGCTCGATCTGATGGATCCGCTTCTTCATCAACCAGGAGATAACTGCGTTTAAAAGTTCCATGAATGAATAACCTGTTCAAGTTGTCAAAAATACGATTTATCTCGAAAAAGAAGTGGATGTAGCATGAAAGTTGAGTATTCATGCCTACCATAAATTATCCCCAATACCGAAAAGGAGCGGTTAGAATAATATACCATAACATTTCGACATGTATTGTGGAACCTGAGAATTGCTCATAAAATGATCAGAAAAATTGATATCAGGGGATATCTAATCATCTTTTGCTTTGATTTTCCTTCATTCTCACCTATATTTGCAGCCCTAACATTCAAGTGTTAATTTCAACTATAGAATTTGATAGAACCATTAAAACATAGTTATTATGACAAAGATCAAATTATTTATTGTCGAAGATGAGTTGATCCTCGCGCATGATCTGAAAGCCAAACTTTCTGACCTTGGATATGAGATCATGGGGATAGAGACCAAAGGGGAAAGTGCTGTAGAGTCGATCTCAGCCCTCAAGGAAAAGAATCAGGAACCAGATATCGTAATAATGGATGTTAAACTGGCCGATTCAATGGATGGCATCGAAGCAGCAAGAATCTTAACTGAAAACTCAAACTGTGGGATCATTTTCCTGACATCACTAAATCGTAATGACGTTTTTACAAAGTCATTCTCCCTGAAACCTTATGCCTACCTCTTTAAACCGGTTGATATCGACCAGATCAGAGCCGCGATAGAAGTTGCAAACTACCAGCGGAACCTCGAAATCACCAACGAACGGATTATCTCTGAGCTAAAAACAGAGATCCAACACCGAAAAAACGCCGAAAAGGAGAAGAACCAGCGTTTGCAAGAGAGAATCAGGGCCGAACAAAAGGTAAACCAACTGCTCAAACAAAAACATCAGATGGAACTTGACCTCATCAATAGGGAGCTGGCAACCTCTTCCATCTTCATCTCACAGAAGAATAAAATTATTGGTTTAATTCGAAAAGATTTAAACCGCCTACTGAAAAAAGGTAAGGTAATCACAAAGAAAGAGGTCACGGAAGTCCTCGATACGATCGACGAGAACATTAAATTTGACAATGACTGGTATCGAATCAAAGCACATTTTGAGAAGATCCATGCTGGATTCTTTGACAGGCTCAGGGAAAAACACCCGCAGCTCACTCCAACCGATCACAAACTGGCTGCCTTGCTTCGCATGAATCTTGCTACCAAAGAGATCTCGCATATCCTGAAGATCACAGCACCGAGTACCGAGATTTCAAGAATCAGGCTAAGGAAGAAACTGGAGTTGCCAAAAGGAACAAACCTAGTGCAATTTATCTGCAACGTTTAATCGTCCATAAGCTCATCGGTGAGGGTGAGAGTGTGGAACACCTGCTGAACATCATCATCCTCTTCGATGAGATCAATAAGCTTAAGTATTTTCCTGGCACTTTCTATATCAAGGGTTTCAGTCGATTTAGGAATTCGCTGAAGAGATGCACTCTCGGGTTCGATGCCTAACTCTTCCAGTTTCTTCATCATATTCCCGAAATCTTCCATCGCAGTGGTGATGGTGAACACTTCATCATCCACCTCAATATCTTCAGCTCCGGCATCAATCACCTCCATCTCAAAATCATCCTGATTGAGATCCCCTTTGGGAACGACAAAGATCCCCTTGCGTTCAAACAGGTAATTCAGCGTCCCGTTTTTCCCAAGTTCTCCTCCATGTTTGCTGAAGTATGAGCGGATATTGCTTACTGTTCGCTGAGTGTTATCGGTCATACACTCAACATAGATGGCAATCCCATGAGCCCCTTTCCCTTCGTAGGTAGTCTCAGTGAGAGCAGCGGCATCTTTATCCGCTCCCTTGCTGATGGCACGCTGAATCGTCTCTTTTGGCATGGAAGCGCCTTTTGCGTTGGCAATTCCTAACCTTAGCCTTGGATTGCCATCGGGATCAATCCCTCCTTCTCTTACAGCAATCGTTATCTCTTTAATGATCTTGGAGAAGATCTTGGAGCGTTTGGCATCAAGAGCTCCCTTTTTACGTTTAATTGTCGACCATTTGTTGTGACCACTCATCGAATTGATATTTTAGGATTTGCTGCGTAAAATTAGTAAAATTTTTCCTCTGCTTATGAAAACGATTGGTAACTTTGGAATGTTCAAAATCAAATACAATAGCTTTTGCGAACCAGGTTATTTCCCATCTTTCTGTTGCTTCTCCTGTTTTCAGTATTGATGTTTCACTGCGCCAATCCTGTAACTCCCGAAGGTGGCGCCAAGGACATCTCCCCTCCCGAAGTGATAGCGTGTGAGCCTCCAAATAATTCAACCCATTTTTTATCACGCGATATTCAAATTACTTTCAACGAGTTTATCTCATTGAAATCAGCCAGTTCCGAAATTTTCATCTCCCCGCCACTTTCCGAAAAGCCCACCTACAAACAGAGAGGGAAAACAGTAATCGTAGATTTTAATGATTCCCTTGATGCCAACACCACTTATATTATCAATTTCGGAAAGTCTATTACCGACATTACGGAGGGGAATATCCTCTCTAATTTCAGGTATGTATTTTCCACCGGAGACCACATCGATTCCCTCTCAATATCGGGACAAGTTATCAATGCTTTTGACAATAAACCTGTTCCTGAAGTCTATGCACAACTCTATATCAATAACAACGATACCATCCCTTTTGATTCTCTCCCCTACCTTGTCCCACCACTCTACATCACCCAAACTAATGAGCAGGGAATTTTCACCTTTGAAAATCTTCGCGATGGCTTTTACAAACTTTTCGTACTTGATGATAAAAGCGGGGACTTTCTTTATAATATGCCTGCAGAACAAATTGCATTTTCTGATTCACTGGTAACTCCCTTTTTTGTTTCACCATCTGTCCCCGACAGTTTAGACCAGGACAGTGTAGTCCAATCTCCGGCGCCAACTGCCACTGAATTGTTTTTGAAAATGTTCGAAGAGATTGACTCAACACAAGAGATTATCAAATCGGAACTTGTGATGAACGACTTGTTCAGGGTGATCTACAAATACCCTCCTTACTCCCCTGTGATCATCCCTCTCAACATCGACTCATCGCTAACCTGGTGTATGGAAGAGCTGAGTGCTAAAATGGATACAGTTTTGCTTTTTGCAACAGCAGAAATTCCAGACACCTTGATTCTTGAAGTGCGGGACGGAGAGACCATTTTGGATACAATATCCATTGCACCTACCAAACTTGCTAAGGGGGAAAAATCAAAGAAAAAGGATCATGAAGAAAGTAAGCCAGAAAGCCTACTTATTTCATGGGAACCTCGGGGCGCTTTCAATTACATGAAAAACCCGCTGACAGGACAACTTTCTTACCCTGTTTCGGAGTATGATCTAGCAGGATTCCTGTTAATCAGTGGTGGAGATACCGTGGTTCCTTCCATAGAATTTTTGGATCCATTGATGCGTCACTTCCAAGTTACATCGTCATGGAAAGAGGGAACTTCCTACAAGCTCATCGTTCCCGATTCGTCATTCATCTCCTACAACGGATTAAGTAACGATACAACCATCCATACCTTTAAAACAATAACCCTCAGGGACCTCGGAACTCTTGTCATCAATGTAAATATTGATGACAAACCCGGCAACTACATCATTCAGATATTGGCAGAAAAAGGGAAAGTTGTTGAAGAGAAATTTATAGGTGAATCGGGGCAAATTAAATTTGCCTTTATCGTACCTGCAAAGTATACGATAAAGGCAATTTTAGATTCCAACAGGAACCGTCGTTGGGATACAGGAGATTACCTGGAAAAAATTCAACCTGAAACCGTGTTCTTCTTTCCAAAGGTTGTCGAGATCAGGGGAAACTGGGATGTTGAAGAAGAGTGGAAGTTATAAAAACTTCAGATTACATCTCCATGCAACGATCCAGTGAGTTGATGATCTCCGTCAGCTTGTCATGTTTCAACGAATAAAAGATCATCTTTCCTTCTCTCTTTGATTCAAGGACACCCTTGTTTTTCAAAATATTCAAGTGATGAGAAGCTGATGCTTGTTCGATGTTAAGTTTTTCGTATATTTCAGTAACAGAGAGCCTTTTTGATGCAGTAAGCAATTCAATAATAGCAATTCTCATCGGATGGGCCATTGCTCTAAGCATGCTGGCACCCATCTCAAGTTTGTCAAGTTGTAACACGTTCTTTTTCATGGTTTAATGAATAACAAATAGTAAACTGAGGCAAAATTATGAAAAATATTTTACAAAAATAAATATATCTATATATTTTGCCAAAAAAGTGAAGTAAAAGCAAACTTTTCACCGTCAAACAATCCTTTATCGCTCAACTTCAGATCGGGAATAACCAATAATGCCATAAATGAGAGTGTCATGTATGGTGCTCGCAGAGAACTTCCTAATCGTTTGGTCCATTCATCCATCTGTTCGTAAAGCTGTGCGATCCCATACCCATCCTGATCTGACATGATTCCAGCAAAAGGCAAAGGAATAGACATCTCATGGTCCCCCTCTACAATAGAAATTCCACCTTTGGAGGAGATGATCAGATTGATAGCACGGGTGATAGAGTTATCATCGGCTCCCACCGCTACAATATTGTGGCTATCGTGTGCAACGCAGGAGGCAATAGCTCCCTGCTTTAACCCAAATCCGGAAACAAATCCAATAGCCGGTGGTGCATGATTATACCGGTTCCTGACGACAAGCTTCAAGATATCACGGTCGGGATCTGCAATTACCAACCCGTTGGAAATCTTCGGTGAAAAACGTAGCGTTTCTGTGATCAACTGGCCGTCAAGTGCCTTGATTACACGAATATCACCCCTGGAATCAGGCACCTTAATCGCCTCTCTTTCCAGAGGATCTGCATTAAAATGATTCGAGGGTAGCTCTGCCACGGAGTTAATGAGAGTTTTTCCGTTCTCCGCAACGAGTATCCCATCCACATAAGTGGCCTTGACATGAAACCCTTTAAGGTTGTCAACTACAATTATATCGGCTGGATTACCGGCTTGCAACAATCCAACTGGTAACTGGTAATGAGTTACAGGATTAAACGTACAACTGCGGATTACATTCATGAAATCAAATCCCTTCGCCAAAGCTCTGACTATCAATTGATTGATATGGCCTTCAGCCAAATCATTGGGATGCTTATCATCAGAGCAAAGCATCACCATTTCAGGATATTCGTCGATCAGGCTACAGAGTGCCTCGAAATTTTTAGCAGCGCTGCCTTCTCTGATCAGTATTTTCATGCCAAAGTTGAGTTTATCGAGAGCTTCTGGTTTGGTAAAGCATTCATGATCTGTACTGATTCCTGCCTCAATATATCGTTTCGCATCCTCTCCTCTTAAACCGGGAGCATGTCCATCGATTGGCTTTCCAAGTCTCTTCGCCACATCAAGTTTAGCCTTTACTTCCGCGTCTCCGTAAAGGACTCCAGGGAAGTTCATCATCTCTGACAAGTAAAGAATTTCAGGCATCGAAAGCAGGGAGGTAATTTCCTCTACTCCAAGTGCAGCACCGGCAGTTTCAAATGTTGTTGCAGGCACACATGATGATGCTCCGAAGTTGAATTTGAAAGGGACCTTTCTTCCATTCCGAATCATAAACATTACCCCGGGGATTCCCAGAACATTGGCAATCTCATGTGGATCCGAAACCGTTGCAACAGTACCATGGACTACAGCCAGTCGAGCAAATTCGGAAGGGATGAGCATCGAGCTTTCAACATGAATGTGTGCATCTACCAATCCGGGAAGGATATAATGTTTAGCGGTAACGATCTCTTCAGAGATTTGAGTAATCCGTCCATCGGAGACCGATACTTTTCCCGGGAAAATCCGTTTCTTTATAACATCAACGATCTGCCCTTCTAGTTCAAAATCTTGCTTTTTCATACTGCATTCCTTTCAGGTTTCGGGTTTTGGGTTTTGGGTTTCGGATTACTAATTGTCTGTTATCAGTTGTAAGTTGTCGGTTGTCGGTTTTTTCATCTCCCTTTTACCCCTGACCTCCTTAACTCCTGACTTCCTGACCTAATTTCCTATTTTCCTAATTTCTTATTTCTTATTTCTTCTCACGTCTCACGTCCTAAGTCCTACGTCCTTCGCCGCCAGTTGACCACATGCTGCATCAATATCTTTTCCCCGGCTTTGGCGGATATTTACCACCATATTGCGTAATTCCAAAAAGTCGTAAAACTCCTTCATCCTTCTCATGTCTGAGCGCTGAAAATCGATCCCTTCCACCGGGTTAAATTCGATCAGATTGACTTTGACCGGAAAGTTTTTACAAAACTCAGCGAGTGATTTGGCATCAGTGAGGGTATCGTTGAAATCTTTCAGAAGAAGGTATTCAATTGTAAACCTTTTCCCAGTCGTCTTATGGTAATAGATTAAAGCTGTTATCAGTTCCGAAATAGGAAATCGCTGGTTAAAGGGAATAATTCTGTCCCTTTTTATATCTGTTGCAGCATGGAGGGAGAGTGCCAGGTGTGGCTTAAACTGGTCATCCGCCAGTTGCCGGATTACTTTTGGAACGCCAATAGTAGAGAGAGTAATGCGTTGGGGTGAAATTCCCATACCATCCCCGCCAGTGATAAGTTCGATCGCCCGTTTAACATTAGGATAGTTGAAGAGGGGCTCTCCCATTCCCATCAGGACAATATTGGAAAGCGGAATTCCATGATTTTCGACGGAAGCCACATTAAGGTACCATACCTGATCGACTATCTCTGCCACGGTGAGATTACGGGAAAAGCCGAGAGTAGCGGTTGCACAGAAAGTACAGCCAAGTGCACAACCAGCCTGGGTTGAGATACAAGCTGTTGAACGCTGTTCGGCAGGGATCAGTACCCCTTCAATAATGGTATCGTCTCGAAGCCTGAACCCAATCTTCATGGTTCCATCACTACTTTTCTGGCGCCTTCTTTCAACGATCACATCAAAAGTAAAAGTTTCCGAAAGCTGGTTTCGGAGAGATAGCGGGAGATTACTCATCTCCTCAAATGAGTGGCAGCCCTTCTTCCAGAGCCATTCATATAACTGCTTCGCACGAAATGGTTTCTCCCTGATAGAAGAAAAAAAAGTATCTATCTCCTGCTGTGAGAGAGATCGGATATCGGACTTCTGGTTACCATTCATCCGTTTTCACTTCCACGAATTTCATCTTTTCAATCAGAGTAGTGGCAAGTCGTTGCATGGTGGTATCCACCTGGTAGAGGTAGGAGTTCCACTGAGGATTATAGGCAGGGTCCTCCTTGTTCATCCATTTTTCGATTGGGAAACGGGAAGCTCCTTTCAGATTAAAATCTGTAAGCGTATATCGGTATCTGTTATCTTTAAATTCGAGGCGGATCGTATAGACAATTAAACCTGCATTGAGACGGTTGCCTTTTTCATCACTATAATAAATCGGCATCCGGCCAGTTGCTTCAATCTTTCCGTTTACCCTATCCTGAATGTTAAATAACGAGGTTGGGTTGAGGTAGTAATAGTTGAACCATTCCATTGCTTTATTATAGAGGTAACCAGGGTCTCCGTTCTCTTCCACCACATCCCGGTAAAGTATCTTCTGTGAATCAGGATCGATAGGTAAATTGGATGCATTCGTTACCTCCTGGGCAAAAATCTGATTGAATGATATGAAAAATAAGGCTATCAGACTGGTGAAAAATATTTTTCTCATATTCATGTATTTTATTAAACGCAATATTATAAAATCTAAACGAAAGAATCCGGCGAAAAGTCTCAAAAGTTTTCCACCTGATGAAAAAAAGAGGCTGATGGAGATTCCATCAGCCTCTTTACTATGCTAAGCGATTTTTAATACATGCCACCCATTCCACCCATATCGGGGCTCATTGGAGGCATTCCAGCTTTTTCCTCTTTAATGGAGACAAGCACACACTCGGTTGTTAGCAACATGCTGGCAATGGAAGCTGCATTTTCAAGAGCGACGCGAGCTACTTTCGTAGGATCAATCACACCTGATTTAAACAGATTCTCATACTCTTCGGTACGGGCATTGAAACCAAAATCATCTTTCCCGTCTTTTACCTTCTGCACGATTACTGAAGGTTCCAGTCCAGCATTGGCTACAATCTGACGGAGAGGCTCTTCCAGAGATCTCTTTACGATAGCGATACCGGTAGTTTCGTCAGCATTGTCTCCTTTAAGTTTCTCAATAGCTTTGATCGCACGAATGTAAGCAACACCGCCACCAGGGATAATTCCCTCTTCGATTGCTGCGCGTGTTGCGTGGAGAGCATCGTCAAAACGATCTTTCTTCTCCTTCATCTCAATTTCAGAAGCAGCACCAACATAGATCACTGCAACTCCACCTGCCAATTTTGCAAGACGTTCCTGGAGTTTCTCACGATCATAGTCAGATGTGTTTTTTTCAATCTGTGCTTTGATCTGGTTGATCCTTCCCTGGATATCTTCTTTCTTGCCATGGCCGTTGATAATGGTGGTATTCTCCTTGTCAATGGTCACTTTCTCAGCTTCGCCAAGATATTGGAGAGTTGCATCTTCCAGTTTGTATCCTTTTTCTTCACTGATTACTGTACCACCGGTCAAAATGGCGATATCTTCCAGCATCTCTTTTCTTCTGTCACCAAAACCAGGAGCTTTAACAGCAGCAACTTTCAGCGTGCCACGGATTTTATTTACAACCAGTGTAGCCAGTGCTTCACCTTCCATATCTTCGGAGATAATAATCAGAGGACGTCCGGTCTGAACTGCTTTCTCCAGGATGGGGAGGAGGTCTTTCATCACAGAGATCTTCTTATCGTATATCAGAATGTAGGGATTTTCAAACACAACTTCCATCTTCTCGGTATCCGTTACGAAATAGGGAGAGATATAACCGCGGTCAAACTGCATACCTTCAACTACTTTTACGGTAGTTTCGATGCCTTTTGCCTCTTCAATGGTAATAACACCCTCTTTCTTCACTTTGTCCATCGCTTCAGCAATCATTTTTCCAATGAAGCTGTCGTTGTTGGCCGAAACAGAAGCTACCTGTTCGATCTTCTCCATGCTGTCACCTACCTCTTTGCTCTGAGCTTTCAGCGAACTAAGTACTTCTGCAACTGCTTTATCGATCCCTCTCTTGAGGTCCATCGGATTTGCGCCAGCTGTCACATTTTTAAGTCCTGTTGTGAAGATTGCCTGGGCAAGTACTGTGGCAGTGGTTGTGCCATCGCCTGCAATATCACTGGTTTTGGAAGCAACTTCCTTTACCATCTGAGCGCCCATATTTTCAACTGCGTCTTTCAGGTCAATCTCTTTTGCCACTGTGACGCCGTCTTTGGTCACCACCGGTGCACCATACGATTTTTCAATGATTACGTTACGTCCTTTGGGTCCCAGGGTAACTTTAACTGCGTTGGAGAGTGCGTCAACACCCTTTTTCAGACCATCCCGCGCTTTTACGTCAAAAATAATATCTTTTGCCATTGTTATTCAATTATAGGTTTTTAATCAGGTTATTTCGAAATGTTTCGGAAAATTAAATGACTGCAACAACGTCAGATTCTCTCATGATCATATAATCCTTGCCATTGAAGGTGATCTCAGTTCCCGCATATTTGCCATAGAGCACATTATCGCCTACTTTTACAGTCATTGGTTCATCCTTCTTTCCAGGGCCAACTGCTACAATGGTTCCTTTCTGGGGCTTCTCTTTTGCAGTATCAGGGATGATAATCCCACCGGCTGTTTTTTCTTCTGCCGCTGCTGGCTCAACCAATACCCTGTCGGCCAACGGTTTGATGTTTACTTTTGTCATATTTTAAAAATTAGAGTTTAACATTAAAAAATCCCTTGGTTCGTTTGCTCCGCACATGTCACATTTCGTGCCAAAGCTGAATATGGGTGGAATCAAAAAAAAATGTCAGAGTGTTCTGACATTCTGACATTGTTTTTTGTAGAAACGAGGCCTCCCTTTAGAGACGAGGCATGCCTCGTCTCTAAAGGGACACGCTGTCTATACCGGAAATGCCTTATTCATTTCTATCAGGTGGTACCTGAAAATCATTGATTGGGGTGGCATTCTCATCAATCTGCTTTTGAATCTCACTCTCCTGTGTTGTTGCTACTCCCTGATTTTTGGGGATTACAAAGATAGAAAAGAGACTGAGAACAAGCAACACAATAGCCAGTGTCCAGGTAGATTTCTCCAGGAAATCAGCAGTTTTTCTTACGCCCATATATTGGTTGGATCCAGCGAAGTTGGATGCCAGCCCTCCTCCTTTTGAGTTCTGAACCAATACTACAAGAACCATCAGCACACAAGTGATGAGGATCAGCACCGAGATTAAAATATAAAAGCCCATCTCTTTTGAATTACGAATTACGAATTACGAATTACGAATTTTTCAGCATTTCAGGACTCATACCTTTCATTGTCAGGGGGCTTTTGAGTTTTCAGTGCTTCAATTCGGGCTGCAAAGTAACTACTTTTTTCTGGGAAAAGCAAACACAATTTCTCGTAGACACGAATCGATTTCCCTGTATTCCCTTGTTTATGGTATAGTATCGCGAGCGTTTCACTTACAATTTCATCATCTTCCTGGGGATCTCTTGGGGCCAGATAAGTAAGTTTTAGCTGCACTTTACGAGGAGAAGAGATTCTTGGTTCTTCACGGATAAACTTTTCGATCAGCTCCTCTTTTGATAATGGACCCGGCGATTCCAAAGAAAAGGTCACGCGTTGCCTGCCCGGAACCACTACAGGAGGTGAATCTGTTTGTGAAGTCGTGTAGAGATTCGGACTTTCTCCATGTTCTTCGGCGATTTCAATCAGCCTCCTGTGCACAATCTCCAGTAACTTTTCCCGCAACGATTCCCCTCCGCGAGGCTCCTCAGTTCCTGGGATTATGGGTTTGAATGCCACACGGGGTGATAGTGAGGGTGGGGATGTAGGGAGGTGGGGAGGCGGGGAGGTGGGGAGGTGGTGCCGTAGTAGTGGTAAAGGTGTGGGAGTTTTTTGTGGTTCAACGGATTTGGCAGCTACGACAGATTTTACAGGAAGGACGAGTTTGGGAGTGGCCGGTTTCGGATGTACAAGCCGGTATTTGTCAATGAGATGCTTCAACTGACGCCGATCAGCCGCATAGGCGGAAGCCCGCTTTAGCTGCACTGCATATTGGGGATGCTCCTCGGCATAGAGATTCAGCGCAAACAACAAATGTGCTGTCTGGCAGAATGGGTACTCCTTCTGTACCTCTTCGATCTGTTTCAGACTTTGGGCATCGACAGCAACGGGGTTGTTGATATAAGCCAGAAACTCTTTACTCTCCATTGTTTATCACAATAAAACGAAATAATTTACCAGTTCACAACAGCCTTGTTGAAAATATCCTGGACAAGTTGTTCATTAATTTCTGCTATCAGATCATCCTGAACCGAAACCAGGTTTTGAGAACTGGAATAATCAACGTATCTTGAAAAGTTTGATTCGAAATTCTGTTTCTCATCAAATTTGTTTGTAAAATTAACTTTTACTGTAATTGTAAGCCTGTTCAGTTGGGCCACTTCATTCCCCGAGATCGCCTGTGGTTGGACTGAATATCCTGTGATAGAACCTTCCAGGTTAAGGTCGCCATTACGTTCAACCAGAATCAGGTTTGTCTGTGAAGTGAAGTAATTCTTTAACGCCTCGGTAAAACTTCGGCTAAGTGTAGGAACAACCAGCATCGCTTTATTCGGAAAGTTGTCGATTGAGATCGTCTTCACCTCCGGTGAGATTGAAGCACCGGTGAAACTGTAACTCATTCGACACGATCCTGTTAACATAAGAACAGAAAATATTCCCATGGCAAAAATGCCATACATACTGAATGAACCGATTGTGCCGAGATGCCTCATTCTTCGATGTCGTATTCCTTGATTTTGCGATATAGTGTACGTTCCGAGATGCCAAGTTCACGGGCAGCCTCCTTCCGTTTGCCGTCATATTTTACCAGTGCGCGTTTGATGAATTCTACCTCAAGCTTTTGCAGTGATAGTGATTCATTGACCTCTTCCGATTCTTCAACAGGTCCATCAAACCTAGAGTCGACAGGCCGTACAATTACTGGCAAGTCACTTGAACTCTCTTCGGGGTAATCTTTGTATAGCCTTGTCAGAAGGTGTTTATTCTCTCCATAGGTCTCCTTCACATTTTCGCCTTCAATCATGTTCATCACGAGCTGCTTCAGGTCATTCATGTCCCGCTTCATATCAAAGAGCACCTTGTAGAGCAATTCCCGTTCAGAAATTTTTGTCGATTCTTCTCCTTTATAAAGGATAGGGAGCTCACTGACATGACTGTCTGGAAGGTATTTCTTCAGGATTTCATCGGTGATCTCCCGTTTTTTCTCAATAATAGATATCTGTTCAGTGATGTTTTTGAGCTGTCGGATATTCCCCGGCCAACGATACTGCGTCAGCAGATGCACAGCCTCCTGATCAAGCTGAATTGGAGGCATCCTGTATTTCTCAGCGGCATCACTTGCAAATTTACGAAACAACAGATGAATATCATCTTTTCTGTCCCTCAATGGTGGCATGTAAATCGGGACAGTATTGAGCCTGTAGTAGAGGTCCTGCCGGAACTTTCCACCGGCAATGGCATCCGGGATGTTGATATTGGTTGCAGCTACTACGCGTACGTTGGTCTTCAACTCTTTGGAGGATCCAACACGCATAAATTCACCGCTTTCCAGAACCCTTAACAAACGCACCTGCGTGGATAACGGCAATTCGGCCACCTCATCCAGGAATATGGTTCCTCCGTTGACAACCTCAAAATACCCTTTACGGGCTTCATGTGCTCCGGTAAACGAGCCCTTTTCATGCCCAAAGAGTTCTGAGTCAATCGTTCCTTCCGGGATTGCGCCGCAATTCACCGCAATATAAGGACCGTGCTTTCGTGCGCTGAGCTGATGAATGATCTTAGGGAAAAACTCCTTCCCAGTCCCACTCTCCCCTGAGATCAGGACTGTTATGTCTGTTGGGGCTACCTGACGGGCAACATCAATAGCCCTGTCGAGTAACGGTGAATTACCAATAATTCCAAAACGTTGTTTAATCGCTAAAATATCCATCACTCATGCCAAATTGGCTTATCACTATAGACAAAATTACGAAATATTTACCGGATGCTGGCTCCTAACTTCCCGGAAAATGCTTTTACAAACCGATCCATCACTTTATCGATCTCAGCATCTGTGAGGGTTTTTGAAGAATCCCCAAGCAGGAAGCTTAGTGCATACGACTTCTTCCCAGCCTCAATCCGATCTCCTTCATAAACATCAAACAAACCAACCTGGCGAAGAAGTTTCCTTTCAGTCTCATAGGCAACTTGCCGGATCTGATCAAATGAAATCACTTTATCAAGTAGAAGTGCGAGGTCTCTTCTTGCAACCGGAAACTTCGGTAATTCGCTAAACTGCAAACTCTTTCCTGCTGCCAGTTGCACCAAAAGATCCCAATTTATATCGGCGTAGATAACAGGCTGGCGGATATCAAACGGACTCAATATCGATCTCCTAACCTGTCCGGCAGTAACCAGGAGTCCACCACGACTCAAGTAGCTGAACCCACTTGAAAACAGAGGTGTTTCAAGCGGCAGAAGATTCAATCCATCCGGATCAATGGACAACCTTAAAAAAATTGCATGAAGCATTCCCTTGAGGAGAATACTATCAGTTGATGAATCATTTGTATCCCAGCTCTCAGGCACTTTCCGTCCTGTCAGGAAAAGTGCAAGCCGCTGCTCTTCATGATAGCCGGGTAAGGGGTCCAAACTCTCCTTTTTGGCAAGGGAATAGACGGTTCCCATTTCAAAAAACAGCAGATCCGGAGCTTTTCTGTTGACATTATAGGCAATGGATTCGAGTCCGCCATACAGAAGTGTCTGACGCATCACATCAAGATCACGGCTGCTGGGATTGAGGATTTTCACACACGAATCAACCGGATAAAGGACATTGTCTTCGTAGTAAGTTGATCGTGTAAGGGAATTATTCATGATCTCAAAATATCCGTTTGAGCTCAACAGATCTGCAACGACATTACGCATTTTACTATTATCGGGTCCCGAATGAAATGAGAACGAAGACTTTACTTCCAATGGTATCCCAATATTGTTGTAGCCATAGATGCGCAATATCTCCTCTATCACATCGGCTTCACGGTTAACGTCAACTTTGAATGCTGGTATGAGTAAATCAAGTCCAGTATCACTTTCATGCTCGATCGTAATCCCCAGGTCAGTCAAAATGCTCTTCACAACATCAGTGGGAATCTCTTTTCCAATGAGGCGGTTCAGGTTCCTGAATGTAAGCGCCACCTTCATCTTAGGTCTTGGATGCGGATAGATATCCACCAATTCCGATGAGATCTCGCCACCTGCAATATCTCCGATCAGAAGTGCGGCACGCTTAAGCGCCGTAAGTGTCATCTCGATATCGGTTCCCCGTTCAAAACGGAAGGATGCGTCAGTCTGAAGACCATGATGCCTGGCAGTTTTCCTGATTGATACCGGGTTAAAACAGGCACTCTCAAGAAAAATATTCTTTGTCTCCCCAGTAACACCGGAGTGCAACCCCCCAAATACACCTGCTATGCACATTGGGCCTGTTTCACTGCAAATCATCAGATCGGCTGGCGTCAGCGTTCGGGATACCTCATCCAGAGTAGTGAAGGCTGTCTCACTTTTAAATTTTTTAACAACCACCTTTCCTCCTTCAATCTTATCGGCATCAAAGGCATGCAACGGTTGTCCAAGCTCCATCAACACAAAATTCGTGATGTCAACGATATTATTGATCGGCCTTAAACCTATTGAGAGCAACCTTTTTTTCAGCCAGGCTGGTGACTCACCAACCGTTACGTTGGTAATCGTTACTCCCGAATATCTTGGACTTCCCTCCTCATCCTCTACCACTATATCGATGCGGCGCTTATTATGATCCGGGCTGAAGGATGTAAGGGCAGGGAAGTTAAGGAGCGCCCTTCCCTCAACCGGAGCTATGTCTCTCCCGAAATTATTATATACAGCGGTGATATCGCGGGCAACTCCAACATGTGAGGCTGCATCACTTCTGTTCGGTGTCAAGCCTATATGATAGATAACATCTTCAGCCACCTCAAAATAATCACTTGCAGGAGTTCCGGGTATGGCAGAAGAATCGAGTACCAGGATGCCGTCGTGCGAATCTCCAACCCCTAACTCATCCTCAGCACAAATCATCCCCTCCGACACCTCTCCCCGAAGTTTTGCTTTCTGTATCACCAGCTCTTTATCCCCCTGGTAAAGCTTCGCTCCAACGGTTGCCACCGCTACTTTCTGCCCTGCAGCAACATTTGATGCACCGCATACGATCGGGAGTAACTCCGTCCCGCCAACGGAGACTCTTGTAAGGCTGAGATGGTCGGAATTTGGATGAGGCTGACATTCAACTACTTCACCTATCACAACCCCCCGAAGGCCACCCTTTACACTCAGCCACGTTTCCATGTTCTCCACCTCAAGTCCGCAACCTGTCAACATATCCCCTACTTCTTCGGGAGTGAGATCAACAGTCAGGTACTGTTTCAGCCATTGATATGAAATTTTCATTGATCTGTTCTGTTAAAGAGAGCAAAATTAGGGATAAAATCCGTATGGTTAGCTTATCAGGCCCCAGTTATGCTCGTATTTCTGAATCATGCGGAGGTGATGGTTCAGGCGCTGATGCTCGGGAAGCTCCAGCCCGGGATCTTTCTCAATGATCTGGGTGGCAAGGTGCCGGCTGTACTTCAGTATCTTTTCATCTTTTACAATATCTGCAATTTTCAGGTCCAGGATGCCGCTCTGCTGTGTCCCTTCCAGATCACCCGGACCCCGTAACTGAAGATCGGTTTCAGCAATAACAAATCCATCGGTGGTGTTAACCATTGTTTGGATTCGTTTGCGGGCATCATTTGTCAGCTTATCCGAAGTCATCAGAATGCAGAACGACTGATCAGAGCCCCGGCCAACCCTTCCTCTAAGCTGGTGCAGTTGTGAGAGGCCAAACCGTTCGGCGTTTTCAATCACCATCACCGAAGCATTGGGAATGTCAACACCCACCTCGATGACCGTGGTTGCGACCATGATTTGGGTTTGCTTCTTTATAAAACGTTGCATCTCAAACTCTTTATCAGCAGGTTTCATCTGCCCATGAACGATACTGATGGCAAAATCGGGTAAAGGAAACTCCCTGACAACGGCATCATAGCCTTCCATCAGGTTTTTGAGATCCATCGACTCCGATTCATTGATCAGCGGATATACCATATAGACCTGCCTCCCCTCCCTGATCGTCTTCTTCAGGAATCCAAAGAGTTCAAGCCGTTTCGATTCAAATGCATGGCGGGTTATAACAGGCATCCGTCCGGGAGGCATCTCATCGATGACAGAGGCATCCAGGTCGCCATAGAGCGTCATGGCAAGTGTGCGTGGGATCGGTGTAGCTGTCATAACCAAAACATGAGGTGTGATCTGGTTTTTATCCCAAAGCTTCGCTCGCTGGGCAACACCAAACCTGTGTTGTTCATCTATCACAACAAGACCCAGGTTCTTAAACTGTACATATTCCTCAAGCAAGGCATGCGTTCCGATCATGAAATGAATATCCCCATTGATAAGCCCATGCTGCATTTCCTTTCTGTCAGCACTCTTGGTTGATCCCGTAAGAAGCCGCACCTCGACTCCCATTCCCTGAACCATTCCGCTGATCGTTTGGAAGTGCTGGTTGGCAAGGATCTCTGTAGGAGCCATGATACATGCCTGATATCCATTATCCAGGGCGATGAGCATCGTCATGAGTGCTACCAGGGTTTTTCCGCTGCCAACATCACCCTGGAGCAACCGGTTCATCTGTTTTCCTGAACCGAGATCAGCCCTGATCTCTTTGATCACCCGTTTCTGGGCTCCAGTGAGTTCATAAGCAAGGTGGCTTTTATAAAACCTGTTTACATATTCACCCACATGAGAGAATAGATGCCCTTGCTGCTTGTTGAGGCGAAGAAACTTTTGTTGAAGCAGGCGAAGCTGGATAAAGAAGAATTCCTCGAATTTTAGCCTGGCCTGCGCCCGTTTTAGCTGTTCGGGACTTTCAGGGAAATGGATGCTAATAAAAGATTCCTGACGCGGAATTAATTTCAGGGATTGAAGGATCTCTGCCGGGATGGTCTCAGGCACATGGAATTTCTCAAGAAGCAACAAGTTCTTCACCAGTTTGGAAATTCCGCGGCTATCCAACCCTTTCGCCTTCAACTTTTCAGAAGAGTAATAGAGTGGTCTCAATATTTCGCTGAGGGGAGGTGGTTGATCTAATGATAGTTCAATTTCGGGATGAGCAATGTTCCACCGGCCATTGAACCTGGTAGGCCGACCGAAAATTACGTACTCCTTGCCGGGAATCAATTTGTCAGCGACCCACTTGTGCCCTTTGAACCATACCAGGTCCATTGTTCCTGTTTGATCTTCAACCATGGCAACCAATCGTTTGGCACGGGGAGCTCCAACTGTTTGAACAGACCTGATCACCCCTCTTACCTGGATGAAGGGATATTCTTCACGGATCTCTGCAATCTTATAAAACCTGCTTCGATCAATGTATCTGAAAGGAAAACACGAAAGCAATTCACCAAATGTATTGACTTGAAGCTCTTTACGAAGCATCTCGCCCCTGACAGGGCCCACCCCTTTCAGGTATTCAATCGGTGTTGATAAGAATGGTTGAACCACGATCACGAAGGTAAAAAAACGGGTGATTTATTGCAAAAAAAGTAGGGGCAACCTGACAGGTTGCCCCTACTTTGTAAATGAATCGTTTAATATTCCCAGAGGCCTTCTTCGAATTCGAAGATCTGGTTTTTAGCACGTTCCGACTCAAGCAGTGCATCTACACCTATTGCGTACTGGTTGATCTGACGGTCGTAAACATTCTCAAATTTGGTGATGTAACTTGAAAAAATGCGTTTGGTAAAGGCATCGTCAAAGCTCATTCTGCCCGCTGATCCGTTCTTCAAATTAAAGATCTCGTTGTGGGCAAAGATATTACGGCACTCAGGAAAATAAACCCAGAAAAGCTTAATATCTCCACGATACTTCCCGGTGAGGTCATCATAGCTGGCCATCAAAGGACAGATGCCAAGAATTCTTACCTCAAATACAGAGCGCTGTTTGTCAAAGAACCAATCCTCTTTGATCATGAATTTTTTCACATCAGAGGCATAGAAAGGTTTCGTGATAACTGTATCAAAATCACTGCCATCAGGTCTTTTAATATTAACCTTCTCAGGCTGTTCCATTTTATCCATCATCTCTTTGTATGTAATGGGATAGAGGAACAGGTCATTGGTGGTGGAGTAGGCTGTAATTGTCCCTTCACGAAGTCCGTCAAGCATAACCTGCACAAGGCTTTTCCATTCTGCCTGAGGTTGTTCGGGATAGTAATAAGGCAAGTTAATCTTCTCACGCATGTCAACGGTTCGCCAGATCCGTTTTGTCCATACGATATCGGCTTCCCGAAGGTAGACATAAGGAATTGGCTGCAACTCCACGATGGCCGATTTATCGAAGATACCATCCCTTGGAGGGGCTTCAAGCACTTGTCCGAAGGAAGTCAGTTTTAATCCCGCAAAGCATGTGGTGATTAAAACGATCATGAGCATTTTTTTCATAGGGCCTCCCTAATCTTAGGAAATTAATTGATCTTCAAACCAATGGATGAGATATTTCGGTCGCCATCGGGACCTCTTACGACGATATATTCAAACCAGATTCGTTTATTTTTCTTTGCATCCTGGATAAGTCGTGTAATTTCCGGGGTAAGACGATTCCCCTGTACCGGAATTTCAGAGATATATCCAGCATTATCTGTAACGAAAGTATACGAGATAACAGTATACCTAAGGTCAAAATCGAACCAGGCGGGCATTTCAGCAACGAGATACGGGCCTGCCAGAACGATGCTTTTAGATACAATGCCTTCGCTTTTGCCGCCGATGGTGGCAATGGGGTCAGGAACAGACTTCAGCCTGAAGGGGCTTGATCCCATAGCCTTTGTCTTTCCTGAGAATATTGCATTCACGGTGATGACGGCCTCTTTGGCGCCTTTGGGAAGATCATAGACGATCCAGTGGTCCCCCTCCTGACGGATCTTACCTGCAGAGATCGAGGGCATCACACGTTCGGGTCCGCCCGGGACTGAAATAGAGACAGGATTTTCAACACCAACATAAAATACGTTCATTTTGGTTGGAGAGATTGTCAAGGCCGGTTTAGCAACAATATATTCATCCTTGAAGTGGAATGACATAGTGTCTCCGAGGGGGCTGATAATTTTAATAATCCCTGCAAAACGCTTTAGTCCTTCTGAAGTAGCAGGTAATTTGATGGTCACAACTCCCTCAGTTCCTTCCAGAGGTGTTGCATTTCTGAAATTAGCCTGTGTCAGTGTATCAGCTCCGAAAAGGTAGTATACATTCGGGTTTTGCTTGGTATCATAAGCTGCGACGAGGATCTCAGCCTGAAACTCCTCTCCTATAAAAACATAGTTGGATTTGGGGATTACTTTTGCCCGAATCTCGTCAAATTTCCAGTCCTCGGCGGTAACTGATGCCATGAGGTTGTTCACCACATCAAATTCGGCGTTTAATACTTCGGCTTTCAGCTCATTCAGAATAGTAACCGTGGCAGCAAGGATCGTGCGGTAGAAATTGTGCATCTGCCAGTTCTGTTCTCTTCCCTGGGAGTCTAAATAAGGGCCTTCAGTGTTTAACCCAATCTGAATAACCTCCCGGTATTTCGGGTCAACAAGGTTCAGCATATTCTCCCGATAAATTTCAATCCGTTTACGAAGATCTGCTGCCAGGCAATCTGTTCCATCCTGCGACTGTCCTATAAAAAACTGTGTGGGTGTATCATAGTTATCCTTTCGGGCAATGTTAGCCAGCTTCAGGTTTCCTGCTTCCTGAATGGTTTGTAATTTTTCCGTTTCAAAAACTACACCATTCTTCAATGAATCAATGTAATTTATCAGGTCAGTTGAAAGGTTTTGAGCTTCCTGGGCCTTTTCCCAAAAAGGGCCAACCTTTTCCGGAGCCATCAGGTATTGCCCTTTGAATTTAGCATAAGAGGCATCCAGTTTCGTGGAGAAATTCTTATTTGTGGTCTCCATCGTTTCATTAACGACCACAAATGCCTCTAAGATCTCTTTCGAAACATTCAATGCCAGCAGTGCTGTCAGTACCAAATACAGCATCCCGATCATTTTCTGCCTCGGTGTCTCCTTATATCCAGCCATTAATCTTTACTTTTTTAGGTGAATCACTCGGACTTTGTTACCCTTTTCTATTTGTTCTGATTAACATTCATTGCAGAAAGCATATTGCCATAAACTTTGTTAAGGGCAGCAACGTTTTGAGCCAGAGTATTGACCTCCTCCTTGAACCTGCCAGTACGCTCTACTGATTCGTTCAGGTTGATAAGGAATTGGGAGATGGAATCGTGCATTTGTCCGGTGACATCTACCTGTTTTGTAGTTACCTCGAGTTGTTCAACAACTGCTGAATTTAAGGCCGCAAGGTTATTTTTATATTGGCCAGAGTTCACAGAAGATTCGTCAAGATTCTGAACCAGCTGACGGAGTACCACATTAAACCGATTGGTATGCTCCATCTGTTCATTGGAATTCTGGAGATTGAGTTCATACATCGCATTCAATGCTGAGAGGTTACTGGAGATCTTTTGTAACTGTTCGTTGTAATTCTCCCCGTGAGTAGCGGTATGACCCAACGCAGCTGTTGTCTTGGAGAGGATCTCAGCCGATTCATTGTATTTTTCAACAAACCTGTTTGAACTGGCAGCTAAATTTGTAAGGCTGCTATTCAGATCCTGGTTCAGGTTAACCTCCTCATTCAGGGTTTCGGCAACACGTGCATAAACACCCGACAGGTTGGCAGCATTCGTGGAAGCCGCTTGCATGTTCTGGAGTTGTTCCTCTGAAACGGATGTAGCATCGTTGAGTGTTCGCGCTGTTTTACTGTAGGAAGTTGACAACTCAGAAACAGACTCAGTTGCTTGTTTAAGGCTGGTCACATAGTGGTCATTTGCAATTGAGGCGTTACTTACATTTGATAGTTGAGCCGTTGTTTCCGACAAACTTCGTAAACCATTCCCCAGGCTCGCAACGAGTTCAGGCCCGATTTTGGCCTTCTCAAGCATGTCATCCAACTCCTGGGTGACAGTCGCTTTAGGTTTGCCATCATCGTCAGCGCCTCCGTGATAAATACCTCCTAACTGAGGATAGACCAAACTCCAATCGGGTTCAACATGAGGTGCTTCAAAGGCCGAAAAGAAAAAGATGATCGATTCTGTTCCCAGACCGATGATTAGCATGATGTCGGCACCAGTATAATGGTTAATCTTGAATAAGGCACCGATAATTACTACGGATGCTCCCCATCCGTAAAGTTTCGCCATGAAGTTCCGGTAACCTCTTGTTCTTACTAATTGTGCTAGACCCATTGTGTTTCTGAATTATTTAAGTTGGTTAAACTATGGTTTTACGTGTATTAATATAATGTCAACGCTCTATGGTTGCTTCTTACTTACTATTATTTATAAACTTTGGAAGCACGAGCAGGATTGTCATCCTTCTGACGACCCAGGTAATTTTGAACACACCGGAATCCAACAAAACATTTTGAAGTATCCTGGTATTCATATGCACGTGAAGAAACTCTTAGGTAATAGGCTACATCCTTCCATGATCCGCCTCGGATCACTTTTCTTTTGAGGGCAGGAGGATCAGTATCTTTCGCATTGTATTGATAATCGGGATTCAGATCCCATGCAAAATTGTAAGATGAAGGGTGAAAGGCAGAATTGGTCCATTCAGCCACATTTCCAGCCATATCGTACAATCCGAAATCGTTGGCAGGGTAATGAGCAACTATTACAGTTTGTGCTCCCCCATCGTCAATATAGTCACCCCGAAGAGGTTTAAAGTTTGCCAGAAAGCAACCTTTATCATTACGTGTATAAGGGCCACCCCATGGATAAGGGTTTCCGTCGTATCCACCTCTGGCAGCCCATTCCCATTCAGCTTCGGAAGGAAGGCGGAAATCGCTAATGGCAGTCTCTCCTTTTTTACCATAAATGAAACTATTCTTGAGTTGGGTTCTCCAAACACAGAATGCTTTAGCCTGCTTCCAGTTCACTCCCACAACGGGATAATTATCGTATGCCGGGTGCCAGAAATATTTTTCGGTACTCGGATCATTGAATGAATAGACATAATCATGGATCCAGCAGAGTGTGTCAGGATAGACATTGATGACCTCTTTGCGAACATATACAGAACGGTCTTTTAACCCTTGCGGGCGATTAGCCAGACTAGCTTCCTTGATATCACCACCCTGTGAATAATCTTTTGCTGCTGCAGCCTTCAGGTCAACAAAGTAATACTCATAATAAAGTTTCCGTGTGTCGATCTCTTTTCTTCTGAAAAACCTCTCTTCTTCAGGAAGATACATGTCAGCCAACGCATCTCTCACATCCTGCTCTTCAGAGTCCCACTCAAGTTTCGTTTCCCAGTTAATGAATGGCGGATCGTAAACCTCACCTGTCTTTTCATTTTCGGAAACCAGATAGAGATCTGGCTGAACCTCCCCAAGAATACGTCGGGCAATCGAATCTTTGACCCAGAAAACAAACTGCCGGTATTCATTGTTGGTGACCTCTGTCTGATCCATATAAAAGGACTGGACAGTTACGGTCTTAGCGTTGTTGATCTGGGTGTATAGGACATCTTCGTCGCCAATACCCATGGTATAGCTACCCATGGGAATATAGACCATGCCGAACGGATCAGGCTGATAGTAATGTTTCCGGTTCTTCACACCTGTGAGTTCTCCGCTACCTGAGTTTCCGCAACTTCCAAGAAAAAGGAGTAAAGCGAAATAGATGAGCAGTCTTTTCATTTTTTGGCTGATTAAATGATGAAAAATAACGCTGTGTGTTGGGTTTTAGTATTTATTTTCTCGTAAAAGTCCAAACAAAACGGCAAAGATATACAATTTCATTATAGAAAACGGGTGTTTTTGTATCGTCTCCTGTATTTCTCAGTCTCAATTTTGAAGCAGTATCCCAACATCACTTCAATGCTACCGCTATTGTACCTGCTTAAAGCCGATACATTGACATCATAGGATATCCCTATGCGAAAACTCTTGATGTTCGCACCTGCCAGAATTGCAATCGCATCCTGAAAGCGATATTCCAATCCTCCCCAAAATTTCTTTTGATATGCCACAAGTGCTGCAATATTAAAGGTAAAAGCAGCTCCATCATAAACGAAAAGAACAGAAGGTTTGATCTCAAAATTAGGATGACCTGGCACCATCCAGTTGTACCCACCCGTCAGAAAATAGGTTCTGCGTTGCTGATAATATGAGTTCTTGGCTTTGGATTGAAACAGCTGGGCGGCAGATAATCCGATATAATATTTATCCGGCACCTCATAATAAATACCCAGGTCGGCATCAATCGTAAGGTCGTTCATTTTATTAGGGTCATCGAAGACAGGGTCACCTTCATCGATGATATGTCCTGTGAATTTTGAAAAGTCAATCTGATAATTCATGATGTTTGCCTGGAGCCCGGCCGAGAATTCACCTGCTCCCACATCCATTCTGAAAGCATACCCAATTTTAACACCAATGTTATTGAAAAACCCTAGTCTTTCCGACATGATACTCCCCCCCAGAGCTCCATGAAGGAACTTGATAGGAGAGTCAATTGTTAGAAATATTGTTTCAGGGGCAATTTTATTTCCATCATTATCTTTAAATCCGAGCCATTGTTCCCTGATCAATCCATTGACACAGATTCCGCCATTGCTTCCCGCATAACCCGGATTAAAAGCCATTTGATTGAACATATATTGAGTCAAAACAGGAAGCTGTTGAGCCATAACCGTGGGAAAGGAGAAAAGAAAGGTTAGAAGCAAGGAGATAAAAGCTCGCTTGAGTGGGAGTAATGATATTTGTTTGCCTTTATATGTTTCGTATCCGAGATTCAAGAGCAATGATTGTTAGGGTAGATAAAAGCACGTAAAAGTATTAAAAAAAAAATAGAACCTTGATGACATCCTCAAATTTACTACAAAAAAATAACTTTGCAGACCCAATTTGTTAATTGATTCTTGATTCGGGATTTAAGCTCATCTGGCATCCATCTTAATTCAGTTAATTATGGCATTCTTTCTTCTCAAGGAGAAACCGTTTTCAAAAAAATGGTTTCTGAGTTATAGCCTGATCATCATCGGTTCATTTATCCTTGCAGCCGGTTTTGTTCTCTTTATCACCCCATATAAGATCGTTCCAGGGGGAGTTTACGGGATCTCGATCGTTCTTCACTACCTCTTCGGGACACCTGTAGGGCTTATGGCTTTGTGCTTCGACATTCCACTAACGTTGATTGGATTGAAAATATTGGGTCCCCGATTCGGTTTTAAAACTGTTCTGGGATTCTCTCTCACTGCAATATTCACCGATACCCTTACTTATTTCTGGGGCTACGAACCTCTGGTTCAGGGAGATGCATTGCTGTCATCGATCTTTGGAGGGGTTCTTATCGGCCTGGGGCTGGGGATAATTTTCAAGTCAAAAGCTACTTCCGGCGGGTCAGATATCATTGCCATGATTATCAACAAACGAACGAAGATTCCGCTGGGGCAGTTGATGATCCTTGTGGACTCGGTCATCGTGCTGTTCGGACTTGCCGTATTTCAGGACTGGAAAATTCCTTTGTATTCGTGGATTGTGATTTTTATTTCCGGAAAGGTTATCGATGTGGTGATGGAGGGGTTAAGCTACGATAAAAGTCTCTTTATTATTTCGGATAAACATGAAGAGATCCGAGACAAGATTATCAACAACCTGAACAGGGGAGGCACCTATATTGATGGGAAAGGCATGTACAACATGGTCGATCGCAAGATCATCTTTACAGTTGTAAGTCGCAGGGAATTAGCTCTTTTGCAGGAATATATCCATCAAATTGATCCCAATGCTTTCATGACTGTCCTTGATGCCACAGAGATCCTGGGAGAGGGATTTCGTTCACTGAAAGAAAAATTATCCGACTAGCTTATCTGAATAATTTGATAATATCGTTGGCATTGGCCCATATAAGAAGACCGAAAAGTAAGACCATTCCAACAACCTGTGCATACTCCAGGAATTTATCACTTGGTTTGCGCCGGAAGACGATTTCATAAAGGAGAAAGAGTACATGTCCACCATCCAGGGCAGGAATAGGAAGCACATTCAGTACCGCCAGCATGATTGATAGGAATGCTGTCATCGACCAGAACGCCCGCCAATCCCAGATAGCCGGAAAAAAGTTCCCGATCGCAATGAAACCCCCAACTGACTCATAAGCTTTTTCCTGGGAGAAGAGCAACTTAATCGATTTTAAATAATTGCCTGTCCCTTCATAGGCTTTGACAACGCCGGCAGGGATCGCAGTGATGATGTTGTAGTTTTTTTCATGAAAAGTCAGGAACTCAGCTGGGGACTTAGGGTAAACACCAATAAGGCCTCCGGCAGGTACCTCAACGGGAATTACCAGCGTATCGCTATCGCGAAGAATGGTAATACGAACCATTTCATTTTTGTGGCGTTGGACTTCGTCTCTGAACTGGTCAAAGAATGTCATCAGGCTGTCATTCAGCCCAATGATCTGATCCTCAACAATGACACCTGCCTGTTTTCCTTTCGAATCAGGTGTAAAAGCTCCAACCACAAATGGAATACGGACAGATATGAAGTCCGGACTTTTATGTTTGATAAGTTTGGAAATAGAACCTTCAGGGATGATTACCTCTAATGGTTCGTTGTTGCGGAGAACCTGAATGGTCTTAGCCTCTTCCAGGATGATGGTTTTCGGGATATCTATAAAATCTTCAACAACAACGTTGTCAACCGATATGATTTTATCACCGTTTCTAAGTCCCATGTCGTAACCAAGGGAGTCGACAGTAATTCCAAACTTAACTTCTGTGGTAGGCAGGTATTCATAGCCCCAAACAGACAACATGAAGATGTAAATAACCACAGCCAGAATAAGGTTAACGATAACTCCTGCAAGCATGATGATCAGTCGCTGCCAAGCAGGTTTGGAACGGAACTCATAAGGCTGAGCGGGCAATTTCATCTGCTCCTTGTCCATCGACTCATCGATCATGCCTGAAATCTTGACATAGCCGCCCAGGGGGAGCCAGCCCATACCATATTCGGTTTCCCCCCGCTTAAATTTAAAGATAGAGAACCAGGGATTGAAAAAGAGGTAGAATTTTTCTACCCTTGTTTTAAATATCCTGGCTGCAATGAAATGTCCAAACTCGTGAAAAATTACCAGGATGGATATAGCAAGAAGAAATTGGAGTGTCTTGATCAGTATTTCCATGATTTATCGGATATAATTTGCGTTGCTTTTTCGGTAGTTTGATGATGTGTTGTAATATAATCTTCCAGTCCAGGTTTCTCCAAATGGGGCATCAGTTCGAGGCATCTTTCAACAACTTCAGCCATCGCAAGAAATGGTAGTTGTTGATTCAGAAACGCCTTCACTGCCACTTCATTGGCCGCATTCAGGATACAAGGAGCGTTACCTCCGGCGTTTAGGGCCTGGTAAGCAAGTGATAAGTTACGAAATAACTCCAGGTCGGGTTGTTCAAAGGTCAGTTGTGGGTATTTTGAAAAATCAAGACGGGGGGTCTCTGCCTGAACCCGTTCAGGAAAGCCCAACGCATAAAGAATAGGGAGCCGCATGTCAGGGACACCCATCTGTGCTTTCACGGAGCCATCCGTAAACTGCACCATAGAGTGGATCACTGATTGAGGGTGTACTATCACTTCAATGCTATCAGCCGGTAATCCAAAGAGCCAGTGTGCCTCAATAACCTCCAACCCTTTATTCATCATGGTTGCAGAATCGATCGTAATTTTACGCCCCATGCTCCAATTGGGGTGGTTTAAGGCTTCCTGAATTCCGGTCAGTTCAACTTCACTACGGCTCATTCCCCTGAATGGGCCTCCCGAGGCTGTAAGAAAGATCTTCTCGACACTCCTGGCATCCTCGCCAACGAGACACTGAAAAATGGCAGAGTGTTCGGAGTCAACCGGAATGATTCCTGCCCGGTTCTTAACCGCCTCGGAAATGATCAGTTCACCGGCAATCACGAGAGATTCCTTATTTGCAAGCGCAACCACTTTACCGGCTAGAACTGCCTTGTATGTAGGTATCATCCCTGCATAACCTACCAGGGCATTCAGAATGATATCGACACCTTCCATCTCTACAACCTGTGAAATGGCATCCCCCCCGGCAAATACTTTTATGGGGTATTGGCTAAGTGCATCTCGAAGCCGGACGTAACAATCCGGATTGCCTATTACAACAGCATTCGGTTGAAACTCCTTTGCTTGATCAATTAACTGATCACAGTTATTCTGGGCGGTTAGCACTTCCACTCCGAAACGCTCGGGATGGTTCCGAACCACCTCCAGCGCTTGTTTCCCAATAGAGCCCGTCGATCCAAGTATGGTTAGTTGCTTCCTCAATCCTCCGTCCAATCCATTTAGAATGAAATATAATCCTGTGGGTTCACTGGGGTTCCCTGGCTCCACAATTCAAAATGCAGATGCGGCCCGGTTGTCAGCTCACCTGTCTCTCCAATGATTGCAATCACCTCACCAGCCTTTACCATATCGCCAGCTTGTTTAAGCAATGCAGAGTTGTGTTTGTAAATTGAAACAATCCCTTGTTGATGTTGAATGCCAATCACATAGCCTGTTTCAACTGTCCAGGTACTGAATATAACCGTTCCATTGAGGACCGACTTGATTGCTTCATCCTTCTTGGAAACGATGTCGATTCCGAAATGTTGCCTATCAGCATCAAACTCATTGGTAACAACTCCTTTGATGGGAGTAAAGAAGAGCATATTTCCAAGTGTGAGCCTCCTCTGGGGTCCCTTTTCAGCCGATTCAATCTGATGAAGGCTATACTTACTCTGATTCTCAATTTCATCCCTCAATAACGAATCCTCCTGTGATCGTGTCAACTTGATATCGTTATAGCTTGTCGTTGTGTCTCTGGGAAGAGCTCTGTCGTCAATCAGGTCCTCCCCGCTGACAATACGTTTCAGGTTGGCAATAAAAAGATCTTTCCTAACAAGATCCTTCTCAATAGAATCCGTTTTGATCTGAAGTTCATATAAATCCTTTTTCAGGCTAACGTTGGTATATCCAGGGATGTACTCCCTGAGAGGGGTAAAAGCAATTAGAACTGAAGTGAGGAAAATCAGTATGATGATAATAATCCCAAGGGCGATAAAAACATTCAATGGGGTTAGTCGGAAAGTAAGTCTTTCTTCCAGCGTTTCATCGTGCATAAAGACCAGACGGTACTTCCATTTCAGTTTGTTATACCATTTGACCTTTTTGATATTCTCTTTAGTTTTCGCCATTCCACCACTCCTGCACCATGTTTTGAGCTGCAAATATCGCAAAATATAATATTTTTGTGAAATTTTAGTTATACCCATACACGATATTGCATAGTGAATCTGAAGAAATTATACCTATCGGGAGGTCTCCTGTTCATTTTGATCGGTTTGATTGTGTTCAGCGGGTGTTCTACCAAAAAGAACACGTTTACCCGGCGGGCTTATCACAATTTGACCTCTCATTACAATGTCTATTGGAATGGGATGGATCAACTCCGGCAGGGTGTTAAAGATTACCAGAGTACTGTCATAGACAATTATGCGTTGATTCTTCCGGTATACAATTATGGTGACAAAGCTACCAGCGGAACCATTTCACAATATGCTGATATCGGAATTACCAAAGCGTCAAAAGCCGTTCAGAAACACTCAATGGTATTCAACCAGAAGGAGTATGTGAAATGGATTGACGATTCTTACTTCCTCATTGGTAAATCTTACTATTACAAGCAGGATTACGGCATGGCACGCCGAACCTTCGAATTTATCATCAAGACTTACAATAAAAACGAAATCAAGTATGAAGCCATGCTCTGGCTGGCAATGTCGAACGTTCAGATGAAAGATTTCAAGCGAGCCGAGCCCATGCTTGACATGCTTCAGAATAAAATCACACAGGGGGAGGCTCCTGAGAAATTTGAGATGCCTATAAACCTTGCCTACACACAGTTTAACCTCCTCCAGGGAAAATACAATGCAGCCGTTCCTTATCTTCAACGTGGTATCGAGCTAAACCCCGGACAGGAGATGAAGACACGGTGTTTGTTTATTCTTGGTCAGATTTACCAAAAAAACGGGGATTATGCTGAGGCTACGCAAAAATATAAATCGGTGATAAAGCGAAACCCCTCTTTCGCCATGGAGTTTAATGCAAAAATCAATTTAGCCCAGTGCTACGACACCCAAAGTGGCGACAAAGAGTTTATTATCAAGAAGTTAACAAAGATGTTAAAGGATGATAAGAACAAGGAAGTCCTGGATCAGATTTATTATGCTCTTGCTCAGGTTTCACTGAAAGATTTTGATACTATCGCCGGTATCAACTACCTGGCTTTATCGGTTACATCAAGTAAAGGCAATAATTATCAGAAAGCCATATCATCCCTGGCCCTTGCCGACATTTATTTTGCCATACTCAATTATACACTTGCTCAAGCGTACTATGATAGTACCATGCAGTTTCTTCCCGTTACATTTCCCAACTTTAAAGAAATCAAGCGCAAAACATCGACCCTAACTGATCTGGTTACCAACCTTCAAATAATCCAATTGGAAGACAGCTTGCAAATGCTTGCGTTGATGACCGAGGATGACCGAAACAGGAAGATTGATGATATGATTACCCGGATTGTACTTGAGGAGCAACGAAAAAAGGTGGAGGAGATGGAGCGGAGAGATAATCCGAATCTTTTTGGAACTCCTGACAGGGAGATGTCTTCAGTGGCAGGATCCCGCGAAGGAAAATGGTATTTTTATAATACAACAGCACTCTCCAACGGATTTTCAAACTTTACCAGGAAGTGGGGAAGAAGGAAGCTGGAAGACCTTTGGTTCCTCAGTGATAAGAATATCATGTCTTTTGATGAAGACATGACGAACGCCGATACATCTACGATGTCAAGTGATAGTGCACGTTATGAAGTTGGAACGGCAATCACCAATACTAAAAAACGTGAATATTATCTAAAAGACATTCCGCTTTCTCCTGAACAATTGGAGGCCTCCAACCTGCGAGTCATTGATGCTTATTACAATGCTGGGTTTATCTATATTGATGGCCTTAATGATTATAAAAATTCAATTGAATCATTTGAATCCCTGATATCGCGGTTCCCAAAAAGCTATCGTGAGCCTCCTTCCTGCTATGAATTACACATTTTATATAGAGATCTTGACAATCAGCCTAAGAGCGATTATTACAGAAATCTCATCCTGAATCAGTTTCCTGAATCTGACTATGCCAAATTGCTGATTAATCCGAATTACTACAAAGAGATTCAAAAGCAAAAATCGCAAGCTGCAAAACTCTATGAGGAGACCTGGCTGGCATTCAATAACCAGCAATATTACATGGTCCTTCACAATGCAGATCTGGCTTTCACCGAATTCCCATCCGACACTGGATTAATTCCACGATTTGAATACCTCCGGGCGATGGCATTGGGTAAAGTTGAGGTAGTTGATTCATTGGTTGTTGCACTTCAAGGTATTGTCAATAAATATCCAAACCATGAAGTCAAGCCACTCGCTATGAATATTCTGGAGTACCTGAGTAAACAACGGAACGCCAATGGGGACCCTGTTGCTCCGGATCCCACTCAACCGGAAGATCCGAGTGTAAAACTCTACACTTACTCCCCCAACTCAATCCACTTTTTCATCCTTATAGTTGACGGAAGCAGGGTGGATGTGAATGCACTGAAGATTAAACTTTCAGATTTTAACAATAAATACTTCCGGCTGGACGAGCTCCATGTAAATAGTCTCCTTCTCGATAATACCCGAGAGATGGTTACAATCAACAATTTTTATGATGCCCAAAAAGCTGTTGACTACTACCTCTCTATTAAGGGGAGTCCATACGTTTACAACAAACTGGAGAATGTAGGCAATTACTCCGATTTTGTGATTTCAGTAGAGAATTATCCCGTTTTCTATAAAAATAAAGATACCAATCTTTATAAACGATTCTTTGAAAAGAATTACAATACCTCCGGAGTGGATTAATTGAACACTCGATTTTTTTATACCTTTGTTACTTATTATATCCTAATACATCTGCATAATGGCAAAAGTGAAAGAACAGGAGATACCCTCCCTCAATTTATTAGGGAGTGGAACCACCGTGAAAGGTGATATTAAACTCGTCGGAGATTTTAGAATCGACGGCGCACTTGTTGGCACTATCAATTGTAAAGGAAAGGTTGTCGTTGGCACCTCAGGTGTCATCGAAGGAGAGATCATTTGTCAGAATGCTGATTTTTCAGGGACCATTAAAGCGAAGGTAAAAGTTGCTGAATTGTTGACTCTCAAGGAATCGGCCAGGTTTTCCGGTGATATCATTACAAATAAACTGGCTATTGAACCGGGAGCTAAATTTTCAGGGAGTTGTCAGATGGAGCATAATGAATATACCAAACCCGAAGAGAAGTCTAAATAACTATGCCCGCTATTCCAGTATCGCTATTCAAATGGTGGTAATCATTATTCTCGGGGTTTTTGGCGGATACAAGTTAGATATGTGGTTAAATACAGCCCCAATCCTTACAGTAATTCTTTCATTGCTTTCAGTTGTTTTAGCAATCTATATTGTGACCAAAGACCTACTAAAAAAACGAAATAATTCATGAAAGCTCCTTACATCAACTTTCTGAAAAATTTACTGATCTTCTCCCTGATTGTTGTAATTATTTACATCGTTCTCAGTTATTTACTCCCAGTTAGCTACTTTAGTATGGCGTTGCCTTTTCTTTTCCCCTTCTATATTGGAACCTCCCTGATTTCCTATCACTACTTGCTGAAGTTACTCCACAAAAGATTCAGCAAATTTGTCAGCCTTTTTATGGCAGCAACTGCTGTAAAGTTGCTGTGGTACATGATCATCATGGTAGCTTACATCCTGGTATTCAGAAAAGATGCGGTCTCTTTTTCCCTCAATTTTTTTATCCTCTACATATGCTATACCAGCTTTGAAACGATCTCCCTAGTCAACTATTCGAAATCTTATATCAATCCAAATCCAACCAATAAGACATAGATGCGAAAGCTCCGACGAGGCTGCCTGACCATCGGGCTCTTACTTTTCTGCGGGTTTCAGCTCATTTACGGATCTTCTCAATCAGAATTGGATTATTTTCCAACAGAGACAGATACGACCTATATTGAAAGCTTCAAACACCTATTGACTACCCGTTATTACCTCCTTGCACAGAACACTAGTCTCGTAATTTTTCCAGACCTTTCTGCAACAATGGAATACAAACCAAATGAAACAGGACGGTTTGGCATTGCAGCTTTTTATAGTTGGTTCGGCCTTGGCCTCTCATTTGGGACGAAACTTTTCAGGAAAAACTCTGATGTCTATGGAACAACAAAATCATATGATTTCCGTGTAAATGCCTATGGAAAATTCATGGCCATAGAGGGTTATCTTCAATACTACCAAGGGTTTTACATGAATTATAAATCCAGTGCCTACAAGGAGACTTTCATTATTCCAGGAATGGATATGGTCGCTTTTGGAATCGATGGAACATATATCTACAATTATGGAAAGTTTTCAATCCGAGCCTCATATACCCAAAACGAACGTCAGAAGAAAAGCGCTGGCAGCCTGATCGTGAAACCAACATTTCGTTATTACTGGGTGAATAGTGATACCGGAATTATTCCCGAAAAAATCCTGGATATATATTCCCTTAAACAGGAGAATATTCTCTCGGGCAATTTCTATACGCTTGGGCTGGGACCAGGATATATCTACACGTTTGTATTTGGGAAGGATTTCTACATTACTGCCTGTGGACAGATGGATATGAACTGGAGCTCATATAACTACTCCACAACTGAAGATTCGTACCAAAAAACAGGGTTTTCATTTCCTTTTTCGATAAGGGCTGCTGTGGGATATAATTCGGATGTGTGGTTCATCGGGGGTAGTTTCCTTTCAACAATTTACTATTTTCAACCCGGACAAAGGGTTCAGGATGATTTCCATTATCATCTGACGCAAATACGTTTCTGGGTAGGGACCCGTTTCGATGCCTTCAAACGGTGGAACAAAAAAAAGCAGTAATTTTGTCTTCAACCTAGAAGTCATGGTATATATTACGCGCCGCGAACACTTCAACGCCGCCCATCGGTTGTTCCGACCCGATTTTTCTGATGCAGAAAACCTTTCGGTTTTCGGAAAATGCTCCAACCCAAACTGGCATGGGCACAACTACATCCTATATATTACAGTCAAGGGTAATGTGAATCCAGACACAGGATTTGTTGTAAATCTGAAAGTGTTGAGTCAATTGATCCAACAGAGGATTATTGATAAACTGGACCATAAAAACATCAACCTCGAAGTGGATTTCATGAAAGGTCGACTCGCCTCAACGGAAAATCTTGCGATCGCAATCTGGGAAGAGATCGAATCTGGAATCCATGACATGGGCGGTATCCTGCACTCAGTGAAGATTGAGGAAACTGAGAATAATTCAGTTGAGTATTTCGGAACATAACATAAAAAACATAGAATGAAGGAAGAGAAATTAAGTTATGAAAAAACGGAAGATTTTGATCCTGAACGGATTGAAAAATTAAGTTACCATTATAAAGAGATCCTCAAATTATTGGGAGAGAATCCCGATCGTGAAGGCCTTCTCAAGACTCCCCTAAGAGTGGCCAAATCAATGCTCTTTCTCAACCAGGGATATACCCTCGATCCCGAAGAGATTCTCTCATCCGCCAAATTCAGGGAAAATTATCGGGAAATGGTCATTGTAAAGGATATTGAAATCTATTCACTTTGTGAGCATCACATGATCCCTTTCATTGGCAAAGCGCATGTGGCTTACATCCCTGATAAATTCATCACAGGTCTCAGTAAAATAGCCAGGGTGGTTGAAATCTATTCGAGACGGTTACAGGTTCAGGAACGGCTTACTACCCAGATCAAGGATGCAATAAACAAGACATTACATCCGCTTGGTGTTGCTGTGGTCATCGAGGCACAACATTTGTGTATGTCGATGCGTGGCATCCAGAAGCAAAACTCCGTGACAACAACCTCCGATTTTGTTGGAGCCTTTGAACGGGATAAAACACGGCAGGAGTTTTTGCATCTGATAAGCACGAGGTTACATTAGAAACATATACCCAAATCACAATGATTAGACAGAATAATCAAGGATTTTTTTCAGCCGGCGAGAAAATGCAGGTTGAGACCGGTTCAATTGCAAAGACTTTCATGGCCAGTGTTTTCCTCTGGATGACTCTGGCAATGATCATCACCGCCATAACAGCCTATTGGTTTGCATCGGATCAGGCGCTGATCGGTTCACTTGTAAATTTCGAGACCGGAAGTATGTCGCCACTGGGATGGTTTGTCATGCTGGCTCCACTGGGATTTGTTTTACTGATGTCGTTTGGGTATCAAAAACTATCACCTGCCATAATGACACTCCTTTTCATTGCATTTGCAGTACTCATTGGGATGAGCCTCAGCTTTATTCTAATCGTATACACAGCTTCATCAGTATATCAAACATTCGCTATTACGGCCGGAATGTTTGGTATTATGGCGGTTACAGGCTATACGACAAAAACTGATTTGACAAAGTTCGGATCCATCATGTTTATGGGCTTGATCGGGATCGTCATTGCCATGGTAGTCAATTTCTTCCTGAAATCAAGCGCAATGGAGTACCTCATCAGTGTGATTGGCGTTCTTGTTTTCACCGGGCTTACAGCGTATGATGTGCAGAAATTGAAACGAATAGGAAGCCAGACAATGGATGCCGGAAATACGAGGAAGATGGCCATTATGGGAGCACTCACCCTCTATCTTGATTTCATCAACCTTTTCCTGTTTTTGCTTAGGTTGTTGGGGGACCGGAGATAATCTCAAATTACGAATTAAAGGATTATGAAAGCATATATATTTCCCGGACAGGGAGCGCAGTTTGTTGGAATGGGGAAAGATCTGTATGAGAACTCTCCCGTTGCCAAAGCCATGTTTGAGCAGGCAAATGAGATTCTGGAATTCAGGATTACCGACCTGATGTTTCATGGTACTGATGAGGACCTGCGTCAGACAAACGTAACCCAGCCAGCAATTTTTCTCCATTCAGTGATTTTGGCTGCAACCCTGGGTGATAATTTTAAACCCGATATGGTTGCCGGACATTCGTTGGGTGAATTCTCTGCCCTTGTCGCCAACAAAGCACTAACCTTTGAAGATGGTTTACGACTTGTTGCCGCACGTGCACAGGCGATGCAGAAGGCCTGTGAAAGAGAGCCTTCCACTATGGCTGCCATCATCGGGTTGGATGATGAAAAGGTTAGAGAGATCTGTGCCTCTATTGATGAGGTGGTGGTCCCAGCTAACTACAATAGTCCCGGGCAATTGGTGATATCAGGAAGTTTGAAAGGGATAGACATTGCGTGCGAACAGATTAAAGCTGCAGGTGCCCGGAGAGCACTTCCACTGAAAGTTGGCGGAGCTTTTCATTCACCACTCATGGAACCTGCCCGGGTTGAACTCTCGCTGGCTATTCACAACACCTGGTTCAACTCTCCGATCTGTCCGGTATATCAGAATGCCACAGCACAACGGGTTGTCGATCCACAGGTAATAAAGGAGAACTTAGTTGCCCAATTAACTGCCCCTGTACTTTGGACCCAGTTGGTTCAGCAAATGATTGCCGATGGCGCCAGAACCTTCATCGAGCTCGGACCCGGAAGCGTGCTACAGGGATTAATTGCAAAGATCGGGAAAGATGATAATGTGACTGTAGCAGGGGCCTAAGGGATTGCACACCATTGCATATCATTGCCAACTGCCAACTGCCAACTTAAGACTATCTCTTCAGGTACTGCTCGTCGTAGTATTTCTGATACCCACCGGATGTAACATTATCCATCCACTCAGAATTTGCAAGGTACCAGTCAACGGTCTTTTCAAGCCCATCTTCAAACTTCAGCGAGGGCTTCCATCCAAGTTCTTCCTGAATCTTTGAGGAGTCAATGGCATACCGAAGGTCGTGACCTGCACGGTCTTTAACAAAAGTTATCAGCTTTTCAGAAGCCCCTTGTTCGCGATCCAGTTTTTTATCCATGATCCTGCATAAAAGCCTGATCAGATCAATGTTCTTCCATTCGTTATTGCCGCCTATATTGTATGTCTCTCCTGTAATCCCCCAATGGTAAATCAGGTCAATGGCACTGGCATGATCTTCCACATAGAGCCAATCCCGTATGTTTTCTCCTTTTCCGTAGACAGGAATTGGGTTATTATGTTTGATATTGTTGATTGAAAGGGGAATCAGCTTTTCAGGAAACTGGAATGATCCATAATTGTTGGAACAGTTGGAGAGCACGACAGGAAGTCTGAATGTGTGAAAGTAGGCACGTACCAGGTGATCCGAACTGGCTTTGGAAGCAGAATAAGGGCTTCTCGGGTCATATGGAGTTGCCTCCTTAAAGAATCCTGTTTCGCCCAACGATCCATACACCTCATCAGTGGAGATATGATAAAACCGGTTATCGTTCTCAGGGTTGTCTTTCCAGGCATCCCGCGCAGCGTTCAACAGGTTGACTGTTCCGACAATATTGGTATAAACAAATTCCATCGGGCTGCTGATCGACCGGTCAACATGCGATTCGGCTGCCAGGTGAATTACCCCATCCGGACGATAAGCCTTGAAGATCTCCATGATGGTCAAACCTTCAACGATATCTGCTTTCACAAACTCGTAATTGGGCATATCTTCGATGTCACGAAGATTCTCCAGGTTACCTGCATAAGTAAGGTTATCCAGGTTGATGATCCGGTATTTCGGATACTTGCTCACAAAGAGCCTAACAACATGGGATCCGATGAAGCCAGCTCCACCGGTAATTAATATTGTTTTCATAGTTAAGTTAAAACAGGTTTATAAATCAAGATAACCGATACGGGATACGAGATCCGCGAAAAGGGTTTCGTTTCCATATATCATATTTCGCGTATCGTGTATCGCGTATCGCGCTTCGCGAGCGCTTCCTCCCACCTCCATGCCGAGAAGGTCATCTCATCCAGCGTCTTCTCAGCCTTCCAGCCTAACTCATTATTTGCGTAAGTCGTATCGGCCCAAACCTGTTCGATGTCACCGGACCTGCGATCCATGATGGAATATTGCAATTTAACACCCGTTGATTTTTCAAACGATTTGATTACTTCCATCACTGAAAACCCATTACCTGTTCCCAGGTTGAAGATTTCAACTTTTTTCTTGCTTCGGTTCTCAATCATCCGTTCAATCGCAATCACATGAGCTTTTGCCAGGTCAACCACATGGATGTAGTCCCTAATGGCAGTACCGTCAGGAGTGGGATAATCGTCGCCCCAAACCCGAAGAAATTCCCGGATGCCTATTGCCGTTTGTGTAATGTATGGCATCAGGCAATTAGGGACACCAATTGGAAGTTCGCCGATAAGGGCTGACTCATGTGCACCAATCGGATTAAAGTAACGTAAGAGAATGGCCTGAAGATCATTGACATCTGTAGTAAACTGGATGATCTCTTCCGACATCTGCTTGGTATTGCCGTAGGGTGACCATGCTTTTTGTATCGGAGAGTTTTCACTCACAGGAAGCGTATCAGGTTGACCGTAAACCGTGCAGGATGAAGAGAACACAATGTTTCTGATTCGGTTATCGATCATTCCTTGTAGGATATTCATCAGCGAAACAAGGTTATTCCGGTAATACATCAAGGGCTTCTCAACCGACTCTCCTACCGCCTTGAAAGCAGCAAAGTGAATGATCGCTTCTATGTCGCTGTTTGCAGCAAAAAACTCAGCAGTTCTTTTCTGATCGGTCAGGTCAAACTGTTCAAAACCAGGACGCTTCCCAGTGATTTTTGCAATGTTGTCGAGCACCTCAATGGAGGAGTTTGACAGGTTGTCGACAATGACTACCTCAAAGCCCTTTTGCTGAAGCTCTACCACCGTATGCGATCCGATGTACCCTGTACCCCCCGTTACCAATATCTTCATGACAGTAAATTTTAATTCGTCATTCGTAATTCGTCATTCGTAATAGAATTACAGGCTCCAATATACTAAATCTTTCACCCGATTCCTATAAATTCCTTTCACATCAACCAGAATACCATGATCATTTGTAACACTTTTGAAGTATTCTTCCTTCAACTCAAGGTAAGGCTGATGACTTACTGCAACAATAACCACATCGTAGTCGTTGCGTATTGTTTCAGCCAACCCATAACCATATTCCGCTACCAGCTCCTTGCTATTTGCAAACGGGTCTGTCACGTCGACATCCACGCCATACTGTTTCAATTCACTTACCAGGTCGGCAACCCGGCTGTTCCTTACGTCACTTACATTCTCCTTAAAAGTTGTCCCCATAACCAGTACCCGGGCATGCAGAACATTTTTTCCGGCAGCAATCAGTTTTTTAACAGTTTGCTTGGCAATGTAGAAGCCCATTGAATCATTGATGTATCGTCCGGCATTGATCACACGAGCATGGTAGCGAAACTCCTCTGCCTTGTAGGTGAGGTAATATGGATCTATCCCGATGCAATGTCCACCAACCAGGCCAGGATAAAACTTCAGAAAATTCCATTTTGTGCCGGCAGCTTCAAGCACGTCATAAATGTTTACATTCATCCTGTTGAAGATTACCGACAACTCATTCATGAATGCGATATTGATATCCCGCTGAGCGTTCTCAATGATCTTTGCCGCTTCTGCAACCTTTATGGTAGGGGCTCTATGAACGCCTGCCTCAACTACCAGCTCATATGTTCGCGCCACGACATCCAGCGCCTCTTCGTCACATCCCGAAACGATCTTTACAACAGTGGTCAAGGTGTTGACCTTGTCGCCCGGATTGATTCGCTCGGGAGAGTAACCCACTTTGAAGTCTTTCCCCATCTTTAATCCGGAAAGCCTCTCCAGTATCGGAACGCAATCCTCTTCCGTAGCACCTGGATAAACCGTTGATTCATAAACAACATAGTCACCTGGCTTCAGGATCTTCCCCACTGTCTCGCTGGCCTTGATCAGAGGTGTAAGATCGGGCAGGTTATGGCTGTTGATGGGCGTAGGAACGGCGACCACATGAAAGGAGCACTCCCTCAAATCCTCCGGGTTGGAGGTAAAAGTGATAGCACATCCGTCAAAAGACTCCGTTGGAAGCTCTTCGCTCGGATCTTTGTGCTGACGCATCATCTCCACACGATCCTCCTTGATATCGAATCCAACAACCTGTATTTTTCGGGCAAACTCAAGTGCAATAGGCAAACCTACATATCCAAGACCGATAACAGATAGTTTCGTCTCTTTCTTCAACAGTCTTTTATAGAGATCCATATTCAATTCTGATTAGTGCTTTTTATTAGGAGAATACTTAAATAGAAATTTCTTTCAGGGCAGGGTGATAATTCCCTTTTAGTCCTATCGGATTGGAGTTTCGTATATTGTATACGATATTGATACTGGACCTGGCATCCTTCAATCCATAGCCTTTTCCTGCTAATATATTCTGATAGCTTATGGTATGCAAGTCCGTGAATCCATCGCTGAACTCGAATTTCTCCCCATCGATCGAAAGTGAGCGGTGAGTGCTTTTTCCGTTCTTTTTTGAATTGACAGGCAAATCTTCTGAATTCAGGCTGAGGAACCACCTCACCCGTGCCCGGTTAAGTTCAAGTAGTCCAGATGCCCTGCTTTCTGTAAGCAAATGGACGTGGTTTTCCTTCACATCACCAAAGATCCACGAGAGCATATCAAAAAAATGCACACCAATGTTGGTTCCAATGCCCCCCGACTTCTCGATGTTGCCTTTCCATGAACGATGGTACCACTTTCCCCGGGAGGTGATATAGGTCAGGTCTACATCGTGAATTCGGTTTTTCGGCCCCTTCTCAATTTTCTCTTTCAACGCCAGAATTGCCGGATGGTGTCTGAGTTGAAGGATAGTAAAAACCTTCTTCCCCGACTCTTTCTCGAGGGTCTTTAATGCATCCACATTCCATGGGTTCAGTACGATCGGCTTTTCACAGATTGCATGTGCTTCGTTTCTCAGAGCAAGGCGGATATGGGCATCATGCATATAGTTCGGGGAGCATATACTGACGTAATCCACCTTCCTGTCGGCCAATCTGCTCTTTGCATGTGCCAGTCTTCTGAGTTTGTCGAGATGGCGGTCGAACCGCTCAGGTTCAATAAAAAAGTCGGCATTGGGAAAAAAGCTGTCCATGATTCCAACTCCATCATAGGGGTCCAGAGCTGCCAGAAGGTTGTTTCCTGTCTCCTTGATCGCCTTCATGTGACGCGGGGCAATATACCCGGCAGCCCCAATCAGGGCGAAGTTCAGCGATTTTTTATTAGGTGTCATGTCAATCAAGTAGTTTTGTTACAATCCCATGTTGCAGTTGATATCGTTCATTGCTTTCCGGACAAATAGCGATTCCATCAGTATCAAATTTAAGCCGATGTCCAAATTCACTCATCCAGCCAATTTGTTTGCCCGGATTTCCTACAATCAGTGCATATGCCGGAACATCTTTGGTCACAACGGCACCGGCGCCGATAAAAGCAAACTGACCGATCTCATGGCCGCAAACCACCGTGGCGTTCGCCCCGATGGAAGCTCCTTTCCTAACCAGCGTTTGCTCGTATTGCCCGCGACGAATGACTGAACTCCGGGGGTTAGTGATGTTTGTAAATACCATCGAGGGGCCAAGGAAGACATCCTCTTCACAGATAACGCCGGTATAGATCGAAACGTTATTTTGAACCTTCACGTTATCGCCCAGTTTAACTCCAGGAGAGACGACCACATTTTGGCCGAAATTGCAATTTTCGCCAATTTCGCACCCGGACATGATGTGGGTGAAATGCCAGATTTTGGTTCCTTTTCCAATGGCACAATCCTCGTCAATAATAGCGGTCTCATGTGCGAAATAGGGTTTCTCCATAGTGTTACCGGTTAATGAATTCAAGAAGCGAGGAGGTGATATGGGCCAGCTGCTCTTCATCCAGCTCCGTATGCATCGGCAGGGAGATCACATGTTCAGAGAGGGCTTCAGTTTCAGGGAAATCTCCCTCTTTATAACGTGGATCGAGGTAGGCTTTCTGCATATGAAGTGGAACCGGGTAATAGATCATGACAGGGATATCTCTGGATGCCATAAATTCCAGCAAAGCTTTCCTGTCGATATCATTCGTTACCAGAGTGTATTGATGAAATACATGAGTTGATTTTGAGTAGCGTACAGGCGTCTTCAAATGTGGATTCCCGGCGAAAGCACGGTCGTAGTAATCTGCTGCTGCCCGACGTTTTGCTGCATACTCATCCAAACGTTTCAGTTTTACTTTTAGCACAGCAGCCTGGATACTGTCCAGCCGCGAGTTCACGCCGATCAGGTCGTGGTAATAACGAACCGTCATGCCATGGTTTACAATGATCCGCAACTGGTTGGCCAGTTCATCATCGTTGGTGAAGATCGCTCCGCCGTCGCCATAGCATCCCAGATTTTTCGATGGGAAGAAAGAGGTACAACCAACATGTCCTATGGCGCCTGCTTTTTTTTGAGATCCATCATTGAAGATGTAATCGGAGCCTATCGCCTGGCAATTGTCTTCAATGACAAACAGGTTATGCTTGCGCGCAATCTCCATGATCTCTTCCATCGGTGCAGTTTGTCCGAAGAGGTGTACAGGTACAATGGCACGTGTTTTTGGTGTAATGGCTCGAACAATGGCATCCGGGTCAATGTTGAACGTATTGGGATCCACATCCACCAAGACTGGGGTCAGTTTGAGCAGAGCAATGACTTCTGCCGTTGCGATAAAGGTAAATGAAGTAGTGATCACTTCATCACCTGGTTGAAGACGAAGAGCCATCATCGATACCTGGAGGGCATCGGTGCCATTAGCACAAGGGATGACGTGTTTAACACCAAGATATGTTTCAAGGTCAGTTTGGAACGATTTTACTGCCGGGCCATTGATAAAAGCACAGGCATCGATTACCTCCTGGATGCCTTTATCGATCTCGGGCTTGATCTGCTGGTACTGCTGTTGCAGGTCGACCATCTGGATTTTCTTCATCACAATACTGTTAGCTAGGAATTGTACTCTAAGTTTACTGCAAAGGTAAAATTTTTATCTTTGGTCTTTGTAACGTATAATCGATCAAACCTGATATATCATGAAAAAATTTGCCGTCATTTTAGCTGGCTGTGGTGTCTACGATGGAGCTGAAATCCATGAAGCCGTATTGACCCTATTGGCTATTGATAAACAGGGAGCCGCTTATCAGTGCTTCGCTCCGGATATCAAACAGGCTCATGTGGTTAATCATCTTAAGGGAGAAGAGATCCACGAAACCCGGAATGTGCTGGAGGAGTCGGCACGAATCTCCCGCGGGAACATCCTGCCTTTGAGTGATTACACTCCCGATTCTTATGATGGCCTGATCATTCCTGGAGGATTTGGTGCAGCAAAAAACTTGTGTGACTGGGCATTCAAGGGAGATGATTGTACTGTAAATCCTGATGTGGCACAAGCAATCCTATCCACTTTCGCGGCAGGAAAACCCATTGGTGCGATGTGCATTGCACCGGTGATCCTGGCAAAACTATTTACAGGAAGCAACCTCACTACGGGCCAGGATCCTGCTTCAGGTGCGTTTATTGAGAAAACGGGAAACAATTATACTCACACCACACATGGTGAAGTAGTGATCGATCACCAAAAGAAACTCTTTACTACACCCTGTTACATGCTCGATGCAAGTATCAGCGAGATTGAGGCAGGTACGGCGAATATAGTGAGGGAGATGCTGAAGGTGATGTAGGGATGTTTCCGGTATCTGGTTTTAAACGTAGACCTTAGGCGTTATTTCTCCACGGATCACCATCAGCCCGTTCATCGCAAGCGCGCGCATTTCGTCTTCGCCCGGAAAGATGTGGATAGGTGCCAGGCGGTAGACCCGTTCCTGGATCCATGAGACAAAGCGTTTGTCGTAAGCAATCCCGCCTGTGATAAGGATGGCATCAACATTGCCTTTCAGAACGGTAAACATCTCTCCGATATATTTTGAAACCTGATAAGCCATTGCTTCGTAAATAAGCTTCGCGTTCGCATCACCCGCTTCAACCATCTTCTCCACATCGGTTGCATTGTTAGTTCCCAGGTATGCTACCAACCCACCTGCTCCGGTAACCATTTTACGGATCTCCTCTTCTGAGAAGTGTCCTTCAAAACAGGTTGTTATCAACTCCCCGACAGGAAGGGTTCCGCTGCGTTCGGGACTGAAGGGACCCTCACCATCCAGCCCTTGGTTTACATCGATTACGCGGCCTCTGTGGTGTGCGCCTACTGTGATCCCTCCGCCCATGTGGGCCACGATCAGGTTCAGATCTTCGTATTTCCGTTGGATCGTTTTGGCAAAATCGCGGGCGATAGCTTTCTGGTTGAGGGCGTGAAAGATAGATATACGCTGGAAGAGGGGATGACCGGCAATCCGGGCAATGTCGTCCAGTTCATCCACCACGATCGGGTCGGCGATATAGGCTTTGGCATCAGGGATTCCTTTAGCCAGGTCGTGAGCGATTAACCCGCCTAGATTACTGGCATGTTCCCGGAAAGTGGCATGTTGAAGATCATGAATCATCGCCTCATTCACCTCGTAAACGCCCGATTCCATTGGTTTGAGAAGACCTCCCCTACCCATCACAGCGCGTACGTTATGCATATCGATATCAGCCTCAATAAGTTGCTGAAGCATGATCTCTTTTCGAAATTGAAACTGGTCGGTAACTCGTTTAAATGGAGCTAGTTCATCTGATGAATGGCGGATCGTTTTCAGGAAAATCGCTTCTGCATTTTGGTATACAGCAATCTTCGTGGATGTTGATCCTGGATTGATAGCGATAACCCTGATATCATTCATAGATGATTCGTCCTAGCAGAGAATGTCTTCCCGGCTTTTTACTTATGCAGGCCTAGTTTGCTGCAGCCGCCATAATAATACTGGCCTGCTTTGCTTCTTCAGTATCTGATCTGGAGGTCAGCACGATAGGAGCTGCCGCTCCCAACACATTTGCTGCCAGGATAGCATTGGACGAAAAGCCATAGGCTTTGTAAAGGATATTCCCGGCTTCGATATCGGGGACAATAAGCAGATCGGCATCTCCTGCGACATCACTCACAATCCCTTTGTGCAGGGCACTCTCCATACTTACAGCGTTGTCATATGCCAGAGGACCATCGATGATACAGTTTTTGATCTGTTTCCGCTGACCCATTTTTGCGATGATGGCAGCATCCATGGTTGCGGGCATCGATTCATTCACTAACTCCACAGCTCCCAGTATTGCTACCTTAGGTTTGGCAACGCCAAGCCGGTTCATGAAATCAACGGCATTGTTGATGATTGCAACCTTGGTTTTTAAATCGGGAGCAATGATCATTGCTGCATCGGTGAGGCCTATCAACTTATGATAGGTCGGAAGCTCAAAAAGTGTAAAATGCGATAGTACGTCACTTTTTCGTAACCCACACTCCTTATCCAGGACGCCACGTAAAAGTATTGCCGTGGGGACATTTCCTTTCATCAGGATATCACCATCATGATCGTGAACCATTTTAACCGCAGTTCTCACGGCTTGTTTGTCATCCTCTTCTTCCACAATAGTCATCCCCGAAATATCGAGGTTCAGTTTATCGGCAATCGCACGTATCTTTGATCCGGATCCAACCAGAATAGCCTCAATAATTCCCTTTTTTACCACGGTTGCCACTGCACCAAGGGAGTGCTCATCCTGTGCCACGGCCAGAACAAGCCTTTTCTTTTTAGATGACCGTTTTGCAAGTTCTTCGAGATCAGATAATTTAGTCAGCACTTTCTCTGGTGCGTATTCAACTTGATTCATTTGCTTTTCCTCCAGGAATTTATATTGTTATTTAGCTAACAAAACTACTGCAAATTTGCAAGATGAACAAACAGTTAGGTAAAAATTCTATTAAAAAAAACTCTATTTTTGGAAACTGAAACCAATCGGAAATTTATGGAATTACCTTTCGCCGAATCATACAAAATAAAAGTGGTTGAGTCCATCCACCGAAGCACCCTTGACCAGCGTACAAACTGGATCCGAAATGCGCATTTCAACCTCTTTCAATTAAAAAGCGACCAGATCTTTATCGATCTGTTGACGGATTCGGGAACAGGAGCTATGAGCGATAAGCAATGGGGTGCTATCATGACCGGAGATGAAAGTTATGCAGGTGCTTCATCCTATTATAAACTCAAGGATGCCATTCTTGATATCACCGGATTCCCTCTTTACCTCCCAACACACCAAGGGAGAGCAGCAGAGAATGTTCTTTTTTCCGTATTGGTAAAAGAGGGCGATATCGTTCCGGGCAATTCCCATTTTGACACCACCAAAGGTCATATTGAGTTCAGAAAGGCCTCTGCTGTGGATTGTACAATTGATGAAGCGTTTGATACAACGGCTTACCACCCTTTCAAAGGAAATGTCGACCTCGGGAAGTTAGAAGATGTGCTGAAAAAATCAGGAGACAATGTCCCGTTCATCATCCTCACCCTGACAAATAATTCGGCAGGTGGCCAGCCGGTATCCCTGAAGAACATGCATGCAGTAAAAAAACTGGCTGATACATACAACAAGCTCATACTCTTCGATTCCGCCAGGTTTGCTGAAAATGCTTATTTCATCAAGCTTCGGGAACCGGCATACAAGGATAAAACCATCAGGCAGATTGCCAGGGAAATGTTTTCATGTGCCAACATGATGACGATGAGCAGTAAAAAAGATGCCATCGTTAATATGGGCGGCTTCATTGCCATGCGGGATCCGGAACTTTTCAGGCAGTGCAGCATGTATAACATCATGTTTGAAGGTTACATCACCTACGGTGGGATGTCGGGACGGGACATGAATGCCCTTGCCCAGGGTTTATACGAAGGAACTGATTTTGATTACCTTGAGACGCGCATAAAACAGGTTGAATACCTTGGGAACAGGTTACTGGAGTATGGTATCCCATTGCAAACACCTATTGGGGGACATGCCATCTTTATCGATGCCAAACTGTTTATGCCACACATCCCGAAAGAGGAGTTTCCTGCGCAAACACTTGCGATTCAACTCTACCTCGAAGCCGGGGTTCGCGGCGTTGAAATTGGAGCTCTAATGGCCGATCGTGACCCTGTAACACGGGAGAACAGGTATCCTGCTCTCGAAATGGTTAGGCTGGCTATTCCTCGACGTGTATATACAAACAATCATATGGATGTGGTTGCGGTTGCGCTGAAGAATGTTTTTGATCGGAGAGATGAAATCATATCTGGCTTGCGAATTACACGAGAAGCACCAATCATGAGGCATTTTACAGTGGAATTGGAGCCACTGGTGTAATTTACGATTTACGATTGTAGATTTTCGAATTTGATAACGTATGGGTATCGAGAAGAAAAAAGCAAGGTATGGGCGGATCATTGATCAGCTCAGCGATCTCCTTACTAAAACCGATAACCCTGATGCGCGCATGGCAACAATCGTTACGGTGCTACATCACAAGTTTGACTATTTTTTCTGGACAGGATTTTATTTTCTCCAAAACGGCGAACTAACCGTTAAGAATTACCAGGGTCCCCTTGCCTGTCAGATCCTTGAAAAAGATAAAGGCGTATGTTGGGCCGGGATCAATCAGAAAAAGACGATCGCTGTTCCCGATGTCCATCATTTTCCCGGACATATCGCCTGTGACTCCCGCTCAAACTCTGAGATTGTGGTTCCAGTAATAGACAAGAAAGGTGTCATCGTTGGAATTCTCGACGTTGACAGTGAGAAACTGAATTCATTTGATGAAGTGGATGCCGCTAACCTGGAGACTATTGTTGGGATGATATTCACCTGATGCCGAATGCCGGATGATGTATAAAAAAATCGTAAATCGAAATGCGAAGCATTCATGAACACCAATATAATTGATTTATTTTGCGAATAATTAATCGCATATTATATTGTCCCTCCTTGAACTGATACTGATTGCCCTTGGGCTTGCGATGGACTGTTTCGCAGTAGCTGTGGGAGTTTGTACCTGCCATAAACAATCCTGGAAAAAAATCCTGACAATGGCCTTTTTCTTTGGACTTTTCCAGGGATTAATGCCTGTGATCGGCTGGTTCATTGGCGAGTCTCTAAGAGATATGATTGCGGCCTTTGATCATTGGATTGCCTTTGGTCTTCTCGCTTTTATTGGCGGTAAGATGATTCTTCAATCATTCAGCCACCAAAATGAAGAACGGATCCATGATTTAACATTTCCTATTCTGATAAGCCTCTCTGTTGCCACCAGCATCGATGCACTGGTTACAGGATTAAGCTTTGGGGTCATTAATGTGAATATTTTGAAAGCAGCCATCATCATTTTTATTATTACTTTCCTGATTACTGTTCTGGGTGCAAAACTGGCGGAGAAAACACGGTTCATTCCAGCTAACTGGGCTGAACGAATCGGCGGAATTGTCTTGATCCTGATCGGAGTAAAAATTTTGCTGGATCATCTGGCGATATGGTGATATGGTGAAATAGTGAAATGGTGAACCGGAGCGAAGCGAAGTTCGGCAGAGCCAAATAGCGAAATAGCGAAATCTTGCAAACTGCCAACTGCCGACTGCCAACTTAGTTGAAATCCTCTACCTTTGTAGTTTAATTCAATCCTATGACTTCCATCCGTATCACAAAAGAGTTCTCTTTCGAAGCAGCTCATGCATTGAAAGGATATAATGGCCCATGCTGTAATATCCATGGCCACTCCTATCAGCTTTCAGTTACAGTTACTGGTTTGCCCGTCACGAGTCACGAATCACCAAAAAGAGGGATGATCATGGACTTCAGTGAACTGAAGAAAATCATGAAAAGTGAAGTGATTGACCGGATGGACCATGCACTGATTTTACCCTCGGATCTGGACATCAGTGAACTGAAAAAGATGGGTGAGACCCTCTCCAAGGTAATCGTTGTAGATTATCAGCCCACCAGCGAGAACCTCCTGATCGATTTTGCGGAGAGGATCACACGGGTGCTTCCCGAAGGAGTGAAACTCCATTCCATGAAATTGCGTGAAACGGCCACATCATTTGCTGAGTGGTTCGCTGAATAAAGCTCTCTATTTCAATGATATTTTTGGAACCCTTACCGGGTATGATTCCTGCAGGTGATCCGTATGAATCAGTGTTGCATTATTCCAGTGAAGCTGGTCTCTATAATATCCATGCTTGTACTGAAAAAAGTAAGGTGAAAGAGGATGAACATGAATCCGCAGAAGATAGTTCCCTGATGGAACCTTTTGAAAAGCGAAATAACCGGTTGAATCCAGTTCCTTCTGCTGCCAGAACCTAACCGAGTCAAAGGGGGTTATTTTGTCCTGAACCCTGAAGAGATAGGCCGTTCCCCGGTCAAGCTTGTCCTCACCTACAAAGGCATTTCCCTTAATGTGATGGGATGGATTTATCCCTAACCAGATGAAAAGAGCAATCAAAATCAATCCAACGATTGTCAATGCGGGATAGAGCCGGTTCACGGGTCGAAACCATCCCAGCATATGACTCAGAGTCGAGGGAGCCTTATCGTCCTGGATATCCTGGGCAAGTCTGGTGCGAATCATATTCCAGGATTGCCGTGGAGGTTCAGCTTCGAAATCACGGAAAAGCTCCCTGAGGTGCTGAGGGGTTTTATGATCGTTCTCTTCTTGTGTCATTTCCGTTTTCAGTTAATTGTGCCCTGAGGCGTCTTTTTGCCGCAGAGAGTTGAGATTTGGATGTATTCTCAGAGATTTTCAATTTTTTCCCTATCTCCTTGTGTTTGTAACCTTCCATTACAAATAAGTTAAATACTGTCCTGTATCCTGTAGGCAGTTTCTGGATCAGTTGCAGGATCTCCTGCAGATTCAGGCTCGAAAATATATCAGAACCATCGTTTCCAACTTGCAAATTTGATGTCAACTCCACCTTGTTATTAAATTTATTCTCTCTTTTTGCAAGAGTTATCGCAGTGTTGATAAAGATTCTTCGAAGCCACGCTTCCAGAGGACCCTGGAACCGAAATTGTTTCAGCTGCTGAAACGCACGTACAAATCCCTCCTGCAGAATATCCTGCGCCTCCAGAGCATTGCCTGCATACCGCAAACAAATCCCATACATACGGCGCTTATACCGCTCATATAATTCCTCCTGAGCCAACAAGTCTCCTTGCAAACAGCGAGCTATGAGTTCCTTTTCAGCATCCACCTCCTGGCGAATAAGTAGTTCATGTAAATATAAGAACTTGTTTTATAACAAGACTTGAAAAAAAAGAAAAAGGTTGGGTGTTAGGTCAATTATCTAATTCGGACTGGTAAATTTATTAGGACTTGCATCCAGGATCTTTTTGCCGGTTTCGTTGAGAATACCATTCAAGTGGTAGACAAAAATCTCATGAAATACATGGATGGAGGTTAGCTCTTCGACACTGAAAAGTTCACTTTCAAGAATATTCTCAACCCTGAAAACATGTAGCCTTGCCAGGATTGACGTATCCAGGTCACTCCGGTACAATCCCTCCGATTTGCCTTTGTTCAAATTCTTTATGGAGAGTTCAAACATCCTTTTTCTCTTGATCTCCCGAAACTGAGAAAATAGGGAGGGATAATATTTCCGGATGTCGTATTCAACAGAAGGGTTGTAATCCTTGAACATCTCCTTTATCATTTGATAAACCTCGAAAAGTTCTTCAATCGCATTCAACTTCTTCGCTTCTATCTGCAGGAAAAAATCAAGTTTCCTGTCATAATCCCATAATAACACTTGCTTCACGAGATCCTCTTTATCTGCAAAAAATTCATACAGGGTCTTCTTGGAGATTCCAAGATGCTTGGCCACGTCGTCCATGGTCACGCTTTTAATCCCATAACGCTGGTAAAGCTTGTAAACCTTTGGGAGAATCTGTTGAACTTTGCTTTCCATGGTACAAATATAGTGCAAAAAGAGACAGAGGAAACTATTTACGGATATAAAGTTTTTTCGATCTATTTTTTGCTGTATCTTTGTGCGTTCATAAACGTTAAGCGATGAGAAAATTATTTCTATTTCTGAGCATTATTTCATTCCTCGTATCCTGCGGCGGATCTGAAGATAAAGAAGCGAAATTGGAGCAGCTGAAAAAGGAACGGGATAAACTCTCCATCGAGATCATGAACCTTGAAAAGGAGATCTATCCCGAAGGAAATATAAAACTGATGACAGTCAAGATTGACACCCTTCACAAATTGCCTTTCAATCATTATATTGAAGTACAAGGCCGTATCGATGGAAATGAAAATATCGGTGTAAGCCCTCGTACTCCGGGTGTTGTGAACAAGATCATGGTCAGCGAGGGCGATTATGTTACCAAAGGAGAGGTGCTTGCAGAACTTGATGCAGAAGTATTAAAACAAACTCTTTTTGAACTTGAGAGTCAGCTTGATTTTGCCACTGATATGTACAACAAGCAAAAAGCGTTATGGGATCAGAAAATCGGGTCTGAAGTACAATACCTTACCGCCAAAAACAACAAAGAGTCGCTGGGGAATAAAATTGCTACAATCAAGGATCAGATCAAGATGTCCAATATTACTTCGCCTATTGATGGGACCATTGAGGAGATCCCCATTAAGGTAGGACAGTTAGCGGCGGTAGGGTTTCCCGCATTCCGCATCATCAATTTCTCAAAAGCAAAAGCAATAGCTGATGTAGGCGAATCTTATACCAGCAAGATCAATACAGGGGATCAGGTACAGGTTTTCCTGCCCGACCTCAATGAAGAGTTCGACAAAAAGGTGACTTTCTCTTCCAAATACATCGACCCTACCAACCGAACCTTCGTAGTAGAAGTTGAACTCCCTACCAACCATTTGGTCTACCGTGCAAATATGATCGCTGTGTTAAGGATCAAAGATTACTACAATCCTGCAACCATTGCAATCCCGCAAAACTATATCCAATCGTCGCGGGACGAAGGACAATATGTCTTCGTAGCTATTGAAGAGGATGGGAAAAAGCTGGCCAGAAAACGGAATGTAAAAACAGGTATCACGTACAATGGCCTTACCGAGATTGAAAGCGGACTAAAAGACGGCGACCTGATTGTTACTGCAGGATATAAAGATCTCTACGATGGCCAGTCCATTGACTATATGCAATAGCAGCACCTTATGAAATCAAAGAAAGAAAATACTTCAATCAAGGAGTTTTTTGCCTCAAGCTGGGCTATCGATAACCAGGCAAGTATCTATGTTCTGACTATAATCATTACTGTACTTGGGCTGCTCTCATATTTCAGCATACCAAAAGAGCAGTTTCCGGAAATTGTAATACCAACCATCATAGTCAACACCGCCTATCCCGGCACCTCTCCTGAAGATATTGAGAACCTGGTGACACGTCCGATTGAAAAGGAGGCCAAATCACTTGCAGATGTCAAGACTATCACCAGCAATTCGGTGCAGGACTTCTCTATGATAGTCATCGAATTTAATCCCGGACTGGAAGTTACTGAAGCTAAACAGCGGGTTCGCGATGCGGTTGACAAAGCCAAGTCCAAACTGCCCACCAACCTTCCAAGCGATCCGAATATCCAGGAGTTTGATATATCGGAAATTCCGATCATGAACATTAACCTCTATGGCAATTATGATCTTCAACGACTAAAGAAATATGCTGAAGAAGCTCAGGACCGGATTGAAGCGTTACCTCAGGTCACACGTGTGGATATTGTCGGAGCACTTGAGAGAGAGATACAGGTGGATGTGGATATGTATAAGATGCAGGCAGCCAGCGTTTCATTCTCTGACCTTCAACGTGCTATCTCCAGTGAGAACATCACCGTTTCGGCAGGAACTATCTCTACCTATGGGTCAAAACGCACCATCCGTGTAACCGGACAGTTTACCAACCCTGAAGAGATTGGAAATATCATGCTGAAATCGGGGAGTGGGGCTACAATTTATATCAAAGATATTGCCGATGTGAAAGACGCTTTCAAAGAGCAGGAGAGTTTTGCACGTTTTGACGGAAACAACGTAATTACACTGAATGTCATTAAAAAAAGCGGACTGAATCTGCTGAAAGCCTCAGACAATATCAAAGTAATCCTCGAAGATTTAAAACGAAACTCATTCCCTCCTGAATTGGATATCACCATTACAGGAGACCAATCAAAATTTACCCGCAGTACCCTGGAAGAGCTAAACAATACGATCATCATCGGGTTCATCCTTGTCACCCTGGTTCTGATGTTCTTCATGGGATTGAATAACGCCTTCTTTGTGGCCATGTCGGTCCCCTTATCTATTTTCGTTGCCTACCTGCTTTTTCCATGGATGGGTTTCACGATGAATATGATCGTCATGTTCGCTTTTATCTTCGCGCTTGGAATCATTGTTGATGATGCGATCGTTGTCATTGAGAACATCCACCGGATTCATCGGCATGAACCAAATATAGTTAAAGCGGCAAAGAGCGCGACGGGAGAGGTATTTGTGCCCATCCTTTCGGGAACCCTTACTACCCTTGCCCCATTCTTGCCCCTTGCTTTCTGGCCTGGTGTTGTTGGGAAATTCATGCACTTTCTTCCGGTTACCCTGATTGTCACTCTCTTCGCTTCATTATTTGTAGCGTACATCATCAATCCGGTCTTCGCTGTATCGTTTATGAAACATGAGTACGACATAAAGGAGCATAGAACAAACTGGAGAAAGCTCATGATCTCGACCGTTATTCTCCTTGTTCCGGCATCAATAGGCTATATCGGAGGGGTTTACTGGATCGGTAACCTGCTTGTCATCTCTATCATCCTCAATGCGCTTTACAGAATCGTACTGAAGCCTGCTATCTATAAATTTCAGGAGGTAGCATTGCCCTGGTTCATGAATTTTTATGAACAAACCCTGGCTTTTTTTCTCCGAGGACAAAGACCCTACTACCTTGTCATCGCGGTTACAGGCATATTTGTATTTACCATCTTTCTGACAGCAATCGTCAAACCTCCTGTCCTCTTTTTCCCAAATAATGAGCCCAACAGCATCATCGTCTATGTTCTGATGCCGGAAGGAACCGATCAGGTTGTTACCGACTCTGTTACCAGTCTTATAGAGGACAGGATCGGCAATGTATTGGGAGAAGGAAATCCTGATGTAGAATCGGTGATTACCAATGTTGGGTTTGGTGCCGGTGCAGGCTTTTTTGACCAAAGCATCTCATCTAACAAAGGGAAGGTGACAGTGAACTTTGTGGAACGAAAGGTACGGATGGGACCCTCTACGACTGTATATCTGGATAAGTTGCGTGAGAGCGTAAAAAACATCCCCGGGGCGCAGATCTCGGTTGAAAAAAACAAGATGGGCCCCCCTACAGGAAAGCCAGTCAATATTGAAATCTCAGGAGAAAACCTAAATGAACTGATCGCTACAGCCGAGGCTTTTCAAAATTACCTGGATTCACTGGAAGTTCCCGGTATTGAGCACCTCAAATCAGATTTTCAGAATGACAAACCCGAGATCATCGTCGACATCGACAGGGAACGCGCCAACCGACAGGGCATCTCTATGGGCCAGATTGGCAATGAGTTGCGTACCGCCATTTATGGATGGGAAGTATCCAAATACAAAGAGGATGAAGATGAATACCCTATCCAGGTTCGTTATGCTCCGGATCAGCGGGATAATATCAACAAAATCATCAATGCCAAGATCACATACCGCGATATGAATTCCGGTAAGCTAAGACAGATACCGATCTCCTCTGTAGCTACTCTTGGGTATAAGAATACTTACGGCGGCATCAAACGAAAAAATCTGAAACGAGTGATCACACTCAGTTCGGAAGTGCTCTCCGGGTACACTGCCAACGAAGTAGTTGCCACCATTACTACATCTATCCCCGGTTTTACCATGCCAAAAGGGATTGAGATCTCTCTTACAGGAGAGCGGGAGGATCAGGCCGAGACAATGGACTTTTTAATCAAAGCGATGTTTATTGCTTTGGGGATAATCTTTTTCGTGCTCATCACCCAGTTCAAATCATTGAGTAAGTCTTTGATAATCCTTTCTGAGGTGTTTTTCAGCATCATCGGGGTTCTTCTTGGGATCATTATTTTCAATATGCCCATTTCGATTATCATGACCGGACTAGGTATCGTAGCACTTGGAGGAATCGTTGTCAGAAACGGGATCCTTATCGTGGAATTCTGTGATGTTCAGAAAGAGCGTGGCCTGAAGACAAAAAATGCCATCATCCAGGCGGGGAAAGTGAGAATTACACCGGTAGTCCTGACAGCCACAGCTACGATGCTTGGTTTGATTCCACTAGCTATTGGCATGAATATCAACTTTATCACGCTCTTTACTGAGTTCAATCCTCATATTTATTTTGGGGGAGATAACGTAATGTTCTGGGGACCGCTTTCCTGGACAATCATCTTCGGATTGAGTTTTGCGACCTTCCTTACACTTGTATTTTTACCGGCTCTTTACCTGATAGACTACAAGATGAAGTTGCGGATGCAACGGAAGAAGTTTCACCGGAGTTTAGGGAAATAGCAAACGTCAGGCTTTCTCCAACAGTTTCGAAAGCGCTATGTTAGATTTGAGGAGGCTAAACATTGCCTGCGTATATTCCGCTTCCGTCATTAGAAACTGATTGTATTTCTGGTTAAGGTCGGTACTGGATGCCAACCCCTGGCGGTATTTGATAATGGTTTGTTCGTAGATCTTGGAAGCTGTTTGCAAACTTTTCTTTTTATTCAGAAACACAAGATACGCAGTATTGAAATCATTGCGAACCGTCTCTACCTGAAGATTAAGTGATGTTCGGGTTTGTTTATCCAACACCTTCATCTTTTCCACATTAATTGCAGCCTGATCTACAGCGTATTTTCTCCCTCCACTACTCCAGATGGGTATATTTAGCTGAATCCCCCAGTAGGAGCTACTGAACCACTGTTGCTTTGAATCAAAGAAATTCCAGCTTTCCCGCTGTGCATTCGTTGAAATATCAAAGAACCCAACAAGCGATGGCTGATAGGCTGTTTTAGCCAGCTTATATTGCATCAGCACCAGATACTCCTGTTTTTTCAATAACCGGTAATTGATATTGAAGCCGTAGTCAAAATCGGTGTTCATCAGGTAATCCCGGTTAATCCGCTGAAGGAAGAAATCCAGATCATCTGTCAGAATGATTTTCTGGTTCTCTTCAATGCCCATAAGGAATTTCAGGTAGTTGTAAGCTAAAAGTTTCTGACTGCTGGCAGTGATAAGTTCTGCCTCCAGGGTTGCCTTGTTCAATTCCATCTGCTCCACATCCAGCTGTTCAATCAGTCCATTCTTATAAAACTCTTCCGTTTCAGTTACCATCTGTGAAATAGTCATAAAGGTACTGTCGAGAATCTTCAGGCTCTCACCAACAATCAGGTAAGCAATATACGCCTCTGAGACCATATCCCTTACGTCAATCTGGGACTTAAGGTTCTTCGTCTTCTCAGTCTCCAGATATGCCTTGGCAGTCTGAAGCCCTACCAGGTACTGTCCACTATAGATGAGCTGTGTAAGTTGTGCCGAGAAACTGGCATTGTACCGTGTGCCAAATTGAATTTCAAGAGGAGGTGCTGTTCCTGTCGTATCAAAAAAATTCGGAATGATGGAGGTTGGCCTTAATATATTATCCATGTACGATGCTGTAGCATCGATCTGAGGTAAACCGATAGAGGTATTCTCCTTGACAATCTTTTTGGCAATCTCTACATCGTACCGTGCATTCTGCAACTCATAACTATGCTCATATGCATACTCCTGAGCTTGTTTCAGCGTAAAAGCCATCTCTTCCTGAGCTACAGATCTCAAGCACGGGAACATCAATGCAACCAACCCAACAATCATCCAAGTCCTTTTCATTCTCATCTGTTATCCTTATTGAATTTCACCTTGCCTTTTTGCAAGTCATAGTAGTTGATTCCCTCTTTTGTTGCAATTCCCCTGATGAAATTATCGAACATGGTATCGAAGAGGGTCTGAAAAGAGAATTTTTCCGGAAAATATTCTGGATTATGAATATCTATAAGCCGGCGGATGTACAAACGGGCAATCAGTTCTATACTCAGGTCATCCCTGTACATCCCGTCGCGAATTCCCTTCTTGATGTTCAGCTGAATCTGTGCAAAAATAAATTCCACACGGTTATCAATATGCTGAACATAGATCTCAGGATAGTACTTCTTCAAATCGAATGTCATCGAAGGACTCACATCCCAAAACCTGTCGCTGATCTCCTTACTAACCGTCAATAAAACATCAATAGAATTGACACCGTCGAAATTGTATTTTTCAAAGATGACCTCAAAATTCCTTCGCTCCAACTCCAATAGTCTTGAGACCAATTCATGCTTGCTCCTGACAAACTGGTAAAGCTTCTTTTTGGAAATTCCCAGATCCCTGGAAATGTCATCCATGGATACACTCCGAACCCCATATTTGAAGAAAAGTTCTCTAACCCGGACTAAGACATCAATCAAACTGGCATCCATAGGATAGGTGTTATTAAGTGCCAAATTTTTGCTTGGACAAAATTAATAAGAAATGGCGAGGAAGAAACAATAAATGTGTAAAAAGTTTCTGTGGGTCTGACTTACTCCACAATCATTTTCCGTTTAAGGGACTGTTCGCGGGTAGTGAGTGAAATAACATAAAATCCACGAGACAGATTGTAAGAGGCAGCATCAAATTGCTCAATATATTTCCCCGGAGCGTGAAATTTATCATCCACAATTACAGCAACTTCCTTCCCATAAATATCATAAATCTTCAAGGTTACCGTTGAAGGTCCATGAATTTTATACGGGATATAGGTAGACTCACGAACAGGGTTCGGGTAATTCTGATCCAATGTGAGTAAATCCGGAACCTGTTGTCCCGGAAAGATTCCTACGTTAAGGGAGTCGATCAGGGCAGTCCACACACTTAAATTACCACCCTCAAGCCGCGCCCAGATCGGACGAATGTTCCCGTTGTGGGCCGAGATGTTGGTGTAGTCGCCGAAAAATACTGACGAGATCGGATTGAATGGAGATTCACTGATCTTTATATTCTCAAATGTCGTTCCACCATCTTTGGATATGGCGAGGTACACATCCGTAAGATTGTTATCGTAATTCCGTCTGTCGTAATAAACAAAATAAATACATCCCGTCGTTTGGTCAATATCCATCCAGGTAAAGAACTGTTGTTTCCCTGCCGGATCATCGTTGACACGGATGATATTGCTCCAGGTTAAACCACCATCGTCAGAAGATACGATCCAAACATCTGTGTCATCCGGTCCATTCCGTTGATCAGACCAGTTGATGTATATTCTCCCATGATATGCTCCTCCGCTGAGATCGCAGCAGGTAATTGGCAACCCATTTGCGCGAGAGATGCCTGGAATCGAATAATCCCAACCACCCGGAATATCAGTAACAAATACATTTTCATCTGGCCAAGTAATTCCCTGGTCAGTGGATTTTGTAAAGACAAGGCCAAGAGGGCCTGCCCAGGAAACGTAAATCTCACCATTTGGGCCAAGCGCAGGCACCGCACCCTCAACGGTGTTGTCCTCATCAATGCAGTCGCCAGCAATTTTATTGATCCGGGTCGCTTCACTCCAACTCTCTCCCCCATCCAATGAACGTGAGAAACGAATGATGGAACTGTCGGAAGGATTGGTGCTCCCATAATCATCAAACTGGGTCCAGGTAACGTATATATTGTTGTTGGAAGGATCCACGATGGCCCACTCTTTATCCTGGGCTTTGGTCCCATCCAGTCCCATATAGCTTCCATCATTCCATGTTTGTCCGCCATCTGTTGTCTTCTGGCAAACGATCCGGTCGATCCAGTTTCCGCTGGCAGGATTCGAAAGGTGCAGGAAGTAAAAGTGACCGTTGGTATCCACGATAATACAGGGATCACCCCATACACCGTAGGTAGAGGAAAGAACACCCTGTGTCCAGGTCGAACCACCATCACCTGAATAGTAGTATGTTGCTGTATTTGCCGCAGCCACCAACTGATCCGTATTGTAAGGATTGATCATGATCGAAGGCTCTTCGGGAAAAAACTGGTTACCGATCATTACGTTCTGATACTGACTCATCATGAACATCGGGGCCATGAAGAAAAAGACTAAAAGGAAAAAGTGATGTCTCATACCTGGTATAGGTTGGTTTATACAAATGTACGGAAATTTAGTGCGATGGTTGCGTGCACATCCTCATTTTGTGTATGTTTGGCCTTCGAAACCGTCATTCTATGAACCGATCAGTATTTCTCTTTCTCTTGGCATTCTCCTCTTTTTCCCTGTTCGCCCAGCAAACCTGGCTAACCTTTTATGAGCTTTCAGGAGGAATGCGCACACCAAGGTATGACGAAACCATTGAATATTGCAAAAAACTGACAGAAGCCTCTCCAATGGTTCATTATGCCACATTTGGAGTCAGTCCGCAAGGGCGTGATCTGCCTTTGTTAATTGTGGATAAAGATGGCCTGACAAATCCTGACGAAATAAAGGCAACCGGACGACTCATTCTTTTTATTGAAGCGTGCATCCATCCAGGTGAGTCGGAAGGAAAGGATGCGGGGCTGATGTTGGTGAGGGATCTGGTTACGAGGGACGAGGGACGAGGGACGAAGGACGAAAGAAATAGCTCTGGGCTCTGGGCTCTGGGCTCAGAAAATGACATCGCGGATCACGGATCGCGTATCACGAATCTTCTTGACAATGTTTCGATCCTCTTCATCCCTATCTTCAACGTTGACGGGCATGAGAGGTTTGGTCCATACAACCGGATTAACCAGAATGGCCCCGAAGAGATGGGCTGGAGGGTGACGGCTACCAACCTCAACCTGAACCGTGATTTCCTGAAAGCCGATGCCCCGGAGATGAAAGCATGGCTATCATTATACAACCGGTGGGATCCTGATTTCTTCATCGATATCCATACTACGGATGGTGCCGACTACCAGTATGTGCTGACCTATATGATGGAGACTCTTGGGCAGATGGACCAGGGGCTGACATCCTGGTGTGATTCGGTCTTTCTTCCCACTTGGACCAACGACCTCGAAACATCCGGATACCCTGTTTTTCCGTATGTCCAGTTCAGGCACTGGCATGACCCGAAAAGCGGGTTAGAACGGGATGTGGCACCTCCAATGCTCTCACAGGGGTACGTTGCATTGCGGAACCGTCCCGGGCTGCTCATAGAGACCCACATGCTGAAACCCTATAAACAACGGGTCGAAGCATCCTATCAATGCCTGGTTGCAACGCTTAGGATCCTGTACAAACAGTACCGTGAATTGAAAAAAATAATCCAGAATGCAGATTCCTTTGTCCAGTCACCAGAGTTCAAAACCATTCCATTCCCGCTGCAGTTTAATCTCTCGGATGCCGACAGCGTGATGGTGAACTTCAAAGGGGTCAAGTATGACACTATCCGCAGTGAAATAACAAGTGGGTTATGGTACAAATACTCTTCTGTTCCAGAAACTTTTACAGTTCCACTTTTTTCAACCTGCGTTCCGGCAAAAACTGTTATTTTGCCCGAAGCCTATGTTGTGCCGGCAGAGTGGCAGGATGTGATTTCGGTCCTTCACCTTCACGACATCAGGATGAAGGAGGTTAGGAGTGATACGATCATCCCTGTTACCTCTTACAAATTTGTTTCTCCCCGATGGCGGTCTTTCCCCTATGAAGGAAGACTGCCTTTGTCCCATATCGAATACACAGCATTTAAAGAAGAGAGAGTTTTTCCGGCTGGCTCTATGATTGTGGAGACATCCCAGCCAGCAGCCAGGGTCATTGCACAATTGCTTGAACCGAACGGCGACGGATCTCTTCTCTACTGGGGTTTTTTCAATCCCATCTTCGAGCAAAAGGAGTATTTCGAGTTTTACGTATTGGAGCCGATGGCAAAACAGATGCTTGAGGAAGATGCAGAACTCCGAACTGAGTTTGAAGTTGCCAAAGCGGCCGACAGCAACTTCATCAAGAACCAATGGCAGGTGCTGAACTGGTTTCTGGAACATACCCCCTATCGTGATGCCAAACGGATGGTTTATCCGGTGGGAAGAATAGAATGAAAGAAGTAAGACGTGAGACGTAAGTGGCGAGAAGCGAAACTTGTCATTGCGAGGAACGTAGTGACGCGGCAAAGCGAAAAACGAAAATTCCCTAATATGAGATTTCTGATTTCTTCCATAATTGTTTTCCTGATCTTTTCGACAACTGTTTCTGTCTTCGGACAGGATAAAGTTGCAGCGGAAAGCAACCGCGACAAAGAGAGACGAGCTAAAACCGACCCATGGGCCGAGTTTGAAGAGGAGGTGGATTCTATTCACAGATGGGATTTCGGGATCAATTTAGGCGCCTATTTCCCGGATAAGTATTCAGCAAATTTTTACAATGGATTTCCTGGCGATGCGAATACCCCCGGGAATGTGAATACTGTGAATTATGTCTTGTCAAATAAATATTGGTACCAGGATATAAAGCAGTTGCTTGGTGCCTCTGATACCGTGTTTGTAGCAGGATATCCTCTCGATATGCATTACCAGGTAGCATTTACAGGAGGCCTTTTTATCAGGTTTAATTTTAACCGGAAGAATGGAATTTTCCTGGAGGCAAACTATACCCAATTGAAAGCCACCGATGCCATCACCCTTGTTGTAGATCCGCCAAGTTATTCTACCTTTCAGAATGTTCGTACAGAGCCTATCCAAGGAAAGGAGGCAAGGGTTTTGATTGACCTTGGTTATCAGCGATCATTCCCGCTGAGATCTAAGATCTACTTCTTTCTCCATGGAGGAGGGTTAATGTGCTATACCCAGGTTATCCAGTCGATATTTGTCGTGGAGGGCAAGGAGTTTAACCTTGTCAATGTTTATGGGAGTCAGGGTTACACACCCAATTCCAACAGCCAGAGTTTTAAGATCAGTCAGAATGCGTTTGGGTTTGGAACCTATGTTGGTGCAGGAGCAGGAATTCCTTTAACTGATGTATTTGGCATGGAACCTGGCTTCTCCTTCCAATATTATCCTACCAACCTCGAAGGATATCCCCAGTGGAAGCCCTCCTTTTCGGTCTACCTGAGGATTCTGATTGGGGCAGGCCACACAAATGAATAAAAATGGGACTCCTGCGAGCAATTTTTTGCATCATCTTTCCACCACTGGCAGTTATTGACCGTGGTTGCGGAGCTATCCTGCTGGTCTTTCTTCTCACCCTATGCGGATGGATACCTGGGGTGATTGCGGCGATAGTATTCAACACAGGAAAAAGTTAGTATTGTTGAAACCTTTCGGGAAAGGCATACGACCTGACTCAAATTAGATTATTTTTGAACCTTATAAAAAGCATATGGCAGAAAAGATCGGTTTTGACAATGAGAAATACTTGGAAGAGCAATCGGCCGAGATCCTCAAGAGGGTCGATCGATTTCAGGGCAAGTTATATCTTGAGTTCGGAGGAAAACTCCTATTCGACTACCATGCCTCCAGGGTATTGCCCGGATTTGACCCCAATGTCAAAATGCGCCTTCTGCAGCGGCTAAAGGATAAGATCAATGTAATACTCTGCATCTATGCCGGCGACATTGAACGGAAAAAGATGCGGGCCGATTTCGGGATCACCTACGATGCCGATTCACTAAAGACAATTGACGACTTCAAGGAGTGGGGAATTGATGTAAACGCCGTGGTCATCACGCGTTATTCAAGCCAACCGTCGGCCAGGGCATTCAAAAACAAGCTGGAGCGACGGGGCGTGAAGGTCTATACACATCAGTTCACCAAAGGGTATCCTACCGATGTTGACCTGATTGTCAGCGACGAAGGGTATGGGTCAAACGAATACATTCCAACCGATAAACCGATCGTGATCGTTACGGGTCCCGGCCCGGGTAGTGGAAAACTTGGCACCTGCCTGGGACAACTCTACCACGAATACCGTAAAGGAGCCAAGGTAGGATATGCAAAGTTTGAGACCTTTCCTATCTGGAATCTCCCTCTCAGTAAAAAAGTAAACATCGCTTATGAAGCCGCTACCGTTGACCTTAAAGACGTCAATCTCATCGACTCCCACCACCTGGAAGCCTATGGTGAAACCACCGTTAATTACAACAGGGACATCGAAGCATTCCCGTTGTTGAGAAAGATCATAGAAAAGATCACCGGGGAGGAGTCATTCTACAAGTCACCAACCGACATGGGAGTGAACCGTGTTGGGTTTGGCATCACGGATGATGCCGTGGTACAAGAGGCTTCACACCAGGAGATTATCCGCCGTTACTTCCGTTGCGCTGTTGAATACGCCATGGGCTTTGTAGACAAAGAGATACTGGAGCGTGCCGAATTGATCATGGAAAAGGTGAACGGTAAGCCTGAAGACAGAACTGTTGTTATTCCTGCGCGAAAAGCGGCTGAAGATGCTGAAAAAAGCGGTAAAGGAAATGAGGGAATTTATTGTGGTGCTGCACTCCAGCTAAAAGACGGAACCATCATCACCGGGAAAAATTCTCCGATGATGCATGCCGGATCAAGCCTGATTCTGAATGCCGCAAAACACCTCACCGGATTGCCCGACAACATTTACTTGATCCCCGAAAATGTGATCAACTCGATTACGTTTTTGAAAAAGGAGGTCCTCCTTGGCCGAGTGATCAGTCTTGATGTGGAAGAGACCATGATAGCACTGAGTATCAGCGCTATATCCAATCCTGCTGCCCAGCTGGCTGTGGAGTGCCTGAAAGATTTACGGAATTGTGAAGTGCACCTGACGCATATCCCTACTCCAGGTGACGAAGCAGGCCTCAGAAAACTAGGAGTCAACCTTACTTCTGATCCAGATTTTTCATCCAGAAGCCTGTTTATCAGCTAACCCGCTTTCATCATCTCACTATCTCACTATTTCACTATTTCACCATCTTTCTTAAATATAACCGGCAGCAAGGGAAGTGCCAGCAGATTCAGACCGGCAAAGAGAATGAAAGTCCACTTGTATCCAATCACATCGCTAAGGAAACCTCCTCCTGCGAGTCCGATACCCGATCCAATATTGGCTACCGCCATCAGGATGGCAAACATAGAGGCTGCAATCCGCATGTCGGTCTTGCCCATGGAGGTGGCGAAATAGACTGTCTCGAAATATCCGTAAGAGAGTCCGAATAGGAACACCAGGGGCCATGCCAGAATGGGGTTTGTGATTAGGGCAATAAGGAAAACAGTAGCAAGTGAAGCAAAGATTGCCCATTTAACCGAAATTCTATGTCCAATTCTATCGGTTAATTTACCTCCTGTCAATCCTCCCATAATCACTCCAAGTCCCCATACTGCTGCGTAAAAGCCGGCCATCATGTAAGAAATTCCAAATGTCTCCTGCAGGAACGGATTAATTAGCTGGTTCGTTCCGCTGGCCACGATAAAACCAATAATGCCCAAAAGTCCCAGCGCAACAATCTGTCTGTTTCCAAATGCCCGGAAGGCACTCCATTCAAAAGTTCGGCCGGGCGGGCGCGAAGGCTCTTTCAGGATCAGTACCATGGGAATGGGGATGATGGTCATTACTGCAAGAGAGATAAATACTGCATCCCAGTTGGCAAGCTGCGAGAGAATGCCAACCGTTGCCGAGATGAGTACGATACCGAGCGCCCGCCCGGCCACCATGATGCCCTGTACTGTCCCCTCATCCTCTTTGGGGGTTGTATCCAGGGCAAAACCATCGGTGCAGGTGTCGTACATAGCCATCCCGGTAAGGGATAAAAATGCGACCAGGGTAAGCAAGGCAAATGACTCCGAAGGGCTAATCAGCATAAATACTAGCTGCCCCCCCGCCTGAATCAGCAAGCCAATAATAATATAGGGCTTCCGGTAGCCCATGCCAAAAAGGTTAATTCGGTCGCTTAGCATCCCCAGAAAAATTTTCAGGATCAGCGGCATCAGGGCAACAGCAGAGAAGATCCCGATCTGGCTCATGGAGATTCCGAATGAGCGAAGGTAGATTGCATTGAGTGCAGTAAAATAACCCAGAATAGAGCCCTGTGCAAAATAGAGCATGGAGAAAGTTGCGTATCGCATCCGCTTTGTTCCTGTCACAATCTCTATTTTTTGATAAGTATTTTACCCTCCCCGGGGATGAAATTCGCTATCAGGCTCGCATGCACCACACCCGATTCCTTCAGGGCGGCAACCAGTGATCCCGCATCTTTAGCAGAGACCGCAATCAGCAGCCCTCCGGAGGTTTGGGCATCGCAAAGGATCATCTTTTCGATCTCTGATATGCGGGATCCCCATACTACAACCGGTTCCACATGCTCGAGGTTGTGCTTTGTCCCTCCCGGGATGATTCCTTGTGCCGCCATCTCCGTCACACCTTCAAGGAGAGGGATTACGGATGTGTCGATTTGTACGTTGACCATTTCACCGGTCACCATCTCCATCAGATGTCCCAGCAATCCAAAGCCGGTGACATCAGTGCAGGCATGCACCCTGAATTGCATCATCACCTCAGCAGCTTTTCGGTTTAGTTCCGACATGCATGCCATCAGCTTCGTTATTTGCATCTGATCAAGAAATTCTCGCTTCAACGCGGTTGTGAGGATCCCGGTTCCCAATGGTTTCGTTAGAATCAATGCATCGCCTGCTTTCGCACCGCGGTTTCTGATCACTGCCGAAGGCTCTACAATACCTGTTACCGACAAACCAAAGAGTGGTTCTGTTAATTCAACACTATGCCCTCCCAGTATCTCGATTCCTGCCTCTGCCGCTTTGTCAGATGCCCCTTTCAGGATTTCCTGCAGCACCTCCATAGGCAATCTTGTATCAGGGAAACCCACAATGTTTAGTGCGTAAAGAGGTTTTCCTCCCATTGCGTAAATATCGCTGATTGCATTAGCCGCTGCAATCATACCATAGGTATACGGGTCGTCAACCACGGGAGGGATGACATCGACTGTTTGTACCAGGGCCTGCATTTCATTCAACTGATAAACTGCCGCATCATCAGAGGTTTCGGGTCCAACCAAAACCTTTGGATTTGTTACCTGAGGAAGATGTTTTAGTACCTGTTCAAGAAGTTGAGGTCTAATCTTGCAGGCGCAACCAAGGGCATGAGTGTATTCGGTGAGCCGGATTCCCCCCCCCTTTACCCCTAAATCCCCTAAAGGGGACTTACTCTGCTGCGCAGAATTATCCTCCCGAAGGGAGGAGGAAGCCCCCTTTAGGGGGTTTGGGGGTGCCCACGGAGTGGAGTAAGTCCCCTTTAGGGGATTTAGGGGTAAAAGGGGGTTTGGGGGTTCATGGGGGTTTGGGGGTTGTAATTCTCTATATGCCTCCACAATGATCGGAATAGCTATCTTAATCTCCTCCTCCGTAGTGAACCTTCCAACCGAAAACCGGATTGTACCCATAGCATATTCGGTTGGCACATGCATAGCGGTCAGAACACCCGAAACACCCTCCACCCCTGCGTGGCAAGCAGCTCCGGCAGATGCAGCAATCCCTTTCATCGCCTGTAAAAGTGTATTTGCTTCCACTCCCGGAAATCCAAGGCTCAATGTATTGGGCAGCCTTTTCTCAGGATGACCATTCAGGCGAATTTCCGGGATCTCATGACGAATGGCTTCAAATAATTTGTCATTTAACTGACGTAATGTCGTCATTCGTAATTTGTCATTCGTAATTAATGTTGCTGCTTTTCCCAGGCCCACAATACCAATAACATTTTCGGTTCCAGCACGACGATCGGCTTCGTGATCGGCTCCATGAAGGAATTTTGTAAGTTTAACCCCGCGCCGGATGTATAAGGCTCCAACACCTTTGGGTGCGTATAGTTTATGACCTGCTATGGATAGAAGGTCAATGCCAAGTTCGTTGACGTCCACAGGAATCTTTCCTATGCTCTGGGCTGCATCGGTGTGAAATAGAACTCCGGATTCCCGGGCAATCCGACTGATTTCAGCAATGGGTTGGATTGAACCGGTTTCATTATTTGCATGCATGATGGAAATCAGGAGTGTCTCAGGCCGGATTGCCCTGTGGATCTCCTCAGGATCAACAATCCCAAATGGATCAACCCCCACCTGTGTGACCTCAAAACCCTCCCCTACCAGGTAGTTGCACACCTCTGTAACGGCCGGATGTTCAATCGAAGAGATGATGATATGGTTTCCACGGTTCCTCCCGGCATATGCAGCACCTTTGATTGCATAGTTATTTGATTCTGTCCCACCTCCGGTGAATACAATCTCATCGGGGAAGCAGTTAAGCAAGGTGGCTACCTCTTTTCTGGCTTGAATCACAGCCTGCGCAGCAATCCGGCCAAATTCATGGATGCTTGATGGGTTACCAAACATGCTATCCAGAAACGGCTTCATCGCATAGGATACCCGTGGATCCAGGGGTGTAGTTGCATTATAATCCAGATAGATCGGATCCATTTTTCAGATGTTTGTGAGCAAATTCTGACAATCCTGAAGCAATCTCCGAGGCATTAAAATTCTCGACAGGGTAGAAGTACCGTTGCTGATTTTGGCGGCGATGTATTGAAAACGAATAGGATTCATCGTAATAGGAAAGTACTTGTCCTGCAACAGCTGCATAGTCCTTCTCCTGAATGGAGATTAAAGCGCCCCTGGCCCGTGGTTTGCCTAAACGGGCTTCAATCTTCATCACTGCTTCACACAACAACCTGTCGTCAATACCGGCATACTCACCAACCAGTCTGTTCACGCGCACCTCCTTCGGCACCTCAAGGATGATCAGGGGCGCTTCATGTATCTTCCTGATTACAGGATCGGGCAACGTTACCCGCCCAATCATCCTGCTCTCATCCTCCAACCAGATGAAGCGCGACTTATCAAGGTTTTGCCAGATCTCAAAGAGGTCATTTTCGAATTGCTCATTGGATGGCTGACCGGGCAATCCGATGCCACCAAAAGCTGATCCCTTATGGGAGGCGAGTCCCTCCAGATCTATTACCTGTTCATTAATCTCTGCAAGCAAATTTAGCACCTCTGTTTTTCCACTCCCGGTAAAACCGCCAAGCACGACCACATTTGCCTTCTTATCCAAACTTGCGCGGATATACCTCCTGTAAGCCTTGTAACCTCCTGTAAGAAGGGAGACACTGTAACCGTTTGTTTCAAACATCCATGCCATGTTCATACTGCGCATTCCTCCTCGCCAGCAATACATACGTAACTTCTTTGCGTTTGTGAGCTTTCGAATAGCGCTAAGTACCTTCCCAGTTTTAGACAGGATAATATCCAACCCTCGAATGATGGCATGATCACGGCCAGCCTGAACATATAGCGTACCCACTTCTGCTCTCTCGGCATCAGAAAACAGGGGAATATTGATCGCTCCCGGAATATGGCCCTGGAGGAATTCAGCAGATGACCTTACATCCACAATAGGATCGGGTTCACTCGCTGCCAGAAAAGTTGCTGCATCCAGGGTAACAGGCATAATTGATATCGATGGAAACTATCACAAATGTACCGTATTTTATATCTTTGCACTTCCTTTGATCCAAAAAAGATGAGTGACTTTATCCATCATGAATGTGGCATAGCCCTTGTCAGATTGCGAAAACCGCCTGAATATTATCTTGCCAGGTATGGGACCTCATTTTACGGGCTTAACAAACTGCACCTGCTGATGCAGAAGCAACATAACCGTGGACAGGATGGGGCAGGTGTTGCAGCGATTAAGTTTGATGTTGATCCGGGTCACAGGTATATCAACCGCATCCGTTCCAACTCGGCGACCCCTATCAAAGATATTTTCTCCCAGATTGGGAATGTTGTGAAGGAGATTGAAGAGAGCCATCCTCAGAGACTCAAGGATCCCGATTGGTTGAAACATCACCTCGAAATGTACGGAGAACTGTTACTTGGGCATCTTCGTTATGGAACTTTTGGGGCCAACACGGTGGAAAGTCTGCATCCATTCATCCGTGAGAATAATTGGAAGACAAAGAACCTCGTACTTGCCGGAAATTTTAATCTCACCAATGTCGACGAACTTTTCCAAAAGCTGATCGAACTTGGCCAGTGTCCGGTTGAGACTTCCGACACCATAACGATCATGGAAAAGATCGGCCATTTCCTGGATGAGGAAAATGAAGCGTTATATCAGAAGTTTAAAAAGGAAGGGTACGAAAAACATCAGATCTCAAGTTTGATCGCAAGGGACCTAGACGTCAGGAAGATTCTTGAAAACGCCTCAGCAAGCTGGGATGGCGGTTTTGTGATTACAGGGATGATTGGCCACGGAGATGCATTTGTGATGAGGGATCCGAACGGAATTAGGCCGGCGTTTTACTATGCAGATGACGAAGTGGTAGTTGCTGCCTCAGAACGCCCCGCTATCCAAACAGCATTCAACCTCAGCATTGATCAAATTCAGGAACTGAAGCCCGGTCATGCGTTGATTATTAAAAGGGATGGGAAATTCGCAGAACTTCAGTATCAAACCCCGGGTCCAAAGATCGCATGTTCATTTGAAAGGATCTATTTCTCCAGAGGTACCGATCAGGATATTTACATGGAACGAAAGAAACTTGGTGAATTTCTGGCACCTGCCATCCTGAAAACTATTGATTACGATTTTGAGAACACGGTCTTTGCCTATATACCGAATACCGCCATTGATGCCTATTATGGACTTATCAAAGCGCTTGATACTTTTTGCGACACCATCAAACGTGACCGGCTGCTGGACTTGAAGAACAACTGTTCTCCTGCTCAGGTTGAGGAGGTACTAAGATTACGTCCCAGGGCAGAGAAGGTGGCTGTTAAGGACATGAAGCTTCGCACTTTCATCACCCAGGACAGTCAGCGCGACGACCTTGCCGCTCATGTGTATGACATAACGTATGGCAGTATTATTGCGGGAAGCGATAATTTGGTAGTTCTTGACGATTCCATTGTAAGAGGAACCACCCTAAAGCAGAGTATCCTTCGCATTTTGGACCGGTTGGGCCCAAAAAAGATCATTATTGCCTCCTCTGCACCGCAAATCCGTTATCCCGATTGTTACGGGATCGACATGGCTAAACTCACTGATTTTATCGCCTTCAAGGCTGCCATTGCCTTGCTAAAAGATACACATCAGGAACATATTATCAATGATGTTTATAAACGATGTAAGGAACAGGAGATGCGGCCAAAGGAAGAGATCGTCAATTATGTAAAAGAGATCTATAAACCATTTTCTGCAAGCCGAATCTCTGAGAAAATTTCTGATCTCCTGACTCCTCCAAATTGCCAGGCCCGGGTTGAGATCATTTACCAAACCATTGAGGATCTCCATGATGCCTGTCCCGATAACATTGGCGACTGGTACTTTACCGGCAACTACCCTACACCAGGGGGGAATAAAGTAGTCAACAAATCCTTTATCAATTATATTGAAGGCCGGAACGTCAGGGCGTATTAATTCACAATTCCCTGTTATACTATCAGGAGGAGTGCTTCAGGTACGAGGCGGCTATGTTATCAGCGATTGATTTCAGCTCTTCCATTGAAAATTTCAACTTTGGCTTTTTAAAATCTATGTCGTAAATGGTCTGAAGAGGCACCAGATGAATATGTGCATGCGGTACTTCAAGCCCGATAACCGCAATTCCGATTCGTTTACAGGGGATAACATCTTCTATTGCGAGAGCCACCTGTTTTGAGAATGTGATAAGATCTGCCAACAGGGGATCCGGAATATGAAAGATATAGTCGATCTCCTCTTTGGGGATAACAAGAGTGTGACCATATGCAATTGGGCTTATATCTAGAAATGCCAGAAAACGATCATTTTCTGCCACCTTAAGGGATGGAATCTCTCCAGTTACAATGCGTGAAAAAATGCTTGCCATGCTAACTATTTTCTCTGGAGATCTCGAGAATCTCGAATGAGATGATTCCAGCAGGTATTTCAATGTCAACTTTTTCCCCAATTATCTTTCCAAGGATACCTTTGGCAATGGGTGAATTTACAGAAATCTTGCACTTCTTTACATTGGCTTCGTTTTCAGGTACGAGGGTATAACAAACCAAAGCACCGGTTTTCAGGTTTTTCAATTTGACAGTTGAAAATATCAACACTTTAGAGTTATCCAACTTAGATTCATCGATTAACCGTGCACTGCTGACCGTCTCCTGGAGTTTTGAGATTCTAAGCTCCAGCATCGATTGTGCCTCTTTAGCAGCATTGTATTCGGCATTCTCCGACAAATCTCCTTTATCCCTGGCTTCAGCGATCTGTCTTGAAATCCCTGGCCGCTCCACGATAGTCATCTGGCGGAGTTCATCCTTCAGTTTTTGTAATCCTTCCGGGGTAAAATAGTTAATTTCCGACATGGTTCCAATTTTATCTTGCAATTATAATAAGGAAAAAGACCCTTTTACAAGGGCCCTTTTTCTTTATGTAAAGTTAGGTTAAAAAACCTAAACTTCAATAGTGTTAAAAGTTAAGTGTTATTCCTATGCTATGAACGCCCCCAAACGGGTTGGTTGACCGGTAGGAGTAATCGATACCAATTCCGGTTTCCTTATCTCTGCTAAAGGGAACTGAAACAGTAAATCCAGCAGAAAGTCCAGTAAATACAGAACCCCTATCGCGCACGTTTGTCTCAAACATCCCTTGTTGATAGGTATAAGCAGCCCTGAGCGAAAGGTAATATTTGAGTGCATACTCGAGCCCCAGGATAAACTGGTCTTTTGTAAATGAGTTCGAGTTGAAATTTCCGGCAAGTGTAATTCGGTTCATTTCGCCAATCAGGAAATCATAAGAAGCTCCGATCCTCAATGTAGCGGGCAGCTCAAATTTCTCCGACCGTTGTGAAACAGTAAAGAGGTCATTATCATCACCATGTCCCGGAATAATTCCCCGGAAAGAGAGTCCATCACCAGAAAATCTCAACGGAGTACCCACGTTTTTCAAGGCAACACCAAATTTGATCTGGTCGCGTTCACCTGTTACATACTGAACCCCTGCATCAATTGCAATTCCCAGTGCACTTGCGTCAGAAATAGACTCAGAGATAATCTTGAAATTGATACCACCATAGATGCTGTTTGAGAACGCCTTCGCATAACCAATATTAATGTTCATGTATGCTGGTTTAAAGGTACCAACACCACCTTCAGGAGAATTGGTTGTAGTAATGTCAATTTCACCAAAGTTCATCGACATCACAGCAGCAGTAAGGACTCCCTTATTTTCACCCAGTTTCTGGCTTAATCCGAATGAGTAAATATTGATCCCGGATCCCTGTAACCAGTTTGTGTATGAAAAAACAATTTCAGTACCTGTTGTAAAGGCTGTTCCGGCGATGTTGGTAAAAAGGGCTTCCAGTCCGTGGGTGCAGGATGTTCCCACACCACCCCAACCTGAACTTTTCGCCCATGGATTAATGAGCAACTCAGAAGCTCCTGCCTGGCCTGAACGGTCTTTGTTCCCGGCAGTAACCTGGCTGGCAGGATACACAATTAAAACTACCAGGAAAAAAGCCAGTAAAATGCTATATATGTTCTTCATAGTGCTGTATTTTTGTTGTTGAAACATGTTATAATCATTTACATTACAGTGAGTTCAAGTCAACAGGTCGTAGAATTCCGAACCATTTAAGGGTTCGTTCACCAAGCCCTTCGGCTTTCACATGGATCAGGTAAACTCCACTCGCAATCGGTATCCCGGCGAAATTCTTGAGATCCCAGTCAATGGAGGTTTTCGCATCGGTATTAATACCGTCATTTGAGGCTCTAGGAAGCGCGATGCCAGCTTTATCAACATTAAACTGTCGGATCATCGTACCGCTAAGGTCATAAATTGTAACAGTGCACTTTGTCGGAAGATTGACAATCTTGATACGGTTATCCAACTGATTCCTCTCATAATCATCATATGCGTAGTAAGGATTTGGAACTACATTGATGATATCAAGATCGCTCTCCATCTTCGATGCGTTGTTCTTGGATGTCGCAATCGTTGCCGTATTGAAGGAGTACATCGGCCATGCTCTGTTTTGTGCAGTATCAACAATGCTATCAGGAATAGATTGTGAGTAGTATCGCTGATATGGTTTGGCAACTCTGATGTAAATTCCTACCGTATTGCTGAGCCATGTTTTGCCCTCAATAGCAAGAGGCATATTTACCCACATTGCTGAAGCATAAGCCCTTGTCTTGTATATGTTATCAAGTTTCTTCAGATTAAGAACGCTGAACAGCTTTTGTCCTGCATCATATGCCGGAAAATTCAGGTTGATTGTATCCAGAGTTAAATCCCTGTGAGCCATGATGTATACATAATGCTGTCCGCCGAATACCGGGTTGAAGCTTTGGTCATGCAACCTGGAAGTTGGATTCCAAAGCATATCACGACCATTGTCAGCTACCAGCCAGGAGTTCTCCCCGAACATTATATTCAAACGTTCTCCGGTTTCGAGGTTAATGGCATAGCCAGGAAACCAACCCATACCATATGCCGAAATATAGTTTGAATTGTACATCGGGTCACTACTTACTACCCCTGTGTCACCCTCAATATTTACGGATTTCCCTTTCCTCAGGTCGAACAGTCGCGCACGCCCTTCAGAAATTAGTGAGTCGGTACAAAGTTCAACAACCGGTGCACGTGTCCATAACCTTTTATCAGGAGTGATTATGATATCAACACTTGCCAGGTTATCAAGCTTGTTAAATTTCTTGGAGTTAGAACTGTAAGCAGGACCGACTGTAAGTTGCTGCGTATAAGCACAAAGTGAATAGGGTGCCCAGGTACCGCCTTGTATAAGCCCAAGGAATGGATGGAAGGCAGACATCACCTGGATTTGCTGGAAGTTCTTATCCGGATCCCATGGATCATCACCTGCCATATCCCAGTCATATAGAGCCGAGTTTCCACCAGCCTTATATGTACCAGCCCTGATCCAGTTCAAATCAATTCCCGGAGGATTATCCCAGTCGGGCACACCTCCCAGCCATTGTTTTGAAGGATCGGCGTAAACGGCCGGTGGAGCAGAAATCAACCCATTATCGTCAGTATGAACACTGCCTGGAAGTGTATCTCCCGGGTTGGGGATCTGTGCAATTTCCAGAGCAATTCCCAGATCAAGGAAGAGTTGTTCATAGGGGTAGATCGTAGTGGTATCAGAGTTATAGGTAATTCCTGTCTTGGTATCAACCATCTTCCAGTGACCGAAACGAATGTTCGAATTGGTAAATGTAGGATTAACCAGTCCGGGAACCATAGAGTCAAATGTTACAATATATTCGCTGGAGGCGACATTCAGTGGGTCAACAACCTGAACGTTCAGCGGGCCATAACCTGTCATATACCGCGCCTGATAAGCAATCGGATAATCAGAATTTCCGTAGGCATTGGTTGCACTGGCAGGAGGCTTACTCATAATCTCCTGTACAGTGGCAGGATCCAGGAAGAGAATCTTTCCACCGTTCCCCTGTCCCTGTATTCTGGTGATCGTAGGTCCATCTCCATACATCGAGTTAGGCACGTCATCCAGTGGGATGTGCGGAATACCTGTATAACTTTTCAGGTTGCTCCGGCCAGCAAGATATGGCTTTTTCTGTCCATTAAGTCCTACTGCGGTCTGACTGTAGGGAGCAAATTCATTATACGCATAAGCCACCGCTATGTAATAATATTGCTTATGGTTAATTAGGACGATATCCTCGGTAGCAAACTTGTCTTCGGTCAATTCAAAGGAGTGGACAACTCCGGTATTGATTCCATCAACCATTACCTGTCCGACATTCCCGCCCAGGTTTTGATCAAAATTCCAGTTAACCAGTTTCGAAATACTGTTCTTGATATCACACTGGAAGACAAGTCGCGATTTGGTTGCATCGTAAATATCAGCTGCGCTGACTGTGGCATCTTTCAACTGAAACACCTGGTATCCTTCAAACCGATAAAGAGAGTCATTCCGACCGTTATGTGGGAGGGAATCTGGATTAGGAATTTTCGGATCATACTCCAAATATTTTTCCTGATAGTTATTCCCGGCATCATTTACTTTGCGGTTTGTAATGTAAATGATCAACTTCCCATCCAACTCCTGAATAGTGAGATCGGGAGCATTCGGACCATTGAGAACAGCAAAGCAGTTATCAAACAAACTCTGGGCAAGGTCATCCAGGATACGCAGTTTTTCTACAGATTCAAAAGGTGTCCCGCTGATAGTTCTTGCCCATGGAATCCCAACGGTAATGTAGTTACATGCGCCTGGGAGGAGGGTAAAAGGTCCGGCTGACTGCATAAACCTACGGTCGTAAGGATTGTTCCCAGCTGTTTCCTCTGTCCAGTATTTATCTCCGACCGGAGGCTGCCCATTGGTTCCCCAGTCACAAGGGTCCGAATCGCCAGGGAACATAAAAGTACAGGCTGGTCCGAGACCCCCTGCACTGATATGTGCATTTCCACTGTAGATCATCTGAGTCCCATCCTTCCATATCCCGCGAAGGAACAAGTAATATTGAGAGGCATAGTCTGGATCAGTCATATAGTCGGGCACACCAGAGTTATTATGGTAGACAAAAGCACGCATTCCATACCGTTCATTATCAATAATCCCATCACCATAACCACCATCAGCGCCATTTATAGCCATCTGGTCTAATGGGTATTCACTGGTTAAAATCGAACAATCACCTGTAAATTTCGGATTATCCCTTAAATCCGGATCCATGTAAGGTCCCTGGAAAAAGTCCACACCAACAGCAGGAGGATGAGCGCCATAGGCTTCAATCTGCCCGGTACCATCAATAGGAGTCCCGTTATAGCAATATCCCAGTCCTCTTGCCACATCACACCCAACGTAGTCGTCCTGAGCATATCCGAGGTCGGGATCCACCCACTGACTGAAATAGGTGCCGGTGAGGGTGTAAGTCGATCGGTTGATAACTTCATAGCTATAAAAGGTCATGTCGTTGATCTCATCGTTTGTGGCAAAGGAGAAGTACTGTGCCCTGATCTCCATTCCAATGGGTTCCCCTTCCGTTTCAGAATGGTAGTTGCCTTTGTCGTTATATACTGACCACAACGTTTGGTCTCCCTTAATCACCTGGTCAACAAGGATACCTAAAGTATCTCCTGCTTCTCCATTTTTCAGGGGGGCCCTGGCAACCCGCTCACCGGGTTTCAGATTCGCGGGACAAAGTTTATTTGCCAGATCGTAATAGGGGTAGTCACCTTCTATTGGATTGTAGGTTCCGTCGCCGCCCTGATCAAAAAAGGGTGCCAGGTAGTAGGCTTGTCCGGTTGCTCTATCTCCATGAGCTGGCCAATCTACGATTGATGGAGGGATCTGATAGTCGGGATAGGCCTCCGAATCGTCAAACCAGGCAAGAAACTCCTGAACCTCTGCACGAGTTATTGGATAAAGTTTGTCGTACTTGGCGCAAACATCCGCATCTATAGCGGCCGATCCGTCGATGGTCAGGGGACCAGGCCAGTAGTCATTCTTTGTATGAGCACTGGCAGTGTTGGGTCCCTGTCCGTATCGGTAAGCGGCCAGTTTCAGGTTGTTGTTGACATCAATCCCACCAATCCATAGAGAGAAAGAGAACATCGACATTTTCCTTGAACCTTTCGGGATTTCATATTCCGCATTTTCCAGGAACCATCCGTTCCCGAAGGAGTAGATGAGTGTTCTGACATTATTGAGGTCAAGGTATTTGTAGGCCGATCCAGCCTCACAACCCGCGGCTGTTTCCTTGATCGTAACAGTACTCTTGGTACCGATCTTCCCTTTTTCCCTCGAAAACGCCGAAGGTTGAAGCACAAGCAGGCAACAGAGCGAGACGAATAAGAAACGAAGTATATTTTTCATAGTGCTGATATTTTTGAATATACTGATACTATTTTTGTTCACCATATGACTGATCCTCCCTTGATTAGAAATTAAACATTAAACCTAACCTGATTTGACGGGGGGAGCTGAAGTTATATGGATTGGCAATCCATACAGAATAGAGGTCCCGGTATGATTCCGTATTGACTTGCTGGTTAATCTGATTCTGATATTCGGGAGCCGAGAGGAAACCATCATCCGTAGCACTTCCAGTGGCCGGATAAACATTGGTAACGTTTTGGGTATTCAAGAGGTTGAGAATATCCAGATATACGTTGATACTGGCTCCTTTCTTCTTTTTGCCCATATCGAACAGGAAATCCTTATCCACTCGCATGTTGATTACAAACTGCCAGGGCAGACGAGCGCCATTGATAGATCCTTTGATTGGGCCCATATCACCGTAAGGCATAACCTTGGCTGACTTGGTGTAAGGAGTCCCCGATCCACCGGTGACGGTGAAGTTCGCTCCGAAGTTTGAGAGAATCTGCACTGGAGCTTTTCCGCTCTTACTGCGCCGAATAACCGGTCCATTGTAATCTTTACCAACTCCCCAACGGTAGTCGATACTGATGTTAAACTGGTGACGACGGTCAAAACTCAGTGGGTTGAGGGTTCTGAGGTTCGGCTGTTCAGACCTTACAATAGCATTTGCTGCATCCGGATCCGAACCGGTTCCGTCAGCAAACTGCAGGGTATAATTGAATCGAACCCGCGCATTGTTGGTACGGCGAAGGTCATATGTAAGTGTAAGGCCTTTTACCGTTCCAAAGTCGATATTTGTATAGGAATAATATGTTCTGGGATAAGCACCTGTGAGCCGGTACTGCTGAATTTCATCCCGCATTTCGCGATAGAAAACTGCCAGTTTCAAAGAAGAAGCATTGTTGATCTTCTGCTGGAATCCCAATTCATAGTCTATGGTTTTCGATGGTTGCAAAGCCGGGTTGTTCAGTGTACCTCCGGCAGATGTCCGGATAAAATAGTAGGACACCGGATCAATAATGTTTCCACCTGTAGGACGCTGGGTTAAGATGTCGTAGTGTGCATAAAAGAGAGCATCATCAGAGATTGGGAAAGAGAATGAAATACGTGGCATGAAGTTGGTCTGCGGCTCATAATCCTTGAAGACATCTGCCTGAATTGTGTTTAAGGAAGGGTTAACAAGGTAAGGTGATATCCCGTTTCCCCGGTCCAGAATTTTTGGGTCGGTAATAACAGTACCCTTGGCATTGTACCAGTCACTTCCAAGTCTGTAACCTGTGATCTCTGTAGGGCTGTTAACATTGTCAACATAAACCACATAGTCGTCTCCAATATTAGCAGGGTGTGCGACATTCTGTCCGTTCAGTTCGCCAACCTCTCCGGCAGTTTTTGCAGGATAGAAAAGATATGGGTCATCCAGTACAGGCTGGTTTGCGTCAAACCTGTCCACACGTAAGCCGATGTTAAAAATCAGGTCTTTAAAAGCAAACTTATCCTGAATATACCCAGCGATGTAGATTGGCTCATAGGCTGCAATCGGTCGGGTATAGTTGCCCTTTTCGTCTTTCGCAGTAAAGAAGTCTTCCCATGCAGGTTTTGTGGTTATTCTATTCCCCGTGTAATCATATCCGCGATATCCAACTTTAGCATCCCCATTATCCAATAATTCGTCAACACTGAACATGTCGATTGAAAAGATTGGATCAGAAACGGAAATCGTATGGAGTTGCTGGTTTTCATCGTAATAGTTGATAGAGTTGGAATTGAAATCAAACGAGTTGATGTCGATAAAGTCAACTCCGTTAACCGGAAGTCCCAGTTTTTGCCTAAGGTTTACGTCAAAATTACGCTGGAGTTGTGATACATACTGACGATAATAATAAATTGAGTCCATGAAGACTTCATCCTGGTAAACCAATTGCGGATTGCTAAGATCCAATTCGGCAAGTTGAGCATTCGTCAACCCATTCATCAGGGTCCATAAGGCAGATGCATTATACCCATATGCGGATGAACTCCTCTGCTGATATTGCAATCCGAGCTGAATTTCATGATTCCCAAAGTCGGCGGCAAAGGAGGCATTGACAGAGAGCTGGGAACCTGTCCCGACATTGTATCCATTTGTCCTGTTTGACGGGTTTTGCCACAAGCTATAAATCAAATCTGGCTCCATACCATTGATCAACGCTTTCCCTGAGATAAGTTCATCTGAGTTTCTGTAGTGCCCTTCAGGGTCATCAGCAAAGAGGTTATAATATTGTGATGTCCAGGCCGCGAGTTCGGGGTTGATATCGTAAGGTGTATATAATACTATAGTGTCACGGAAACCATTCTGAAGATATGCATACTTGCCGGATACTGAGTCATAGGCAAGTTGCGGGGTATAGGCACGGATTGTATTTGTCTCAAATCTACCGATGTACCCATATTTAAAGATATTTTCTTTGTGTTCGGCATCCTCTGTTTTGTCATAGGTGCGGGTATAGTCGGCTCCGATGGAATAATAGATATTATCAACAAAAGATTTATCTTTTTCCTGGTTACGGAACCGCTGGGTAAAACGTCCGTTTACACGCCAGGTGTATCCCATAGAGTGGCTGTTATTTGCATAATTCAGTAATGATCCTCCATAGCTGAAGTTATTTCTGTCATACATCTGGAATGTTCCACCAAACGAAAGGTTGATTGTGGATGAAAGACGGAAATCCAGCTTGCCGGATACAAGCACTTCATACCGTGAAGTATTCATAGTGGATTTGGTCTTCTCCAGGTCGTCCATGGTAAGAAATTCACCATTGAAAAGGACCCCATCTCCTGTATTGTTGAGTCGAAGCGGGGAGGTAGTAAGAGAGCTGATGATGTCATCAGTCCCTTTATACAACCCGGTTGTACTTGGCGCTCCGTCCTTCCTGAAGGTAAAGTCGCCGGCAATGAAGTAACCCATGATCGGGACTTTGGTTTTAGAAACCGTATCTTTTTTGGAGAAGAGTGGTCCGGTAAAGTTCAGCCCCACACGGTTATAGCCGAATGGATCCAGAAACTGTGATGTTTGGAGATCGATCCCTGCAGAAAAGTCACGCGAAGGCCCTCTGGTTGTTACGCTGATGATACCCCCGGCAGCATCACCATATGCGGCAGGAGTACCTCCCAGGATGACCTCTACCTGCTCAATAGCATTTTGCGGTAATGACGCGCTGCCGACAACTCGCATCCCATCAATATAATATACCTCGGTGTTAGAACGGGCTCCACGAATCGAGGAGATACCACCACTGGCGTTCGTGGTAACACCACCAACTGTAGTAGCTACGGATGCGGCCGATTTGTTGGCCATTTTGGAAATCTCATCCTGGGTGACCGTGCCACCGGAAACCGTCTGGTCTTTTGAGATCAGAGGGACCTTGTAGTCAACTATCTCAACCTCAGAGAGAGTGGTTGTTGATGTCTCCAGATCAACATCCTGAAATGTGATCTTGTCAACAAAGATGATGATCCCTTGCATGGTATAATCCCGGTAGCCAACATAGGTTGCCTTAAGGTCAACTTTTCCTGCAGGTACTGGTTTTATCTGGTAATTTCCATCGAAATCCGATGTAGTACCACCAATCTGAACACCACCCGTTTCAATCACAATGTTGGCAAAAGGAATTGGTTCCTTAGTCTGCCTGTCAATGATTTTCCCTTTAAGAGAACCGGATCCGGATTGTGAAAATACCAACACACTTGATGTCAGTACAAATCCAATAGCTAATAGTAAATTTCTTAACATACCATATAATTTTATGTTAGAACACTGTGCTTTTAAAGGTGGTAAAGATAATAATATTTTAATCTATGATACAAAATTATTTAATGCCAGCAAGGAAATCAAGACCCAATCCAAATAACGGAGTGCTAATATACCAGTTCGAAAAAATAACTGTCCAACGACATCATTTCATGGACGAAAAAGTGGGCGATGTTTTTACTTCCTGCCCGGAGTAACTTTTTTGGATTTCCGGCGTGAGTCCTTCATCATCGACCGGGTCTGCTTTGACTGGCTCTTATGATGTCGTTTCAGGTCCATTTCATAGGATTTTCTGGCTTGGTTCTCATTGTGCCTACGTTCGCGGTCTATCTTTTTCTGGCGCACAGCCGATTCGGGGAAACAGGATGTTAGCGTTACTGGAACAAGAAAGGCAAGACAAAGAAGTGCAAGGATAAGGAGCCGTTTCATACAAACTATATTAATGGGAGCAATGTACAATTAATCCTGAACCTGTTCGTTACTATAACGCTTCAAATCCTGAAAAATTTTACCTATGAACATCCGATTTGCCTGGTTGATCCTCTTGCCATTGCTGATTTTTACTTCCTGTAAGAAGGAGAATCCCCAGCCTGTAATTCCGGAGGTCTACGTAAATTTCGCGATCAACCCCAATTCAACAGAGTACCTCGAGCTTAATGCACCTGGAGGGTGGGTTAACGTGACGGGAGGGTACAGAGGCATTCTACTCTACAGGCTGACTATGCAGGATTTCCTCGCATACGAACGGACTTGTCCATGGGATCCCTGGGAGGAGAATGCCCGTATCGAAGTGGAAGAGTCGGAAATTACCGCTATGTGCCCAGTATGTGGTTCAAAATATATCTTTCTCGACGGCTCGCCATTCGAAGGACCCTCCACCTATCTCCTGAAACAGTACCACACGAACTACGACGGGAATTTGCTGTACGTCTTCAATTGAGCTACGTGAGACGTAAAACGTGAGACGTGAGACGTAAGACGTAAGACGTGAAAAGGACACAACCCACTGCTCCCGAGAACTCGGGACCAACTGATTAGTACCTGTAATGCTCTGGTTTGAATGGACCATTGGCGGGAACACCAAGGTATTCAGCTTGTTCAGGAGTTAGTTTCGTCAATTTAACACCAAGTTGATCAAGATGAAGCCGGGCAACCTCTTCATCCAGTTTCTTGGAAAGACGGTAAACGTCAACCTTATAATTGTGTTGCCAAAGATCGAGCTGAGCCAGGATTTGGTTTGAGAAGGAGTTGCTCATCACAAACGACGGGTGACCGGTAGCGCATCCAAGGTTAACAAGACGTCCTTCGGCAAGCATATAAATAGACTTCCCATCGGGGTATGTATACTTGTCGACCTGGGGTTTAATATTAAGCTTTTTGATTCCAGGCCATTCGTTGAGCAGGTCAACCTGGATCTCATTATCAAAATGGCCAATGTTGCAAACGATTGCCTCATCTTTCATCTTCGACATATGCGCTGCGGTGAGAACATCTTTATTCCCAGTGGTGGTCACCCAGATATTACCTTCCGATAAAACATCTTCTACAGTGGTTACTTCAAAACCTTCCATTGCAGCCTGCAGGGCACAAATCGGATCAATCTCAGTTACCAGTACACGGGCACCATAGGACTTCATTGATTTGGCACATCCCTTACCTACGTCACCGTATCCCAGAACCACAACCACCTTTCCGGCAATCATTACATCTGTTGCACGTTTGATGCCATCAGCCAGGGACTCACGGCATCCGTAAAGGTTGTCAAATTTTGATTTTGTAACAGAGTCATTCACGTTGATCGCCGGGACAAGAAGTAAACCGTTTTCTTTCATCTGGTATAGCCGATGAACTCCGGTAGTCGTCTCTTCTGATACACCTTTCCAATCCTTTACAATACGATGCCAGTGGTTATTATCTTCCACGTATACCTTACGCAAAACCTTCAACATGGCCCTTTCATCAGCCGTTGGAAGCTCTTTTTTCAACAACTCGGGATTCTTCTCAATCTCATATCCTTTATGGATCATCAGCGTGGCATCGCCACCATCGTCAACGATCAGGTTCGGACCTAGTCCGCCAGGGAAGGTAAGAGCCTGATTTGCACACCACCAGTATTCGTCGAGGGTCTCCCCTTTCCAGGCAAACACCGGAATCCCTTTAACAGCAATGGCCGCAGCAGCATGGTCCTGGGTAGAGAAGATATTGCAACTTGCCCAGCGTACATCAGCACCCAGCTCAATCAACGTTTCAATCAACACGGCAGTTTGGATGGTCATGTGGAGTGAACCCGTTATCCGGGCCCCTTTAAGTGGCTTCTCATCAGTGTATTTCCTTCTGATCGACATCAATCCGGGCATCTCTTTTTCGGCGATGTCAATCTCTTTACGTCCCCAATCGGCGAGAGAAACGTCAGCAACTTTGAATTTCAAATCTTTATCGAGAGTGATGTTTTCCATTACATTCAGGTTTTCAAAATGAGCCGCAAAGTTACTCAAAATAGAAAAGCAGCCAAATGAAATTCGTACTTTTGGAGATCAAAGCCTCTTTTTAAATCATAGCAGATGCCTGTTATCTTTACAAAAACGATCAACGCGGAGACCATGCTGGCTGTGTGGCAGGCCACTGAGGATGCAGAGAAGCTCTACGAACAACTTGACCTTGAGCTGGAGGATGAGACGATTTATGCCTCCATACGAAACCAAAACAGGAAGTTGCAGTGGCTGGGATGCCGTATGGCACTATCCCACATCATGCAAACTCGCAGGATAGGTATTCGTTATGATGAATACGGGAAACCTTTTCTGGTTTCCGGCTCTTTCAATATCTCTTTTACCCATACCGGATCTTATGCGGCAGCTATCTGTTCTTCTTCATTCAACGTTGGAATCGACCTTGAACAAGTGAGGGAGAAAATCAACCGGGTAGCGGAACGTTTTCTCACTCCGAATGAACTGAAATTGGCATCAGGTGAAGACCGTATTCGTGTTCTGACCCTTTTCTGGGCAGTGAAAGAGGCTCTTTATAAAATCAACGGCAAGCCCGATTTAGACATGCAACATGACATATGTGTCGAATCGTTTGATTACTTTTGCAACACCGATGGAGAGCTCAGCGTTCTGATGAAAAGAACCGGCCGGGTGCCAGGAATTGGGGTATCCTATCACCAGATGGCAGACCATATTCTGGCTTGGGCAGCACTTGAAGAAAACTATTAACTGATGGCAGTACAACCTGGGAAACATTTGGCTAAACGTATCCTTGTCCTCGATGGGGCTATGGGAACCATGATACAAAGCTATACTCTTGGCGAAGAGGGTTATCGGGGAGAGCGGTTCAAGAACTATCAAACCAGCCTGAAAGGGAATAACGACCTGCTGGTACTCACCCAACCGAAGATCATCCAGGAAATCCATGAAAAATACCTTGAGGCCGGTGCCGATATCATTGAAACCAATACCTTCAATGCCAACCGCATCTCAATGGCCGACTACAAGATGGAGGGTCTTGTTTACGAAATCAACCTGGAAGCGGCTAAAATTGCAAGGGAGGCTGCCGACCGCTATTCCCGCTTTACACCTGACAAGCCAAGGTGGGTGGCAGGTTCGATGGGACCAACCAATAAAACCGCCTCCCTCTCCCCCGATGTTCAGGATCCTGCTTACCGTGCAGTGACATTCGACGATCTTTACCAGGCATACCGGGAGCAAGCGACGGGGCTGATCGACGGGAAAGCCGACATCCTTGTTGTGGAGACCATCTTCGACACACTCAACGCAAAAGCAGCACTTGTTGCAATTTTCGATATCCTTGAAGAGCGGAAGATCAATATACCCGTTGTCGCCTCTGTCACCGTAACCGACCTGAGTGGACGAACACTTTCAGGACAAACGCTTGAAGCATTTCTCTATTCGATCTATCATTTTGATCTGTTCGCGCTTGGGATGAACTGCTCTCTTGGAGCCAGGGATCTTCGTCCCTACCTGGAAGAGTTTTCGCGCATCGCACCCTTTCCCCTGATGGTTTACCCAAATGCGGGCTTGCCAAATCAGTTTGGGAATTATGACGAAACGGCAGAAACCATGGCTGGTTATATGAAGGATTTTCTGGACGAGGGCTTTGTCAATATCATCGGAGGATGTTGCGGAACAACCCCGGAGCACATCCGGAAATTAGTAGAACTTTCTGCAGGATACAAGCCACGGATAGTCCCGAAAAAAAGCCACGAATTGCGTTTGAGCGGACTGGAACCTTTACTTGTATATAAGGAGAGCAACTTCATCAATATCGGCGAAAGGACTAACGTAAGTGGTTCGAAAAAATTTGCCCGACTCATCCTTGAAGAGAAATACGAAGAGGCCCTCTCTGTGGCTCGCCAACAGGTTGAAAATGGTGCTCAAATCATAGACATCAGCATGGATGAAGCAATGTTGGATGCCGAAAAAGCGATGACCATCTTCCTGCATATGCTGGCATCCGATCCCGATATTGCTAAGGTTCCTGTAATGGTCGACTCCTCCAGATGGCCGGTGATCGCCTCCGCATTAACCTGCATCCAGGGAAAGCCGGTAGTAAATTCGATCAGTCTGAAAGAGGGGCCTGATGAATTCAGGGAACATGCCCGTTTTTTGAAAAAGATGGGAGCAGCAGTGGTGGTAATGGCTTTCGATGAAGCGGGACAAGCCACTACCTTCGAACGGCGGATTGAGATTGCCAAAAGAGCTTATGACATGCTTACCAAAGAGGTAGGCATACTGCCCGAAGACATTATCTTTGACCCAAATATTCTCACAGTTGCTACAGGAATCGACGAACACAATACCTATGCTGTTGATTTTCTCCACACGGTGAAATGGATCAAGGAGAACCTTCCTTTTTCTCATGTCAGTGGAGGCATCAGCAATCTCTCCTTCTCGTTCAGGGGGAATGATCTCATCCGTGAAGCAATGCATTCTGCATTCTTGTACCACGCAATCAAAGCGGGACTTGATATGGGGATCGTCAACGCCGGAAATCTTCAGGTCTATGATGAGATCCCCAAAGATTTATTAAAACTGGTTGAAGATGTGATCCTGAACCGGAGGAAAGATGCCACAGAGCGTTTAACCGCCTATGCTGATGCACATAAGGATGGGGAAAAGAGGGAGATTCTTGAGCAGGAGTGGCGAACCTTTCCACTTGAAAAACGGCTTGCTTATGCATTGATAAAAGGCAATACTGAGTTCATTGATCAGGATATTGATGAAGCGCTAGTCCATTATAATCTGGCACTAGATATCATTGAAGGACCCCTGATGGATGGGATGAATCACGTTGGTGACCTGTTTGGTGCAGGAAAGATGTTCCTTCCGCAGGTGGTGAAAAGCGCCCGGGTGATGAAAAAAGCGGTAGCCCGCCTGATGCCGGTTTTGGAAGCCGAAAAGTCACAGGACAAGATGGCTGCACGCAGTGCCGGGAAAATTCTGATGGCTACAGTTAAAGGGGACGTCCACGATATTGGGAAAAATATTGTTGGCGTCGTTCTGGGCTGCAACAACTTCGAGGTCTTCGACCTGGGCGTGATGGTTTCTTCCGACAGGATACTCCAGGAAGCCGTTGCCCGTAATGTTGATGTGATTGGCCTTTCCGGACTGATCACTCCTTCCCTGGAAGAGATGGTTCACGTTGCACACGAAATGCAGCGTACAGGAATAAAAATTCCTCTTCTGATTGGAGGAGCTACCACATCGGAGATCCATACTGCGGTGAAAATTGATCCTTTTATTGACTCTCCAGTAATCCATGTCAAAGATGCTTCCAAAGCAGTGGGAGTGATGCGGAGCCTCCTCTCAGCCAGCCAAAGGGATGCATACACCGGATCGGTGAGGCAGCATTACCAGGAGTTGCGTGACCAGCATGAGAAGAAACATAAAAAGTTGAATATCACCCTCTCTGAAGCCAGAAAGAATAGACTTAAAATAGATTGGGGGAGCTATTATGTACCCAAACCCCAGATGACCGGGAATATGGTATTCTATGATTTCCCCCTTCACGAGATCCGCGATTATATTGACTGGACCTTTTTCTTCCACGCCTGGAAGTTAAACGGGAAATATCCTGCCATCTTTGAAGACCCTGTAAAAGGTAAAGAGGCTCGAAAGCTCTACGATGAGGCTATTGAGATGCTGGATGATATCGTCAGCAAGAAAATGTTATTGGCGAAAGGAATCGTTGGAATATACCCCTGCAACTCGATAGGCGACGATGTGGAGATCTACAAAGATGGTACCCGGACCGAGGTTGTTACCACCCTTCACTTCCTTCGAAACCAGGAGCAAAAGGAGAGTGGGAAGCCGAACTTATGCCTGGCCGATTTTGTGGCTCCAAAAGAGACAGGACAGGCAGATTACATTGGGGGATTTGTTGTGACGGCCGGGTTGGGTGTGAAAGAGTGGGTTCAACAGTATGAGCAGGAGCTGGATGATTACCAGGCCATTATGATTAAAGTTCTGGCCGACCGCCTGGCCGAAGCGTTTGCTGAGAAATTGCATCATCAGGTAAGAAAAGAGTTCTGGGGATATGGCAGAGATGAAGAACTGGATATCCCTTCCATACTGCGGGAAGGGTACCAGGGTATCCGTCCGGCGCCGGGCTACCCCGCGTGTCCCGACCACTCCGAAAAAGAGCAACTTTTTGACCTCCTGGCAGTAGATAAAAATATTGATGTACGACTAACCGAGAATTTTGCCATGTATCCTGCAGCAAGTGTTTGCGGATACTATTTCTCGCATCCTGAAAGCCATTATTTTAATCTGGGAAAGATCAACAAAGACCAGGTTTCAGATTATTCCAGGAGGAAAAAGAGTACAATCGATCGCATCGAAAAAATGTTGAACCCTGTTTTGAATTATACCTTATGAGAGTCATTGACCAGATAAAAAATTCTGATAGAACCCTCTTTTCGTTTGAGCTGTTGCCGCCGCTGAAGGGACATAACATCGAACTCATCTACAAAGCCATCGACCCGCTGATCGAGTTCAAGCCTTCATTCATCAATGTAACCTATCATCAGGAAGAGGTCATATACAAAAAGCATCCAAGCGGACTTCTGGAGAAGAAAACTATCCGGAAACGACCAGGCACTGTTGCCATATCCGCAGCAATTAAATATAGGTATCCAGAGGTGGAGGTTGTGCCTCACCTCATCTGCGGAGGCTTTTCCAAAGAGGATACCGAGTACGCCCTGATTGACTTCCATTATCTCGGCATCAACAACCTGTTGGCCCTTCGCGGAGATCCTCCGAAAGGAATCAGAAGCTTCATCCCCGAACCCGACGGACATGCGTATGCCTCGGGATTGGTGAAACAGATCACCAGCATGAATAAAGGGAAATACCTTGATGAAGGCCTTCGGAATACGACAGCCACCGATTTCTGTGTAGGTATTGCAGGGTATCCTGAGAAACATCTTGAATCTCCAAACTTCGCTTACGATCTTAAGTATCTGAAGGAAAAGGTTGATGCAGGTGCCGAATACATTATAACCCAGATGTTTTTCGACAACCAGAGCTATTTTGACTATGTAAAAAGATGCCGCGATGCCGGCATCACTGTCCCTATCATCCCGGGGCTGAAACCAGTGGCTACTATACAGGATATTAACATCCTTCCGCAGGTGTTTAACATTGATATCCCGGAAGATCTGGTGAAAGAGATCCAGCAGTGTAAAAATAATGACGAAGCCTTCCAGGTAGGAATAGATTGGACCATCAACCAGTCGAAGGAGTTGATCTCTTTTGGCGTCCCGGTCCTTCACTACTTCACCGTCGGCATCTCTGAGAATATAAGGCAGATTGCTTCTGCCGTCATTTAACCCAATTCCTATGCAACTCTATTCATCCCTGAATGCTAGTATTAAGGACAACAACAAGCGGTTTGCCGTATTGATTGATCCAGATAAATACACCCTCGACCGGCTGAAACGATTGATTAAGATCTCGTGTAAATCGGGTGTCGACTATTTTTTCTTCGGAGGAAGCCTTCTCACCCGTGACCAGCAGGATCTTTTTCTTACCCATATCAAAGAAAATTGTGACATCCCGGTTATCCTGTTCCCGGGAAATCATTTTCAGATCAATGCAAAGGCTGATGGAATTCTCTTCCTCTCCCTCATCTCTGGCCGAAATCCTGAATTACTTATCGGTAAGCATGTGGTGGCAGCACCCTACCTGAAAGCCAGCAAGCTGGAGGTCATCCCAACAGGATACATGTTAATTGACGGAGGGAACCGTACGACTGTAGCCTACATGAGCAATACCGATCCCATCCCATCCGATAAAAGTGAAATCGCCGTTTGCACCGCACTTGCCGGTGAACTCCTCGGATTGAAACTCATCTATATGGATGCAGGGAGTGGAGCCAATAATCCAGTCCCACTGAGCATGATCAAGCAGGTAAAAAAGTACATTTCCGTTCCTCTGGTAATTGGTGGAGGGATCCGTACTCCCATTCAGGCCGCCAAAGCCTGCCAGTCGGGAGCCGACCTTGTAGTGGTTGGTAACGCTATTGAAGAGGACCTGAAGCTGGTCCCCACAATCTCTGAAGCAATCCATGGTTAAACCCATCAACACGACACTCTTATGAATAAAATCATGATCTTCCTGGCCATGGCCCTAGTTTCACTGTGCAGCCATGCTCAAACCAAGCTGTTATCAATTGAAGATGCAACCGGGTTAAACCGGGCACTATCCCCCAAACGGTTAAGCCAGCTTCAATGGTGTGGTGATTCTCCTCACTTTTCGTTTGTTGATGGCAACTGCCTGATATCGCAATCTGTAAAATCGTCGGCCCGGGATACCATCCTCAATCTGGATGCTCTCAATAAACAGCTTCCTGAGTTAAATTCAGATTCGTTGAGGCGGTTTCCTGCTATTACATTCTCCTCCCCCGGTAGTTTGTGGTTTGTACAGAAAGGGCAGATCTTTCGCTATTCGCTGGATGAAAAAAAGATGCAGGTTGCAAACAAATTCAATCCCAAAGGCGAAAATGTGGAGATCGATCCTGAACAATTTCACGTTGCTTATACGATTGATCACAACATCTTTGTTGCCATTGATGGTGGGGAAAAGCAGGTTACAACTGATGGGAAAATCGGCCTTGAATATGGAACTTCTGTTCACAGGAACGAATTTGGCATCAACAAAGGACTCTTCTGGTCTCCGAAGGGAGATCTCCTGGCGTTTTACCGGATGGATGAGTCGATGGTGGCAGATTACCCCCTGGTGGATATCGACAGCAGGATTGCTGAAGTTGCCCCAACAAAGTACCCAATGGCAGGAATGACCAGTCATGAGGTAACGGTCGGTGTTTACAATCCGGCTTCAGGATCTACAATCTATCTGAATACGGGCAAACCAGTGGAACAATATCTCACAAACATCACCTGGAGTCCCGATCAGAAATTCATCTACGTGGCTGTTCTCAACAGGGACCAGAACCATCTCTGGTTGAATCAGTATAATGCAACGGACGGAAATTTTGTAAAAACACTCTTTGAAGAGACGAGTGAGAGTTATGTGGAACCACAGCACGAACTCTTCTTTCTCCCCGATAATCCGGAAAGATTTGTTTGGATGAGTGACCGCGACGGGTATAATCATCTATATTTATATAGTACCAAAGGCGAGTTGATCCGTCAGCTGACCAAAGGCGAATGGGTGGTAACAGATTTTACCGGATTTGACCCCAAAGGAGTTACTGCCTATTTCATGTGTACAAAAAACAGCCCTTTAGGTGATTTCCTTTACAAAGTGGATCTTCAGACCCTTGAATTGACTGAGATCACAAAGGCTCCCGGAAGCCATAGGGTACTGCTATCCGATGATGCAAAATATATCCTGGATACTTATTCCTCTCTGACCGTTCCATCCCGGACGGATTTACTTGACAACAGGGGTAAGCTGATCCGGGAGATCCAGCAAAGCCCGAATCCACTGGAAGGCTACGAATTGGGAGAAACTACAGTATTTCCAATACCCAACGCTGAGGGTGTTGATCTCTTTTGCCGACTGATCAAACCGGTTGGGTTCGACTCCACAAAACGGTACCCGGTTTTCATCTATGTTTACGGAGGACCTCACTCACAACTGGTGACAGACACGTGGCTGGGTGGTGGTGGATTTTTCCTGAATTATATAGCCCAGCAGGGGTATGTGGTTTTCACCCTCGACAACCGTGGCACAGCCAATCGCGGCACTGCCTTTGAACATGCCATCTTCAGGCAGGTAGGCACGGCTGAGTTGGCTGATCAGATGTGCGGGGTAAGCTTCCTGAAGTCACTACCCTGGGTTGATACGACCCGTATTGGCATCAACGGATGGAGCTATGGAGGTTTCATGGCGCTAACGATGGCCTTGCGAAATCCTGGTCAGTTTCCCGTTGTGGTTGCCGGCGGACCAGTGGTCGACTGGAAATATTATGAAGTGATGTATGGTGAGCGGTACATGGATACCCCGGAAGCCAATCCTGTAGGATATGACACCTCTTGCCTGCTGAATTATGTAAAGGACCTGACCGGCGATATCCTGATCATCCAGGGATACCAGGATAATACAGTCGTCCCGCAAAACTCCCTGAACTTCCTGAAAAAATGTGTGGAGGAGGGCAAGCAAGTGGGTTTCTTTCTTTACCCAAACCACCCGCATAACGTCAGGGGAAAGGACCGGGTGCATTTGAATACGATGATTATGGATTATTTTAATGAGAACTTATGAGTCTTCTGGATAACATCAAACGCCCTACTCTCCTGCTCGATGAGCGCAAATGCCGGGAAAACATCCGCCAGATGGCTGAGAAAGCCAGGAGAAGCGACGTGTTTTTCCGTCCTCATTTTAAATCTCACCAATCAGTTATTATTGGAGAATGGTTCAGGGAAGAGGGGGTTAATGCCATTACTGTTTCCTCCGTTGAAATGGCATCCTATTTCGCTGAAGCCGGTTGGGAAGATATTACCATTGCGTTTCCTGTTAACATGCGGGAACTTGATGAGATTGACAAACTGGCTGAAAAGATTAATCTCAACCTACTGGTTACCTCAACCGATTCACTTCAGCTCCTTACGCAAAAGTTAAGCAACCGGATAGGGATCTTTATTGAGATCGATACCGGGTATGGTCGTTCAGGTCTCACGCAGAAGGATATCATAGTCATTGAGAAGATCATCAGGGGATGCCGTCAGAGCAGCAATCTTCATTTTATGGGATTCCTGTCACATTTCGGAGAGAGTTATCAGGCCAGAAACAAGGAAGAGATAGAGCAGATCTACCATCATGGAGTTAATGATCTTCAGCAGATCAGAGATTCGTTGGATAAGGGGCCCCGGGGCATCCTCAGCGTGGGTGATACTCCTGCCTGTAATTTTCTGGAGAGTTTCACCGGAGTTGATGAGATCCGACCAGGTAATTTCATCTTTAACGATGTGATGCAGATGGAGATAGGCTCATGCACTTCTGATCAGATCACAATTTGTTTGGCTGCTCCGGTTGTTGACATATATCCTGACCGTAAAGAAGCTATTGTATATGCCGGAGCCATTCACCTCTCCAAAGAAAAAATCAATTACAACGGGCAGGAGGTATTCGGGTTAGTAGTAAACCTTGAGGATGAAGGCTGGTCAGAACCGGTGCCTGGATGCATCGTATTGGGTCTCTCCCAGGAACATGGTATTCTGAGACTTGATCCGGCTATGTTCAGTTCCCTTCAGCCTGGCTCCCTGATCGGGATTCTTCCGGTTCATGCCTGCCTCACCGCCGATGCTATGAAGCATTACCTGACGATTCAAGGGAAACCGGTTTCGATGTTCACCGGGTTCTAACCTCATTTCAACAGGAAATTTCTTCCCTCCAACGATTTTATTTTTATTTGATCTAAATTAGTTGTACTTTTGCTGCAGATTAATTTATGGCATGTTTGTAATACTATTAATTGAAACGCGTCATATGATCCATAAAAATAAAAACAAAATGAAAACAAAACAGTACATACTCGCAGTAATATTAAGTTTAACCATGAGTGTTGCCATCGCCTCGGGAGAAGGAGTTATTGTAAACAGCCCAGGAAATGATGCAGCCATGGTAATGGATTTTAAGAATTTTATGCCTGTCGTTCCAATGACGGCCTCTTTTGAAGAGGTTCCGGTTTTGGACGATATGATCTCTCAAAGCAGTTCACTCAGTCCGGTTGTTCCGATGGAGGCCCCATACAGCGAGTCCCTTTAACATCCATAAATATACACTGTGCTAGTGAAAAGGAGGCGCTGTCTCAGATTGAGTCAGCCCTTTTTTTATGCGAGACCCCAAAAACAATATTAATTGATGGCTTTGGCAGGTAATGTAAAATAGAAGGTGCTTCCCTTCCCCTCTTCGCTATCTGCCCATAACTTACCGCCGTGTTTTTCGATGAATTCCTTGCAGATGATTAACCCCAACCCTGAAGACGGTTCGCTATTGGTGCCTTTGCGGTTTGTATTAATGTCCTTCCGGAACAGGTTCTCTACCATTTCCCGGTTCATCCCGATGCCCGAATCCTTCACAAAGATTTTAACCCAATTCTCATCCAACGACTTTGCCGTGATGGTGATTTTTCCCTCCTGGGGTGTGAATTTTATGGCGTTGGATACCAGGTTGCGAACTATGGAATCAAACATATTTCCATCGGTAAAAACCGTTACATCTTCCGAGATATCATAATTGATGTCAATCCTCTTGCTTTTGAATGCTTCCAAATATAACGCAAAACTCTCAGATATTTTTGGCATTAATAAAAGTAGCTGAGGCTCAAAGGTAGTTATCCCCTGCTGCATTCGCGACCATTGCAACAGGTTTTCGAGAAAGCCGTATAGGTTGGTTGCCGTTTTTCTCATACTCACGGCAATCTTTTGAGTCTGTTGCAAGGTCATAGCTGGCAGTTGCTCAGCCATTATTTGCGTTAAGCCAAGAAAACTGTTAAACGGAGTGCGTAGGTCGTGGGCAATAATGGAAAAGAATTTGTCCTTTTCGGCATTGACTAACTGGAGTTTTTCGTTTGTTCGTTTGATTTCTTCCTCAGCCCGTTTGCTCTCCGTGATGTCTAAAATGGAAACGACACTTTGTTTCGTGCCGGGTATGGTACTGATATCCAAAAGGGCATCCCGTTTTTCTCCTATTTTATTGACAAGTGTAACATCATATTTTTTTGGAGCTAAATCGTGATTTTGACGTCTGAGTTCGCGATTTTTCAGCATTATCTGCAAACTCTCAGGTGCAACATATTGAACCCATTTTTGTCCAATAAGTTCATTTGGAGTATATCCTGTAACAGAATAACACTCATTGTTCGCCATCATGATAGTGGTATCCTCTTCAACAATCAGTGTTGCTGTGCCGGTAGATTCAAAAATTGCCTGATATTTATTCCTGCTCTCGCGAAGTGTCTCTTCCAGGCGTTTTTGTTCGGTGATATCCCGTGCAATATGAATTGCCCCAATAATTGTGCCCTCATGATTCCGCAACGGCGAAGCAGTGACTGAAAACCATCCATTCAGGCATTCAATGGGCATATCGGTTGTAACCTTCTCCCCCTCCATAAACATTTGTGTGAGCACACAAAAAGAGGGTGGATTAATTCATCCATATCATTACATATTTAGGTTCAACCCGGATATACTTTTCACTCGATTTTCATTATACAACGTGGGTTTGGAGTGGGCTGCACTTTCAATTCTCTGAAACCTAAAACGTTAAAGGTAATCTAAAAATATAAATTACTATGGAAATAAATAGAAAATCTGTATGGCGTGCTATGAATGCTTATTTCTTGCAATGTTTTCTGATTATCGCCATCAATAACGTCAGATCAATAGGTTTTGAAATATAATCAGTGCATCCCGCTTCTATTGCCTTTTGTCTGTCCCCTAAAAGCCCATAGGCAGTTTGCGCAATAATAACCACCTTTTTATTAAATTCCCGGATTATACGTGTGGCTTCATATCCGTTCATTTCTGGCATTCTCATATCCATCAGAACTAAATCAATATCGGGGTTGGTACGGCAAATTTCAACGGCTTCAACTCCTGTTCTTGCGATCAACAATTCTTTGTCAAACTTTGTGAGCGCCGTGGACAGAAACAATTCCGATGATTCGTCATCTTCGGCAATCAATAGTTTCAGGTTTTTAATTACACCCTCATCATCTTCCCTCGAAACAGATTCTTTCGTAACGATCTCAGGCTCATTTGCAGCATTGTATGGAATGGTAAAATAAAATGTTGAACCCTTTCCTAACTCGCTTTCCACCCAGATTTTCCCTCCCAGCATTTCAACATAGGCTTTGGAAATGGATAAGCCCAACCCCGTGCCTT